>Ga0066675_10000231_pt1 | contig 19288 bp, 19 predicted proteins | sample GraSoiAngelo_124_FD_62295 | JGI IMG/M metagenome (GOLD analysis project Ga0066675, IMG submission 62295) | Grasslands soil microbial communities from the Angelo Coastal Reserve, California, USA - 14_0927_05_20cm | ecosystem: Environmental > Terrestrial > Soil > Grasslands | place: USA... | reverse complement strand
ATTCTTCGGCGAGTTAAAGCGGCGCAATGTTTACAAAGTTGCGATCGCCTACGCTGTCATTGCGTGGTTGCTCATGCAAATCGCGACGCAGGTCTTTCCGTTTCTCGAAATTCCCAATTGGGCGATCCGGCTGGTGATCATGCTGCTCGCGCTCGGATTTCCAATTGCATTGATAATTGCATGGGCGTTTGAGCTGACGCCGGAAGGATTGAAACGAACGGAGTTTGCAGACGAATTGCCTACGAAAGCACCGCGTAATCGCGGCTGGATTTTCGTCGTGATCCTCGCTGGTGCGATCTCGGTGAGTGTGTTTTTTCTCGGGCGTTACACGAGTTCGAAACAAAGCGCTGAGTTGCCAGCGAAATCGATCGCGGTGTTGCCGTTTGACAATCAGAACCGTGATCCGAATACCGATTACCTCTCTGACGGTATTCCCGAAAGCATCATCAACAGCCTCTCACAACTGCCGCAACTGCGAGTGATGGCCCGCAGCACGGTCTTTAGCTACAAGGGCAAAGATGTCGATCCGCGGAAAGTCGGCAACGACCTTGAAGTGCGTGCGGTGCTCATGGGCAAACTGATTCAGCAAGGCGACAGTCTGACGATCAGAGCTGAGTTGGTAAACGTCGCGGATGGAACGGAGATTTGGGGGCAGCAGTACAACCGCAAGCTCGCTGATGTGTTCGCGGTGCAGGAAGAGATCGCGAAAGAGATTTCCGAGAAGCTAAGTTTGAAGCTGAGCGGCGTTGAAAAACAGCAACTGACGAAGCGTCCCACAGAGAATCTTAAGGCTTTCCAGTATTACATGCAGGGACGGTCGTATATTAATCGACGTACCCGCGAAGACCAGCTCGCGGCCATTCGCTATTGCCAGAAGGCCATTGATGAAGATCGCAATTATGCGCTCGCCTACGCGGGCTTAGCTGAAGCCCATGCAACTCTTGGAGTTTACGGCTACATTGCGCCCATTGAAGGTCGGCGCAAAGCGGAAGAGACCGCGCGCGAAGCCCTCGCGCTCGATGAAAACCTGGCCGAAGCGCACGCCGCACTTGGTCAAGCCTACGTCCAGTTCGCCCCGTCCAATTTCGCGCTGGGTGATCGAGAACTGCGGCACGCTATCGAACTCAGTCCGAGCTTAGCACTAGCCCATTTCTATTTGGGAGTTTCACTCACGCGACAGGGGCGTCTCGATGAAAGCTTAGAGGAACATCTGAAAGCTCGTGAACTCGACCCTCTCTCATCAATCATCGCACGGCAATTCGCTATTCCTTACTACTTCAAGCGAGATTATGTGCGAGCGCTGGAGCTGCTGCGGCAGGCCAATGAGCTAGGCCCGGCTTTTACTACCACCTGGGAAATAGGAATTTACATCCAAAACAAGTTATTCGACGAAGCGCTGGCGGAATTGGAGAAGGCCAAACGAGAGAGGAAGAATGACTCGATCTTGATTTACGATACCGGAATGGTCTACGCGGCGCAGGGGAAGCGGGCAGAAGCGTTCCAAACTATCAAAGAGCTCGAAGAGATGTCAGGCCCCAGCTTGAGTCAGGCGCATTGGATTGCCAAAATCTATGCGACCTTGAACGAGAAGGAACAAGCACTCGCGTGGCTGGAACGTGGCTTAGCAACGGGAGCGATCGGAGTCTTTTATAAGGACGAGCCGGTGTGGGATCCAATCCGCAACGACCGCCTTTCGAGGCGCTTGTCCAGAAAATGTTTACCCCCATTAAAACGCCTGGGCATGCGCGATGAACCTGCGCAATTTTTTTGCCGAACTGAAACGGGGCAACGTTTACAAGGTTGCCGTTGCCGATCGATAAACCAGCGTCGCAGCGGCGATGTCTTCTACCGCCATTCCTAAGGACTTAAAGATGGTGGTTTCATCTGCGCGTGGTGGAACTTTGCCAACAAGCGCTTCGCCAGGTTCCGCATAAATTTTCGCCCCGGAAAGAATCACATCGCCGGATTCCCTTAGCGCGCCTTCGCGCGAATCGACGAATACGACATTGCTCATTGCTTCGTCATCAAGCTCGCGCCAGTCGGGACGACATGCACCAACGGCGTTCACATGACATCCGCGCTTTAACCACGATCCTTTCAAGACTGGAGTTTTCGAGTTTGTCACCGTCACGACAACATCTGCGCCGCGCACTGCGTCTTCAGACGAGGCCGTTTTTGCGCCAATTTCTTTTGCGAATCGTTCCGCGTGTTCGCGCGTGGGGCTCCAGACGCGAATTTCTTCAAATTGCCTAACGAGTCGCAGCGCTTCCGCGTGACTTCGCGCTTGTACGCCGCTGCCGAGAATCGCGAGAATTTTCGCGCCCGGTGGAGCGAAAAGTTTTGTCGCCGCTGCGGACACTGCGGCTGTGCGCATTTCCGTGATCAGTCTTCCATCCATTATCGCCAGCGGCGTCCCCGTTTGCGGATCGACGAGGAAAATCGTCGCCATGTGTGTCGGGATTCCGCGCTCCACATTCGACGGATAGAACGTTACTGCTTTCAACCCAAGTCCATCCGAAGTTAACGCCGGCATCAAACCCAGAAATCCGCCCGGTGGATCGACGTTGATCACCGAGCGAACCGGCTGAGTGACTTTGCCCGTCGAAAATTCGATCAGCGCTTTCTCCATTGCCGGAATCAGGTCCGCCATCCGTAGATGTTTTTTCACTTGCTCCTCATTGAGAAACAAGGGCTCATCGCTTTTCATTGGATTTCCATATTGGCGCTATAAGCTCGAAATCCGAAGCCCGAATTGCGAAACAAATCAGAATGCGCGAGGACAAAAGTCCAAAACGATTTGATCTCGAGGAGCGGACGTTCGCATTTGCGAAACGTGTGCGGGAGTTTGCTAAACGGCTGAGCAAAACGATCGGCAATGTCGAGGATTCGCGGCAACTGATTCGATCTTCCGGGTCTGTCGGTGGCAACTACATCGAAGCTAATGAATCTCTCAGCAAAAAAGACTTTATTCTTCGAATTAAGATTTGCCGAAAAGAAGCGAAAGAGAGTCGGTATTGGCTCCGATTAATCGAAGCGACGGACGAAACAATCGCGGCTGAACGCGATCTGCTTGTGCAGGAAGCGCAGGAGCTAATGAGCATTTTTGGCGCGATCGTGCGTAAGAGCCAGCGATGGAATTCGATCATTCGGTTTTCAGAAATTGCTTCGAGCTTCGAACTTCGAGATTCGGATTTATGTTCCGCTGTCCGTTGAAATCAAAGCTGCTTTGCAATGAGTCCGTCTAAAAATGGAAACTCGCTGCGTAATTGTCGGTGGCGGCCCCGCGGGAATGATGGCCGGTTATTTACTTGCGCGGGCTGGCGTGCCTGTGGCCATCCTGGAGAAGCACGTCGATTTCAACCGCGATTTCCGCGGCGATACCATTCATCCATCCACGCTGGAACTAATGCACGAGCTCGGTTTGCTCGATGAGTTCTTGAAGCAACCCCATCAGGAAGTGCGAGAGCTACGCGCTGTCGTCAACGGGCAGGCCGTTCCAGTCGCTGATTTCACGCAGCTGCCCACGCGTTGCAAATTCATCGCCTTCATGCCGCAATGGGATTTTCTCAATTTCCTTTCCAGTCACGCCAAACGCTTCCCTGCGTTCCAACTGCACATGGAAACCGAGGTCATCGATTTGTTAATCGAGAATGAGCGCGTAATCGGCGTGCGCGCAAAAACTCCGCAGGGCGAACTGGAAATGCACGCCGATCTCGTGATTGGCGCGGATGGCCGGCACTCGACTACTCAGACGCGAGCTCGTCTTGAGCAGCGTGAGTTCGGCGTGCCGATCGACGTCCTCTGGATGCGCATCTCCAAGAAACAGAATGATCCGCAACAAACGTTCGGTTTCTTTCAACACGGAAAGCTGCTCGTACTGCTCGATCGCGACGACTCCTGGCAGTGCGGATTTGTCATTCCCAAAGGCGGCTTCGACGAAATCAAAACACGCGGGCTAGCGCAATTTCAAAACGATATTGTCAGCTTCGCGGGTTTTTTACGCGGCCGCGTGGCCGAACTGGACGACTGGTCGAAGATCAAATTGCTCACCGTGCAAGTGAATCGTCTGCGCGATTGGTGCTGCGAAGGATTGCTTTGCATCGGTGATTCTGCGCATGCCATGTCACCGGCTGGCGGCGTCGGAATCAATCTCGCTATTCAGGATGCAGTCGCGACGGCAAACTTGCTCGCGGAAAAGCTCCAGCGCGGTCCCGTTCACGTTGGCGATTTACGAAAAGTGCAGGCGCGCCGCGAATGGCCAACCCGCCTGATCCAAGGAATGCAGGTCTTCATTCATCGCCGAGTTGTCACGGGCCGAACCTCCGTTGAGAAGGGGACTTCACTCCCGTTCGTGCTTCGTTTGCTAAAATGGTTTCCAGTTCTGCGACAACTGCCCGCGCGTTTCATCGGCATGGGACCGCGCCCCGAGCATTTTCACAGCCCGACGGTGAGTTAAGAGCAGAACGCTTTGAATTTTCGAATCCATTCGAGGTGCATGGCGCATCAGACACGAAAAGCCAGCAACGCAATTATCTTTCCTCGTGTCCTCGGCCCAAATTCCATTTCCTTCTGGCAATCCTCTGGCTTCACGCGTTCTGAGCGCGTTCGAGCTATTGCTCTGCGCTTTCATCGTGATCGGCCACGATGTCTTTCACATCGTGCCGAACGAAGTAATCGTTCTGTCTGTGCTCGGTTTGGTGTCGATCCGGATGCGCGATGGCCGCTGGGCCGTGATGGGTTTGAAACGGCCTTCATCATGGCGTCGTATTTTCGTAATTGCGTTGGCAGCGGCAACATTGCGAATCACGTTGGGCCAATTTGTAGTTGAACCCATTACCGGTCACTTTTCGCCAGCGCCGACTGCCCCCGCATTAGCGAATGAGATTGCCGGAAATATGAAAGTCGCGATGCTTGCTTTGTTACTTGTGTGGACGTTTGCGGCGTTCGGTGAAGAAATCGCATATAGAGGATATCTCCTTACCCGCGCAGCCGATATCGGGCAGAGATCGACAACGGCGTACTGGCTTGGGATTGTGCTCGTGTCGATCTTGTTCGGTTACGGACATTACTATAAAGGCCCGTCGGGAATCGTTGATTCGGGAATTGCGGGATTGATTCTGGGAACGGCCTATATGGTCGCTGGCCGGAATTTGTGGGCCAGCATCTTGACTCACGGATTTATTGACACATTCGGGGTCATCGACGCTTTTTTTGGACGGTCAAAGAAGTAGCTATGTCACTCGATCTCGCAGCTATCCGCGGGGCGCATGAGCGGATTCGTCCGTACATCCATCGGACGCCGGTGTTGACCAGTTCGCGGCTGGATGCGGCGAGAGGGGCGTCGCTGTTTTTTAAGTGCGAAAATCTTCAGAAGATTGGTGCGTTCAAGGCGCGAGGGGCAACAAACGCCGTGTTTGCTCTGGATGATGCAACTGCGCGTCGTGGCGTGGCCGCAGATTCGTCCGGCAATCATGGGGCGGCGCTTGCGCGCGCGGCGAAACTTCGCGGCATTCCAGCGTACGTTGTCATGCCATCGAACTCAGCCAAGGTAAAGATTCGCGCCGTGAAGAGCTATGGCGCGGAGATAATGTTTTGTGAACCTACGGAAGCGGCGCGCGAATCCGCATGCGCGGACGTTATCGCAAAAACTGGCGCGACGTTGATTCATTCGTTCGAAAACGAAGATGTGATTGCGGGGCAGGGGACGGCAGCGGTGGAATTGCTCGAAGACATTCCCGAGGTCGATCTTGTGATGTGTCCGATCGGCGGCGGCGGGTTACTCTGCGGCACGGCGATCGCGGCGAAATCGATGCGGCCAAGAATCAAGGTGATCGCAGCCGAACCGATCAATGCCGATGATGCCGCACAATCGTTTCGCGCAGGCCGTTTGATTCACACCCCAAAAAAATTCACCATCGCCGACGGCCTGCGGACAAATATTGGTGAACCAAACTTTGCGATCATTCAGCGTTACGTGGACGACATCGTAACGGTAAGCGAAGAAGCGATCGTCTCGGCTATGCGCACGATTTGGGAGGCGATGAAAATCATCGTCGAACCATCAGCCGCTGTTCCTTACGCTGCGGTTGCGAAAGGCAAGATCGACATCGGCGGAAAACGCGCCGGAATCATTCTCACCGGCGGCAACGTCGATCTCGACGCGCTGCCGTGGATGTAGTGGCAGCCGTGCCGGCTGCGGGAAATCGATCCTGTGCAGGCGACACGCCTGCCTCTACAGGAGAAGTCACTGCCGGAGGATCCTAAATTTTCCACAGGAATATGGGAACCATTCGGGGGATCGAAATCGAACCTTCTAATATGAAAACGTTAAGCTTAATCATCGCGGCATTCTTCCTCGTCTTCGGCGGGGTTGTTTCGAACGGAGCAGTCGTGACCAGAATTTCCGATGAGACTGGCGTTCCCGTGGATACGCTACAAGCGCAGAGGGCATCGACGGGGCTTGGCTGGGGTGAATTGGAGAACGCACACTTGCTGGCTAATGCATCTGGGCAGAGCTTCAACGACATCGTAGCAATGCACACTGGTGGCGAAGGCTGGGGAAAGATTGCACACGACAACGGACTAAACCTTGGCAGGATCGTTAGCGACGCGCATCGGTCAACTCAGGCATCGTCGCATGCTCAGAATACTGCGACCGTCCATGGCAAAAGCAGTAGCATCCATGGCAAGAGCGCCAGTGTTCACGGCAAAAGCAGCAGCGTGCACGGCAAGAGCGGCACTAGCATTGGCAAGGGCCACACGAGCACGATGAAAGGGATTGGCCGTGGGACCACTGCTAAATCCGGCAGAGGATCCGTTCATGGCATGGGCGGTATGAGTCACGGCCATGGCGGCCATTAAAACAGCCAAGGGAAAAGAGCACCTCTGAAGACGTGATTACTTAAGCATGATCTCGCACATGGTTTTTGTGGCGATGATTTCGCAGATGTCGAGCCGCTTCACCGCAGTGGCGCGGCGTTGATCTTCGGTGCCGATGACCTTCTCGACGACAGGATCCCATCTTGTCGCGCAAATTATCGAACGCAGCTCAGTTTGGACATTTCAACCAGTATGAGAATGAAGCCAAAATGAATTTCGCTACCATCCGGAAATATGCTTTCTACATGTTGATCCAATGACGCATGCGACCAGCTTGCTGATTCGAACGCCTAAGGCAATTCACGTTCGCAAGCATTGGCACACCACCAATGAATCGCACACGATGATCACTGGCACAGCCACGCTCGCGTGCGACGGTAAGAAGTTTGAGCTCAGCCCGGGCGGGTTCAATTTCATGCCTGCGAAGATGATTCACGAAGCATGGCTCCCCGCAAACTCGCTCACATTCATCACGGTTGACGGTGCTTGGGACGTTAATTGGGTGGAAAGTCCGCCGACTGAGACGGATCTCATTAGTAACCGCGATCGCTAGCCGCTACAGCTTCGAAAAGAATTTCAGACGTTGGTTCCTCCTAGACATCCGTCATCGTCCAGAATTTGCGGAACGCGCTCGGCCAGCTGCGGTCGATGACACTCTTCCGGGCGCGGTTGCCCATGCGTTCCCGCAGGGCGGGGTCGGTGACCAGAGTGCGAATGGCGCTCGTGAAATCATTGACATCGTGCGACCTGGTTATCAAACCATTGGCTTTGTCTTCCACCAACTCTTTAGGCCCACCGGAATCGGAAACGACTACCGGCACCCCGGAAGCCTGCGCTTCGATGATCACGTTGCCGAACGTGTCGGTGGTGCTGGGAAAAACAAAAATGTCGGCTGATGCGTACGCCGTGGCCAACTCTTTGCCGGTGAGATAGCCGGTGAAAAACGCCTCGGGCAACGATTCGGCAAATGCCTCGGCGTACGGGCCGTGACCGACGACGAAGAGTTGCACGGGAAGATCTTCAGCGCGTAATCGCCGGTAGGCATCTGCCAGAACGTCGAGATCTTTTTCTCGCGATATCCGGCCGACGTAAAGCAGCCGCACCTGGCCGTTACTCGCGCCAAATTTTTCCCAAAAGGCCGGCTCACGTCGCGCTGGAGTGAACAGCTCGGTATCGAGACCACGCGGGAAAATTTTCAGCTTCGCGGGATCGAAGCCACGCTTAACCCAGCTTTGCCGATATTCGTCCGAGTTGACAAAGACGGGGTCGAGTTGGCCATAAAACCAGTGCATGTAGCGCCACGCAACGCTTTCGAGGAAGCTGTCCTCGGTGAGAATGCGGATGTACTGCGGAAAATCGGTGTGATAAATGCCGCTCGTTTGGAGGTTAAGCATCTTGGCCGCTAGCAGCCCAGTTAATCCGACCGGCCCGGGTGTGCTGATAATAATCTCGGTAAATTTTTCGCGCTGAATGTAATCAAGGATTCGAAGGATCGGCGGGAAGCTAAGCTTCTGCAGCTCGTATTCGGGCAACTCGAATTCGCCGATCGGCTTGAAATTCTTGATTGGGATGTTGTTGATGTTCAGCTCGCCGCGCGAAACGACCACGACTATTTCCCTTCCAGCGGCAGCGCCGGCCGCGGTCATTTTGCGAATCGTAGTCGCCACGCCGTTTACATCGTCCAGTGTGTCAGTGAACCACGCGCGTTTGCAATTTTGCAGCGCGACGGGAGTTTCACCGGTCAACTCTTTGAAAATGCCGCGGAGCCATTTTCGAGAAGGCGCTTGGCTGTGAAAACCGTAGATGTACGGCGTGAGAATCACCAGGATCGGCGCAATTGCGCTGACAGCCTGCATGCTCTCGACCATGTTGCCGCTGCTGATTTGTTGAACGAACTTTTGGAAAAATCGAAAGGCAAGTCGCTCGGCCACCATGTTGGCCATGAGAAATGTGCGGCGCTCAGGTTCACTGACTGCATCCAATTGCTCGGCGAGTTTCGCCTTTACTTCAGGTCGTGCGAAATAACCGGAAAGCTCTTTCCAGAGCGACACGTTGGCCGGCTTGAGTAGTTCGAAAATTTTTCCGGATAAGACAGCTTGTCCAGCCAGGCTCGCTTTTTCCGCGAGCGTGAATTCCGTCGGATCGCGTCCTTCCATAAAACGCGAAAACATTTTTTCCAACAGCGCGGCGCCTGGCCCGAGTTTTTCCTGGAAATGGTCCTCGATGAAACGGACGACTGTATTGTAGAAGCCGTGCGACAGGGCGAGGGGAGTCCCACCGTAACCTCGCGCGCTGCAATTGCCGTTGCGGATGTATTCGAGGAATTTTGTCACGGACTCTGCCGCTGGCGTTTCCGTGTAAGCTGAAGCGGCAAATTGTCCGCCGTGATCATCTGAGCCGCCGACGAAAATCTTTTTCCACGGCTCGGCGTGCGTGGGCGCCAGATTATGGCGGTTTGCGAACACATCAATCTTGTCCGGTGTCAGTTGCTTGAAAAGAGTTTGGGCAAGATCGCTTAGAAGGGCGTCACGCAGACCGTTGATTCCCTCGAAATGCTTGAAAAGAAGGATGAGCCGTTCGAGATGACTCGCGTCCAGTTGGCCGTTAACGCTGTAAAGGGGATGCGCAACCGCGTGAGCGATTTGGGCCGTTTGGAGATAGTGTTGCAGCTCAAGAATATTATCCCGGACACCTTCGATCTCGCCGTGCTGCTCTTGTGAAATCCCCCAAACGAGTATGTGCAGCTTGCACGGATCGTGCGGAAAATAAGTCGTAACTTGTTCGCTAATAAAACTATGAGGCAGATTTATAATTTGCAGACAGCCAGCGATTGTATCGTGATCGGTGATCGTCACATAATCCATGCCGCGTTCCAGCAACTGCCGGTGCAGCTCCTTCGGAGCAGAGTAGCTGTCGGGAAAATCAAAACGACGAAACAGCCATTCCTCCGAGCGCGCGCTGTAGCGCGAGTGAATGTGAAGGTCGCACTTACTCATGTCTAGACTCCGCGTCTTAGTCTTTGTTCGGCGATCCAGTCCTGGTAGGTTGTCGCTGTCCGCGACCCGCTCGTCGCGTCGATAAGATCGACAATCTGTCGCCAAATGGCCGGATGAGAATAGTCGGGCGGATGAATGCTTATCCGCAAGAGCGGATTGCCCTTTAAAAGCCGGAAGAGCGTCGCGTTCCACGCACGGCTGATTGCGCGTCGCCATCTGCTTCGAACGCTGTAACCAATTGATCTAACAGGAAATTCCTCGCCTGAGCGAAGGTCGTGCAAAGTTCGTAGCCGAGTTGTATATTCCAACTCCGCATCCCGCGCGGCGCGCTCGGCTTCCGCGCCGAGCAACCAGGCTGGCGCAACAAAACCTCGCGGCTTCAAACCGCTGGCGCGAAATTCATCGCGCGCCGCTGTGATTCGGCGGAGCGCCTCGTCGTAATCGAGATCGTAAAACTCGCCCTCGTCTGCGGTGTAGAGGCGAGTAAAAAACTTGTCGCGTATCGTTTCGTTCGCGTGGCGTGGCCGTTCATGAAAATAGCCGTGGATGACAATTTCATAACCGGCCGATTGCAAATCTCGCAACCAGGAAACGAATTGTCGATCTTTAGTGGCCAGGCCCTGATGGCGATAATCGGGCACAACGAGAAGAGAACAGGTGGACACGCCGCGATGAGCCAGTTCTATTATTATCTTTTCCGTGACGTCTCGGCTGTGGGGGGCAACATCGTGCACAGAGAAAACGATCGAATCCGTCGTGGCAGCCGCCGCTGCGACCAGCGGCAGGAATTGATTGGCAACCACCGAAGTCATGTCCGCAAATTTTCAATCGCGCTCGTCATATGAACAAGCGCAAAGCGCTAGCGCCTGCGCTATCTTCCCATCAAGACAATCGCACGAAAATCGGTGGCGGCCATTGGCATAACGGAGAGCCGCGATTGCCGCACGAGCTGAATCCGTTTGAAGCGCGGATCGCTTTTGATTTGGCGCAGCGTCACTGGCCGGCGCAGAGATTTGATTGGCGCAAGGTTGACGGCGCTCCAATCACCCTCGGTTGCCGTCGGATCGGGGTAGGCTGGACCCGTAACCTTGGCCATGCCGACTACCGCTTTTTCCTCACCGCTGTGATAGAAAAGAACCTCATCGCCTTTGCGCATTTTGCGGAGATTATTTCGCGCGGTGTAGTTGCGGACGCCCGTCCAGCTCGTCTGGCCCTCCGCGACAAAATCCGACCACGAATAAGAGGAGGGCTCCTGTTTCACCAGCCAGAAATTTTTCATGCCCCATAGTAGCATAGGCTTCCCAGCCTGTGCGGCCAGCGGGCATCCTGCCTGCTGAATCCACGGCTGGCAGGCGAGACGCCCGCCGCCCCACAGCCAAGATGGCTGTGCCACGCTCGTATTCGACATTTGAGCTGCTTTATTTCACAATCGAGCTGATGCAGCGGCTGCCATTCATCACATTCGAAGGATCGGAAGGATGCGGAAAATCCACGCAAGTAAAGAAACTGGCGACGCGACTTCAGCAGATGGGTGTGCCTTATGTAATTACCCGCGAGCCGGGTGGCACGCCCATCGGCGAAACCATTCGTGAGCTTCTACAATTTGCGCCGCACAACTTCGGTATGACACCGGAGACCGAGCTGCTCTTGTTTGAGGCGAGCCGAAGTCAGCTCGTGCGCGAGACAATCAAACCGGCGCTCGAACGCGGTGTTTGCGTGATCGCGGATCGTTTCTTTGATTCGACCACTGTTTACCAAGGGGCGGCGCGAAGATTAGACCGACAAATTGTCGAACGGCTAAACACATTCGTGGTCGGCGATTGCGTCCCGGATATTACTTTCGTGCTTGATATCGACGCAGGGACCGCCCGTTCAAGAATGCAAGAACCGCGCAGAACGGATCGGATGGAACGACAACCTGCCGAGTTCTATGAGCGAGTTCGCGAAGCGTACCGAGAACTGGCCGCGCGCGAATTAAATCGTGTTGTGCTGCTCGACGCCTCGCGCGATGCGGATGGGATCGAGAAGGAAATTTGGGAAACAGTTTCTTCGCGTTTCCCGGGATTTGCTTCAAAGGCAAAATCGAAAATTTGAAATGGCCTTTCCCCGCACAGCAGCTTTCAGATATTTGCGGCGCGCTAATGAACAAAACAGGCTCGCGCACGCCTATTTAATTTGGGGGTCACCGGGCAGCGGAAAGCAGCTGCTCGCGGCGGAGCTAGCCAGCCTCGTCAATGGAACAAAGGTGAGCGACGTTTTCTCTGCCAAAGCTCGGGATATTTTCGTTGCCCAACCCGAATCGAAATCCCGGCGCATTGTTATTGAGCAAATCCGTGATCTTGAGCATGCCCTGCAAATGCGTGCATCAAATGGCCGACGCAAGGTGGCGATTATCGTCGATGCCGATCGGCTCCAACCGCAGGCTGCGAACGCGTTTCTTAAAACATTGGAAGAACCGCCGAAGGATTCCTTGCTGCTCCTTCTGAGCGCGTTACCCGAAGCTCTACCGGAGACGATCCTTTCACGATGCATTGCAATTCCACTTGCGCCAAACGGCCAACCTCAAAATAAAGTGGAAGAGGAAAAGCTCGTGAAATTGCTACAACAGGCTGCCCGCGAACAGAGCTGGAGTATTCAGTATGCGTATCGATTGGCTCAGGAATTTCAGCGTCTGCTACGCCTAGTTCGGGAGCAAATTAAAAGCCAAACAGATCAGGCATTAAAACAGGAGGAGTCGCGCTACAAGGATTCGACTGATGGTGCCTGGCTCGAAGAGCGGGAACAATACTACAAGGCGCTCACAGAAAGCCTCTATCTGCAACGGCGCGCAGGACTGATCGAGACATTATTCGCTTGGTGGTCTGATGTTCTTCGATCGCGCAATGGTGTAGAGTACTGTAGTCTGCCCAACGCAGGAAAAGAAACGGCCGCGCTCGCGAAGCGTTTCAGCACTGCCGAAATTTTGAGACGCGTTCGCTGTCTCGAGGAATTGCGCTATCATCTTAGTCGCAATATTCAGGAAGCGCTGGCCATCGAAGTCGCTTTCCTCGCCATCTTTACGATATGATCCGTCTGTGGTGGCAGTCCATATGAATTAAGATGCACACGCCAATAATTGCCGGCATACTGCGCGCAAGGCGGATGATCTCGCGTTGGAAACTTAAAAACGGTCCGTTCGCATTTCTGAAAACGCGTCGATCCATCTGGGAAAATCATGAGATTTGAGAACCAGGTCGCTGTCGTGACAGGAGCAGGGCGGGGGATCGGACATGCGATTGCGGTGCGGTTGGCGAGCGAAGGAGCGCGCGTCGCGTGCGTCAGCCGGACGGAGGCGAACGCAAAGAAGACTGCGAATGAAATTAAGGCGACGCGACCGGATGCAGCAAAGGCCTACGCAGTCGACGTCGCGGATCATGCAGCGGTGCAAAAAGTCGGTGCCCGGATTCTCGAAGACTTTGGCAAGATCGACATTCTGATTAACAACGCTGGTGTGACGCGCGACGGCCTGAGCATGCGGATGCCGATCGAGGATTGGGACATGGTCATCAACACGAACCTCAGAGGAGCGTTCAACTTCGTGCAGGCCACAGAGCGCGCGATGATCAAAGAGCGCAGCGGGCGCATCATTAACATCAGCTCGGTAATCGGACTGATTGGAAATGCCGGTCAAACAAATTATGCGGCGAGCAAAGCCGGCTTGATTGGTTTCACCAAATCGCTAGCTCGTGAGTTAGCCAGCCGCAATATCACCGTGAATGCGGTGGCGCCGGGATTTATCACGACGGACATGACTTCCGGCCTCTCGGAGGAAATCAAGAAAACGATTCACGCGCAAATTCCGCTCGGCAAAACGGGGCAATCTGAAGATGTCGCGAGTGCCGTGGCTTTTCTAGCGTCCGCGGACGCTAGCTACATCACTGGACAGGTGCTGTGCGTGGACGGCGGAATCGTGATGTGAGCTGTAGCCGTCGCTCTCTGAGCGACGTGGCTCGCGCGAAAGTCACTGTTGGGTCCGGCGCTTCGCAGAGCGAAGCGGCTACAGAAGCAAGCAATCACGCGCGCAGCATGATGGTAATACGTCCATCGGCCAAAAGAGCATCGCCGGCTGAGACGCGGCATTCGTAAACTACATTGGCGCCTTCTCCGAACAGGCGGTGCGCGCAAATCCGGAGCGGCGAGGCGACGTCATTCAGTCGCTTCACGTGCAAGCGTGCCTCCCGCAGCGCGGCCAAGTAGCCCGGTGGTGCTGTGGCACCTGCTGAACGCGCTCGCAATCCGCCGTGCACTGCAACCGCTTGAGCGGCGTATTCGAAAGCATGCACTGCCGACAACCGCCCATCGCGACGCAATGGATTTGCCGGATCACGATGCGTATTACTGATGCATATGATCGATCGATCATCCCACTCGCTTACGCTATCCAACAAGCACATCAGACCGGAGTGGGGAATGAGCGTACGGATCTCCGATTTGTTAATCGTTTTTAGAGCTCTCACGAGAACGGCCGTTAATCCCAAAACGGGTAGAAGTTAAACCAGTTGTATGGCGCAAGACGCGCGTAATGCTCCAACCGCGCGACATAGCGTTGCATCCAATGCTGGATGTCCTCCGCACGGCGATCGTGATTCAAAATTACCTCATCGGCGAAATGCTCGAAATGAATTTTGTAGCGTTTTCCACCGCGGTAGAGACCAAAAAACAGGATAACAGGGCAGCGCATCATGGCGGCAAGCATGATCGGGCCGGCCGGAAATGTAGCCGGCGCACCTAAGAATTGACATCGCGTTGTCTTGTCGCCGCTCGAGACGCGGTCGCCTAACATGCCAACGAGGAAGCCCGCATCCAGACTCTCTTTGACCCTCAGCAACGTATCCGGGCGCTCCAGCACGATTACCGTGCTGGCGATTTTCAGATTCAGCGTATCAAGAAAACGCGTGATGTTTTGGTTGTGCGCGGTGTCCATCAACACCTTGAGCGGAAAGTCCTGCTGCGTTACTCCGAGGGTACGCAGCACCTCAAAGCTACCTAAATGCGATCCCAAAAGGACACAGCCTTTCCCGCTTTCAATTTGCTGGTGCAGGATTTCTTTCTCATAAAGAGTCACGTCAAAGTACTCAAACTCGCCTCTTAGCAGATAAACGCGGTCCAAAATCGTGGCGGCGAAACAATGAAGATGGCGGAAAACATTCCACCAGTGAGGCCGACGGCCGCGGACGCGGTTTAAGTAATCGTACGATACTCGCCGGGCTGTGTGTGCGCTGATTAGGAAATAAAGCGTGATAGGATACAGCAGAAGGGTTGCTGCCCAGCGTCCAATGTGTACGGCGATCCATGCGATGAGCGATAGCAACGCGGGTGTGCCGCGCTCCGGCAAGGTCGCCCAACGATGCGCGTGTAAGGCTTTAGCGGACATCATTTGTCGTGGCCGGTATTGCGGCCGCAAATCGCACCGGTGAAAAAATGCGGATAGACCTCGCGAATGCCGTCGACATCCGGCGCAACTTCGGTGCGCTCAAAGCCTGCGCGTGTAAATGCGCGGCGCCAGTGACCTGCAGTCAGAAAGCCCGGATTCGGCCGGATTTCGGGATCTGTCTGGACCTCTGTAAAGCTCTCCAGAATTTGAAACATCAATTCCGGATAGATCGGTTGATTAACATAGGGTCGCAGGCATTCGCCGATCACCAGCCAGCCATCGCCCTTCAAAACAGAGCGCGCCTGATTTAAGCTAAACAAAAGATCTTTGGAGACATGCAGAACGTTGACGGCGTAAACGAGATCGAACTCGCCAGAGGCGACGCCTTGAGCATCCCACGGCAAATTGAGGTCGAGCGTCCCCCATTCCAGCGCCAGATCGGGATGCTGCTTCGCCAGTTCGCGTTGAGCGCGCCGCCGAAAGAACGCGTTCGGTTCTGTGACGAGGTAGCGTTCTATCTGCGGCAGAAGCCCGCGTTCATCGAAGCAGCGCAGCAAGGTTTCACTGGCGCTCCCTGCGCCCGCGCCGACTTCTAAAATTCGCAGCCTGGATCGCGTGGACATGCGGTTAACGGCGAGCAGCGCACTGACCCAGTTATTAACCGCGTAAGTTAAATTGCTATTGTCAAAATAATTTAGCCACAACGATATTCCTTGCGGTCCGAACAAGCTGTGATCGCCGCTCTGCTCGCCGCGTGCGACGCCTGGATAAAGGCTTGCTGCGTAATCCAACAAATCCAAAGTCGCTGCATTGGTCAGATCGATGTTAAGCCCCACTTCACGCAAGCGCTCGAGCCCGGGTTGCCACGGCGCGTGTCGCAGGTGATAAGCGCAAGTATCACCTTCGATTCGTGCCTCCATGCAGCCGGTCTGCACCAAGCGCTCCAAAATCCAACCTAAAGCGAAACTGAAACGGGGCTGAAAAGAGAGCACACGACAAAGTTCATCCGCCGATCGCCACTCGTCGAGTTGGTCAATCAAATCCAATCGACGCAACAGATCGATAGCCAGTTCGATGCTATACCGCTCCATTAGTTCGATGCTTTGATACAAGTGTTCGCTGAACACCGACGGCGGGTAATCCTTGAGCCAATGCGCCAGACGCGGAGGAGCTTTAAACATAGGCTTATCAGGTGTTGCCGCGTTCACGAGGTCAGCTTGTCCCGCAACGGACCTGAAGTCGACCTTCAACTATCACGCGGTCTTCAACACAACAGCAAAAATGGACTTCGCCGTTAGCGCCATGGCCTCCGGAAATGCAGATAGTGAACGGCTGATCAGGCTTCAAAGGCGCGAGAAACTTGACCGCGGGTATGGCGGTAAGGCGAGAATCTTCGCGCCACTCGGTCAACGCTGCGACGATTTCGTCCAGGATTACTACACCCGGCACAACAGGCGCGCCGGGGAAATGCCCGAGCAAGCTGGGATGATCAGCGTCGATCGTACGGTGAACTTCAAAGTTCATCCGATGACTTTTCGCTCATCCCGCCAGATCCAGCAACTCGGCGAGCCAGCCGCCTAACGACTGCCGCGCGAGTAGGTGGATCGTTCAGGTTCCTTGTGTAACCGTGGGGTGATGTAAGGCGGTCTGCAGCTGCCAGGAAAATCGGCGCAGCAATCCGCGATGCTACTTTAAAACAAGCGTTTTCGCGCGGTGGCTTGGTCTGTCAACCGCCTGCGCGGATAAATCGAAACGTTCGCAATAGGCCGCAAATGCTTCCGCTCCCTCGGCTGGGTCGAGGCCAAACTGCGAGAGATCGTAGCGATGCAACCCAGATTGTTCGTGCGCCTGGCTTGCAACTACGCGGCGCATTCGTTGCTCTGCTTTCTGCGAGAGCAACCAGCCAAAATGCTCATAAATGCGCCGGACGGCAGCGATCGGGTCGCGACGGATCTCAATATAGTTCAGGTCGCAAATGCGGTTGGCTGCCAATCGATCGCGCTCTTGCAAAAATCTATCCAACGTTTCCGACCAGTAACCGATCGCCTCTTGGCAAACTATGAGTGGATCGACCGCATCGCTAAACACGCGGCGAAGGATCGTTATGAGACTCGATACCGAAGCCATCGCATCGAGCGGTGCCCGGTGAGTCTGGACGAAGAGCGCATCGGGGTAAACGGAAAGCAGGGTTGGCAAGGCAAACATGTGTGTAGGCGCCTTCAGTACCCAACGGCGCGCGCTCTGGCGGAATTGCAGATGCTGAAGGAAACAGTGGTGATACTCGTATGCCGGCAGCAAATCCTGACGAAAGAACCAGGCTCGATACAATGGGACATAATACATCGTATCAAACTGATCACTCATAAACGTGGGCGTCATCAGGCCGACACATTCTTGCGGGAGCTCCGCACCAACGGGGTGCACGTGGCGGAACGTGGGTGCCAGCCAATTAAGGCAGTTACAACTTTGCGTTGCGCGCTGAATTCGCCGTTTCTCATTCTCGCGAGTAGGCGGAGATGGCGTCATGACTTCCCAAGTGAGGGGAGCTCGATGTTCCGGATCCGCTGCAAGCAAAGTATGCAAGAGCGTAGTGCCGCTGCGGGGCAGGCCGACGATAAACAGCGGTTCGCGAATTTCCTGCCGTGCAATGCCCGGATAGAGCTGCCGGTCGCGATGCATGAACAAACGGGAACACAATGTGCGCATAAGATCGGTCCGAAGAGCGATCTTCCCTATCAGGTTAAGGCGAGACTCGCGGTGGCAGGAATCGAGCAATCGCGAGAGACCCTCGAAAAAATCTCCTCCACCAAAATTATCGAGACCGCAACGGCGCTTCGATGTTTCGATCAAATCCACTGCACGAAGCGGCGCGCGCGGAATTCGGGTTTTCTCCAGCAATGCGCCGCAGCCATTGAGAAGCCGCACCGGCAGGGCTGGCCGAGTCTGGTCGAGAGTCGTGGCGAAAGAATTCATTTGAGGAAAAAGGTTTGGCTGACGTTCTGCCAGATTTGGCGGCAGCTGGCTACTAGGACTTTAGGTCAATACCAAAGTCACCACCAGCAACTGTCAAGTAATGGAGCTGCAACGTGAGGACGGTTGCACCCTGTGCACAATCGTTCCATCATGTCCCAATGAAAACCGAGAAAGCTACCTTTGGTGCAGGTTGTTTTTGGGGCGTGGAAGAAACTTTTCGAAATTTGAAAGGTGTGATCTCGACGGGCGTCGGCTACGCGGGCGGAACGAAAGACAGCCCGAGCTACGAAGATGTGTGCACGGACAAAACCGGCCATGCCGAAGTCGTGGAAGTAGAGTTCGATCCATCGCAGATCGCCTACGACGACCTGCTCGATGTTTTCTGGTCGAACCACAATCCGACGACCTTGAACCGGCAGGGTCCTGATGTTGGAACGCAATATCGCTCGGTGATTTTTTATCATTCGTCCGAGCAAAAGTCAGCGGCAGAAGCGTCCAGGAAAAAGATTGATATGAGCGGTCGTTTTCGTCGACCGGTGGTAACGCAAATTGAACCGGCGCCGACGTTCTGGCGGGCGGAAGAATATCATCAGCGTTATCTACAAAAGCGCGGCCAGTCACACTGCGCGATTTGATGCTCGCCCTTTCCGCAGTCTGCGTGATTCCGCCTCTTCCCCATTTGAGGAGAGAGGATTGATGTGAGGCGTGCGCGAGGTGCAATGCTGATCCCTCACCCTACCGTCTCCCTTCGAAAGGGAGAGGCGAATCAATCGGCTGACTATGCCCTCGGATAGCGTAAATAAGTAGCGTATTCCACCCATGAAAGCGGAGCCTCAAGTTATTCGAACGAAGAATTTCGCTGACGACGCTGCGGGCTTCATTCTTGACCAGGCGCACAGGGCTCTTCGCGAACGCAACGAGTTCCGGATTGCGCTCTCGGGCGGGAATACTCCGGTCCCGGTTTACACCCGGCTTGCCGCGATCGCGCACGATCTGCCGTGGGAGTTGACTCGAATCACGTTCGGAG
>Ga0066675_10000211_pt1 | contig 19753 bp, 18 predicted proteins | sample GraSoiAngelo_124_FD_62295 | JGI IMG/M metagenome (GOLD analysis project Ga0066675, IMG submission 62295) | Grasslands soil microbial communities from the Angelo Coastal Reserve, California, USA - 14_0927_05_20cm | ecosystem: Environmental > Terrestrial > Soil > Grasslands | place: USA... | reverse complement strand
CGGCCTTGCCGGTGGCGTGATTGGCAAGGTGGAGGCGGGCATGAGTAGCTACGGGACAGCGGGCATACCTGGCACGAGTGATCCGACGAAACTAAGCCTCAGCGAAGCGTCGGACCTCGTGCATGGCAAGAAGATTTCCTCGGTGGCGCTGACGCAGGAATGTCTGAAGCGAATCGAGCGGCTCAACCCCAAGCTGAATGCGTTCATCACCGTGACGGCGGAGAGCGCGCTGGAGCAGGCCCGCGAGGCGGAAGCGGAGATTCAAAAAGGCCAATGGAAGGGTCCGCTGCACGGAATACCGATTGCGCTAAAGGATCTGGTGGATACGGCGGGCGTGCGCACGACGGCGGGAAGCGAGCTCTTCCAAGATCGCGTCCCCAGCCAGGATGCGGAGATTGTCCGGCGCCTGAAAGCAGCGGGTGCGGTGCTGCTGGGCAAGCTGAACATGCACGAGTTTGCTTTTGGAGGAAGCTCAGTCATCAGCGCCTTCGGCCCTGTGAGGAATCCCTGGGACGTCGAGTATTCGCCCGGAGGATCTTCCGGGGGATCCGCGGCGGCGGTGGCCGCAGGACTTTGTTTTGGGGCCATTGGGTCAGACACGGGAGGCTCCATCCGAGAGCCAGCGGGCTATTGCGGAATCGTGGGGCTCAAGCCGACGTACGGCCGCGTCAGCACGCGGGGAGTGATCCCGCTATCGTGGTCGCTCGACCATATCGGGCCGATGACGCGGACGGCACGCGATGCGGCCTTGATGCTGCAGGCGCTCGCGGGGTATGACGCGGAGGATGTGACGAGCGCCTACGCCGCGGTGCCCGATTATGCGGCAACCCTCGAGAAGAAGACGAGTTTTCGTCTGGGGATTCCGCGCGCAAACTTTTGGGAAGAACTGCATCCGGAAGTGCAGACGGCCATGACCGCGGCTCTTGGCGTCCTCGCAAAGCTCACGGCGAGCCAGCAAGACGTGAGAATCCCCACAGGGAGTGAATTTTCCGGAATGATTCTTGTGGCCGAGGCCTTCGCCTACCACGAAGAAAACGTAAAAGAGAATCCGAAGCTTTATCACCCGGAGACTTTAAGGAGAATTCGCTCGGGGGCGGAGGTGAGCGCGAGCGAGTACATTGCCGCGCGCCGCCAGCTCGAACAAATCCGGCGGGCAACGCCGAAAATTTTCGAAACCGTGGATATTCTGGTGACTCCGACTTTTCCTGTCCCGCCGCCGAAGATTTCCGAATTGCTCGGCGAACCGGACAAGCTGCGCGGCCGGGAGCTGCTGATGCTACGCAATACGCGGCCGCTCAACGTCCTGGGATTGCCCACGATTTCCATTCCTTGCGGCTTTACCAGCAATGGCCTGCCCATTGGCATGCAGCTTACGGGAGCGGTGGGAGGCGAAGCCGCCGTGCTCGGCCTGGCGCATTCCTACGAGCAGGCGGCGGAATGGCACAAGCGCATGCCGAGTGAGAGTTAAGTCGCGGTTAGAGAGCAGCGCGGCGTAGCCGAGTTTGGATTTGCCGTGGCGGTGCTTGGCGGCGGCGAGCAGCTGGTCAAGGGTGCGGTCAAAATATTTTCCATGGAGCCAGAGGGCCTGGATTTGCGCGGTGTCGCAGGAGTCAGTGCGAGACCAAGACAGGTTCTTCGGAGGCGCTTTCTGGAACTGCGGGTTGCGCTGCGGGCCGGAGCAATTCAGGCACTTGGTCGCGAACCGTAGGAGCAGTTTCTGCGGCTGGTTTGGTGTAGCGCAGGAGCAGAAGGAACGGCAGCATGAGGAGAAAGGCCACGCCCATGATCCAGAAGGCCTCGACAAACGAGAGCATGGCGGCCTGCTGCTGCACCATGCCATACATGGCGCCGAAGGCCTTGCGGTAGGCGGTGTAGTGATCGAAGCCGTACGCTTGGAACCAGGCCTGGGCGGCGCGCAGCATGCGCGGCATAGCGAGGCTGGCAGGCGTAATGTGCTCCGCGAGGCGGCTCTGATGAAACTGGCCGCGGCGCGAGAGGAACGTGGTCATGATGGCCACACCAAAGCTGCCGCCGATATTACGCATCAGATTGAAGATGCTGGCGGCGTGGCCCATCTTTTTCCTTGGCGATGCCCGACATGCTGTGGGCCATCAGCCGGATGAACAAAAAGCTGAGAGCGATGCCTTGGAACACTTGCGCCCAGAAAATGTCCCAGTAGCCCGCGTTGAGGTTGAGGTGGGAGAGAGAAAACATGGTGAGAGACGCAAACGCCCACAGGCAAATTGAGATAAAAAATCCAGCGCCACGAATAGTTGTCGGTAATCCAGCCGCCGAGTGTGGGACCAAGGATGGGCGCCAGCAAAATGCCCAGGCCATAAGCAGCCATGGCCTGACCGTGTTCGGGAAACGTCTCGAGCAGAATGGCTTGGGCAAGAGGCTGCAGTCCGCCCCCGGTGAGTCCCTGAAGCACGCGAAAGCAGATCAGCCAGGGAAGGCTGCCCGCCAAACCGCACAGCAAGGAGGTGAGGGTGAAGCCGGCGACGCAGGACAGCAGCAGTCTCTTGCGACCGAGATAATTGGCAAGCCAACCGGCGATGGGCGGGATGATGGCGTTGGCCACGAGATAGGAAGTGACGACCCAAGTGCCCTGCTCCACAGTCGAGGCCAGGTTTCCGGCGATGTGCGGGATGGCGACGTTGACGACCGTGGTGTCGAGAATCTCCATGAAGGTCGCGAACATCACCGAGAAGCTAACGACCCAGGGATTCACATGAGGAGTTGGGTTGGCTCCCACGGAGGTTGGCTTCGCAGGCTTGATGTTGGGCCCCAGGGAGCACGGAGGGCGGTGACGCGGCGAGGTTCAGGCGCAACACCGGAAGTCACAGGCGACGGATCCTGTTGCAGAGATAGGAGTTAAGCACAACTTGAAAGGACCGAACGGGACGCAGCCGAGTGCCCCGAACAGGCTGGAAACATTTGGGCTCAAGCCGCGTCAGACCTAGGGACGGCAGGACGAATCCAGGAGGGGTGGGGATGAAACGCACGTGGATCTTGATCGGTCTCTTGGCGGTCTTGGTGCTGGCGGCGGCAACGCCGCGGGTAAGTTCAAACAACCAGAGCAGCACGAACGCACCGGTGTATACATCAGACGGGAACTTGAAGTTCCCCACGCAATACCGGGAGTGGGTGTATCTCACGTCGGGGGTGGACATGAGCTACAGCCCGAACATGAGCATGGATCATTCCATGTTCGACAATGTGTTTGTGAATCCCGAGGCGTACAAGGCGTTTCTGCAGACCGGCACGTGGCCTGACAAAACCATGCTAGTTCTGGAAGCGCGCATGGCCGCGAGCAAGGGCTCAATCAACAAGAAAGGGCACTTTCAAACAGGAAACATCATGGGGCGCGAAGTACACCTGAAAGATGAAGCCCGCTTTCCGGCAAAATGGGCGTTTTTTAATGCGGACGATGGTGTGACAGGAAAGCTGCTGCCTAGAGAAATGGATTGCTACTCCTGTCACGAACAGCATGGCGCGGTCGATACGACCTTCGTGCAGTTTTATCCCACGCTGCTGGAGATTGCGAAGAAAAAGAATACGCTGAGCGCAGCGTACGTGAAGGAAGAGGCTGGAAAATAGCGGCAGAGAAACTGGCGCTTCCCTTTCCCCAAAAAACGGCTTTCGCCTACTTCTCGGTTGGTGCGGGGATGTCATAGACGTAGCGGGTCGAAGTTTCGTAATTGTTGCGGCCCAGCTTGAGATTCAGCGTTTCATAGAGTTGGCGGCCGTCGGGAGAGAGCTCGAACGTGCGGCTCATCTTTCCGCCGCGCGGGTTCTTTTCATCCGTTACCAGCCGGCTGCCCTCCCACTTCGCGGCGATTTCCTGGTAATTGTCATCTTTCGACTTTTGCAGCTTGCGCCGGTCGGTCATGAACGCGCGTTTGCGGTCGTGATCGTCCTTCAAATCCACTTCCGCGCCGGTCATGGAAAGAGTTATGTTCGTGGGAGGGCTCAGAAGTTCGTGCATTTTCTGACGCTCCGAGTCGCTTTCGCCGCCGTATCCGCCGCGCCGCCCTCCACCGCCTCCTGGCCAACCGCCGGGGCGTCTCCCGCCATAACCGCCGTTCGAATCTTCGTCGTCACGCATATGTCTGCGCGGATCATCGCTTTCGTCGCGGTTGAGCACCCAATCGCCCAAGATGCTCTGCCGTGCAGCTGGCAGAGGCCTGGGTTCTGGTGCCTTGGCCGCCGGTACGGCTCCGGGTGGTGGCGCTGGAACCGGTCCAGCTGGTGCCTGCGCTGCAACCACGCCGCAAAACGCGAGTCCAACCAAACTCGCAAGACCCACAAAGCCCGTCCTCAAAATTGTTCGTGCGACTTTCATGGCTCCCCCGAATCCCACAGATCAGCAATTGTACTTCCCACCGAGCAGAAAAATGGTTCCCAGTCGGTGGATTCGTTAGGAATGTGAAAGCAGACGTTCAAGCTCCGTGGCACGTGGAAGCAACGCAAGCGCGCCCAATTCGCGGAAGCGCGCAGCGCGCTCGCGGTAGCGGTGCTCGTCGCGGGCCATGACCGCCAGGAACGGCACTCCGGCCTGGCGAGCGGCCAGCGCATCGTCAATATTGTCGCCCAGGTAGAGGGCCTTCGCCGGATCGCGCCCGTCGAGAATCATTTGCAAGCCGTCGGGATGCGGCTTTTTCCGGGCATCGTCCATCGTGATAATCGTGCGGAAGTGCTTTGTGGCAGGCCAGCGGTCAAACGTGTACGAAAACTCCTGCCGCGTGCGCCCGGTGAACAGATTCAGTTCATATCGCTGGGCCCACTTTTCGATTTGACGCGGGCTCACCAGGATTTTTTCATTGCGCACGTTTCCCGGCTTACCGTCGCTTCCCCAATAGAATTTCTCGAACGCCACTCTCGCCTCGTGGTAAGAAAGCGGTTTGCCCAGCGCTGTCACCCACGCCGCCACCATGCTCCAGTCGTCGTTGAAGCCCGGCCTGCTCTTCCATTTGTGCAACTCGGCGTAGGTGGCGCGCTTGCCAGTGAGGTAGCTCACCGTGTCGAGCGCCGAGCGCCAATAGGTGCCTCGCACGTCCACCAGCACACCATCCACGTCAAAAATCAGGATTTTCGGCTGCGTGGGAAGCGCTTTGCTCTTTCGCGTTGTCCCCTTTTTCATCGGGAGTGCTTTTTGCGGCACGTTTCCTTTTTCCTTCGAATCGCACTGGGTAAACAAAAAGTTTCGCCGCTGCAAAACTCTGCGTCAAGCCAGGTTGGCCGCCCTGTGTTCCAGGGCAACGTTGCTGGCAAATCCGACGCGTTGCTACACTGGAACAACGTCTGACGGCTTCCGCGACTGTCATCCCGAGCGCGGCAAGGGATCTGCTTTTTCCTTTAAAAGCTTCTGGAAAATGCGAGCCGTGACGGGGAGCTACGTATGGCGAAATTTAGCGGTGTGGATTTCATCGATTTCGATTCCCAATTGAACGACGAGGAAAAACTCGTCCGCCAGACCGCGCGCGAATTCGTCGAGAACGAAGTCATTCCCATCATCGAAAAACACACCCGCGAAGCCACTTTCCCGATGCACCTGATTCCGCAGTTGGGCGAACTCGGATTCTTTGGCGCCAATCTCCACGGTTACGGCTGCGCGGGCATGTCCAACGTCGCGTATGGACTAATGACTCAGGAGCTCGAGCGCGGCGACTCCGGCCTGCGCAGCTTTGTTTCCGTGCAGGGCGCGCTGGTGATGTATCCGATTTATTCTTACGGCAGCGATGCGCAGAAAAACAAATGGCTGCCCCTTTTGCAACAGGGCAAAGCCATCGGCTGCTTCGGCCTGACGGAGCCGCAATTCGGATCGAACCCCAGCGGCATGCTCACGCGCGCGGTGAAGAAGGGCTGCAAGTACGTTTTGAACGGCGAAAAAATGTGGATCACCAACGGCTCGGTCGCCGATGTAGCGGTGGTGTGGGCCAAGGGTGAAGACGACAAAGTGCGCGGCTTCCTGGTCGAGAAGGGCACGCCAGGCTACAAAACCTGGGACGTGCATGGCAAGTGGTCGCTGCGCGCCTCGGTTACCTCAGGGTTGTCCTTCAGCGACTGCGAAATGCCGGATACGAATTTGCTCCCCGGCGTCGTGGGCCTGAAAGGCCCGCTAAGCTGCCTGAACCAGGCGCGCTACGGCATCGGCTGGGGGGCGCTGGGGGCGGCGATGGCCTGTTACGACACCGCGCTGCAATACGCCAAAACGCGCAAGCAATTCGCCAACAAGCCCATTGCCTCCCACCAATTGGTGCAGGAAAAACTCGCCTGGATGATCACCGAAATCGTGAAAGGTCAATTGCTGGCGCTGCACGTCGGGCGCCTCAAAGACCAAAACAAAGTGGACCCCTCGCACATCTCCATGCTGAAAATGAATAACGCCGCCATCGCGCTGGAAACCGCGCGCAAAGCCCGCGACATTCTTGGCGCCAACGGCATCGTCGACGATTACTGCATCATGCGCCACATGAACAACCTCGAAAGCGTCTACACCTACGAAGGTACCAACGATATTCACAAGCTGGTGATCGGCGAACGCGTCACCGGCATTTCGGCCTTTGCGTGACACCGACAAATCGAATGAGTAGCAAAGCCATTGTCCTTTGTGTCGTATTTCCATCATTCGCACTTTTCGTATCTTCCCATAAGGCCAGCGGCAAGAATGTCTGCCTCCTTGATGGGCAAGAGAATCAGTGGACGGGCGAAGAAATGGGAATTCCTGCGAACATTCCCACCGCGAAATGGAACGCCACAGCCACCTTGTGGGCCGCCTGCGAACAAGATCAAAAGCAGCATCCAACTCCAACGCCGAAAAGCACGCCTGGAGTTTCAATCCTAATGCACAGTTCGATGCTCAGGTTTCCTATCAGCGGGGAATTCGATTGATGGCGTGAATGAAAAGGTAGACTGCCTCCGCAATCAGAAATGCGCCAGCAGCGCGGAAAAAGAGAACCATGACCTTGTAGTTCAGCGCGGCTGTTTCCGGACTCGGTGGCTTAGAAATGCGCGGATGTCTTTCTCGAAACCGCATGGTCCACGCGTTGTAGCGTTGAGCCATGGGCTTGGCCCAGTACGACAATGTAGCTCCCGCCAACGCTACACCTGCGAGAATCACAAACTCGACCAAAAGCCAGAAATGCAGACGGGGCATACGGCCGCATTTTCAAACAACCTCTAGCTTTAAACAACAGAACAGGGCAGGAAACTTGTAAGCGCGCTGGCCGCGATGTATCGTGCCGTGCGGGAGAATGTCCATGCAACCTCGAACTGGATTCCGATTTGTTGCGTTTCTCGCTCTTGCCGTTTTCACGGCGGGCATTTCGGCGCGCTCCGCAGAAGCGCGGCCGAAACATGCTCCGACTCAGCAAAGCACCACGCCAAGAGGAGTCAATGCCGCGAATCCCAAGATTCGCGCCATCACTGCGTTCGTTAACCTGGATTGGCACGACTATCAACGGCAAATCGCCGAGGCGCTGAAAATGCTCCGCCGCGCGCAGGTTACTTTCGAGTCGCGCGGCTACCAGGTCCAGACCATTCGCATCGCCACCCAGCCGTTCCCGGAATACATCCAGGGCATGAATACGCAACAGGCGGTGGACTTCTTCAAGCTGGTGGACGCGCTGGCGGGGCAGCAAAAATTCGCGATGTCCATCGGCCCGGCCCTGCTGAACGCCAACGACCCCACTTCGCAAGCTGATATGCTCGCGGAAATCCTTGCCAACACCAAAACACTGAATGGCAGCCTGGTGGTGGCGGGCGAGGACGGCGTGCGCTGGGGCGCCATCGGCGCGGCCGCGCGCGTCATGAAAAAACTCGAAACCTCCACCGAGCATAGCCAAGGTAATTTCCGCTTTGCGGCTGTTGCCAACGTGCCACCGCTATCGCCGTTTTTCCCCGCCGCATATCACACCGGCTTTGGCCACCAGTTCGCCATCGCGCTGGAGTCGGCCGGCGTCGTAGCGGCCGCTTTCAAGGACGCGCCTGACCTCGCCTCGGCCCGTCAGCGCCTCACCGATACGCTGGCCGCGGTCGCTTTTGACGTCGAGCATCACGCTGGGCGCGTGGACTCCGAAACCGGCTGGACATACATGGGCATCGACCTTTCGCCGGCGCCCTCCCCCGCCAAAGACGCTTCGATCGGCGAAGCCATCGAAAACCTGACCAAGCAGCCCTTTGGCATGAGCGGCACGATGACGGCTGCGGCCGCCATTACCGCGGCCATCAAGGATGTAAAGGTGAAGCAGACCGGCTACACCGGGCTGATGCTGCCGGTGCTCGAAGATGCGCGGCTGGCGCAGCGCTGGTCCGAAGGCCGCATTTCCGTGGACGCGCTGCTCGCGTACTCTGCGGTTTGCGGCACCGGTCTGGACACGATTCCTCTGGCGGGCGACACCACCGCTGAGCAGCTTTCGCTGATTATCGCAGACATGGCCAGCCTCTCGGCGAAGTGGCACAAACCCCTCTCCGCGCGGCTGATGCCCATTACCGGAAAAGGCTGGGGCGAAACTACCGAGTTTGACAGCCCGTTCCTCGTCAACGTGACCCTCCAGCAATTCGGCGAGAAGTAGTTGGGTTTCTTTCAGATTCGAATTTCTCTTCGGTAGGACAGGCACTCTCGCCTTCCTGTGCGCCCCACTCGGGTTGCAAAGGACGTAAAACTACCAGGCAAGAGGAACTTCAAGCATCCAAGCGTTCGAGCCGCCGGTGGATTCCCAAATAGCGAGATGCTTGCCATCCTGTGAGGGAATGGCCCAGCCAACGTAAGGCTTATTTTCCTGAAGCACGGGTTTCGCGCGGCCCCGGAGATCAATGTTAATCAACGCGCGTGTCTCACCGTGGAGCACGGCGCTGGCCCAAAGACTTTTCCCGTCGGCGGCCCAGTCAATGGTGGCGATGCGCGCCCAGTCTTTCACTTTCAGAACGCGCCCGGCGCCGCCCCGCGTGGAGATCAGCCGGATTTCCGCTTCCGGGGCCGCGCGCATCTTCTTGGCCAGCGCCAGCGTCCGGCCGTCCGGTGAGAGGCTCCAGTTGAAGTATTGCCATTCGGGTTCACTGATGCGCAGCCACTCTTTTTTCGCTCCGGTTTTAGCGTCAAATTCGTAAAACACGAGCGCGTCTTTCGTGTATTTGCTGCAGAGGCACTCGCGCGAAGGCCATCGCGCACATTGAAAATTGTTGATGCCGGAATCTTGGAGCAGGAGCTGCGCGGTTCCACCCTCGAGCGGAATGTGCATCAGGCGCACACTGCGATACTGGAATTCGGTTTCCGGTTGCGTGTTCGCAGCGCTTGGGCCCGGAACATTCGAGTTCTGGCTGGAAGGAACGGCGGTCGAAGTGTCGACAGGTTTGCGGTCCGCCTCGGCCAAATAGAGAATCTCGGTACGTTCGGGATTGAGCCGCAGAATGACGGCCGAGCCCTGAACGCCGGAGATAGGTTCGGGAGATACGGCGCCGATTTGCTGGCGAAAGATGTGAAACGCGCCTTCGCGATTGGAGACGAACAAGACGGATTTGCCGTCCGGCGTCCACTCATACGGACGGCTTTGCCATTCGTCGAGGGTGAGGCGCTGGAGTTTGCCGATGTCGCGCGATTTGACATCCACGTCAGCAACGAAGACGGCAGGCTCAATGTTCGTGCGGATAAACACAGCGTGCTTGCCGTCGGCAGACATGTTGATGACCGGCTTCCAGTCCGGGCCGCTGGTGAGGCGCACCGGGGCACCCCAGCGCCATCCGGACCGCGCGTCAACTTTCACCGCCCACACGTTGGATTCGCCCTGGTCGGGAGGCTCTTCCGCGCGCGAGAAAAGGATGCGGTTGTCCCGCGTCCAGACCAAGCCGTATTGCAGACGGTAGTCGGAGAAGACGACATCCGTTCTGCCACTAGCCAAGTCGTACGTCTCGATTTGAATGTCCTCGGTGCCATACCCGGGCCAACAGATATCCTTCAGATACGCAAATCGCTGGCTGTCCGGCGACCAAGCGGGCGGCCCCAGCACGAATCCAGGTGCTTTGATGGCCATACGCGGCGCGCCGCCTTCGACGTTGGCCAGCCAAATCTCCGAGTGGTCAAACTTGTCGCCGCGGAGAAAGGCGATTTGCTTGCCGTCAGGAGAAATGTTTCCCGCTTCCACGTCGGCCACGAGTTTTCGCGGTGCGCCGCCCAGCAGAGGAATGTTCCACAGGCCGGAGCGCTCCTCGCTGCCTGCGACAGCTTCTGCCAGCAGGTGGCTGCCGTCAGGGAACCAACTCACATGGTGCACGCGGAATCCCCCGGGCAGAGGCAATGGGTGTGTTTCATCCGTCGCGATTTCGCGAAGGAAGGTCCCTCTCGGGTCGATGTAAGCCAGATAACGCCCATCGGGAGAGATCGCGCCGAAATAGACGGGAACGTCGGGAGAGTTGGCAGTCAGTCGGATTTCCGTTGGTTGGACTGGCTGATGCGCACGCGAGGCACGCATGCCGAGGTGGAGGCCTAAGGCAATTGCCACGACGACGAGAAGGAAGGCTCCGGCAAACATGCGCCAACGCCGCGGTTTAGATAAGTTTGACGTTACATGGACCTGGGCCGTTGAAGTTTCCACGGCAGGAAATTCCACCGGAGCGAGGAAGCGGTAGCCGCGGCGGGCTAGGGTTTCCACAAAACGGGGATTCTCAGCCGAGTCACCGAGGGCGTCGCGCAAGCGCTTGACCGCGGCATTGAGGCCGTGGTCGAAATCCACGAAAGTGTCGGAAGACCAAAGACGTGCGCGAAGATCTTCACGGGGGACGACTTCGCCCGGACGCTTGAGAAGCATGGCTAGGACCTGAAAGGGCTGATCCTGGAGGCGGACTTTGCAGCCGTTGCGGCGAAGTTGGCCGGCTTGAAGGTCTACTTCAAAGATTCCAAAGCGCATTACGCCTCTGACCGAGTTCCCTGGCATTTGGGCCGTCCCAGACTGGGCTCTTTAGGTAATAACGGTTCCTGGTTAGAGAAAGTTTCCGCCGATTCCTCGCGAGCTTTGACTCTATCTGTTTGACGTTAGGAAGCTTATCTCGTCATCCAGAAATGAGCAGCGCGCCTCCTCCGCGGCATTGAGGTACTTACCGGACTGAACCATTTTCGGCGCCACCGAGAGGTGAGTGCCGTGATTACAAAGACGTTTTGGGGATGGTTTTGGTTTGTTGTGGTTTTGACGCTAGCGAGCACCAACCTTTCGGGAAAAGATCCTCGGATGGGTGCTGTCTCAGAGAACGCCCAGATGACCGTTTCGGTCTACAACGAGGCCGGAGTGCCGGTGGACGTGTTGAGGCGCGGAGAGCACGAGGCATCGCGAATCTTTTACCGGGCGGGCATTGCGGTGCATTGGCTGAACTGCAAAGTGCCAGCGCCAACCGAGGAGATATCCCGAAGGTGCCGCGAAGTGGTCTTTCCGGAGCACCTGCATTTGCGCATCGTGCGGAAGTCGGTCGGTCTGAAAGGAGAAGCAATGGGGATTTCCTTCCAGACCGACGACGGTAGTGGATGCTATGCCGACTTGTTCTACGAACCCATGGAAGACCTGCAGAAGAGTGATGGCGCGGATCTTGCGAGTCTGTTGGGACACGTGGCGGCGCACGAGATCGGGCATCTTCTGCTCGGGACGAATTCGCACGCCGCGGCCGGGATCATGCAGGCGCACTGGACTTCCCAGGAGCTGACAGATGCCGCGGTGAACAGGATGGTTTTTCTGAAGGAGGAATCGCAAAGAATGAAAGAACGGTTGCTGACCGCCACGCGCGTTTCCAGAGAAAACTCAATGGGCGATGCGCCTTGAGCGGGCGGCTAAGGCCCCCGGCTCCAAGCCCTAACCTACTTTTGTCCTATAACTTAACTTAGAACCTATGACGCGCTCTCGAAACGCCTCTCCGGGGACTGTACGGAAGGACGGTTAACGGCTAGGCCCCAGGACGGCGCACAACGGGGAACACTCGTCTAAGCTTGGAGGATGCGCAAGCATGTCCTTCTCGCGCTGTGGCTGTGCGCGGCGGCTTCGCAGGGATTGGTGTCGGGCGCGGAAGCAGAGCGGGCTCAGACAGCGGGACGGGCGGCCCAGGCAACAGGAAAGCAAGCGTCCGCGCAAAACGCACCGGCCAATCGGCCACCGGCTATACCGGCAGGCTTCCGCCTCCTCAGCCTGAAAGAAGGGCGAGCGCTTGTGCAGCGAATGGCCTGGGCGGACGACGAAGAGGGCCTCGCTCCGGACTGTTCGCACCTCGTACACACCTTGTATCAACAGGCGGGATATTTGTATCCCTACGCTAGTTCGCTGGACCTTTACCGCGGGACCGGGCAGTTTTGGCGCGTCCCCTACGCGCAGCCCGGTGATTTGATCGTGTGGCGCGGCCACGTGGGCATCGTCGTGGATCCCAAGGAGCATTCTTTCTTTAGCTCGGTCACTTCCGGGACGCGGATCCAGAACTATCATTCGGCGTACTGGCAGGCTCGGGGATACCCTCGCTTTTACCGCTATTTGACGAAGAGTCCGCTGAAAGGCAGCGGGACGAGCGAAGTGGCGGACCAGCCACTCAGGCAACAACCTAACGAGCAGTCGGTCATCGGCAGCGCCGAGAATCGGCCGAGTTTGCAAACGGTGAAGACATCTCCTGCTCCGGCGGGTGGAGCGTTAGGCAAGCCGCGCAATGCGATAACCGCGGCGCACGCGGAGAACTCTTCGCAGCCATCGCCTTCGCAAGCGCCGTTGCAGATTCTTCTGCGAACCAGCGAAAAGCAGCCCAAAGCGTCGGACGTAACGTCAGCATTGCAAGTCGCGAATCTCGAGGCTGGCGAGCTGCTGCGCGCGGGGAATTTGGAACAATTGGAACGGCCGGTGGTGGTTTACCGGCAATTGCAAGTGAGCGGCGTGGAACTCAAAGGAAAGCGCGGCACGGCGCAGATCCAAATGGAAACCGTGGCGACGCTTACCGGGCAACGCATGGAATCGCAGCCCGGCTGGGAAGACCATGAATTGGAACTGGAGCGTACGAAAAAAGGCTGGGTGATGGTGCAAGGAAATGAGATTGCGTACGTGCCGATAGATGGAGCGATGCGCATCCTGGCAGCGCGTTTGGCGGCGCTGACGCAGAGCACGGAGCGAAGCACGCAAAAAGACCGCGAGCAGGCGCACATCGTTCGATTCATGAGTTTGCTGGTCGAGTAGAACCCGGATTTCCCTCAAGTGAGCCGGTTTCATTCCACGAAAAATGAGAATGCGAGCCGCGCTGGTTACGCACCGGTGTCGCGGAAAACCACAGGCTTAAGACCCACCACTACGCTAGGGCACAGCGAATTGCGCGGGGCACACGGGATCGGATTGGCATTCCCCACCGAGGGCATCAAAGGGGCGAGGATACTGGGTTGGCGTGAATTCGAAATAGGCAGGCGGGACAGGCAAGAGGCCGAGAGGGGTAGGGAAACCGTTGAGGTTATACCCCGTCGCAGAAGCCGCCGCGTTCATGGAGTTGGGATCGAGCGGCCCCCAAGTCCCCGTGTTCAGGCGGAAGAGCAGCGCCCGCACGGCGGCAATGCTTTCGGCCGGGGTGATAGCGCAGTGGCCGGCTCGGTCCACGAACGTCTGACGCAAGAAAGCGGAGTTCCCTGCTTCCGTGACAACGTTGCTGTAAGCAGACTCATTCTGCACCAAAACGAGGCCGTCCCCCTTGGTGTGCAGGGTGAGCACGGGGATGTGAATCTGTCCATCGAAGATGATGTTGGCTTCGAGGTAGTGAAGCGCATTCGGATCGGCGCTGATGCGCGGGGTGTTCTGAAGGGTCTGCAGGTCGGTATTCAGATCGAGGCCGGCCCGCTGATAGAGCGCGATGACTTCGTCGCGATCGATGGAATTCGCGAGCAACGAGCTGTAATCCACGCCGGTGTTAAACGACGGGTTACCGCCGGCGCGGAATTCCAGTTCGGCACGGGCTGAGAAAACATAGGGAAGGTCAATCGTTTGCGCTAAAACGAACTGGTTGAATTCCTGGGCTGCAAAATCGGTGGGCGCAGGCTCCCTGGAAGCGGGGATCAGCCAACCGGGTCCGTCCGCAAGAGCCGCGATCAGAGCGAGGCGCGCGCGGCCCTGCGGAGTGGCTTGCGCGGCGGCAAGCGCTCCCTCGGCAAGCAGAAGATTACCGACTGGGTCGGAGATATTGACAACCTGTAACCCCGTGCCAGGCGCCAGCAAGGCTTTGAACGCGAAGCCAAAGTCGAGCGCGGTGTTCCATGTGGCAACGCCCCCTGAGAGAACGCCGCACATGGGGAGGGCGGCGTCAAACCGGCCTGGATAACGCTGGATGAGACCGGCGGTAACCATTCCGCCGAGAGAGTGGCCCCACGCGATGGTGCGCGTGGGCGGGCCAACCAACTGGTTAAAGAGATCGAGCACGCTGATTTGGTCGGGCAGGGCTTCGTGAATGGCCCAGCCCGTAGTGGCATAGGACGACCCGGCGAGCGCGAAGCCGCTTGACAACATGTAAGCGCGTGTAGCGGGATCGCCCACGTCTTGTGCGGGATTGGAACTGCCTGGCGCCACATAACCGTGGCTATACAGAAAAAGCGTTCCGTTCCAGTTCGCGGGAACTTCGATGAGATACGTAGCGCCGTCGGGCAAGGTGCCCTGGCGGGCGAGGACGCCAGACTGCGCAGGGGCGGCCGGCGAGAGCGTCAGGAAGAGAATCCCCTGGGATGCGAAAGAGAAGATGATCTTGGTGGTAGACGACATGACGATTTGTCCTTCAGGCTTTGAGACGGGAGGGTGGCTGAAAGCAGGGTTGGCGAGAGTAAAAGTTTACGACAGAGGCGAGGCCGCCGCAAGGGGGAGCGAGCCGTAAGGAGCCGTATCGCGGCGATCGCGGCTGCAGGCGCTTGAACAGCCAACGCAGAAGCTAGGGAGAAGTAGCGACGCAGTACATGGTGATTCCGCTAAGCAGCTTGGGATAAAAATCGGTGGACTTCTGGGGCAGAACTTCTCCCGCCGTGGCGATTTTCATGACTTGTTCGACGCCGCAGGGATTCAACAGGAACGAAATCTGCGCGCGGCCGGAATCGACGGCGTCGAGAGCGGCGGCGGCTTCGCGCTCGTAGGTAAGATGGGCTTCCGCGGTGACGGCTTGCGGCGTAATGCCCAGAGCCGGCTCGAGGATTCCTTCGTGCAGCAGGACAACGTCGAGTTCGCGCTGAAGCGGCGAGACGTTAGGGAGAAGTTGCGCCAGATTGATGCCTTCGCGCAACGTCAAGACGTAAAAGGCGCGTTTTTGTGAATTGGCGGCGGGGTAGACACCGATGGCGCGTTTCGGGCCTGCACAGTGGAGACAAGCCAAAACCTTTCTGCGTGCTTCAGCTTTTTTTGCGTCACTCGAAAAAGGAAATTCTTCAGTTGTGAACCAGGGCTCCAGGTGACGGCGCACCGCGGACCACGAAAATTCGTCAATGTGCGCGGCGACGCGGTGCGTAGGCAAAATCGTAAGGCCCTTGCTGTGCGTGTTGATGAAGGTCATCATGACGCGCTCGAACGGCGCGTCGGGATCGATTTTGCCTGCGCGTGCACGGCATTCGTTGCGGTAGGCGAGCGCGGTTTCATAGCGATGATGGCCGTCGGCAATGACTAGCTTCTGATCGGCCATGGCGTGCTGAATTTCAGAGATGCGGTGAGGACGAGAAACGATCCATAGGCGATGGATGACGCCATATTCGTCGCAAAGCTCGGTGTCCGGTGGGGCAGACTCGGCTTCGGCGAGGATTTCATCCACGCGCCGCTGCGGATCGGAATAAAGCATGAAGAGCTGGCCGGTGTGGGCTTGCGTGTGGCGCAGGAGTTCGAGGCGGTCTGCTTTCGGACCGGAGAGCGTCTGTTCGTGGCGGAAGACAACCCGAGCAGAATAGTCTTCGAGTTGGCCGGCGCCAATAAAGCCGCGGCGCTTGCGGCGCTCGTCAGTACCGGGCAGTGTATATTCCTGAGAGTAAGCGTAGAACGCAGGTACAGGATCCTGCCGCAAAATGCCATTGCCGATCCAATCGCTCAGCGCAGCCGCGGCGCGCGTGTAGACGTTGTTCTGCGGGGTGTCGGTTGAATGGCTGCGGCCTTTTTCAACCACAATGAGATTGTGTGGATTGGCGGCGTAATATCTTTCCTGCATGGCCGGTGAAATCTTGTCGTAAGGCTGGGTGAGGACGCGGTCGAACGCGACGCGGGACGGATTGTAGCGAAAAGCGCGAAAGGGAAAAACCTGAGCCATGGGGTCTCCGGAAGTTTTACCTACAGCATGCGAAGCCTTCCAGTTTACGCGAGGCGCAGAAAAATCCAAAAACGGGAACGCTATTATAACTAGCATCGGAGCCGTTCCTCGTTGCCGCGTGGCTAATGACACCGGATAACTGCGGCGGGAACGTGTTCATACTAAAATAGGTGTCTTATGCTGGCTCCTAATTTCTCTTCCATGCGCGCGCTGATCTTTGATCTGGACGGCACGCTCATTGATTCGAAACAAGACCTCATCCGCTCGGTAAACGCCATGCTGGTGGAGATGGGGCGCGAGGCGCTGCACCAGGACACCATTTCCGGCTACATCGGACACGGCGCGCCGAAGCTGGTCGCGCGGGCGTTGGGAAACGGGGCATCCGAAGAAGAGCGCGAGCGCGCATTAAAGTTTTTTCTGGCGCATTACGAAGGACACAAGCTGGATTCGACGCGTGCGTATCCGGGAGTCGCGGAAGCGCTCGAACAGCTGCACGAATTCCCCATGGCGGTGTTGACCAACAAGCCTGTGCGCGTAAGTAACAGAATCTTAGTAGGATTGGGGCTGGCCCAATATTTTCGTGCGGTGTATGGCGGGAACAGTTTTGAAACGAAAAAGCCCGACCCGCTGGGCGCGAACAAAATCCTTGAGGAACTGGGGGCTTCTGCGGGAGAAGCGCTGATGATTGGCGACTCCGAAGTGGACGTGCAGACTGCGCGAAACGCGGGCACGCTGGCCGCTGCTGTGAATTATGGATTTGGAGCGCACGACCGCGCCTCCTATCCCGCCGACATTTATCTCGACCGCCTCACAGACCTACCACCGTTGTTAAGGAATGGACGATAAGCAGCTGAACTTTGGGTGATAGCAAAACAGACGGGCCGGTAGCGTTCCCAGGAAAGTTTCTAGCGCGTGGTTGCGGCTAGAGGGTCCTTGTGAAACCAAAATCGATCTACTTGGCATTTTGCGTTCTTGGCGTGGTGCTGCCGTACTCGCAATTTATACTTTGGATCATTGCGCGGCACGACGTGCCACTGGGTCTTTTCTTACGCGAGCACTGCCATTACTACCATGGTTGGCAGATGACCGCTCGCAAGATCATTCATATCGACATGGACGCGTTTTATGCGTCCGTAGAGCAGCGCGACAATCCGCAACTCTGGGGCAAACCCGTTATCGTCGCCTGGCGCGGCAATCGCTCCGTAGTGTGCGCTGCTTCGTATGAAGCGCGAAAGTTCGGCGTGCGTTCTGCGATGCCCGCTGTTCGCGCCGGACATCTTTGCCCTAACGCAATCTTCCTGCCCCCGGACTTCCCGCGCTATCGGGCGGTCTCCCGCCAGGTGCGCGAAATCTTCCAACACGACACCGACTTGATCGAGCCATTGTCCCTCGACGAAGCCTATCTCGACGTCACGGAAAACAAGACCGGCTTGCCTACCGCCACACAAGTGGCACGCACGATTCGCGAGCAAATCCGCTCGGAACTGGGCTTAACCGCATCGGCAGGCGTAGCTCCGAACAAATTCCTCGCCAAGATTGCGTCGGACTGGAAAAAACCGGATGGGCTCTTTGTCATACAGCCGGAAGAAGTAGATTCATTCTTGTTGCCGCTGCCCGTGAGTCGTCTCCCCGGAGTAGGCAAAGTCATAGAAGAAAAGCTGAAGCGCTCGCTAAGAAATACTCTCCACTGTCATTCCGAGCGTAGCGAGGAATCCCTCTTCCAACAAATCCCTAAGGCCTTCGACGCACCAACCGTGGGGGACCTTCGAAAGCTGGATTTGCCGACCCTCGAAGGCCGCTTCGGCCGCTATGGCGCGCGTCTCTACGAGTTGGCCCGTGGCATCGACAGGAGTGAAGTAGTCCCCGACAGGCCAACGCAATCCATATCCGCCGGGGATACCTTTGAACAGGATGTCTTGCTAACCGAGATGGAGCCGATGATCCGAAGACTTGCGGAACACACCTGGGCTGCCTCGCGCAAGGAATCGCGAATCGCGCGCACGGTTGTACTGAAGCTGAAGACCAGCGAATTCAAGATTCTCACTCGCAGCCATACGCCGAGCTCTCCACCTTCTTCTTGCGAGGAGCTGACGAATATCGCCCTCTCGCTGCGGGAACGTGTCGGCCTTAGCCCGCAGCAGCGCTTCCGCCTGGTTGGCGTCGGCCTGAGCAACTTTTGCGACCCTGAGGATCCGCCCGCTCAGTCGGCTCTTTTCACCTAGCGAGAGCAGCTCGCTTTGCGGCTGCCCGTCATCCGTAAGTTGACGAATCAGTTTTTCGCGACATGTTAGGAGCCGCGGAAAGGATTTAGCTAGAAAGGGGGTAATGTGCGCGACAGGCTTCAACCAACGAAGGGATCGACGACGTGCACGTGCACACCGGACTTCGCGAAATCGATCCGGTTTCGCGTAGCGACCGCCAGACCGTGAACAACCGCGGTCGCTGCGATCAGGCTGTCCTTGATCGGCATGGCGTTCCCGGTTTTGCGAAGACGTGCCAGCAGTTCCGCCCATTTCAGGCCGGTGTCCGCGTCCCACGGAAGGCAGCGAAGACGCCCGACCCCTGCATCGAACCAACGTTCCAGCGCCATCCGCTTTTTTCCCTTGGGAAGGAGAAGAATGCCAAAGCGCAATTCCCCGAGAATCACGGGATCGACCGCGATGTCAGGTTCGTGTCTGCGAAGCCAATCCACGACCCGCGGATCAGGAGTTGGTTTCGTCGGCTCGCTCAAAACGTTGGCGTCCACCAGATACTTCACAGGGTATCAGTCGACTCAGAATCGATGGGAACAAAGAAATCTTTGTACGGACAGGCGAGCAGCCAGTCGATGGCACCGGCGTTCCGTGGAGGGGCGCGCCGAACGAGGCGATAGTCTCCACGCTCAAGACGTTCTACGTCGAACTCCTGCCCCGGCTTGATCCCGTCCATGTGCCGGAATTCCGCCGGCAAAACAATCTGCCCCTTGGAGGAGATCGTAGTCTTCATAAAAGTAAGATATCGTCTTACCTGTTCGCGTGTCAAGTGCGTTTACCGGTGACGGTGGTATCGCCGGCAATCCCAAAAGCCATCCCACTAATCCGCAGATTTGCGGAGCACACCTGGACCGCGTCGCGCAAGGAATCACGAATCGCCCGCACCGCTGTACTGAAACGGAAGACTCGCGATTTCAAGACTCTCACGCGCAGCCACACGCCGCCCTCTCCTCCCTCTTCCTGCGAGGAGCTGACGAATATCGCCTTCAGTCCGCAGCAGCGCTTCCGCCTCGTTGGCGTTGGTCCGAGCACCTTCCTCGACCCCGAGGATGCACCTACTCAGCCGGCTCTTCTTACTTAACCGCAATGGCGCTTTGGGACAGAAGCCACCTATGGTTACTCGCCTCCTTCTTGTTCTGGGCAGAGCCTGTTCCGGGCAGAACCTACCACAAGGTCGCAGATTGGTGTTAAATAGCCGCCCATGGGAAACGGGTTTCTATGCCTCTCATTCAACGTCACATTGG
>Ga0066675_10000191_pt1 | contig 20204 bp, 15 predicted proteins | sample GraSoiAngelo_124_FD_62295 | JGI IMG/M metagenome (GOLD analysis project Ga0066675, IMG submission 62295) | Grasslands soil microbial communities from the Angelo Coastal Reserve, California, USA - 14_0927_05_20cm | ecosystem: Environmental > Terrestrial > Soil > Grasslands | place: USA... | reverse complement strand
CCGCGCCGCGTCCACATACGCCATCTCGCGGATCGAGAGCGCGGAGGCGCGGATGACCAGCGCGCAGCGCGGGATCATCGGCACGGTGATCGCCATGATGAGGTTCGGGATCGAGTTGCCGAGGATGGCGACCAGTGCCAGCGCGAGGATGATGAGCGGGAACGCCAGGAAGATGTCCATCACCCGCTGGACGTAGAGGTCCACCCGGCCGCCGAAGTACGCGCTCCCCACGCCGAGGATGGCGCCGATCGCCGCGCCGAGGATCGAGGCGCCGAAGCCCACGAGCAGCGCCGTGCGCGAGCCGTGGACGAGGCGCGAGAGGACGTCGCGACCGAACGAGTCCGTCCCGAGCCAGTGCGCGGACGAGGGCCGCGCCAGCATGGCGCCGAAATCGATGGCGACCGGATCGTACGGCGAGATCACCGGCGCCAGCCCCGCCACCAGGAGCATGAAGACGATCACGACGGCGCCGATGGCGCCGAGAGGACGCCGTCGACCGAAGTCGCGGAGCGCCTCGGGCCAGCGCCGCCGCGTCTCCACCACCTCCAGGTCGTAGGCGAGGGGCGTCGCCATCAGCGGTACCGGATGCGCGGGTCGAGCCACGCGTAGGCTACGTCCATCAGGAAGTTCACCAGGATGAACGCGCCTGCCACCAGCATCACGAGGGCCTGGAGCAGCGTGTAGTCGCGATGGGCCACGGCCTGGACGAAGAGGAGCCCGATGCCGTTGAGGTTGAACACCTGCTCGGTGACGACGAGGCCACCGATCAGGAAGGCGAACTCGATCGCGACGACTGTCAGCACGGGGAGCATCGCGTTCTTGAGCGCGTGCCGCGAGAGAACCAGCTTCTGCATGAGACCCTTGGCGCGCGCGGTGCGGATGTAGTCCTCGCGCAACACCTCCAGCATGGCCGAACGCGTCATCCGGGTGGCGACCGCGGAGTACCGATAGCCCACGGCCAGCGCCGGCCAGATCAGCTGGGCCAGGTTCTGCCAGGGGCTCACCCAGAACGGCGTGTAAACCATGGGCGGCAGCCATTGGAAGACGATGAGGAGCATCAGGATCAGGACGATGCCCAGCCAGAACGACGGCATGGCGAGCCCGGCGATCGAGAAGACGCGGACGGCGTAGTCGATCCAGGTGTCCTGCTTCAGCGCGGCGAGCACGCCGAGGGGGATCGCCAGCAGCACGGCGACGATCGTCGCCATGACGGCGACCTGGAGCGACAGCGCGAAGCGCAGCTTGATCTCCTGCCAGATCGGCGCGCCCGTCCACATCGACTGCCCGAAATCCAGGCGCGCGACACCCCAGATCCACGTGGCGAACTGCCGCCAGACGGGCTTGTCGAGGCCGATCCGCGCGCGCTCCTGGTCGAGCAGCTGCTGTGACACGGCGCCGCGGTCCCCGGAGTAGCGTAGCTCGACGACGTCGCCCGGAATGATGCGGATGAGCAGGAACGTCACCACGGCCACCCCGAACAGCGTGGGAAAGATCAGCAGAAGGCGCTTGAGGAGATACGTGTGCATGGATGCGACCCGCGCGCGGTCAGAGCCGCCGCCACCCTCCCCCGCTGCCGGTATTCGGCGCTTCCGTTACTCGGTGAGCCACACGGTGTCGAGCTGGTTGTTCAGGTAGTGGCTCGGCGTGATCGTCCAGCCCTTCACCCTCGAGTTGTGCGGGATGATCCGGTGCCACTGGAGCGTGTAGACGACGTGCGCCTCGTCGTCGAGCAGCCGCTTCTCCAGGGTGCGGAGGATCCGCTTGCGCTCCTCCGTGTCGGTGGCGCGCGCCTGGCGCACGTAGAGGTCGTCGATGACGGTGTCCTTGTGCTTCCCGTAGTTGGCGTCGGAGGTGCTGGGGAATCGCCCCAGGTCCAGGTCCGGCTCCACGATGAAGCCGCACTGGAAGTCCATCGCCACCTCGAAGTCACCGCGCTTCAGCATCGGGTGATAGGCGGACGCCTCGAGGATCTCCTGCTTGACGTTCAGGCCGATCTGGCGCCACTGGTCGATGAGCCAGATGCCCAGGGGCTCGTACGGGTGCGGGATACCCCGGTTCTTGAACGTGAACGCGAACCCCTCGGGGACGCCCGCCTCTTTCAGGAGACGCTTGGCCTCCGCTCGGTTGACGTTAATGTCCCGCCCGTAGCCCGCCAGCTTCTCCAGCTCCTGCGGCGGCGTGGCGTACGGCGTGCCCGGCACGATGATGCCGGCCACGTCCTTCACGAGCGTGATGCGCGAGAGCGCCTTGGAGCCTTCATAGCGGTCGAGGGCCAGGCTCAGGGCCCGCCGCACGCGCTTGTCGTCGAACGGCTTCTTCTCGTGGTGCATCGAGACGAAGTTGAGGCAATCCCAGGGGCTCTCCTGCACCGCGATCTTCGGCCCCAGCGCCTGCACGAGGCTGTCGCGCTCCGGCGGGCTGAAGCTGCGGAACTGGATCATGGCACGCTCGCCACGGACTGCCGCGACCTGGGCCGCCGAGTTGCTGATGAAGATCGCGCGGTAACTGTCGAGGTAGGGCTTGCCCTTGTCCCAATAGTCCGGGTTCTTCTTGCCGACCCAGTGCGAGCCCCGGACGTGCTCCACGAACTTGAAGGGGCCGGTGCCCATGACGTTCTTCTCGTACCAGTGCGGGTCTTTGGCGAGGATGTCGGCCTTGTAGATCCAGTTCCACGGCGACGCGAGGTTCAGCAGGAGCGAGGACTCCGGCCACTTCAGCATGAACCGGACCGTGTGCGCGTCGGGTGTATCGACCGCCTTCACCGAGCCGTAGGCCGAGGCCCGGAGGGACTTCACCCCGGCGGGCGGGCTCAGGATCTTGTCGTACGAGGCCTTGACGTCCTTCGAGGTCAGCTCGCTACCGTCGTGGAACTTGACGTCCCGGCGAATCTTGAAGGTGTAGACGAGACCGTCCTTGGAGATGGTCCACGACTCGGCGAGGTCGCCGACTGGCTTGGTGCCCGTCTTGTCGAACGGATCGACGCGCAGCAGCGTGCTGTAGTGCGGCGCCATTGGATGAATGACGCCGAACGTCTCTTCCTGGTGCGCGTCGTAGGACGGCGGCTCCGACGGCACGACGAAGACGAGCTCGCCGCCGGACCGTGGCTTCTCCTGCGCCCACGCGGGCAGCGCGAGAGCCAAGATCAACAGCGCGATGAACGGGCCTCTCCAGCGTCGCATGGGCGTACCTCCGCGGGCGCGGCGCGCCCGAGCTCGTGTCCGGTCTCGTGTCACCGCAGGGCGGTTTCCGGGAAAACCCTGGAGGCGCACCAAAGGTTTCAGCATTTAAGCACGTACGGCCGAGGTGTCAAGCCAGGAGGCAGGCCGCCCAGTGCCCGGGCTTGACCTCGCGGAGGGCGGGCACCTCGCTCCGGCAGCGGTCCACCGCGATCGGGCAGCGCGGGTGGAACACGCAGCCGGCGGGGGGATTGAGGGGGCTCGGCACCTCCCCCCCCAGCACGACGTGCTCGCGCCGGGCCTCCACGTCGGGGTCGGGGATCGGCACCGCCGACAGGAGCGCGCGCGTGTACGGATGGAGCGGGTCCTCGTAGAGCGCCTGCCGGCCGGCGATCTCGACGATCTTGCCGAGGTACATGACCGCCACGCGGTCGGAGATGTGACGGACGACCGAGAGGTCGTGGGCGACGAAGAGGTACGTGAGCCCGAACTGGCCCTGCAGGTCTTCCAGGAGGTTCACGATCTGCGCCTGGATCGAGACGTCGAGGGCCGAGACCGGCTCGTCGCACACGATCAGGGCGGGCTCCATGGCGAGCGCGCGCGCGATCCCGACGCGCTGGCGCTGGCCGCCGGAGAGCTCGTGCGGGTACCGGTGGGCGTGCTGCGGCAGGAGGCCGACGTGGCGCAGCAGCTCGCCGACGCGCGCCTCCCGCGCGGCCCGGTCCGGCGCCAGGCCGTGCACGACGAGCGGCTCGGCGAGGATCTGGCCGATCGTCATCCGCGGATTCAGCGAGCTGTAGGGGTCTTGGAAGATCACCTGCATGCGACGCCGGAAGCGCCGGAGCCCCGCGTCGTCGAGCTTCGTCAGGTCCTGGCCGTCGAAGACGATCTCGCCGCTCGTCGGTCGCTCGAGCTGCAGGATGCAGCGACCCGTCGTGGTCTTGCCGCAGCCCGACTCGCCGACGAGCCCGAGCGTCTCGCCGCGACGGATCGCGAAGCTCACGCCGTCCACGGCGCGGACGACTCCGGGCGCGCCGCCGAAGAGCCCGCCGCCGACGTGGAAATGCTTGACGAGGTTCCGGACCTCGAGCAGCGCGCCGTTGTCCGTCATGCGAGCGCCGGTGCCCGCGCGAGGCGCGCGGCCTCCCAGCACGCGGTCACGTGCCCCTCCCCGTCGGCCGGCGCCAGGACCGGCCGCTCGACGCGGCACCGCTCCACTCGGAACGTGCAGCGGGGCGCGAACGCGCAGCCGGCGCCGAGCCGCGTGAGGTCGGGCGGCTGGCCCTCGATCGGCTGGAGGCGCGCGCGCCGCGGCTCGTCGAGACGCGGCACCGAGCGCAGCAGCCCGAGCGTGTAGGGGTGGCGCGGGCGCCTGTAGAGATCGCGCGCGCTCCCCCGCTCGACGATGCGGCCCGCGTACATGACGTTCACCCGGTCCGCGTAGCGCGCGACGACGCCGAGGTTGTGGGTGATGATCAGCATCGCGACGCCGAACCGGCGCGAGAGGTCGCGCATGAGCTCGAGAATCTGCGCCTGGATCGTCACGTCGAGCGCCGTCGTGGGCTCGTCGGCGAGGATCAGCGCGGGATTGCAGGCGAGCGCCGCCGCGATCATGATCCGCTGACGCATGCCGCCCGAGAACTGGTGGGGGTACTGCGAGAGGCGCCGCGCCGCATCCGGGATGCCGACCGTCGCCAGAACCTCCGCGGCGCGCTGCCGGGCGTCTCCGCGCGTCATCCCCAGGTGGATCTCGAGCCCCTCGGTGAGCTGACGCCCGATCGTGAGCACCGGGTTCAGGGAGGTCATCGGTTCCTGGAAGACCATCGCGATCTCGCGGCCGCGGACGCGGCGCATCTCCTCCTCGGAGAGGGCGAGGAGGTCGCGCCCCTTGAAGAAGACCTGGCCGCCGACGATACGGCCCGCGGGCGCCGCGACCAGCCGCATGACGGAGAGCGCGCTCACGCTCTTGCCACACCCCGACTCGCCGACCAGCGCGACCGTCTCACCTTCCGCGACGTCCCACGACACGCCGTCCACCGCTCGGACCACGCCGCCGCGCGTCACGAACTCGGTCGTGAGAGAACGCACTTCGAGAAGCGTCGCCATGCGCCGCGCGAGTTTAGCATACGTCCCGTGGCAAGACGAGTCGCAACACCTGTCAGGTCGGCGCGCCGCGCGCGCGGACGGCCCGAATTACTCGTGGCAGCGCGCGGCGGCGAGGTGCGGAGTCGCGATGGGCTCGAGCGACGCGTACTCGCGGCAGACCGCCTCTGCGACGCACGGCCATCGATGCTGGGCGGCCCAGCGGACGCCCTCCCGGCCGATCCGCCAGCGGAGGTCGGGATCGGCCACGAGGGCGGCGATACGCTCGGCGAGCGCCGCGACGTCGCTCTCGGGAACCAGGAAGCCCGTGACGCCGTCGCGGACGGTCGTGACGAGCCCGCCGACGCGCGAGGCGATCACCGGGCTCCCGCACGCCATCGCCTCGAGCGCCACCATGCCGAACGATTCGTAGTACGAGGGCACGACGGTGACGTCGGCCGCGGCGTAGTAGGTCGGGAGCCGCTCCTGCGGCTGCGGGCCCACGAAGCTCACCGCGCCGTCGAGCCTGAGCCGGCGGATCTGGGCGCGCAGCGTGGTCTCGTGCCCGTTCGGCGGATCGTCGGCGTCGCCGCCGACGATCAGGAGTCTCGGGTCGGTGCCGGCCGCGTGTAGCCGCCCCACCGCGTCGAGGAGCGTGTCGAGGCCCTTGATCGGCGCGAGCCGCCCGACCCAGAGGAGCACAGGCCGCGCGTCGAGCCCGAGCTGGCGCCGCGCGGCGGGCTGGTCCCTGGGCGCGAAGAGCTCGGTATCCACGCCGCACGGGATCGTTGCGATGCGCGGCGCGCGGGCACCGTAGGCGCGCAGGAGCTCCGCGCGCTCGACGTCGTTCGCGGCGACGATGCGGTCCGCGGCGCCCACGATGCGCGTCTCCTCGCGCAGCCGCACCGCTGGCTCGAGCTCGGCGACGCTCCGGGCCGCGCGGTTCTTCGGCCGGCCGAGCGTGTGGAACATCTGGAGAATCGGCACCGCCCAGCGGTCTCGGAGCCTCAGCGCGGCCACCCCCGACAGCCAGTAGTGGGCGTGGATCAGGTCGTACTCGACGCCGCGCGTGAGGCGCCACGCCTCGAGCCCGTCGACGAACTCGTCGAGGTGGGCGTGGATCTGGGGGCGCGCCAGCGGCGCCTCGGGCCCCGCCGGGAGGTGGATCACCTGCACGCGTGGGCCCATGCCGACGACGCGCGGGATCGCGCTGTTCTGCGACCGCGTGAAGACGTCCACCTCGACGCCCATCCGCCCGAGCTCGCGCGAGAGCTCGCGCACGTAGACGTTCATCCCGCCCGTCTCCTTCGCGCCGAGCGCGGCGAGCGGGCACGTGTGGAGGCTGAGCATCGCGACGCGGAGGTTCATGGCCTTGGGGGTCCGATCCTCACCCCGTAGACCTCTTCGGGGACGGGCTCGAACTCGTACTTGTACCGCTCCTCGCCGCGCAGAAAATCGAACCGGCGCCGCCCGCGCTCGATCGCGTCCCGGATCAGGTGGCCCAGCAGGACGACGCCGGGCGAGAGCGCGGCCCGGTCGGGATGGAAGCCGGAATTGTAGAGGCCCACCGTGTCGACCCACTCGAGCACGACGAACGACGCGATCGGGCCCGACGCGATGTCGAGGAACCAGAGGCGCGCGGCCCCGCGCTCGGCCAGCGCCGTCACGGCGCCCCGGAAGAAACCCTCCATGCGCGCGTCCATGAAGCGCGCCTTGCCGGCGCGCGAGCGCCGGTGGAGGTCGAGGAAGTCGCCGAGGCGCGCGGCGAGGTCCGCCGGCCGGTGGACGCAGGAGACGCGCGCTTCCGGCACCTCGCGCTCGAGGCGACGCATCTTGCGGCTGAGCTCGTGGCGATGCTTGCCGCCGAGCCCCGCGAGGTACGCGTCCCAGGTACCGGGCAGCGTCAGCACCGGACATCGCTCCTCGACGGCGGCTTCGGCGGCGAGCCCGCAGGCGCGCGCCAGCGGCGGGAGGGCCGCGAGCGTCGGTGAGCTCGCCGGCACCGCGTGCAGGCGCCACTCGCTCGGCTCGGCGGCCCGCGACTCGAGGAGCGCCGTCCACGCCTCTTCCTCGCGCCCCGCGACGGCGAGGAGGTCGAGGTAGTCCGAGACGTCGGCGCCGCCGAGCATCCGGAAGACGCCCGGCGCCTCCTCGTAGAGCGGAAGCACCGCGACCAGGCTCCCCTCGCCGTCCGTCACGCGTCGGATGTCGAGTCGTCGGTCCGCCGCGAATGCGCTGGCCCAGTGCGTTTGCCAGATCCACGACAGGAACGGCGAGCGGAACCGTGCTCCGGCGTGGAGCCGGTCCCACGCGGTCGCGCCGACCGCCTCGAGACGGTCCGCGAGCTCGACTTTCACCGGGAAGCCATCAGAGGTCTTCGGGCGCGCCCGAGGCGTCCAGGGATTCGGCCGGCCCCTCGGTGGCGCCCGCCGGGCCCCCCGTGTCGCTCTCCGTGAGCGCCTCGTCCACGGCGGACTCGAAGTCGTCGCCGAGGTCGTCGCCGAACTCCTTTCCCATCTTCTTCATGAAGCGGGCGACGCTGGCCGGATCTTCCTCGTTGAGGTCACCGAAGCTCGAGGCGTCAGCCATGGACTCGAGCCGCTCGTCCTCCGAGCGGACGGTGGCGAAGCGCGACATCAGGCGGCTCAGGTTCGATCCGTGACAGCGGGGGCAGGTGGCGGCGGGGGCGGTGGACGGCCGGAGTACGAGGAGGCTCACCCGGCGTCGACAGTCGTGGCACTCGTACTCGTAAATGGGCATGCCGCAGCTAATCTTAGCACGCGCGACGTGCAGGCTCGGGGCGGCCCGTGTCACGCTGGCGGGCGCGGCCGGCGCCCGTGTCAGGATGCGCCACCCGGACTTCCGGAAAGTGGCGCCGTGCCAGGCTTCGGGCCCCCCGGCACCCTTTTTGCTCCCACCGAGCGGTATGAACGCCACCATGGCCGATCGTGAACGTCAACTCCTCCACCAGGTTACGACGCTGGCCCAGGCCCTGCACCAAGAGCGCGAGCGGCTCGCGTCGAGGCTGGCCGAGCTGGAACTCGAGCTGACCGTGCTCGCCTCCAAGCTCGACGGCCCGCCGGCCGTCTGCGCCCTCGGCGCCGGCGCCCGGCCCCGCGGCTGAGCGCGGGCCCGGGCCAACCTCGGTCCGGCTCGGAACCCCCCGTCCAGACCTCGTCCGTCTCCGCCGCAAGCCAGTCCGCCTCGTCGCTCACACAGGGCTCGCGCACCAGCCCTCCTCAGCGCCGCCCGGCCGCGAAGAGCGTCTCCAGCCGTGCCACCGCCCGGTCCCAGTCGAACGCCGTCGTGACGAGCCGGCGGCCGGCGGCCGCGATCCTGGCGCGGAGCGCGGGATCGCTCGCGAGCAGCTCGAGCCTGGCCGCGAGGTCGGCGACGTCGCGCCGGCGCGCGACCAGCGCCGTCTCGCCGTCGCGCGCGTAATCGCGGCAGCCGCCGTTGTCGTAGGTCACGAGCGCGGCGCCGCACGCCATCGCCTCCATCGGCGGCATGCCGAGCCCCTCGTCCCAGGACGGGCAGAGATAGATCTCGCAGCTCGAATAGACCTCGGCGAGCCGGTCCTGGGGCGGGTTCGCGTGAAACTCGTCATAGGGCGAGGGAGCGCGCGGCGGCCTCACGCCGAAGCCCACCAGGACGAGCCCGGGCACGCGCGCCTTCACGCGCCGTGCCGCCTCGACGCCCTCGGCCACGCCCTTCCACGCGTACTCGTGGTGGAGCATGAGCACGCGCGGCCGCGAGGTCCCCACGGCGACGGGCACCGGCCGGAAGAGCGCCGGGTCCACGGGCGTGACGACGACCTCGGCGTCGCACTGGAACTTGTCGCGCACGAGGTCGCGGAGCCACGTCGAGATGACGATCGTCCGGAGGGGGAGCCGATACGTCGCGTCCACGAGGGCGGCGGCGCCGTGGTAGAGGCTCTCGTAGTGCTGGACGAAGTAGAATCCGGCGCCGCAGCGGCGGGGCGCCGCCGCGGCGATGCCGGCCGACGACCACGCCGTCGCGACGACGACGTCGCCGTCGGGCAGAGCCTCCGACTGCCAGCGCCCGACCCATCGGAGCCGCGCCCGGAAGCCCGGCAGCCAGTCGGGCCCGGCGCCGCGCAGGCGCCGCCACGCGGCGCGGAGCCGCCCCTTGGCCGGCACGACGAGCGTCACGTCGTGGCCGCGCGCGGCCAGGCGGTCGGCGTACGTGAGGATCGCCCGGACGCCGCCGGCGATCCTCACGTGGGGACAGAGGAAGGTGATCTTCAGACGGCGTGGCACCCCGGCGCGCGCGCGCTCACCAGAACTTCTCCCACTTGACCGCCTTGCGGGGAAGGCCCCTGGCGACGAGCACGTCGCGGATCCGGTGGATCATCGCCTCGCCGCCCGCGACGTAGGCCACCAGACCGGTCACGTCCTGGACGCGCCGGCCGACCACCTCGGCGAGGCCGCTCGCGCCGTCCGTCCACGCTCCCGCCGCGCTCGCCACCACCGGATGGTACGCGAACCCGGGATGGCGGCGTGCCAGCGAGCGGAACTGCGCGTCGTACGCAAGCCAGCCCGGGTCGCGCCCCCAGTAGACGAGCGCCGCCGGCCGCCCGAAGCCCCCGTCGTAGAGGTCGGTCAGGATCGAGCGGATGGGGACGATGCCGATCTCCTCGGCGACGAAGAGCGGCCGGCGCCGGTCGGCGCGTGAGAACACGAACCCGCCGAGCGGCCCCTTGAAGCCGACCTCGGCGCCCGGGGCCAGCGCGCGGAACCATCGCGACCCAAGGCCGCCGGGCGCCACGTCAGCGCAGAGCGTGAGACGCCGCGGCGAGCCCGGCGTGGATGCGATCGAGTAGGCGCGGACGGTCTTCGGGCCGAAGGGCACCGACACCCACTGGCCGGCGTCGAAGGGGAGCTCCGCCGGCTCGAGCATGTCGAGGTCCGCCTCGAGCACCTCGGCCACGAGCCGCCGCACCGCGACGACGCGCGCGCGGCACTCGACCGGCTTCGTCGCCAAGGCTCAGCGCGGACGGAAGCGCGGAAGCACGTCCGCGGCGAGCGCCTCGAGCTGCGCCCGCCGGTCGCGGGGCTCGCCGATCGCGTCACAGATGACGTAGGCGCAGCCGGCCTCGGCGAAGGCGGCGAGCTGCTCGGCGCACTGCGCAGGCGTGCCGATGACGCCGTACTTCCCGGCGAGCGGCTCAAAGTCCTGCGCGTAACGCTGCGAGAGCTGGGCCACCCACGTGGCCTTCGCCTGCGCGTAGTCACGGCCGACGGTGACGAAGGCCAGGTGCGCGGCGGTGAAGCCGTCGAGCGAACGGCCGGCCGCGTGGGCGGCGGCCCGGATCTTCTCGAGGCTCTGTGCGTAGCGCGCGGGCTGGAGGACATAGGAGACCCAGCCGTCGCCCTGCCGGCCGGCCCGGGCGAGCGCGGCGTCCGAGCGCCCGCCGACCCAGATGGGCGGGAGCGTCTGGACGGGCTTCGGGTCGATCGAGACCGCCTTGAACCGGGTGAACCGGCCCTCGAACGTCGCGGGCGTGTCGCGCCAGAGCGTCCGCACGACGTCGATGCCCTCGCTGACGCGCGCCCCGCGCTCGCTTCGCGGGACGCCGCAGAGCTCGAACTCTTTCGGGTTCTCGCCGCCGACGCCGACGCCGAAGACGAGCCGCCCCCCCGACAGGACGTCAACCGTCGCCGCCATCTTCGCGGCGACCGCAGGGGCGCGGAGCGCCAGGAGGTACACCGCGGTGCCCAGCCGGATGCGTCGCGTGATCGGCGCGTAGGACGCGAGCAGCGTCAACGACTCGTAGAGCGGAGCGTGGAAGGAGACGTGGTCCCCGGTCCAGACCGAGTCGAAGCCGAGCTCCTCGACGCGCCGGACGAGGGCGAACTGCTCCTCTGGCGGGAGCATCCCCAGCTGGACGCCGAACCGCATCACGCCCTCACCGCGGGAACGCGTCCTTCACGCCGCCGTCGACGGTGAGCGTGCAGCCCGTGGTCTTCGACGCCCGGTCCGAGGCGAGGAACAGGACCGCCTCGGCGACGTCCTCGGGCAGGATGCGAACGCCGAGCAGGTTGCGCCTGCGGTAGAACTCCTCGAGCTCGCCCACCGAGATCCCCTGGGCTGCGGCGCGCTCGCGCCGGACGTCCTCCGACCAGAGCTTCGAGTCCTGGAAGACCGCGTCCGGGTTCACGATGTTCGAGCGGATGCCGTGGGGCGCGCCCTCCAGCGCGAGCACCTTCGCCAGCTGGGCCTCGGCGGCCTTCGCGGCGGAGTAGGCGGCGAAGTCTTTGCCGGGGGACATCACGTTCTTGGTCGCGACGAAGACGAGCGCGCCGCCAAGCCCCTGGGCGATGAGGAGCCGCATCGCCTCACGCGCGACGAGGAAGTGGCCCCGGGCGTTCACGGCGAAGGAGTCCTCCCAGTCAGCGAGGCGCATGCGATCCACCGGGGCCGAGTGGGCGACGCCGGCGTTCGAGACGAGGACGTCGAGGCCCCCGTAGGCGAGCACCGCTTCCTCGAACGCCGCCACGACCGACGCCTCGCTCGTCACGTCCATGCGGAGGCCGAGCGCCCGGTCCGCGCCCGCCGCGGCGACGATCTCGTCCGCGGTCTTGCGCGCGCCGGCCTCGTCGAGGTCTCCGACGACGACGTGAGCGCCCTCGGCCGCGAGCCGCCGAGCGACGGCGCGGCCGATCCCCGACGCGGCGCCGGTCACGAGGGCGACGCGACGGGCGAGCTCCTTCTCCGGCGGGGCCAGCGTGAGCTTGTAGAGCTCGAGCGGCCAGTACTCGACGTCGAAGGCGTCCTTGGCCGAGAGCGACACGTACGCGCCGAACGCCGACGCGTTGCCGATGACGTCGATCGTGTGACGGTAGATGTCGTTCACGATCCCCGCGGTGCGCCGGTCCTTGCCCGCCGTGAACATGCCGAGGCCGGGCACCAGCACGACGCGCGGCAGAGGGTCCGTGAGCGCCGCACCTTCGAAGCGGTTCTCGTCGAAGTAGCCGGTGTACTCGGCGACGAACTCGTCCACCGCCCGCTCGATCGCCGTGGTGAGCGCGGCACCCGTCCGAGGCCCGTCGAGGCCCACGAAGCACGGCAGGCGCTTGGTGTAGATCGTGTGGTCGGGCGTCGCGGGTCCGATCTGGGAGAGCCGCGGCGCGTCGGCGGACGACACGAACGCGGTGACCGCGGGCGAATCGTCGAAGGCGACGACCACCCGCCGCGCGCGCCCCAGGATCCCGCGGAGCCTCGGGGCCACGGCGAGGGCCGCGGCACGCCGCGCCTCGGGCGGCGGCACGGCGACGCGGGGGCCGCCGAAGACGCGGCGGCCGCGCGACGCCTCCCCGATCGCCTCCTCGGCCCGGGAGATCAGCTCGATTGTCGCCTCGTAGGCGTCGCGGACGGTCGCGCCCCAGGTGATCGTGCCGTGACGCTCGAGCACCAGCGCCTTGGCCTCCGGTTGCGCGGCGATCGCGTCGGCGACCTCGCGCGAGATGCGGAAGCCGGGCCGCAGGTACCGGAGCGTGAGCACGTCCTTGCCGTAGACCGACTCGAAGACCTCGCGGGGGCGGTCATGGTTGGTGAGCGAGACGATCGCGTCCGCGTGGGTGTGGATGACGGCGCGCGCGGAGAGGAACCCGTGGAGCAGCGTCTCGATCGAGGGACGCGCGCCGCCCACGTCGATCAGCCCGTGGGCGAGGTAGCCCACCATCTCTTGGTCGCCCATGTCCTCGCGCGGCAGCAGGGCGCGGATGTCGTCCATGCGCACGCCGGGGAAGTCCTTGCGCTGGACCGACTTGAGATCCGAGCCGCTCCCCTTCACCCGGAGGACGTCCACCTCGCGGCCCCGGTGATCGCGCTCGACGGTCTTGATGGAGGTGTTGCCACCGCCCCAGACGACGAGCGAGGTCTCGGCGCCGATCAGCCGTGACGCGTAGACGAGCAGGTCGAGCGCGTCGAGGGCTGCTCCGTCGGCGTCGTTCCAGCGGGACCGCATCGCGGCACCACGATACCATGATCCCCCGGCCGCTCAGGACGGCCGGGCGGCCGGCCGGCGCCTGAGCTTATAATCGCGGGGACGGGGAGGCCTCTGGACGATGGGCGCCGACATCCACAACCTCATGATGAATTACCCGCTGACGCTCACCCATTTCTTCGAGCGCAGCCGCCGCCTCTGGCCACAGAAGCGACTCGCCACGCGCGTGCCCGGCCAGCCCCTGTTCCGGTACACCTACGCCGACTTCGCCGAGCGGACGCTGCGCCTCGCCGGCGTGCTCAGAGAGCTCGGCGTGAAGAAGGGCGACCGCGTGGCGACGCTCGCCTGGAACAGCCACCGCCACCTCGAGCTCTACTGGGCGGCGCCCTGCTCGGGCGCCGTGCTCCACACGCTCAACCTGCGCCTGGCGCCGCAGGACCTGGCCTTCATCATCAACCACGCCGCCGACTCGGTCATCTTCGCCGACGCGAGCCTCTGGCCGATCCTCGAGGGGATCCGCGACCGGATCCCGAGCGTGCGGACGATCGTGATCATGCGCGACGCGCCCGAGCCGCGGGTGCCCGCGGCGCTCCCCGAGTACGAGGCGCTGCTGGCCGCGGCCTCGCCGCTCCGCCGCTGGCCCACGCTCGACGAGACCGACGCCGCGGGCATGTGTTACACGTCCGGCACGACGGGCAACCCCAAGGGCGTCGTCTACACGCACCGCGCGATGTTCCTGCACTGCCTCGCCCAGGCCATGACCGACTCGTTCGGGATCTCCGAGGACGACACGCTCCTGCACATCGTGCCGATGTTCCACGCGAACTCCTGGTGCCTGCCCTTCACCGCGGTCATGGTGGGCAGCACGCAGATCTTCGCGGGACCGAACCCCCAGCCGCGCGACATCTGCGAGCTCGTCCAGCAGGAGAAGGTCACGTTCACCGGCGCGGTGCCGACCGTCTGGATCGCGGTGAAGGAGCTCTGCGAGAAGGAGGGCTGGGACATCTCCTCCCTGCGGACGATCGCCATCGGCGGCTCGGCGGCGCCGAAGGCGATGCAGCTCGCGTACCGGCGGCAGTTCGGCGTCACCATGTCGCACGCGTGGGGCATGACCGAGATGACGCCCCTCGGGACCATCGCACGGCTCAAGAGCTACATGAAGCAGTGGCCCGAGGACGCGCAGTACGAGGTGCGCGCGCGCGTGGGTTATCCGTCGGTCGGTGTGGACGCGCGCATCGTGGACGAGGAGGGCAGGGAGCTCCCCTGGGACGGCGCGAGCATGGGCGAGCTTCAGGTCCGCGGGCCCTGGGTCGTCAGCGCCTACTACGACAACCCGGAGTCGGCCGAACGCTTCACCGCGGACGGCTGGTTCCGGACCGGCGACGTCGCCACCATCGACGCCGAGGGCTACGTCCAGATCACGGACCGCACGAAGGATCTGATCAAGTCGGGCGGCGAGTGGATCTCGAGCGTGGACGTCGAAAACTTAATCATGTCCCACCCGAAGGTCCTCGAGGCGGCGGTCATCGCGGTGCCCCATCCCAAGTGGGTCGAGCGCCCGCTCGCGTGCGTCGTGCCGAAACCGGGCCAGACGCTCGAGCCCGGAGAGATCGTGGACTTCCTGCGGCCTCGGCTCGCAAAGTGGGCGCTCCCTGACGAGGTCCTGATCATCGAGGCGGTGCCGAAGACGAGCGTCGGCAAGTTTGACAAGAAGGTCTTGCGCGAGCGGTACAAGCGTAGGAGGCCGAACGATGCGTGAGCGCCACCGCGCCGCGACGCTGCTCGCCGGAGGGCTGCTCGCGCTCTACGCGGGCGGCGCCTCGGTGACGTCGCGGGCGGTGGACCACATCAACGCGCTGAGCCGGGCCCCGATCCCCACCGTCGCGCCCCGCGCGAGCGCCCCGCCCGACACGGTCTGGGTTCCCGACCGCTTCGTCCCGCTGGCGTCGGGAGGGCAGGCGCTCGTCCCGGGGCACTGGGAGCGCTGGATCTCGGCGCGCGAGGTCGGGACGCCCCCGCTGACCGCGGTCAACCCGGCCGACGGGAGCCTGACCGTGTACCCCGCGGCGGTCAGGCCGCCCGCGGAGCAGCGCCGCGAGCCGTGAACGAGACGCGCGCTCTGGATGCTAAAATGCCCTGTTAATGAGCTTCATCCGGCGGCACCGCGTCTTCGTCGTCCTCGTGGCGCTCGGGGTCCTGGTCGCCGTCCTCGTCGCGGAGCGCGTCCGGAAACAGCAGGCCGCGGCGATCCCGCACCGCCAGCTCGAGATCGTCGTGGGCGTGACGCGGCCGATCCGGAAGGACCTCGACGTCAAGCTCGCCTACACCGCAGACGTCCTGCCGAACCAGCAGGTCGCGATCTTCTCGAAGGTGAGCGGCTACATCAAACGCCTCGGCGCCGACCTCGGCGACTTCGTCAAGCCGGACCAGCTCCTCGTCGAGATCGAAGCCCCGGAGCTCTCCGCCGCGGTCGAGCAGGTGCGCGCCAGCGTCGCGACCGCCGAGGCCAATCTGAAGGTCGCCGACTCGAACCTCGAGTCGGCGAAAGCCAACGCCGCCAACCAGGAGGCGAACCTCGTGAAGGCCCGGGCGGTGGCCGCCAACGACGCCCGGAACGCCGCGCGCCTCGACGACCTCCACGGCCGCGGCCTGATCGCGGCGATGGACCGCGACAACGCCCGGACCAACGCCGACTCCTCCCAGGCGGCGCTGGTGGCCGCCGAGGCCCAGCTCGCCGCGGCCCGGAGCCAGATCGAGACCCAACGGGCCCAGGTCATCCTCGCCCAGTCGAACGTCGACGGGGCCCGCGCGTTTCTCAAGATCGCCCAGACGAACCTCGACAACACGCGCATCCTCGCGCCGTTCGCGGGCTACATCTCGGCGCGCAACCTCTACCCCGGCGCCGCCGTGAGCTCGCAGCAGGCCGGCACCTCGACCCAAGCCGTCGGCGTGCTCATGCTCCAGGACATCGCGACGGTCAAGGTACAGCTCGAGGTCCAGGAGAAGCACATCTCGCTCGTGCGCCTCGGCTCGACCGCCCGCGTCTTCGTGGACGCCTACCCCGACCGCCTCTTCGAGGCGCGCGCCACGCGCATCGTCCACGCCCTCGATCCGCGGACGCGGACGCTCGGCGTGGAGATGGAGATCGCCAACGCGGATCTTCAGCTCAAGCCCGGCATGTACGCGCGCGTCGAGCTCTTGATCGACCGCCATCCGGGCGCGGTCCTCGTCCCGAGCGAGGCCGTCACCAACGAGGGCGACGTTCCGGTCGTCTTCGTCGTCGACCCGAGCGGCGTCGTCGGCCGGCGCACGATCGCGACGGGTGCCGCCGAGGGCACGCTCGTCGAGGTGACGAAGGGGCTCCAGGGCAGCGAGGCGGTCATCGTCGACGGCAAGGAGCTCGTGCGCGAGGGCCAGAAGGTCCGCGCGGAGGTGAAGAAGTAGCATGTGGATGACGTTCCTGGCGCTGCGGAACGCCATCGCGGTCCTGATGGCGTCGCTGGGGATCACGATCCTCGGCTTCGTCGCGCTCGCCCGCCTCCCGATTGACCTCTTCCCGAACATCAACCTGCCGATCATCAACATCGGCACCGTCTACACGGGCGCGGGCGTCCTCGACATCGAGAAGACCGTGACCTACCCCATCGAGAAGGCCGTGAGCGCCGTGAGCGACGTGAAGTTCGTCGAGTCGAAGTCGCGCCAGGGCCTGTCCACCGTCCGGCTCTGGATGAACTGGGGCGCCGACGTCAACAACGGCCAGACCGAGGTCATCCAGCGGATCCAGCAGATCCTCAACTCGCTGCCGACCGGCATCAAGCAGCCGTTCATCGTGCGGTTCGACCTGTCGAACATCCCGGTGGCCCTCGTCACGGTAGCCGGCGGCGGGCTCGACGAGCGCCAGCTCTACGACCTCGCCTACAACACGATCGAGCCCCAGCTCGAGCGCCTGGGCGGCGTCGCCTCGGCGTCGGTGGACGGCGGGAAGGTCCGCCAGATCACGGTGAACCTGAACCGCGACCAGCTCTATGCCAAGCGCCTCTCGGTCCTGGACGTGGTGCGCGCGGTGAACGAGTCGAATTTCCTGCTGCCGGCCGGCGACATCAAGGTCGGCCGGCTGGACTACAACATCTACACGAACAACCAGTTCAAGATCCTCGAGCCGATGGGCGACATCGTCGTCCAGCGGGCGGGCGCCAATGGCACCCCGATCCACATCAAGGACCTCGGGTACGTCGTGGACTCGGCCGAGACCCAGACGGCCGTCGTGCGCATCGACGGCTCCCGCGGCGTCTTCATGCGCGTCAACAAGCAGCCCGGCGCGAACACGATTGCGGTCGTGGACCAGGTCCGCGAGCTCCTGCCGAAGGTCACCGGCGTCCCGCCGGGGGTCAACGTCGGGATCACCTTCGACCAGTCCGTGTACATCCGGCAGGCGATCGAAAGCCTCTGGCACGAGGCGATCCAGGGCTCCGCGCTCGCCTTCATCGTGATCCTGGTCTTCCTGCGCTCGCTCACCTCGACGCTGATCATCTCGATCGCGATCCCGCTCTCGATTCTGCTGTCCTTCATCTGCATGTACTTCCTCGGCCAGACGCTCAACGTCTTCACGCTGGGCGGCCTCGCGCTGGCCGTCGGGCGGCTCGTGGACGACTCGATCGTGGAGCTCGAGAACATCAACCGGCACCTGAATCTCCCCGGCACCCCGCGCCGCAAGGCCGTCCTCGACGCCGCGCGCGAGGTCGCGATGCCGATCTTCTCGGCGACGATCACGACGATCATCGTGTTCGTGCCGACGGTCTTCCTCGAGGGCCAGATCAAGCTCCTCTTCATCCCCCTCACCTTCACGATCTCGATCTCGCTGTTCGCCTCGTTCCTGATCTCGCGGACGGTGACGCCGCTCCTCGCCCTCCGCGTGCTCCAGCCCGAGAAGCCGATCGATCCCGGGTCGCGCCGGCTCAAGGACCGCGTGTCCCGGTTCTCCATCCGGTTCTTCGAGCGCATGGAGTCGCTCTACCAGCGGCTCATCGAGTGGGCGCTCGGCCACCGCGGCCTCGTCGTGGGCTCGGTCGTCGTGGCGTTCGCGGGGAGCCTCTTCCTGGTCTTGGCGCCGTCCTTCGGGCTCCGGCCCCTGATCGGCACGGAGTTCTTCCCGGCCTCCGACGAGGCGCAGTTCCGCATCAACATCAAGGCGCCGATCGGCACGCGCATCGAGGAGACCGAGCGGATCGTCAGGGGCATGGAGTCGGTCCTCCGGGCGACGCTCAAGCCCGAGGAGCTCACGTCGGTCGTGTCGAACATCGGGATCCCGCAGGGGCGCTCGGCGGTCTTCACGAACAACACGGGCCCCCACAGCGCGACGATCCAGGTGTACCTGGCGAGCGCCGACCGGCGGACGCGGAGCGACCGCCAGATCGTCGACGCCCTCCGGCCGCGGTTCGCGGGCCAGTTCCCGGGCACGCGCTACCAGTTCATCGCGGGCGGCCTCGTCTCGCGCATCATCAACTTCGGCTCCGAGACCGCCATCGCGGTCGAGCTGCTCGGCTACGACCTGGCGACGGCGGAGGCGCTCGCGCGCGAGGTCGCGCGCATCATGGAGGGCACGGCGGGCGTGGCCGACGTCAACATCGCCCGGGACGCGAACTATCCCCAGTTCGATCTGACGATCGACCGCGAGAAGGCGGCGGTCGCCGGCATCTCGCAGCGCGACCTCGCCCAGGCGGCCCTGTTCTCGCTGAACTCGAACGCGAGCGTCAACCCCTCGATCTTCACCGACCCGCGGACGGGCAACCAGTACAACCTGGTCGTGCAACTCGACGAGCCGTACCGGCAGACCGCGGACGACCTCGCCCGCCTCTTCGTCACCGTCAACGACCGGCCCGTCCTGCTCTCGACGGTCGCCCGGATCACCCAGTCCGCCGGGCCCGTCGAGATCGAGCGCAAGTACCAGCAGCGCCTCGTGCGGGTCGCCGCGAATGCCGTCGGCCGCGACCTCGGCTCGCTCTCCGAGGAGCTCGAGGCGAAGTTCCGCCAGCTCCCGATGCCGGCCGGCTTCTCGGTGCGCATGGGCGGGCAGACCGAGCAGCAGCGCGAGTCCTTCTCGAGCCTCTACTTCACCGCGATCCTCGCCGTCATCCTCGTCTACATGGTCCTCGCGTCGCAGTTCAAGTCGCTCAAGGACCCGTTCACGATCATGTTCTCGGTGCCGATGGGGCTGATCGGCGTCTTCTGGGCGCTCTACCTCACGCACACGACCCTCTCGACGACCTCCTTCATGGGCATCATCATGATGGTCGGCATCGTCGTCTCGAACGGGGTCCTGCTCGTCGAGTACATCAACGAGCGCCGCCGCCACGGCGAGCCGCTCCTCGTCGCGGTCCCGCGGGCCGGACGGATCCGCCTGCGCCCCATCCTCATGACCGTGCTCACGACCGTCGTCGGCCTCCTGCCGATGGCCCTCGCCTTCGGCGTCGGGACCGAGGCGAACCAGCCGCTCGCGATCGCCGTCATCGGCGGCCTCCTCGTCTCGACGTTCTTCACGCTCATCCTGATCCCGACCCTCTACGTGACCTTCGAGGAGTGGTTCCCCCGGACGCTCGGCGGGGACGACGAGCAGCGCTGAGCCGCGGCGCGCCTTGACAGCCGCGGCAACTTGTCTACACTCGGCGCACCTGCTTTCATTCGACCGTCAGGCTCCCGGGCGCCCCCCGGGGGGAGGAGCCATGGAACCCATCAGCCGACGCCGCTTCATCACGACCAGCGCCGGGGCAGGCATCGCCGCCATCCTCGCCGCGCGCGTGCCCCCGGCCCGCGGCCAGCAGCGGGAGATCTCGTACCTCTGCTGGAACAACTTCGCGCCAGCCTCGGACAAGAAGCTGGCCGAGATCGGCCAGCGCTTCACCAAGGACACCGGCATCAAGCTCAAGATCGACCACGTCTCGCACATGGGCCCGCAACAGCAGAAGTACGCCTCCGAAGTC
>Ga0066675_10000175_pt1 | contig 20606 bp, 16 predicted proteins | sample GraSoiAngelo_124_FD_62295 | JGI IMG/M metagenome (GOLD analysis project Ga0066675, IMG submission 62295) | Grasslands soil microbial communities from the Angelo Coastal Reserve, California, USA - 14_0927_05_20cm | ecosystem: Environmental > Terrestrial > Soil > Grasslands | place: USA... | reverse complement strand
GCTTCCATTCTCAATCACCAGCATTGTTCCGGAAGCCAGTTTTCGAATGCCTTGAAAAATCGTGAGTGGCGCGGGCGTATAACGGAATCTCAAAAACATGTTGAGCGCCAACGGATCCACCTCTGTCTGGCAGTCCTCCGCCGCCAAGATCGCCCTTATCTCGGATCCAAAAGTTAACTGGTTCCCGGAGATCCGATAATAGATGAGTTTAATGCCCATGGCGTCGCGCGCCACCACCAGCCGTTTCTTTCTCACATCCCAGATAGCGAGTCCGAACATGCCGTTGAGATGATTGAAGACATCAGTCCCCCACTCCCGATAACCGTGCACAATGACTTCGGTGTCACAGTTAGTTCGGAAAGAATATCCCAGCTGCTCAAGTTCCACTCGCAGTTCTTTGAAATTATAAATCTCGCCATTGAAAATGACCCAGACTGTCTTTTCGGCGTCGGCCATTGGCTGATGCCCGCCGGCAAGGTCAATGATGGAAAGACGACGAAACCCCAGGCCGATTGGACCAGAAACAAAATAACCTTCGTCGTCAGGCCCGCGATGAGCAATGGAATCCGCCATTCGCCGGATTATCTCCGGATCGACCGGTGCGTTATTGGTGAAATTAAACTGACCGCAGATGCCGCACATTCTACATAATAAGCATGTTCAGCTTAAGCTTTGCCGGAATGGCCATTATTGTAGTGACTAAGTTAGCCGGAGTCGCCCCCACCATTTTCCGAAAGATAATATGCCAGACTTCTGAACATTTGCGATTGGCCCCAGCGATGCATGGGAACGTTATCCCAGCCGAAATGCAAACGACGCGAGCGGAAAGAACCGTCGCGCTTGACCCACCCTTTCACGATCTCATTAATTACCGTCCTGATCGTTTGTTCCAAGTGCGGAAACGGCACACGCAGGACGAGGCCTAAATTGATGCATTCCGCGCAGTCATAAAGTTCCGTTTTGTAAACGGTCAGGCGGGGCGCCTTGGAAAAAGGCTTTGGTAAACCTTTGTCGTCAAAAAGATTTCTCAGGTAATACTCAACTCCCCGGGCAAGCGCATCATAACAGCGTTCGTCACGGACTAGCGCAAAGATCTTCCCGAGGGCTTTCATCACAAAGCCAGTGTGAAAATGATCCACAAAATCGCGGACGCCATCGACGGCATAATACCAGGAGCCATCCTGATTCTGCGTCTCGAGAACAAAGTTCAGGTTGTGCTCCGCGCTCTTGCGATAATCATCATTTGAAAATACCTGAGACGCGCTAAACAACAAAAACGCTCGATAAGCTGCCGCGTTAATGACTCCGCCTCCGCCAAAGGGACTATATGAGCAGCTGCTGGCCGTGGCCGATGTCTCGAACTCCTTGATATCGAATCGGGCATGGCGCGCAATGGATGCGAGAATCTGTTTCCATTCATCGCGCTGATCTATCTCGTACGCCTGAAGGAAAGCCTCATAAACGTACGGCGTCGTTGTTATCAAAGGCGTATCTTTTCTAACCAGACCGCCGCGTGTGACCCAGTCAAAAGGATAGCCCCAGCAGTATTCCTCAAAGCCCGGGCAACGCGATTTTTTTAGTCGCTCGAGAAATTCAATGGCCCTTCCCAGGCAGCTCGACTTCCCTGTTGCCTGGTAGAGGAATAAGAAGCCCATTGCGTAATGCGCATCGGCAATGGGAAAACGAATTCGATGGTGAAAGAGGCGGCGCGCGGATGGCAAAAACGCTTCGCAGACAATAATTGGGGCGACTGCAGCAGTACCAATCGTTCGATGACGATAATAGAGCGCTTTCGCTCTCCCGCCCACGGGTCCCGCAAAAAAACTCTGATGATCCCAGGAGGTTTCACCATACTTATCAAGCCACTGGGTGAATTGCGATAAGACCGTGGCGACCTTATCGGAAAGCTCCCGATCCGTCTCGGAAAACGCCCGGACAGAGGCGCTCCCGGCCCGAGCAGTGCCTGGCTGAGCAAACGCGCGCTTTATGGGAGCGACCTTTCCCGCTTGGATGTTTTCCATTACTCCCTAATTCCCGTTCGACGATAATGAGGTCAGCTTGTGCAGGTAATTATCACGCCACTCACAGAGGTAGCGACGCAGCATCGTCCGCGCCGTGTAGTTCAGGCTTTCCGCAGTTTCTTTTGCTTCATCAAGCTCGTGAAAGTCTAGTCGGATGGTCGTGTGCTCGCCGCCTTTAAGCTCGACTTCAAACTGGATCCGATCTCCGCGATACGTCCACGCAACGGGATTACTTCCGACGCGAACTTCCATAATGGTGGAAGAGTCGCGCTCACGTCTTCGGATTAGGAACTGTTTTGTGCGGTTAGAAAGGTTTTCGATGCGCAGTTCCTTCCCGTACATCTCTACCTGAGTCACATCATCAGATAGAGCCCTTTGCCGGCAGCTTCGCCTTACCAGCTCACCGAGGCTTCGCCAGCGAAGCGGACAAGCCAGAGCATTCAACCGTTCGATGAATGCAATTAACCGCCCGCAATGGTCGCGACAAGAACCATGGTGGACTACGATCACGACAGGTTTATCGAGCAGGCTGTCGAATGCGAAATTTTCGATACCACTCCGTGGATATCGGCGGGTGAATAATGGGAAATTGTCGTAGGCCATGATGGCAGTGTCCCAAACATCAGCGACCGTAATTGCCCGGGGATTGCTGTTGGAGCTGATCGTATCGTTGTTTACGGCAGCAATGAGATCTGTTCGTTTCAATATTCTCATGGCCGCTTCGGAAAAAACGCCTTGCGGAAAGACCATTACCCGGTCATGAGCAAGACCGGTGGTAGCTTCATGCTGGTCCATTCGTTCAAGCGCTTGTCTTGTTTTTGCGTAAAGATGTTCGGAATCGTCGCTCCCAAACTCTGCCCGCGTGTGCGCGCAGCCATGCACCGAGATTGAGTAATATTCCGGGTTCTCTCGGAAAAGCCGGGTGACGCCCGAATCGCTTCTGCGCCAGTTCCACGGAATGAATGCAATGTTGGTGGAAAACTTGTAGCGCTGCATGAGTGAGAGCAGCTCGCGGTAGTCGACAAAACCATATCTCGGCTTCAATAAAGGGTCGTCAATTATCAAGCACGCGCTTTTTTCCGGTGCGGCCCAACACGTTTCCGCGAAAGCCCACTTAATGTAGAGAACCGGAGGCAATGCTTGAAGAACGTGCTGCCGAAGATCAAAGATACCATCGGGCAAGTCACTCTCTATGTCGATAATGCTCCTGCTTGAGCACAGAAACACTGGCACGCCTTCAGACTCGAGTCTTACAAAAGCTGCCCCGTGATTTAATGAGATGATTTCGACATGCCGGCTGTGTGGGGCCGACGCAAAGAGTAGATCAACCTCTGCGTCCTCGGCCGCAATTCGAATACCAGCCATTATTCCACAAAACTCAGGCAGCTTGTCTGAAACCTCGAATTGGCCCGAGTAGGGACGCCGTTCACCGAATGGATTCTGTCCCGCTTCAATTTCTGCCAATCTACCTAAAGCGGCTATGTCTTTTCCCGCATACGCAAAAACAGAGTGAATCTGTTCACGCCACCGCCGTGCACGATCCGGGTTCTGCTCAAGACCCCTCAGTAACGTAGAAAGGTGGTCTGACGCGCAAAGTAGTCTTAAACCAACCTGATTGGTGCCGTTATGATCAGCGAATAATTCCGTGACCGTCGAGGTGCGCCATGAAATGCCAAAGAAATCCAGTAGTTTTCCCAAATTGCAATCTTGGGGTGACAAACCATCGCTGCTTGCCAGTAAGATTGCTTGCTCGTTCAAGATTAGATACTCCGGGCTAAAAAAAACTCACAGCCTTAGGATGGTTTGCGGGACACAACTAAACAGCGCATTGCCCGCGTCGGTGCGATTATATGCAGAACAGCTGCTAATCGACAGGTAACGGCGGATAAAAGCCTTCCCGCAGAGTGAGGGACCCAATAAGAGTGCTCTTTCCGCATCACGTCAAATCCCGCCTTGATAAATGGTTCGGCGCACTCCTCCAAGGACGGGACATAACACTCCTCTTCCTTTGCCTGCGAAATCGATTCTTCAAACCGCTTCGGACAGAGGAAAACGATTATTCATATCTATGACAACACAGACTCCGCCAGGCGTCAACAAATTCAAGATATCTCTGGCGCAATCGAGTTCGGTACCCGCGTCGCGGCAGTAGCGGATGGTGTTTACGCCAAAAACGAAATCAAACCGTCCTTCCAGGCGCGATCTCTCTGTTTTAAGGCAGATCGAAAGATCGTTCACTAAACTCTCGTTCTTGGCAGCATGGAATTTAAGCCGGTCAACGTCATCCGGCGGCAGGCACCGTTTCGCCTCGCGTTTCGCCGCTTCAATCAAAACGGCTGAAAAATCCGTTTCAACTGCCTTTTCAACTCGGATGCCCTGCTGCCTAAGAACGGACATCAGATGAAGCAGGTTCATACCGCCAGCCGCAACCAAACTCGAGAATCCTAATGCCGCGTTCTTTTAGTTCACGTGGCAGTAGACGACCGAGAGCCTGCAGGTAAACCTCTTTGTAATCATGTTCGAGTAGATAGCTGATTCCATAGCCGGCTGTCGGGCTCGTGTACTTGTATATCGCCTCCGGAGACGTGTATTCCTTGAAAAATTCGGCCTGGAGCCGATCCGCGGTATCGACTGCGCCTTCGGAGTTACCGCTCGTCATGAACAATTGAGGCTCGTGCATAAAACTTCACACATGGTCAAAGGTTGCCGCGATTCTGGGCCGTAGCGACGCGAAAGTTATCCACCTTTTTAAACCGCAAGACAGCACCCAAGATTGCCCTCAGCTTTTTCATCTGTTCTCGCCGGTGAAAGCACATCAACTCACGTGAGACTGGTCTCTTTATCCGCCGCAAGGCAGCCCAGCAATACCCCGCCAGCAACACCAAACCGCCGACTGGATGTTTGGCGCTTCGATAACAGACGCGAAACAGCTGCCATACCGGCGAGCCGCCTAGGTAGTAGTCTTTTTCGCCGTATGAGAAGAGCGATGCGACTATACCCCGTTCAGCGGTACCCAGAGAGCGATAATGATGAAACCGCTTCTCTGGAAACGAACATGTCTTCCACCCTTTCATCCGGGCGGTCGTGACAGCGATCCAATCGACCCCCCCGGCCGGATTACCGATGTAGCCGCCGATTTCCTCGAAGCACTGGCGCCGAAACAGCTGACACCCACCGGCAACGTGGTTTTCGCCTTCAAAGCTATCCCTGGCTGAGTCGTAACCATTCTCTACGAACGGCGTTCCAGCTACACCCAGCCTGGGATCTTCGGAGAACTTTCTCATTAAAAACTCCAGGTAATCGGAATCGAAGGACAGGTCCGCATCCAGGTTACCGATGACCTCGAACTCAAGGGTCCTGAGCCGCTCCAATCCTGCATTAAATGCGTGGACCTTTCTTGCAAAGCTGCGATCGGCGCGCTGCGGCAGCCGCACTAATTGCATCCACGGATAATGGACCGCGTAACGTTGGACAATCTCAGGCGTCTGGTCCGTTGAGCCGTCATCTACAATGACCCAGCGTTCCGGCAGCAATGTCTGCGCCACCATCGATTCCAGTGTTTTGGCGACAAAACGCTCTTCGTTTCGCGCGGGAGTAATAAGCACGTATTTCATGGCGCAGCTGTGAGCGTTAAAACTTTGAAGCGTTGAATGGGGCACATTGATCGAGGAGAGATTCTAGAAAACTGAAGACCAATGGCAGAAGTTAAACATTGCAGATCAGAAGTGAGAAAGTCGAAACAAGTTACGACTGAAAAGTGATCAACGGTCAGCGAAGGGTAGAGAGCAACTTGTTATCACTCTTGTCGACTTGCCCGGTTTCCGGCGATTGTAATCGATTGGGATAAATTTGGGCAAAGATTTCGTCCATGATTCGCGCAGTCAGAATAATTTCCCGGTGCCGGATCGGCGGCGGCGCGCCGGAACGGATGGTGTCGTAAAAGCGCTCGATCAGCTCCTTCATGCCAAAATCCTGGTAAAGGCGCTGGCGAACGAAGTTTGTGATGTTGGCGCATGCGGCTTTTAAGTGCTCCTGCGCGTTTAGGAGCGGCGGCAGGAAATAGGTGAGATAACTTTTGAAGGACCGGTTGCGAGAGCGGATAAGGCTTCCGGTGAGAATATCAGCCACGAGCGAGTTCTCCGGGCCATAAACACGAAGCAGGTTTAGTCCTGGTCTCAATTGGCTTGAGAAGCAGAAAAAAGCGGTCGTCCCTTTTTTATCCCGAATCATGACCCTGAGCTCGTCGAGAACTTCCTGGCCGCCAAGCTGCCTAAGCTGCGAACTTTGTTCAGCCCACGCATTAACTTCGACAACCTCGTCAAGAAATTCGGCCAGCTTGGCGATGCCATGGCTGATGACGTTGTGAAGCAGTTGGCCCGGCAACTGTCGAACCCAATGCTGGCGATTTCCCAACATCGGCCCCACATACGTGAGGTCTGACAGATCGTAGGACCAGTAACTTTCGAGATGCACCGGTTCACCCCCTAAAAATCCCTCTTTTGTGAGCCGACGCATTTCCAACATCGGGGGTGTAAATTGATAGTTGTGACCAGCCGTGATTTTCAGGCCATTCTGAGTTGCTAATCCAATGAGAAATTCGGCTTCATCTGCTGTGACCGTGAAAGGCTTTTCCAAGTAAAGGTGACTCCCTCTTTCAAGGCATTGCTTCCCGAGGGCGAAATGGCTTTGTGGCGGCGTGGTCACATGAACAACGTCTGGCCTGGCCGTTGTGAGCATCTCGCGCGCGTCTGAAAAGCAGCTAGCCACACCGAAACGTTCCGCCAGTTGGTCCGCCATCAGCAGTTCCCGATCGCAAGCTGCTATTACCTTGCAATCTGGGATTCGATCGATAGCCAGCAGATGCTGGTCGGCAATCTTTCCACAGCCGATGATGGCGACACGGAGCATCTTACGAATCCTTGCCATTAAACTGCCCCAAGAAGGCGGTCATTGCTTCTTGCATACTTACTCGTGGTTTCCAACCCAAAGCGTCCTTCAGCTTTTGATTGGAGTAGCGGTTACCCTTCCACTCGGCGGCGCAGCGGCGACGATTAAACACGGGAGGAAGCTGATTGTGGGAAACTTTTGAATACTTTTCCCAACCAGCGCAAAGAAGCCGTGTAACCGAATACGGCAGAGCAAGCGAGGATATGCCGGTTTTCCTTTTGTAGGCGCGAAAAAACTCCCGGCTAGTCAACAACTCTTCATCGACGACATTAAATGTCTCCCCATCAACGCCAGCTTTCAATCCAGCCAGCACGATGGCCTCCGCGCAATTATCCACGTAAGTTAGCGGAAGTTGGTTGGTTCCGCCGAGATGGATAAAAAATCCAAACGTATCAATGCCTATTCGTCCGCTTAGATCTTGTTTACCCGGGCCAAAAACAGCGCCCGGGCGCAAAATCACGAACGGCAGTTTGCGTTTACTTCCATACTGCCTGACCAGCTCTTCTTGTTTAAGTTTCCCGAAACCGTAAGCGTCGCACCGCTCCTGGAACGAGTCCTCCAGGGGAGCCGTTTCATCGAGCAATGCGCCGCGTTTCATTTGCACATTCGAATAAACGGCAAACGAACTAATGTTTACAAAGCGCTTTGGCTGACCGAGCTCAAGAAATGCATCTATCAAATTACGAGTCGTTAGTACCGAGTTCATAACGGCGCCAGCGAACGACTTGTCGAAGCCGGCAGCGAGGTGATAAACGACTCGGACGCCTTCGGTTGCTTTGCGGCAATCTTCAGCTGAGAGAAGATCACCGGTAACCCGCTCCATTTTAGCTTCGCCCGAAAATTTATCGATGACCACCTCAAGACGATCAAGTCGGCTCGAAGGTCGGACGAAGCAACGAAGATTTTTGAACCCATACTCGCACAAGGTTTGAACGACCCTGGTGCCGATAAAACCATTCGCGCCCGTTACCAATATTCGTTCCTCCCGCGAGATGATGTAGGTGTCGCTCACGAATTTGTGCATGTTACGCCTGTGCCGAGAGCCGATGCTTCCCAACATTCTGGATCGACCGCGGCAGCCAGCCGAGCCTGGCACTGATCTGCTGGATTATAATGAAACGAAATGAAGCTTTAGCTTCTTTTGCCCGAATGCTAGGCGAACAATATGCGATAGTGCGGGCACTGCTGGCGCTCTATAATTCGGTTGTTCATTGCTCGCCGACAACGCCAACGCAAACGGTTTGATAAACATTGCACCGGCCCCTCGACTATGGGCCCGGCACGACCTGAAGGTTGGTAGGTGGATACGGTGCAGCGGGACCGGGCGAAGTGCCACTTACGAGTGGATGCGGATAGGTGTACGTTCCACTATAGGTAGTTCCGTTCAGGGCTGCCGTGTAAATACTGGAAACCTGTGACGGAGTGCTGTCGGCTGGAAATCCTTTCCCCAAATTATAATAATCGCGGCCCTGAACTTCCGTAGGGAACTTGGTAGCAAAGCCATAAGCGATGCCAGTCGGGATATGAACATTGTTCCAAGACATCGCTGGCTCCAGCGCCTCATGCGGCCAGCCGGGTTTACTAACGGCGGCAATTTGCGCAGTACTTCCGGTGCCGGTCATTAAATCACCTTTACCCCGTCCAACCTGGTCCATTGCCACCTGCAACCTATGGATTTGGTACTTATCGTTCGCAACGAAGTCCAGGATTGGCCCACGGTCTGTTGTGGTATAGGTTAAATAAGTAATTTGGTTAGACGTATTGCTCGTAATATAACCGCATTTTTTATAACTCGGTGCTGAGGGATTTGTTTGCGTAATGCTGTAACCAACCCATTGATTTGGGGTCCACTTCTTTGATGAATCAGTTAGGGTGGCACTGCCGCCCGCGCTCACATTACCACTGTCGTAAAGCTTTGGGTTACCACTACCATCGGTATCATTCAAATCCCAAGGATTTGCTCCATCGGCAAATCCATATGTGCTTTTTGCCGTTACACCTCCCATTTCGCGGTAAACAGCAATGGTTGCATGAGAGTTGTTGTTAGATCCCCTATTTACCCACTGGTTGTCGTGATACAGGGTGGTACCTGATCGGTTTGATGCCGAAAAAGCAAGTGTCCAATCAAAGATATTATGATAAACCTCTACCGCACGGGTGCCTCGAGTATTCCCTTCGGTGCCGTGCCAGCCAGGCCGACAATTGATAAAATAATTATGGCGCATAACAAATCTGCCAGCCAGTTCGGCATCAATCGCACCGTTGGTGGTATTGAGTCCCTGCCCGGTCATTGTGTTGTCCTCCATAAAAAAGAACTTGTTTGTGCCGAACCAAGGATAGTCTGCCCACGCACCGTGGCCTTGCGCTTGACCGCCATAAGTGGCGTCATTTATGTAGAAACATTGTCCGTTGGCAACGGATTCCACAAAATTGTGATCGGCTACTCCATAAACCCATCCATCAGTCTGAATACCTCTGGCCTTAAAGCCGGCGAGGTGACAGTGATCAACCCGGATACTTGTGATTGGCGCACTGCTGCTGCCACTAACCAGATGAATCATACCGGACACGGGAGACCCTGTGCCTGCTTTAAAAGTGAAACCTGTTACTCGGGCAGTCTGGTTCGGATTTATTTTTACTTGAATAGTCCCAGTCGCACCGCTGGTCGCGTTATTATCAATAATTGTAGTAGCGTCGTTGACCGTCGGGCTCTTTGTCCCAGCGCCGTTGATGGTAGTAGCACCCTGTAGCGTGATACCCTTTGTAACGATTAGGAGCGAGTTCCAGCTCGCGCTTCCAGCCGGGACGACCACCGTATCGCCGTCCTTAGCCAAGCTGATGGCTGTCGCAACATCGATGAAAGCGGGACTGCGCGCATTGATCGTGGCGCCGTTGGCCTGATGAGGAACAATGGTTAGGAGCCCGGCTGCGACGAGACCGAGGGCTTTCCAACAAATGCGAGCAGATGGGGTGAGACTGGCGTGGAACACGTGCATGTCGTTATAATTACGATAGTTGTAGCAGTGGCCATGCCACGGGCGAACCCCACGCATACCCTCTGCCATTCTCAGTTGACCTTCACCATCCATTCGCTTTAACGATGGCGGCCAATCCCGCTCACCAAAGGATGTGGATAGGTGTAGGGTTTGTAGTAAAGCTCCCAGCTATCCCGCTGAGTGCAAACATAAAGTTGGCCATCGGACCCATCATGTGTGCCGTCCCACTCGCCCTGATCAGTCGCCCAGTAAGCCACACCGGCCGAGCAAGTCTTGGGCCTGTCCTCCAGCTTGCCAACTCCAACTCCCGCGCTCCCGTCAAATGGCATTCTTTGATTGTAGTAATCGCGATTCTCTTGGATTGTCGGATAAGGGCTTGCGACATCCAGTTGGCGCGCGTGATTGTGAGTGTTCCCCCAGGCGTAGACCGGCTCCAGCGCCTGATGTGGCCAGGAGCCTGTCGCTACCGGATTCTGATCCGCAAGTAAATCGCCCTTGCCTCTGCCCGGTTGATCGAGAGCGGCCAGAAGCTTATAAATCTCGTAGGTATCGCCCGGGTTAAACGTCATCGGTGTGCCCATGTCGCTGCCCATAAACGTGATCGTGTCAGCGGTGTTTTTGGTGATGCAACTGCTGGGGTGGAATTCGTCGCCATTTCTGTTCCTTATCGTTTGCGTGGCATTTGTCAGGCCATACCCGACCCACTGATTCACTTTCCAACCCGCATTCGTGACGACCAAGGCAGGCGAGTTATTTGGGCCGGTGTGCCTGCCGTTCGCATACAAGCCGTGCGGATCGTTTAAATCCAGGCGGTTATGTCCACTTGCTCCGCCCCAATATGGGAAGGGTCGAAACTCACGATAGCAAGTTAAACGAGTACTTTTACCGAGACGATCTTCGTTCCCGGTCCACAGATTATCAAATTCGAGCATTGTTCCGCTCCGAAGCTGACCCCGGGGCTCTACCAAATTCCAGACGCAAGTGTTGTTGTAAATCTCTATGGCTCGCACGCCGCGAGAGCGTCCGCTCGTTTCTGTTCCGTGTCCTCCTATTGGCGTATCGACCAGGTAATTATATCGAATAATGTACCTGCCCCCACCATAGGCATCAATGCCATTGCTTCTATATCCATTGGGGTTGCGAAAAGTGTTATCCTCTATGAACAAAAACTTCTCGCTCCCGAAGTAAGGAGCATCCGCCCAAGATCCATCGCCATGGGCGTGGCCTCCCCAATCATTATGGCATATTTGAAACGTGAGCGACCTTCGCATCTCATCAAAGACACAGTGATCTACAACGCCGTAAATCTGACCGCGCGTCATGATAAACGGATTGGCATACAGCTGATCAAAGTGGCAGTGGTCGATTCGCGCTGAGGGACATGTCCCGGTAAGATGCACGCCTCCGTTGCCACCATGAGTTGTGGCCGACCCATATTTGAATGTGAAGCCTGTTAGTCGAAAAGACTGCGTCGGCTTGAGCACTGCATTAATAATAGCCGGCATGCGGGCTGGATTAGGGCCGGTTCCCTCATTCGGACGCGGATGGCCGCGCCCAAACGCTGCTTCCCGAACGGCCCCCGTCGCCTGCTTTGTGAATCCGTGTTGCTCGGGCCGCGGCTGGTGTTGGCTTCGTCGCGGCAGCTCGTCTAAAATGATTGTCTTGTCTGAGGCCACAGGGCTCGCTGTAGGACCACTGATACTCGTTTCTCCCTTAAGCGTAATACCCTTTGTTATGAAGAGGGTAGAAGTCCAACTCGCGATTCCAGCTGGGACGATCACGGTGTCGCCTTCGCGGGCTGAGCCAATCGCGGATTCTACGTCTGCGAGCGAAGCGCTTTTTGCCTCGACGGAGGCAGCTTCGGCCTGATCAGCAGCAGCCATAATCATGGCGGCAAGTGTTATCCATAACCGAGGACTTAATATTTGCCTTGTCACCTAACAATTTCGTTTCCTGCCACTCTCGAAACACGAAAACCCGGGGCGGACTAAGTACCTCACTCGTGCGTGTAAATCAGTGCCTCTTCTTCTACTGCGTCGACGGTCGATGGCTCCGATGCCGGCTCGTATTTAACGCGCGGATACCTGATAGCTATGACGAAGAATATGAACCACGTCAAACTAAGTCCCCTGAAGGTGGACTCGGTCAAGTTATAACAGAGGATTGCCGCAAGAAAACCTAGTTCGAAGCGGGGCCAGTCAGGGTTACTTAAGAGCTCAAACCGTATCTTGCGAAAGGTTGCGATGATCAAGCCGAAAAGCATGAACAGGCCCACCCAACCCATGTTCAGGTATATCTCGAGATAGCCATTATGCGCCTCGTTGGGTTGCCAGGGGCGGCCGCCCTTAACCAAATGAAGGCGGTCTCCCAACCAAAAGCTCTCAAATCCGACTCCAAAAAGTGGATTCGTGTGCACCTCAAGACAGTCGCGCCACAGCTCCATTCTTCCCATGAGTGTCGCTGAGTGGCCTGTCAGATCTCCCGTTAATTCAAAAATTCCGAACGTGAGTTGCGCCAGCCCGAGGGCAGCCAAAGCGGCGAGCACGTACAACCCAATCAATTTCTTGTTCAGCCAGCGTCGCCCAGTCAGGAAAATAACCGCCAGGGCCATTGCGAAACACAATGTAGCAGTTGCGTCGTGCGATTTGCGGAGCAAATAGCCATCCATTAGCAATAAAGGGGCAAGCAACCAAAGAGCATCTCGCCGGGCTTTGCCCTTGTCAGTATGCCACGTCCTTATAAGATCCCAGACGAGAAAGTAACCCACGACAAGGCAGACGCAGCCGAGGCCGTTCTTGTTTTGGGAGATACCGCAGTTCTGAGCTATGCCCGACCATTCGTCGAACCTGCGACCTATGTCCGGGTACCATTTGATGGCCACGATTGAAAACGTGAGCAGAACGTAAGCAGTTCTTTTTATGAAGCGAATCAGCGCCTCTTCGGGATCCGGCTCCGTAAAAAGAATTAGGGCCATCACAGGATGACCGAGGACTTTGATCCATCGCTTAAATGCTACAAAAGGAAAGTCGGACCAAAAAATCGCAACGAAACAATAAAGCAGAAATGCCACGACCCATCCGTTGTTGTCAACAAGCTCCGACAAGCTGACTCGCCTTTTATCAAGGACGTAAATGCCACCGACTATTAACATCAAATAGATGAAAGCATCGAGGGGATTTCCTTCTTCAACTGACCCGAGTGTAATCGGAAAATGCAAGAGATCGAGCCACTGGGAAACCGATCTGGATCCTATAAGCATCACCCAAATAGTCGGCAGCCAAAGCGCACTAGTTACGTTGGGCCTTTGACGAAAATCCCGTCGAAACAAAAAGCAAACGAAGACCACCCCACCAAACAGACCAATTGGCGGCGGAAGTCCAATAAGGGCTGCGAGAGTCGGTTGCATTAAGTAATCATGCAAAGCGCTTTAGCGGGCAGAAGGCAGCGGGCAGAAGGCGGAAGGCGCACAATCATTTGCCCGGTAACTACCGAGCTGAAGGTGCTGCAAAAATTCGGAGCATTGGTCGCTCATGAGGTAGGCCTGCTCTTCTGGATTAATCGGATGCGTCATTAGCTCGACGTCACCCGAGGCTTCTAACGTTGCGACTCGGCCCAACTTATTCTCCTGAATGCATTGCGTCAGGTCGAAGAAATAGTCCGTCAGCCGATACTTTCGGGCAAGCCATCGATCCACTAATGCGCGGTATGCACGGTTCAACTGGCTCTTTTCTCCGGGCCAAAATGAGAAATTGCGCCGAACTTTTGACCCTTTTGGAATCACATCATCGATCAGCAGGTTAGCGCAAAGATGCATATGGTGATGTCCGTCGATATGTGATGGCGGTTTACCGAATAATCGCTCGAATTCCGCTGCTTGTATTTTGTATGAGTAAGAAAAATCGCCTCGCAAGAGCGGGTGATAGGTGAGCTGTGCGTACTTACTTCTACCCAAAAACCGTGCTGTTCCATGGTGGCAGCCCTCCAGTCGAGCTGGAATGCGATTTGTAAATGGGTCAGTAAAATTCAGGTGCAGACCGGCATCTAAGTTATGTTCGCGGGCAATCTCCGCCGCACGTTCGGAATCGTTCATGAACACCATCGCGCTAACCGATGTGATTCGTCCGTGCTGGTAACATTCCAGCGCGGCATTGGTTTCAGCGCGGGAACGCCCCCAATCGTCAGCATTGATGATCAACATTCCTTTAACTGCGGCGCCGAGAAATGACCATTCGAATCACAGTGCTCAACGCGGAACAGCCGGTACGTTTGGCCGCTTCTTCGTGCCATGGGCAGCAAAGTAAGTCTCGACCTGCTCAATTACGTAATCAATCATTTCATCCCCCATCTCCGGATAGATTGGAAGCGATAGTATCTGGCTTTGATTCGCATATGCGACGGGGAAATCCGCGGGCTGGTGATTCAAGTACGAATAAGCCGGATAGAATGGCAAGGCTTTAGGGTAATTCAGCACGGTGGAAATGCCGGCTTCAGTCAAATGCTTTCGCAGGGCATCACGCTGTCCGGTGCGAATTACATAAAGATGGTAAACATGATCGCGGTTACGACCAATTTTCGGAGTGACAATGTCACCGACGCTTTGCAACGCCTCATCATAGCGCGCCGCGACTCTGCGTCGTGCCTGCGTCCACCTGCTTAGATAAGGCAGTTTTACATTCAATACAGCCGCCTGCAGCCCATCCATACGGCTATTAATACCTTCCATGACGTGATCGCCCTTGCCGCCGTGCCGAGCAAATGTCGCCATCCAATCAGCCAGTTGGCTGTCGTTGGTGACGATGCATCCGGCGTCACCGTAAGCCCCCAGATTCTTTCCTGGATAGAAAGAAAATGTTGCAGCATTACCAAATGTCCCGACCAGCTGACCGTTGTGGCGAGCCAGGTGGGCCTGGGCGCAGTCTTCGATCACCCAGAGATGATGTTTTTTCGCGATGGCCATGATCGCGTCCATGTCGGCGGGTTGACCATACAGATGGACCGGGATAATCCCGACCGTGGCGCTCGTTATCTTCTCTTCCAGGAGAGCGGGATCAATTGTAAACGTATCGCCGTCGGTGTCGCAAAACACGACCTTGGCTCCCGTCTGAGTAATGGTCTCTGAAGTCGCGATCCAGGAATGCGCCGATGTAATGATTTCGTCGCCCGATCCCACACCAAGGGCGCGCATGGCAATGTAAAGAGCGTCAGTGCCATTTGCACAGGAGACGCAATGTTCGACGCCAACGGCTTTTGCCCATTGCTGTTCGAAAGCATCCAGTTCCGGACCCCGAATGAAATGGGAGTGCTGGATTACCTCAGCAATGGCCTTATCAATTTCGGATTTAATGCTCAGGTACTGAGCGTACAAATCGACAAAGGGTACTTTCATCAGCGCGTACGTTCCGGAACCGTAATACGGCGCAAGAGTTGTGCCGGGTTACCCGCGTAAATGCCCGGTTGACTGATTGTCCTTGTGACTACGGCTCCCGCGCCAATCACAACCCAATCGGAGATTTCAACCGGGAGTATCGTGGCGTTGGTGCCAATGCTCACGTGGTTGCCGACGCGGGTGTTTCGCCATAATTCCCGCTGACCCTGGGCCGGACCGCCAGCGGTAAACAGATCGTTAATAAACATCGCTCCATGCGAGATAAAGCAATCGTCCCCAATGGTAACAAGCTCACAGATGAAGGCGTGCGACTGAATTTTGCAGCGTCGACCTATGATCACACCACGCTGAATCTCGACGAACGGTCCAACAAAGGTGCTATCGCCGATGGTGCAGTCATAAATATTAACGGGTTCGACAACAATGACGTTCGCTCCGAATTGCACGTTCCGAATTCCAGCCGACCGCAAGGTGGGACCAGTCATCCGGCGGCGACGAGCCCTCCGTTCAAATTGACCGGACGCGCGCGTTCCAGCACGGAAACGACATTGCGGGCGTGACGAAGCCCGGTTAGGGGCGTTTGAGCGGTCCGAATGCATTCGACGAAGTGTTCGGCTTCAACGCGCAAAGGTTCGGTAAACTTAATTTGGGGTAGAACAATATCGCCGCTCCGATAATTGAACTGAGCACGCTGCGGATTATCGAAGTCCATGTTCTCACCCAACACCGCTTTGCGATCGATTCCTTTGTCGTAGATCGCGATTTTACTATCCGCTACATCGTCGTACACAACCATCTTACGTGAGCCAACAACGATCATCTTCCGCACTTTTTGTGGGTCGAGCCAGCTTACGTGAACATTGGCAATGATCTTACCCGGATACTCCAGGTTCAAAAAGACAACGTCATCAATCCCCTCCTGCATATAGGCCATCCCCTGACGCCGCACCGCCACCGGTTCAATATCATCGAGCCAGTATTGAATGATGCTGACGTCGTGCGGGGCGAAGTTCCATAACGCATCAATGTCGTCGCGGATCCGACCGAGATTGAGGCGTTGGCTATAGATGTAACGAACCTCGCCCAGTTCTCCTGCGTTAAGCAACTGCTTCACGTAGCGCACCGCCGAATTATAAACAAAGGTATGCCCAGCCATGACGATCAAGTGTTTGGCGTTCGCATGTTTCGCAAGCTCGTCTACTTCGGATACTTTGGTTGCCAGCGGCTTCTCGACGAAGACGTGCTTGCCCGCGCTAAGCGCATTACTGGCCAAAGCGAAATGGGAACCAGCTGGAGTTGCGACAATGATTGCATCAACTTCGGGGTCGTTAAGGACGGCATCGGCCGTATCAACTGCCGAAGTGCGGGGAAAGTTCTTTTCAACGAAGGCGCGACGCTCCGGACTGGAATCGACAACGTATTTTACCGAACAAGTCGGTAGAGCGGAAAAATTTCGTAGCAGATTGGGACCCCAATACCCACACCCGATCTGCGCAAATATTAGAGGTCTCGATTCCATGCCTAACCAGAGTGAAGCTTTTTTCCGTTAACGTGCAGATCAGATTGCCGGCGCAATTTCCTTGGCATCATCGAGAAGAACTTCGGAGAAGGAGGGAGCAATGGCGCAATCCTTCGCCGTTTTTGACTGGGAATACAGGCCGGTTTGGTAGGAACGAATTCGTATTCCCGGGAGGCCAGCATCGCTTCCGGTTGAAGCTAGCGCCGCCTCGCTCCCGCTAGTTCCAAACGTCACCTCCCGCCGACGCCGAAACCATTGCGCCGCTTCGGCAGCCGTGCAGAACCACGCACCGGCCGATTTGAACTTCTCGACCAACTCGGCGTAAAAATCGTCCCATAATCGCTCTGGAGCAATACTTCGATCGTGCCAATTAACCATGAGAACGCCTCCAAACTGTCTCATGTCATTCACCATACCGTCTATTCGCATCATGGCTTGTTCCGGAGACAAATGCAGGTAGGCAGGATAGAAGAGAGCTGTATCCATGATATGCAAAGGGAGTTCGAGCAGGCGCTTTGTTCCAAATGGTCTGAACGCCTGCGTCGTGCCAGCACGATAACCAACGGTTTCGTTATAGCCTACCGTACTATCATAAGAGAAGCCCGCCTCATCGAGTTTGCCGGCTGATTCTGAATCGAAGAATAGCCAATGCATTCGTACTCCGACCTCCGACGTATGCGTGAGCGCTTGGATTTGCGCTCGTTCCCTTCTCGCCTCAGCGGTGTCACGCCAAGCGTCGATCCCGTGAAGGCCAATTTCGCCGCGATGTGCCACAATCTCAGCCACAGTTGTTTGTAGTTGCGAAAGATCGTAGCGAACGGCGCGGCGCGTCAATCGCGCACCGGTTGATGTCGTTCCCGCCTCGCCTTTCTTGGGAATAATGAAGAAGGTAGAAGCGTGATCCAGTTCCAGATAGCGCTCGAGCTTGTGCCAAAAATCGGGTAGTATCCGGAGATAGACGAAGGGAAGCGACAGGATCGCTAAGCAATTGCGAGCAACCTGGCGTGGCGACTTCCTGCCTTGGAAAAACTCCAATATTGATCCGATACTAGCCCGATAAAGGAATCCAAACATGGTGTGATCGCACTTGTGATTGGTGATGGCCAAATGATCCACATCGTGCGTCAAACATACAATGAAGTTACAGCCTGCTGGAACGGGAGGCACTTCTTCGAATGGTATTTGATGCTCAACAAGGATGTCGCGAAGAATAGTAATGTGAATTTCGATGGATGGGTGTTGCGCGAACTGAAGGGGTTGGCCCTCAGAAAGTAGATGGCGCACCTCAGCAAAAAGATCATATCCAATTCGAATGAACAATTGCTCAGCAATCCTGATTTCCGCGGCAAAGGAATACTTCGTTTTTCCCGCGATCGGACCATGTCGCTTCCCGTTTGCGATGACTGAGGCAAGGCCCGCATAAACTGGCAGGCGCCATCCACGATAAGAGGGTATCTCCTCTGAACGATCCTGCCGCAGTACTTGCAATTGATGTTGCTGATCAAACGAAAGCTCGTTCGATGCATACACCAGAATGAGACCTGCCCGAATATCGGTCGGGATAATTCCACAGCAGATAACCGCGTCGTATTCTTCACCACTGCGGTAAAACTCCCATGCGGTCTTGAACAATTCGAAGAATTCGCTGGCGGCAGCTCGATGCTCGGGATTCGTCGCAACGGCGATCATATCAGTCCGCAATAACGGCGCTTCGCTCACCTGCTGGGTGGTCGACCCACGTCTGGAACATAGCCAGGCCGGTTTGGACTCCTCCCGAGAGCGGAAGCGAAGCCGTTTTATTAAAGCTGATGGATTCCAAGTCTATTGCAGGCTTTGACTCAGAGAAGCTCACCTACAGCATCCAAAAACTGCGACTTTTCGCGCGTCCAGGTATGGTCGAGATATACCCGCTGGCCGCGCTGCGTTGTCTCTGCGACTTCCTTAGGATGAGAGAAAGCATACTCAATCTGGCGGGCTAGGTCTCTGGCATTGCCAAGTTCGAAAAAGATTAAGTCGGCATCGCCGAAATAATCCTGAATAGCTTTCGTCCTGGGAGCGATAACCGGTTTGCCCAATGCAAGGTACTCAAAGATCCGGGTCGGGGTATTAATTTCGGTAAAGATATTTTTATGGTTAGGTATAATACCGAGATCGCAGGCGGTAATTGCTTCTACGATTCCGTTCAAGTTTTGAACGCCAAGGTAATTAATGTTGTTTTCGACCTGTCGTTCGCGGGCTAGCTCCATCACTTTCTCTAAGAACGTCGTCCTCTCCCCACAGACGACGAGTTTGACATTTGGGATTGATCTCCGCACGATCTCGAGCGCTTCCACCGCGAGGTCGAGACCATTCCGAGCTACGAGCGAACCATGATAGAGAATGGTGTATGGTATTTCTTTGGTCCCACTATTCGATCCGTTCAGGTTAGCTGGCCGGAAACGAAATATGGAATCGTCGGGCGAGTTAAGGACGACCCGGATTTTATCGGGCCGACAACTTCGCGCGGAATAGAGATTCTGGCACGCAATATTAACCGTCAGCACCAGATCAGAGAATGCAATGCTCTTTTTCTCCATCGTTTTCAAGGCACGGACGCTCAGACTCTCGGGCGGGAGCTTAAAGATGGTCTGCATCAACTCAGGCATCGGATCGTGGAGATCAAGGATGAGCTTCGAGCCACGCGCCTTGGCCGCCGCCGCGGCGAAAACCAAAACATCAGGCATGTTATGAACATGGATGAAGTCGTAACGCTTACGCAGTGAGCGTATGGTCAGGTAAACAAAAGAAATTAGGATGAAAGCCGAATATTGACCGACATAAGCCAATTTCCCCCCGCGGTATCGCCTAAATGGAACGCGAGAAACGTTTACTCCATCGACGTTTTCGTGCTTCGGCTCTCTTTCGCTCTGCTGCATGCATAGCAAATCAACGATGGCCCCTTCTCGCGTCAGCGCTTCGGCCGCCCGCCGTGGCCGTGGATCCGCTGGATAATTCGAAAATAAGAGCACAGCTACTTTTTTCCCATGAAATCGACGATCCTTCTTCCTCGCAACCCCCTGCACGGCCGGTCTTCCTTCTAGGCCGGGTATGGTCGCTGATGGCTGCAGGTGCCATCCATCTAAGTCACCAGATACCGCCGGTTCGCTCATGAGTTGGGTATTCCACATGTCGAGCACATAAGCGGTGACTTCACGGGGCAAGGCGTGCCAGCATGTCTCCGAATATTTGTCTTGGACGTAGTGCAACAATTCGCGATAACGCTCAACCGGATATTCAACCGAGGCATCGGCCGGGTCCTGAAATGCCATGTAGTCCGGATGGGTATCTAACAAGGCCATTCCGCCATGCTTGGCGATCCAATCTAGTTTGCGAATCCAGACTTCTGAAGTTTCGTGACGCAGGAGCAGGAAAAGAGTCGAGTCCTGCGGCAAGGTATAAGGTAACTCCAAATAGCCATCCCCAATACCATTACCCTGGTAATTGGCTTGGGGGCGAGCGATAAAAAATGGAAAAATGGTATGTCGTCCCTCCGGTTGGGGCTCGAACGGATCGGTGTCAAAGGTGGACATGTCATAGCGAATGGCCAACTGATGCAACCAATCGAGTTTGTGCAGCATAAATCCCGATCGAAAGCCCTCAGCATTCCAATCGGCCAGATACTCATTGATTCGTTTGGCTTTTCCGACAAAATCGCGCCAGGTGCGATACAAGCGGCCGTCGTGATGAAGATCGTGCAC
>Ga0066675_10000174_pt1 | contig 20608 bp, 9 predicted proteins | sample GraSoiAngelo_124_FD_62295 | JGI IMG/M metagenome (GOLD analysis project Ga0066675, IMG submission 62295) | Grasslands soil microbial communities from the Angelo Coastal Reserve, California, USA - 14_0927_05_20cm | ecosystem: Environmental > Terrestrial > Soil > Grasslands | place: USA... | reverse complement strand
GTCGACGTTCGCACCGGCCGTCCGCTCTGGCACTACGAGCGAAATCTGCCGAAGGAGATGTCGCTCTGCTGCGGTCCGCAGAACCGCGGCCTGGCGGCGCTGGGCGACCGCCTGTTCATGGGAACGCTCGACGCACACATCGTCAGCCTCGATGCGAAGACCGGCCGTGTGCGTTGGGATGTCGCTGCCGCTGATGCCGACAAGGGCTACAGCTTCACGGGCGCGCCGCTCGTCGTCAAAGACAAAGTCATCGTCGGCGTCGCCGGCGGTGAGTTCGGCGTTCGCGGTTTCATCGACGCGTACGAGACGGCGTCGGGGAAGCGCGCGTGGCGCTTCTACACGATCCCCGGCAGCGGCGAACCTGGAAACGAGACCTGGAAAGGCGATTCGTGGACGCGCGGCGGCGCGCCGACGTGGGTGACCGGCTCGTACGATCCGACCCTCAACTTGCTGTACTGGGGCACCGGCAACCCGGGACCGCAGATGTACGGCCCGAGCCGGCTCGGCGACAACTTGTACTCGGATTCGCTGGTCGCGCTCGACCCTGACACCGGCGCGCTGAAATGGCATTTCCAGTTCACGCCACACGACGTACACGACTGGGATTCCACGCACACGCCGATCCTGATCGACGAAACGATTGCCGGCAGGCCCCGAAAGCTGGTCGCGGTCGCCAACCGCAACGGTTTTTTCTACGTCCTGGATCGTGCGACCGGCGCGTTCCTGCTCGCGAGGCCTTACACACAGGTGACGTGGGCGAAGGAGATCGACGCCAACGGCCGACCCATCCTCGTTCCGAACACGGATCCGACGGCCGAGGGAAATCGCGTCTGCCCGAGCGGAACCGGTGGCACCAACTGGCACTCGCCGTCTTACAGCCCGCGGACCCATTTGTTCTACTTCTTCAGCTACGAGCAATGCGACACGTTCATGTCGGATGAGAAGCTCGAGCCGCCGTATCGTCCCGGCCGGCCGTTCATCGGCAGCGCGTTTTTTCCGCTCCCCGAAGAGAAGACCGAAACCGCCGTGCGCGCCGTGGATCCCAGGACAGGCACCGTGCGATGGGAGTTCAAACAGTTCGCGGATGCGTGGGCCGGCGTCTTTTCAACCGCTGGCGGTCTCGTGTTCTCCGGCGACGGTCAGGGCAACCTCATCGCGCTCGATGCGGAGACAGGACGCGACCTTTGGCACATCCAGCTTGGCGCGCCGATTCACACGGCGGCAGTCAGCTACTCGGTCGATGGCCGCCAGCAGATCGCGATCACGGCCGGAGACGCCGTATTCGCCTTCGCGTTACGGAATGAGCCATAACTTCCGGTAGCGGGTTCCTTTCAGCCCGGAGGTGGCGCGTGCGTCGAAAGCCACGGCTGATATGGCTCCTCGCGAGCGGGTTCGTTCTTGCAGCCACGTCCGCGCGCGCGCAGTGGTCGACGGTCGGTCCGATGCAGCCGGTCGGCCGATCGACGTCGTCGCTGACTTTCCGCGACAGCCGGTCGATCGTCTCGGTGACGGCCGTCACCGCCGACATCATCCGCGTCCGCTTCTCGCCGACGCGCGACCTCGGACGCGATCATTCCTACGCCGTCGTGCCAGTTCCTGCCGGAGACGAGGCGCCGACGATTTCGGCGGACAGGGATCGTACGGTTCTGACGACGCGGTCGCTTCGCGTCACGATGCGGCACTCGCCATTTCGAGTCTCGATTGCCGACGCCGCAGGCGACGTGCTCGATGAAGACGATGCGGCGCAGGGGATCGCATGGTCGGGCACGATGGCGCGCGCGTACAAGCGACTACGCGTCGACGAGCACGTGTACGGGCTCGGCGAGAAGAACGGACTGCTCGACAAGCGCGGACGCCAGCAGGGCGGCTACAGCTATACGATGTGGAACAGCGACACGTTCGCGTACGGCGCCGACACCGATCCGATCTACGTGTCCGTGCCGTTCGCGATCGTGATGCGCGGCGGCAGAGCACACGGCCTGTTCCTCGACAACACGTCGCGCACCAACTTCGACATCGGCCACACCGCCGAAGGCATCCTCGCGTTCGGCGTCGAGCAGGGAGAGCTGAATTACTACTTCATCAACGGCCCCGCTCCCGCCGACGTGGTCTCGCGATACACGTCGCTCACCGGGCGGATGCCGATGCCGCCGCTGTGGGCGCTCGGGTATCACCAGTGCCGGTACAGCTATTACCCGGAATCGACGGTCCGCTTCGTCGCCGAGAATTTTCGAGCGCGTCGCATCCCGGCCGACACGATCTGGCTCGACATCCACTATCAGGATGGTTACAAGCCGTTCACATGGGACCCCGAGCGATTTCCCAATCCCGCTCGGCTCGCCGCCGATCTCGGTCAACAGGGATTTCATCTCGTCACGATCGTCGATGCGCATCCGAAAAAGGAAGTGGGATACGAGCCGTACGACACCGGTCTGGCAGGAGATCACTTCGTCAGGACACCGGACGGCTCGATTTACGAGGCGCCCGTCTGGCCCGCGCGCGCCGAGCGAAATCCCGGACCGAGCGTGTTCCCCGATTTCACGCGGCCCGCCACGCGCACGTGGTGGGGATCGCTCTATGCGCGGCTGCTCGACGCCGGCGTCGCCGGCATCTGGAACGACATGAACGAGCCGGCGGTGTTCGATACGCCGACCGGCACGATGCCGCTCGACGTACGCTTCGACAACGAGGGGATGCCCGCCTCGCACGCGGCTGTGCACAACGTGTACGGCCAGCTGGCGTCTCGTTCGACCTACGAAGGACTGCAGCGCCTCCGCCCGAACTCGCGTCCGTTCGTCCTGACCCGCGCGACCTACGCCGGCGGCCAGCGGTACGCGGCTGTGTGGGCGGGCGACAACGTCAGCGAGTGGACGCACCTGCGCGGATCGATCCCGTTACTGCTCGGCATGGGCCTCTCGGGCCTGCCCTTCGTCGGCGTCGACATCGGCGGCTTCGCCGAAGCGCCGAGCGCGGAGCTCTACACGCGCTGGCTGCAGCTGGGCGTGTTCTACCCGTTCATGCGCACGCACACGACGTTCGGCACGCCGGATCAGGATCCATGGTCGTACGGAACCGATCACGAGGCACTGAACCGCCGCGCGATCGAGCTGCGGTACGAGCTGCTGCCCTACATCTATAACGTCATGCACGACGCGAGCGTCTCCGGACTGCCGGCGCTGCGTCCGCTGATGCTCGACTTCCCCGGCGACCCCGTCACGTACGGCCTCGACGACGAGGTGATGCTCGGACGCGATCTCCTCGCGGCGCCCGTGCTGTGGCCGAACGCGTCGGAGCGATCGGTCTACCTGCCGGCCGGTGCGTGGATCGATTTCTGGACCGGCTCGCGCTTCGCCGGCGGCCGCGGCTATCGCGTGCCGGTGACGCTGCGCTCGATTCCGGTCTTCGCGAGAGCCGGTTCGCTGATCTTCGAGCACGCGGCCGTGCAGCACACCGGTGAGCTCCGCGGCCAGCCGCTCCGCGTCGTCGTCATGCCGGGCGCCGACGGCGAGGCGACGCTGTACGAAGACGATGGGGAGACGCGCGCGTACGCGCAAGGAATGTCGGTGACGCGTGCGTTCCGCCATCGCACGACCGCCGATCGCGAGACGATCGCGATCGGCGCGCCCGACGGCCCGTTCCGTCCCGCGCCGCGCGATCTGTGGCTGCTCGTCCGGCGCGCGGCGCCCGCGCGCGTCACCGTCGCCGGCGCCGCGATACGGCGCGTGAGTGTCACCGAGCTCGCGACACAAACGAATGCGGCGTGGGCGGTCGACGACAGCGGCGTCGTGAACGTGCGCATGCGCGATGATTTCGCCGCGACCGAGGTGATCGTCGAAGGCGCTGAACGTCCGTGAGATTGGGTGGTAACATCCCGCCGATGTTCCGGCGGCTCAGCTCGATCGCGGTCGCCGCGGCGTTGCTCGTCGCGGGCGCCGCGACCGTCGGTGCGCAAACACAGGCGGCGTCCGACGTCGACGCGATGATCGTCCGCGGCGAGCGCCTTGTTGCCGCGAACCGTCTGGACGAAGCGGCATCGATCGCGAATGAAGCGCTCGCGCGCCGGCCCGAGTCGGCGCGCGCGCATTACCTGCTCGGCGTCGTTCACGAGCGCCGGCAGCAGCTCGACGCCGCGGCGGCGGAGTACCGCGCCGCCATTGCGCGCGCGCCGCAGCTCGCCGAGGCACACGACCGGCTCGGGTTCGTTCTCGGCACGCAGGGTCGCAGCGACGAAGCCATCGCGGAATTCGAACGAGCGATCGCGATTCGCCCGGCTTTTTTCGATGCCCAGTACCATCTCGGCGCGACGCTGTGGTGGACCAAGCAGGTGGACCGCGCCCGCGTGGCGCTCGGCCGCGCGGTCCGGTTACGGCCTGCTCACGCAGAGGCTCGCTACTATCTGGCCGTCGCCGAACGGCAGTCAGGAGATCTCGCGGCGGCGATCCGGGATCTGCGCGTCGCGCTGCGATACGCGCCCGGGCTCGCCATCGCGCATACGCAGCTCGGCGCCGCGCTGCAGGCGTCGGGCGATCTCGACGGCGCCATCGGCGAGTTCCGGCGCGCGCTCGACATCGATCCGACCCTGTCGGACGCGGGCAACAGTCTCGGCCTCGCGCTCATGCAGCGAGGCGACGCCGACGAAGCCATCCAGACGCTGCGCGCGGTGATCGCGCGCTATCCGGATCACACCGCCGCGCGCCTGAACCTCGGCACCGCGCTGATGCAGAAAGGCGACCTCGCCGGCGCCACCGCCGAGTACCGGGAGCTGACGCGCCGCGATCCAACGAACGCAGAAGGGTTCTACGATCTCGGCCTCGCGCTCAAGCAGCAGGACGAGTTCGACGAAGCCGAAGGCGCCCTTCGAACGGCCATGCGAATCGATACCGCGCTGCCCGAAGCGCCGTACACCCTCGGCGTCGTGCTGTGGCAGACCGGTCGAGCCGACGAGGCCGCGGCGCTCTTCGAGAACGCGCTGGCGCGGCGGCCGCGCTATGCCGACGCGCATTACATGCTCGGCACGGTGTTCAGGCAGCAGGGCGATCTCGAGCGAGCGGTGGCGGAGTTCCGCGAAACGATTCGGATCAACCCGGCATCGTCCGAAGCGCACACGAGCCTCGGCCAGGCGCTGCAGGCGCAGCACGACGGGGAAGGATCGGCGGCGGCATTCGCCGAGGCCGAGCGCCTGAGGAAGCGGAAGGCCGACGCGCAGGCGGCTGTGTTCGCCGTCAACGCCGGTCTGGAGCGGCTGAAGCGCGACGACCTCGCCGCCGCAATCGCGCGGTTCCGCGACGCCGTTCGTCTCGACCCGGACAGCGCGCAGGCACACTTTCAGCTCGCGCTCGCGCTGCGCCGCAGCGGCGCGCTCGTCGAATCGCGCAGAGAGCTGCAGGCGGCAGAACGGCTGGCGCCGCATCTGAAAGCGCCGGACTCGCAGCCATGAGTCGTGTCGGTATCAGGCCCACCATCGCTTCGCCGACCCTCGCCGTTTTCGTCGTTCTTGCGCTCACGGCGATTCGGAGCGGCTTCGCGTTCGTTCACGAAGCGCCGGCGGCGCTCAGCTTTTCCTTCAGCAACGTCGCGCGCGCGGCCGGTCTCGACCGCATGATCGTCTATGGCGGCGCGGACGCGAACAAGTACCTGCTCGAAACCACCGGCACCGGTGTCGCGGCGATCGATTACGACCACGACGGCTGGCTGGATCTGTTTTTCGTCAATGGATCGACGCTCGAAGGATTCCCGGCCGCGACGGCGCCGACCAATCATCTCTATCGCAACCGTCGCGACGGCACGTTCGAAGACGTCACAGCCAAAGCGGGGCTTGCGGCGAGCGGCTGGGGGCAAGGCGCGTGTGTCGGCGACTACGACAACGACGGCCACGACGATCTGTTCGTCAGCTACTTCGGACACAACCGGCTCTACCACAATCGCGCCGACGGCACGTTTGAAGATGTCACACGGAGCGCGGGTCTGACGAACGCGGGTACGCGCTGGGGAACCGGCTGCGCGTTCCTCGACTACGATCGCGACGGACGCCTCGACCTCTTCGTCGCCAACTACATCGATCTCGACCTCGCCACCGCGCCGACGCCGGAGTCGGGTCTCTGCCGCTACAAAGGGATCAAGGTCGCCTGCGGTCCGCCGGGACTCACCGGCGGCAGGAACGCGCTGTATCACAATCGCGGCAACGGCGCGTTCGAGGACGTCTCGGAGCGCGCGGGCATCACGCGCGCGAAAGGCACGTACGGCCTCGGCGTGAGCACGCTCGACTTCGACAACGACGGCTGGACCGATCTGTACGTCGCGAACGACTCCAATCCGAGCGCGCTCTACCGCAACAACCGCGACGGCACGTTCACCGATGTCGGCGTCATCAGCGGGTGCGCGTACAGCCAGGACGGCAAGCCGCAGGCCGGCATGGGCGTCGCCATCGGCGACTACGATCGCAACGGGACGATGGACGTGTTCAAGACGAACTTCGCGGGCGACACGTCGACGCTGTATGCGAACACGGGCGACGGACTCTGCGAGGACCGGACGTTCGCCTCCGGGATCGGCGTCAACACGCGCTGGCTCGGCTGGGGCACCGGCTGGATCGATCTCGACAACGACGGCTGGCCGGATCTGTTTCTCACCAATGGACATGTGTATCCCGAGGTCGCGCAACTGAAGACCGAAGCCGGGTACAAGCAGCGGAAGGTGGTGTACCTGAATCTCGGCAACGGCCGCTTCTCGGACATCAGCGAACGGCTCGGGGAGCCGGTGACCACCGCGAAGGCCGGCCGCGGCGCGGCGTTCGTCGATTTCGACAACGACGGACACGTGGACGTCGCGATCTCGAACGTGAACGACACGCCGGATCTGTTCCGGCTGCAGGACCGATCCGGCCATCACTGGGTGACGCTGGCGCTCGTCGGAACGAAATCGAACCGCAACGCGATCGGCGCGCGCGTGCGATCGGTCGCCGCGGGCATCGCGCACTGGGACGAAGTGCGCGGCGGCGGCAGCTATCTTTCGCAGAACGACTTCCGCGTTCATTTCGGATTGGGCGACGCGGCGACGATCGAGCGTGTGGACGTCCGCTGGCCCAACGGCCTCGAGGAAAGCTGGGACGGCCTGACCGTGGATACGTTTCACGTGCTGAAGGAAGGCAGCGGACATGCTCAGCGTCCGAGCCGCTGAGGCCGCTCGCGCCGGCGCAGCCGCCGCGCTGATCTGGATGGGCGCCGTATCGGCGCAGACGCTCCCCTCGTCGCATTCCACCGTCGCGTCGCAGGAGTCGGCGACCGTCGCCGCGGCGCTCGCCGACGCAAGGAAGCTGATCGATGCGGGACAGCCTCGCGCCGCCATCGAGAAGCTGCAGAAGCTCGACGCGCGGGCAAACCCGCGCGTCGCCGAGCTGCTCGGCGTCGCCTTTTATCACGCGAACGATCCTGCGCGCGCCATCGAGACGCTGACGGCAGCCCTCGAACTGCTGGAACACGATTCTCCCGAACGCCGCGAGGCGGTGCAGGTGCTGGGACTCTCCCACTATCTCGCCGGCCATCTTGCCGAGGCGATTCCGTACCTCGAAGAAGTCCGTCCCTTCGCCCCGGACGACATCAAGCTCGCCTACGCGCTCGGCATGGCGTACGCGCAGACGCGGCAGACCGACAAGGCGCGCGAGTCGTTCGCGCGGACGTTCGGGCTCTCGCCGACCTCCGCCGCCGCGCATCTGATCGCAGGGCAGATGATGAACCGCCTCGAGCTCGAGGATCTCGCCGAGACCGAACTGAAGATGGCGCTGCAGAAGGATCCGAAACTGCCCGAGGCGCATTATCTGCTCGGACAGATCGCGATCTTCAGATCGCGGTTCGACGAAGGGCTCGCGCTGATGCGCGAAGAGCTCGCAATCAACCCGGCTCACGCCATGGCGCTCTACCGCATCGGCGACATCTATGCGCGGCAGCTGAAATGGGATGCATCGATCGCTGCGTTGCAGCAGTCGCTGTGGATCAACCCGTACTTCAGCGGCCCGTACATCCTGCTTGGAAAAGCGTACAGCCGCACGAATCGGCCCGACGCGGCCGAAGAGATGCTGCGCCGCGCGGTCGAGTACGATCCGAACAACAAAACGGCGCACTATCTCCTCGCGCAACTGCTGCAGCAGACCGGCCGCGTCGATGAAGCGAAGCGCGAGTTCGCGATCGCCGAACGGCTCCAAGACAAATGAAATTGCAGATTGCTGATTGCAGATTGTTGATTGATTGCTGATTGATTGTTGATTGATTGCTGATTGATTGCTGATTGAGGATGTGACGTGGCGCTAACGCGCTCGATCTGCATCGCCGCCGCAACGATGCTCGTCCCTGTTGTCAGCAATCAACAGCCAATCGGGCAGCAGCAATCAATCGCCAATCAGCAATCAATCAGCAATCTGCAATCAATCAGCAATCAGCAATCTGCAATCAGCAATGAGAAGTGGCCCGTGTCGTTCGTCGACGTCGCCGACCGGGCGGGGTTGCGCGAGCCGACCACCTACGGCGGCATCGACCGCAAACGCTTCATCATCGAAACAAATGGCGCCGGCGTCGCGCTGCTCGACTACGACAACGATGGCTGGATCGATGCGCTCGTGCTGAACGGGACGCGGCTGAAGGACGGGACGCGGGAAGCCGAGACGTACGCGCCGGGGCGCGCGCCGCTCTCGCGGCTGTACCGCAACAACCGCGACGGGACGTTCAGCGACGTGACGTCGCGCGCGGGGCTGACCGCCGTTGGATGGGCGTCGAGCGTCTGCGCCGGCGACTACGACAACGATGGCTGGCTCGATCTCTTCATCACGTATTACGGGCAAAACGTGTTGTACCGGAATCGCGGCGACGGCCGCTTCGAGGACGTCACAAAACGCGCGGGGCTGCCGACCGGCGGCACCAGGTGGGGATCCGGGTGCTCGTTCGTCGACTACGATCGCGACGGCCGCCTTGACCTCTTCGTCGCCAACTACCTGCGTTTCGATCTCGCGACGGCGGCAGAGGTCGGCAACGGGCCGAACTGCCTGTGGAAAGGCGTCCCGGTGAACTGCGGTCCGCGCGGGCTGCCGACCGACACGAATCTTCTCTTCCACAACGAAGGCAACGGGACCTTCGCCGACGTGTCGGCGAAATCGGGGATCGCGCGGGTGACGAATCGCTATCCGATGACGGCCACGGCCGCGGACTTCGACGGCGACGGCTGGATCGATATCTATGTCGCGTGCGACTCGACGGCGTCGATTCTCTATCGCAACAACGGCGACGGCACGTTCAGCGACACGGCCGTCGAGAGCGGCATCGCGTACAGCGAGAACGGCACGCAGCAGGCAGGAATGGGCGTGGCGATCGGCGACTACAACGCCGACGGTCTCGTCGACCTGCTGAAGACGCATTTCGCCGACGACATCCCGGCGCTGTACCGCAATCTGGGTAAGGGCATCTTCGAAGATGTCGCCGCGGCGGCGGGACTCGGCGTTCTGAATCGCCATGTCGAGTGGGGCGCCGGCATGCCGGATCTCGACAACGACGGACGACCCGACATCGTCTACGTGACGGGCAACGTCTACCCCGAGGTGGAGCGCGTGCTGAGGCAATATCCGCATCGCGGTCCGCGCGTCGTGTTCCGCAACATGGACGGCGTTCGGTTCGAAGACGTCACCGGCGCGAGCGGACCAGCACCGCTTGCGGCGCATTCCAGCCGCGGCGCGGCCTTCGGCGACTTCGACAACGACGGCGACGTCGACATCCTCGTGTTCAACATGAACGAGCCGCCGTCGCTCCTGAGGAACGACTACACGGGGCCGAACCACTGGATCGCCGTGAAGCTGGCGGGCACGACGTCGAACCGCGCCGCGCTCGGCGCGACGGTTCGGTTGACGGCGGGCGGACGGACGCAGGCGCAAGTCGTGCTGAGCCAATCGAGCTACTATTCGCACGACGATCTCCGCCTGCACTTCGGACTGGGATCGTCCACCGCGGCCGATGCGATCGAAATCCGCTGGCCGAGCGGGCGCATCGACACGGTGAAGAACGTGCGCGGCGGGCGCCTTGTCACTCTGAGAGAAGGCGCGAGTGATTCGATCGACAATCAACGCTGAACGAGCGGCACGGTGATGTCGCGGCGGACGTACGTGTCGGGTGCGCCTTCGAAACGGATTCGCAGCTGCTGATCGCGCGCGACTGCAGGCGCCACCACAACCCCCTCAACCGCTCCGAGGCGTCGCGGCGTGCGCACGCCGACGACGTACGTGCGATTGCCGCGGCCTTCGAGGATCAGGCGGAGCGCGCGGCGGTCGGCGCGGGCGCGCAGGATACGCAGTCCTTCGCTTGCAGCGCCCTGATGCAGATCCGGCACGTCGACGTACACGTCGGTGCCCTCGTCGTACGTGAAGACTATCTCGGTCACCGGCGGCGGATCGTCAATCGTCACCTGCACTCGCTGGACGTCGCCGACGAGCGTCGCTTCGTGTTTCGCCGGGGAACCGTTCACCGTCACGCCGCGGATCTTCGCGTCGAGCGGCAGCGCCGGCGCGGCAATCAGGCGCCGAGTCCGGCCGCCAGCCTCCCGGCGCGCGACGCGCACGATCGTGCGACCCGATGCGCGCTCGATCGTCACGTCGTCGCGCGCGCCTCCCGCACGAACGCCCGAAGCGGAGGCGCGGTCCCACGACGCCGGCAACGCCGGCGCGACGCGCAAGGTGGCGCCGGCTTCCAATGTTTCGATGCCGAGCAGGCCGCGCACGACCGGCGTGACAACCATTGCCTCCGACCAGATTTGATGATGTGACGAGCGGCCGAACGGCGTCGCGAAATCGCCCGACAGCAGCTCGGTGACGTAGCCGAGCGCACCCGGAAACGTCAGCAGCGCGTTCGCCATCAGCGCCTGGTAGCCGACGTGCGGGCGGCCGTATCGATACGCGCCCATCGCGGTCCATCCGGTGAAGAGCGGCCACACCGATCCGTAGTGATACGACAGCGGATCGTACAGCGCGCTGCTGTTCGAGAGCAGACGCTGGCCCCAGTCGGTCGCGATCGCCGCCGCGCCGAGATGATCGATCTCGGATTGCGCGCGGTCGTCCCGCGCCGTGCCGAACCACAACGGTACGGCGGGCAGCACCGTGTCTTCATCGATCAGCCGCGCATCACGGAGAGCGTTCAACCTGTCCTGTCGTCGCGCACGATTCGGTCCGGCCTCGGCCTGGGCGGCGGAAGAGCGCGGCAGCGCCGTGGCGAACGCGTAGAAGCCGCGGTCGGGCTGCCAGTACGCGCGTTCCATGGCGCCGCGTGCTCGTTCGGCGGCGGCGGCGGCGGTCGACGCGAGCGACGAATCGTTCATCACGGCGGCGAGATCCGCGACGGCGTGCGACGCCGCCACCCACAGACCCTGCAGGTACATTTCCTCGTGCGGCGGGGAGAGCGCGCCGCCTTCGACCCACCCATGGCCCACGTTCGTGTTCTCGATGAGCCCGTTGCCGTCCGTGTCGGTCGCCGCGGAGAACCGGTACGCGCTCACGACCGACGGCCACGCCTGATCCAGGAACTCGCGATCGCCGCTCGCGCGCCAGTAATCGGCGTGAGCGATCACGTACAACGGCGTCGCATCGGCGCTCGCCCATGGGTACGGATACCGATCGAACCAGGACACGAGCGGCGCCGACTGCGAGATCTCGTGCGGGATCTTTCCATCGGCGCGCTGGAACCTGCGCAGGAACGCGAGCGCGGTTCGTGTGGTCGCAAAATCGCCTTCGGCATTCGTCGCAAGCGTCGTCCACAGCGCGTCGCGACCGAAGAACCACGCGAAACCGGGGCGTTCGCTCTCGCCCGACGTCCGGAACCCGGCCAGCAGTCCGGTACCGAGGAAGGGATTGGTGGCGACGCCCTTGTCCAGACCGACCTTCGCCCACTCGAAGGCCGTGTTGAGCCGGTCGTCCGGCGTGGTGACGGCGATCGTCTCGCGCTCGAGCGCCTCATAGTGTTCTGCCGTTCGCTCGTAGAGCGTCTGCACCGATCCGACGATTCGATCGTGCGCGAGTCTCGCGGCGGCGCGGCCGTCGACGCTTCCGGCGATCACGATCGGGATCCGGCGGGTGCGCAGGATGTCGGGTGCGACCTCCATCACGAAGCGGTTCGGAACATCGCGCGGCTCTTCCTGATATGGCATCACCGAGATGTCGCGCGCGTACGGACACCCGATGACGCCGGCGTAGCGGCCGGTCTCCTCGCTCAGCGTGTAGACGTGCGCGCCGGCATCCCAGCCGATTGAGCTCGTCATCGACGTCGCCGGCCACATCAGCCGCAGCCTGGGACGGAACGACGCGGTGATCGTGAGCGGCAGCACGCTTTCGACGTCGAGGAGCACGACGACTCCCTGCTCGTCGATCGGCGCGAACATGATCTGCTCCACTCTGAACGCGGCGTGCGCGTAGGTGAGCGTCGTCGATTCCGGACGCGCGCGAATCGACGCCATGATGTCGCTGCCCTGGATCTCGACGGGATATCCTTCGAGCCGGAACGACAAGGAGAAGGCGTCCAGGATCTTCAGCGGGTAAACCCACGCTTCGATCGATCGGTGCTCATAGCCGAACAACGCCGACCGCCGGCCGATCACGTCGAAGAACGCGCCGTCATGCGTCGGGCGGTCCAGCTGATGACGATCGGCTCGCAGTGGAAAACGCGGCACCGCGACATCCGCTCCGCCGCTTTGCGCTCGACCTTCAGCGTCCTGCGGACGAACTCCGACGATCAACAGCAGACACAGTAAACCGGCGAGAAGTGCGAGCGCGGCGGACGTTCGACGCTGACACGCGAGGTCGCTCATCGGCGCTCGGGAGCGTAGGCTCCTCATTCATGCACGGTCAAGTAGATGGATCGAGGCCCTGCACGATTAACGATTTTTTGTCGCGCGGCTGACCGTTTGTCGCTTGACCCGTCTGGGCCGCGTCATTAGTATCCCTGCTCGGTCACGCAGGGTCTCTAGATTTCAAATCGAGGAGCACCCATGGCATCGGTACCGCCCTCACGCAAGTCCGTCCGTCTCCATCACGTTCCGCTTCGAACAATCCCGTTGCTCGTCATGCTCGTGCTCGCGTGGAACACAGCCCACGCGCGCGCGCAGGCAGTCTACGGGAGCATCAGCGGCATCATCACGGACACGACCGGGGCGGTGGTGCCCGGCGCGACCGTGACCATCACCAGCGCCGAGCGCAGAACGGCCGACTCCGTCGTCACCAACGAATCCGGCTTGTACGTCAAGGAACGACTGCTCCCCGGCACCTACGAGGTTCGAGCCGAGCTGCCTGGATTCAAGGCGGCGGTATTTCCGGACATCAACGTTAGCGTCGATACGCAAACGAAGCTCAACATTCGACTCGACATCGGTCAGGTCAGCGAGAACGTGACCGTTGCCGGGTTCAGCCCGGTGCTCAAGACCGATCGAGCCGACGTCGCGACGACGTTCGAGACCAAACAGATCAACGAGCTGCCGATCCTCGATCGCAACTTCACCAAGTTGATCCTGTTGACGCCCGGAACGCAGCAGCTTCAGTGGCAGCACGCGGCCAGCGAGAACCCGCAGGGCTCGACGCAGACGATGGTGAATGGGCAGCATTTCAGCGGCACCGGGTACCAGCTCGATGGCACCGAGAACCGCGACCCCATCCTCGGCATCATCGTCATCAACCCGAACTTCGACGCGATTCAGGAAACGAAGATCACCTCGCAGAACTACGACGCGGAGTTCGGGCAGGCGACCGCCGGTGTCGTATCGGTGCAGACCAAGTCGGGTTCCAATGCGCTGCACGGCACCGGATACGAGTTCCACCTCGACGATCGGCTGGAGGCGCGCAATCCGTTCTCGCAGGCGGTGGCCGATCCGCTCACGGGCAAGTTCATCCCCGACACGAAGCGCAATCAGTTCGGCGGATCGCTCGGTGGACCAATTCAAAAAGACAAGATCTTCTTCTTCGGCGACTATCAAGGCCTGCGGAGCAACATCGGCGGCTCACGGCTGTTAACGGTGCCGACGGCCGCCGCGCGCAACGGCGATTTCAGCGCGTACGGCGTGAACATCTTCGATCCGCTCAGCGGGGCGACGCCGGCTCAGCGCGCGCAGTTCCCGAACAACGTCATTCCCTCGCGGCAGCTTTCGCCGCAGGCGCTGGCCATCCTCAAGCTGATTCCGCTCCCGAATCGTCCCGGCACCGACAACGGCACGCTCAATAATTTCGTCGCGTCCGGCAGCGAGCCGTTCAACGACGACACGTTCGACACACGAATCGACGATCGCGTCAACGAGCGACTCAATGTGTTCGGCCGCTACAGCTTCGCGACGTTCGACCGCAACGGTCCGACGGCCTTCGGACCTGGCGGCGGCCAGGAGCTTGTCTCGCTCGGAGGCGTCTCGAAGGTCAAGAACCACAGCCTCGCCACCGGGTTCGATCGGACGATCGGCAGCAACATGACGGCCGATTTCCGCTTCGGATGGTTCAAGTACAAGGTGGACGTGCTGCCGTTCGACTTCGGGACGACGCCGGCGAAGGACGCGGGCATTCCGGGATTGAATCTGGACAACAACTTCACCTCGGGCCTCTTCGGCGGGTTCATCGGAGAAGACAGCGATAGCCGCCGAATCCGTTTCGGCTCCGGACTCGGCGTGAACCGGTGCAACTGTCCGCTCGACGAAGACGAGAAACAGATGCAGCTGGTCGGCAACCTCACACGTCTCATCGGCAACCACACCGCCAAGTTCGGCCTCGATGTTCGTCGAGCCTGGAACCTGCGCGTCCCGAGCGACCGTCATCGGTCCGGCGAATTGAACTTCCGCAACGAGCGGACGCAGGGCCCGGAGGGTGGCGGACTCGCGCTCGCCTCGTTCCTGCTCGGCGATGTCACGCGTTTCACGCGCTACACCAGCCCGACGACGGACGCGTCCGAGCGGCAATGGCGGACGGCGTACTACGCACAGGACACCTGGCGCGCGACGCCGAAGCTGACGTTGAACTACGGTCTGCGCCTCGACATCATCAACCCGCAGACCGTGAACGGCGACGGAAAGGGCGGCTTCCTGCTGATGACCGTGAACGATCGGCAGATCGACATCACCTCGCCCAACATTCGCGTCGCCGGCATCGGCGGCATCGGCCTGAACGGCAACATCAAGAACACGCTGAACTGGGCGCCCCGGGTCGGCGTCACGTATCAGCTGAACGACAAAACGGTGCTGCGCACCGGTTACGGCCGCAGCTACGACCTCGGCGTGTTCGGATCGATTTTCGGCCACACGGTGACGCAGAACCTGCCGGTGCTGTCAGCGCAGGAGCTGAACGCTCCGCAGAATTTCGCGGCGGTGTTCAACTTGAAAGATGGTCCGTCGCCGGCCGTCTTTCCTGCTGTTCCGTCCAACGGCCTGCTGCCGCTGCCGGACGGCGTCTTCGCGCGTGTGCTCCCGGATAAACAGCACCCACCCGCCGTCGACGCCTACAACGTCACCGTGCAGCGCGAGCTCACGTCGGACATTTCAGTCGAGGCCGCCTACGTCGGCAACCGCGGCGCGCGCGTGTTCATCGGCGACGGTCCGTCCATCAACGGCAACCAGCCGAGGCTCGACGGATTTCCTAACGTGGCGACCGATCTTCGAAAGCCCTATTTCCAGCGGTACGGATGGACGCAGGGCGTCGACATCTACTGCAACTGCGGCACGAACCGCTACGATTCATTGCAGACGAAACTGACCAAGCGATTCTCGAAAGGGTATTCGATCTTCGCGCAGTACACGTTGCAGCGCGAGCGTCAACACGGCGGCGATCAGTTCTTCTATCTGCCCGACCTGGAGTACGGGCCCGCCGACTGGGATCGCGCGCACAATTTCTCGCTGGCGACGACGTACGAGCTCCCGATCTTCAAGAACAATCGGCTGCTCGGCGGCTGGCAGTTCAATCAGGCGACGACCATTCAAAGCGGGTTGCCGTTCAACGTGACCTATCGCGACGCCGACGCGGACCGCGACACCGGTCCGAACCGTCCGAATCTCGTTGGCGACCCAATGGCGGGGGGCGGCACACGCGATCGATGGTTCAACGCGGCGCCGATTGCGAGCTCCGGCAGCGCGTTTTCACGGCCGGCGAAAGGGACCTTCGGCAACCTGCCGCGAAACGCGCTAACGGGCCCCGGCTACTGGCGAACCGACGCGTCGCTGTTCAAGCGGTTCAGTTTCGCCACCGGGCAGGCGATCGAATTCCGCATCGAGGCGGTCAACGTCTTCAACCACGTGAACCTCGGCAACCCGGACTCGGAGATCGGCGTGCCGGGCAACAACAATCCGAACGCAGGCCGGATCACGTCGACCGCGTACTTCGGCTTGGATCCGCAGCGGAACTTCCAGTTCGCGTTCAAGTACGTCTTTTAAACTACTTGGCGGTGGGGCCCACCCCACCGTCTGTCGCGCCTCGACCTCGCTCGCCGCGGTGGTTGGACGCGACTTTCCGGTTTTAAGGATTCACGATCGATCGCTGCGCGACCTTTTCCCTCCAGCGCTCGAAGATGTCGCGGTTCTCAATTCGATCGCTGCGTCCCGGTTCCACGATGAAGCTGATTTCGGCCGATGGGCGCTCGATAATCTTCAGCAGTTCGTCCGCCGTGCTGCGGTCGTACACCCACGTGTGCCATTCGGTTGTCTCGAACGCCGTGCTCGGCAGACCCATCTTTCCTGGCGTGATCATCTCGGGCGATCTGTTCAGCGGTCCAATCGTCTGACGCTCCGCCGACGGCGCGCCCAAGACGACCAACACGCGGCCTCGCGCTGTTAGCGAACCTGGGTTTTTTCCGATCGCGAATCGACCATCGGCGGTCCGGATTCTTGCTAAAACGATCTCCCTGAACTCGTTTCTCTCGGTCATTGGCGTTGGATCGCGACGCCGCCAATAGGATTCGCGAAATCGCTCGCGGGCTCCTTCCGACTGCAGTGTCTTCCATTCTTTTTGTTCGTCCGACGTAAGAAAGTACGCCTCCGGAGATGTGGACCAGTCCTGCAGCGAGCGGTCTTTCACTGCCGACTCGCTCAAGGCAACGAACAGCAAGACTTCAAACCCAGTCATGGACCGCACCGCTCATTGAGCGATCACGTGAACCGGAATCGCAACAAGTGACTAATGGCAGGAGACGGTGAGCGGGTGAGTCAGTGAACATGTTTCACCATCTCCGCTACCGCTCAAACTGACCGTGTAACTGCCGTTGGCGTAGGTGTGAGTCCAACGGCACTCGGCTGGCGTCCCCGGGCTACTGGCCCACGCGTCACATGCAGTAGACCCGTCTCCCGGATCAGTGTGATTGTGCCGCGGGTTGGTTGTCGGGCTACTAACCGAAGAATAGATATCGTATTGGCTACAGTCGGCCGTGGGGTTAACACTCAGGCTACAGCTGATCACCGTGGCGTGAGGTCTGGGCGCCAACAGAGTCACAAGCAGCGCGACGGTAGCGACGATGGATCCACAGACAATTCGCGATGTCTTCTTGCTGTTTTGGGCCGTCATATCAATCCTCCTCAATAGAGCTAGCGCCGCCGGTGCAGCAATGTCAGTACCATGGAACTAACGCGAATCTATCGCACGTTCGGCGTGATTGCCGCGCGATTCGTGTGAATCAAGACGACTCCCTACCATTCGCAGAGTCGAAAGGACTAACGTTGGTTCGTACCGATCCACGATGCATGAATGCGGCTGGGAGTCGGTGAGAAAGAACAGCTATTGCGGTACTGCACGCCGTAACTCAACTACTATGCGCCGCCGCGTGCTGATCATCGATGAGCTGAAGACTCTGTCAGCGCACGAGTCGTACCCTTTGTTTGCGCTCGAATGACGCGGGCGAAAGCGTCAGTTGCTCCGCGCGGGTCTGTCGTTGCCCGCTGCCTTCGATTCAATCCAGCCAGCAACTCCAGCACTGTGGAGTTCGTCCAGCCGAACCCAACTTCATTCGACGTATAGCCAAACCGCAACCCTGCGCCGAGATCCGACGAGCGGCGTTGGACGTCGTACTTCTCGACAATGGTTCCATGCGCCGCGAACTCGTCGACGACGAGCGACACCCACTTGCGGGCGATCCGATCCGCCGCCGCGTGGTAGCCGTAGCGGCGCAGGCCGTCCACCGCGATGAGCTGAAGCGGCGCCCAGCCAAACGGCGCGTCCCACTGACTTCCGCTCGTCTGGGTGCTCGTCAGGATTCCTCCCGGCGCTTCGAAGCGCGAAAGGCTGCCGATCACCCGCGCGGCCTGCTGTGTCGAGGCCATTCCCGCCCACAACGGATAGAACGTCGTCGCAAACGGGTACGCGCGGCGCCGCCCGGTTTCGAAGTTGTAGTCGAAGTAGAGTCCCGCCTGCGGATCCCATAAGTACCGATCGACGAGCTCCCGGCGTCGCTGCGCCCGCCGCTGCCACTCGGCCGCGGCCTTCGGATTGCCGAGGAGATTGTGAATGCGGCCGGCGTCCTGCTCCATCCGGTACAGCAGGACGTTCAGACAAACCGGCGCGTAGTCGATGATCGCCGCGCTGAACGGTCCGAAGCGGTTCGACGGATCGAAGCCCGACTCGCGCATCGACCGATCGCCTTTGTAGAAGCGATCGGTGAGCGCGTCGGCGGCGCGGTCGTAGAACTGCGCCACGTCGTAGTCGTCGACCTGGTGCGTGCGGTAGTACTCACGCACGCGATCGTAATGCGTCCGGCCCTGCGCATCGCGTTCGTCGGAGACGACCTCGGGCGCCGGCCCGTTCCCGAGATCGAAATAGCGCGAGAGCCCGATCGATTCGATGAGGTGCGGCGGCGTCGTCCAGAAGCGATAGTAGCGATCGATGGCCGGCAGCGTCGACCGAAGCCAGACGCGATCGTGCGTCTTGTCGTACACGCCAAGAATCATCTCGGTCAGGAACGGCGGCTGCGACCTGGTGAGGAAGTACGTGCGGTTCGCGTTGAGGATCATGCCGTAGTGCGCGATCTCGTACAGAAAATTGTCGGTCATGCTTCGCGCGAGCGCGAGCTCGTTGTCGCGCAGAAGCCCGCGCTGAATGAAGTAGCTGTCCCAGCCGTACATCTCGTTGAAGCGGCCACCCGGCACGACGTACGGATATGGCAGGTACAGCAGGCCGTGGTCGCGGATCTGGTCCGGTCGCTCGGGCAGCGTGCGAAGCTCGATCTTTCGGAAATCGTCCGCGGAGAGAACGTCGCGCAGCCTCTGCTCCGTGCCGGTGCGGTCCTCATCGGCCGCGAGGTACACGGGCGACGGCTCGCCCGGCGCGCGTCGGATTTTCGGGTCCGGGGCGGCCTTCGCAAGGTCCCGCGTCGAGCGCGTGAGCGCGCTCCACGTGCGCTTGATGTACTGGCGGATCTCCTGCAGTTGAGTCGACGAGGGAAAGGTCTCCTGTGGCCGCGCGGCAGATGCCGCGATCGACACGAGTGCCGCCATCAGGAAAGCGATCGGACGGGTAGAACGCGTGAACGTCACCGTGAAGCCTCTCGCGCGGCGTCGGTTTGCTTGGTGTATCTTACGGCGACCGGAGCAGGTTTGACGTGGCGTGGCGAAGCTTCATGCGTGGCCGTTCTCACGGTCCGACGCTATTTGTCGTCGGGTTCGCGCTGCTGCTCGTCAACAGCGCGTACCTGGCGGCGTTCTCGGACGCGACGTTGTTCTATTTCGTCAACGTCGCGGTACACGGCCCGCTCGGTCTCGCGCTGGCGGCGGCGGTATCGATCGATCTCGCGCGCCGTAAGCCGCGGCTTTCAGCGGTGGCGTCGATCGCCGGCGCGGTGCTGATCGTCGCCGCGGCAACCGGCCTGATCGTCATGGTTCGTGGAGCGACGACGCCCCATCGGTGGCTCGTGCGGACGCATGTCGTCTTCAGCGTCGGCGGCGCCGCGTTTCTGCTGTTCGCGTTGTTCACCGCAGCCCGGCGATCCGAAAGTGCGCGCGTCAGACGCCGCGCGATGCTCTATCCGCTGACAGGATGCGCGCTCGTCGCCGCGGCGCTCGGCGGCTCGAACGTTGCCGAGCGGCAACGGCAGCAACAATTTCGAATTCAGAACCCGGCGACGCCGCCGGTCTCGATGGCGGGCGAAGGCGCCGGTCCCAACGGACCGTTCTTTCCCTCGTCCGCCGACACGACCCGCGGCGGCATCATCCCCGCCGACTTCTTCACGACGAGCGCGGCCTGCGGGCGCTGCCACACCGACATCTACAACCAGTGGAAATCGTCGGTGCACCACTTCTCGTCGTTCAACAATCAGTGGTACCGCAAATCGATCGAGTACATGCAGGACGTCGTCGGCACGCGCCCCTCGAAATGGTGCGCCGGGTGCCACGACCACGCCGTGTTCTTCAACGGACGGTTCGACCGGCCGATCAGGGAGCAGATTGCGACGCCCGAAGCGCAGGCGGGGCTCGCGTGCACGTCGTGCCACTCCATCGTTCACGTGAGGAGCTCGATGGGCCAGGGCGATTTCGTCATCGAGTACCCGCCGCTGCACGATCTGGCGGCGAGCGAGCGCCCTGCGCTGCGCTGGCTGCACGATCGCCTGCTGTATCTCGATCCGGCGCCGCACCGCAACGCCTTCCTGAAGCC
>Ga0066675_10000122_pt1 | contig 22366 bp, 22 predicted proteins | sample GraSoiAngelo_124_FD_62295 | JGI IMG/M metagenome (GOLD analysis project Ga0066675, IMG submission 62295) | Grasslands soil microbial communities from the Angelo Coastal Reserve, California, USA - 14_0927_05_20cm | ecosystem: Environmental > Terrestrial > Soil > Grasslands | place: USA... | reverse complement strand
CGCCCCCGGCGCGGCAGCTCGACCCGGAGGTCGTGGAGGCGTGCTTCGCGCTCTACCAGGACCGGTCCTATGCCGAGGTCATCTCGGTCGGCGAGGAGGCGCTCGGCCGAGCGCGCACGGACTCGCTCGCGGAGGACGACGCCCACGACATCGCGGCGCTCTGGTCGGTGGTGGCGCTCGCGAAGCAAGCCCGGGAGGACGACGAGGGGGCGCGGCTGGCCCTCGAGCAGGCACTCGCGACCGCACCCCCGGGCGAGCGGACGACGTACCGCCAGCACCTGGCGGCGCTCTCGCTCAACGCCGCCCAGACCCTCCTCGGGCGCGTCGGGAGCCAGCAGAGCGAGGACCGCGTGGGCGAGCTCCGGGCGGCGCTGGCGTGGGTCGACCGGGGACTCGAGATGGTGCCCTCGGACGCGCGGCTCCACGAGGCGGGCGCGCGGACGCTGGAGGCACTCTGGCCCGCGTACGAGCAGACGGTGAACCACCTGCTCCAACGCCTGGAGTTCGAGACCGCCCGGCGGCTCCTGCGCGAGGCGCTCGACGACCCGAAGCTCCCGTCGGAGTGGGTGGCCGACTTCCAGAACCTCCTCTCCGGCACCTTCGGCGGGGAGATCGGCCAGCTCACCGCGCAGGCGATCCGGAGCATGCAGGAGGAGCGCGAGTCGGAGGCGCTCGCCGCGCTCCAGCGCGCCGAGGAGCTCCTGGCCACGACCGCCGACGAGGCGCTCCCGCTCAAGCGGCGCGAGGAGGTGGACCAGCGTCTCTGGTGGGGCTACACGCGGCTCGGGGTGCGCCGGGTGGAGGCGGGGCAGTACGAAGAGGCGATCGACCCGCTCGTCCACGCGTTCCGCTTCGCCACCATCAGCCCCGACCGCCAGGCCGAGACGCGCGCGACGCTGGCGCGCGCCCTCGAGGGCGTCGCGGACGTGCGCGCGCTCGCCATCCGCCAGCTCAACGACGACGGCAATCGCGACGAGGCGGTGCTGAGGACCCAGGCGCTCCGCGAGCTCCTGCGGAGCTGCATGGAACGTGGGCTCTCGGAGGACGAGCTGTCGGTCGCCTTGGCCAGGACGGACCGACTCGTCAGGGAGCTCGGCATGGGCGAGCGCGCGTGAGGGGGGGCACACCGCTCACGCTCGGGGCGCTCCTCGACGCGGCCGCGGAGCGCTATCCGGAGAAGGCCGCCATCGTCTTCCGCGGCGCGCGGGTGACCTACCGGGAGCTCCTCGGGCGCGTCGATCGCTTCGCGCGCGGGCTCCTGGCGCTGGGGCTCGGCCCCGGCGACCACGTCGTCGTCTGGATGCCGAACTGCGTCGAGTGGGCGGTCGCCAACCTCGCCCTCGCCAAGCTCGGCGCCGTGACCGTCACGTGCAACAGCCGCTACAAGGCCCTGGAGGTCGAGTACCTGCTCGAGCAGTCCGACGCGAGGGCGCTGATCATGCTCGACCGCTTCGAGGCCGCCGGGGTCGCGTACCTGCCGATCCTGCGCGAGGTGTGCCCCGACGTGATGTGGCGGGCCGACCGGCGCCTGCACGCCGCGAAGTTCCCCGAGCTCCGCCACGTGATCGTGCTCGGCGCGAGCCGCGATCCCGGGTGCCTCGACTGGGCGGACGTCGAGGCGCGGGGCGCGGCCGTACCGGCGGGGGAGCTCGCGCGGATCCGCGTGGGACCAGACGATCCCGCCGAGATGCTCTACACGTCCGGCACGACCGGCTCGCCCAAGGGGTGCCTGCTCTCCCACGGCAACTTCTGGTACAAGTGCCGGGTCTATCTCGACGCCCACGCCTGGACGTCCGACGACCGCTGTCTCGTGCCCGTGCCCTACTTCCACATCTTCGGCGCGATGGGCGGAATCGCCGCGAACGTGCTGGCCGGCTCGACGCAGGTGCTGATGGACGTCTTCGAGCCGGAAGAGGCGATGCGCCTCGTCCAGGCCGAGCACGCAACGATCTTCTCGGGCGTGCCCACCATGTTCATCGCGATCCTCGGCCATGCGAAGTTCGGCGCCTACGACCTGGGCTCGCTGCGCACCGGCACGATCGGCGCCGCGCCGGTTCCGATCGAGACGATGCGGAGGATCCTCGACGCGCGCCACGGCCTCGGCATGGATGCGACGGTCGTCTACGGCCTCACCGAGGCCACGGGCGGCACCCACTTCACGCTCCGCGGCGATCCGATCGAGAAGCGCGTGACCACGGTCGGCAAGCCCACGCCCGAGCTTGCGGACCGGATCGTGGAACCGGCGACGGGTCTCCCGGTGGGCCCCGGCGTCGAGGGCGAGGTGTGCGTGAAGGGGCCGACCCTGATGCTTGGCTACTACAAGCGTCCCGAGGCGACCGCCGAGAAGGTCCGCGACGGGTGGCTCCACACGGGTGACATGGGCGTGAAGGACGCCGACGGCTACCTGACGATCACCGGCCGGCTCACCGACATGATCATCGTCGGCGGGTTCAACACGTACCCCGCCGAGATCGAGAACTTCTACCTGCGCAACCCGAAGATCCTCGACGTCTCGGTCGTCGGCGTCCCGGACCCTCTGCTGGGCGAGGTCGTGATGGCCTTCGTCATCCCGAAGGCCGGCGAGTCGCTCACGCCCGAGGAGGTCATCGAGTTCGCGCGCGGCCGGATCGCCAACTTCAAGGTGCCTCGCCACGCGGAGATCGTACGCGAGTTCCCTCTGACGGGCTCGGGCAAGGTCCAGAAGTTCACGCAGAAGGCCGCGGCGATCGAGACGTACGGCTTCAAGGGTCCCGTGTAGGCGTCGAACGTCAGGGCTCGACGCTTTTTCTACGAATCTCCTCGAGCAGCGCGTTCGGCACGCGGAAGAACGACTCGACGACGCTGGGGTCGAAGTGCGCGCCCGAGCAGCGCCGGATCTCGGCCTTGGCCACGTCGAAGGGCTTGGCCTTCGAGTAGGGGCGGTCGAAGGTCATCGCGTCGAAGGCGTCCACGACCATGAAGATGCGCGCGCCGAGCGGGATCTCCTCGCCCTTGAGGCCGCGCGGGTAGCCGGAGCCGTCCCACTTCTCGTGGTGGGCCCAGACGATCGGCACCGCGCCGCGGAGGAAGGGGATCTTCTCGATGAGCGCCTTGCCGATCTCCGGATGGCGCCGCATGATCTTCCACTCCTCCGGCGTGAGCGGGCCGGGCTTCAACAGGATCCCGTCGGGGATGCCGATCTTGCCGATGTCGTGGAGGAGGACCCCGTGGCCGAGGTCCGTCAGCTCGCTCGCGGGCACGCTGTGCTCGTGCGCGATGGCGAGCGCGTAGCCGTGGACGCGCCGCGAGTGGGCCTCGGTGCCGACGTCGCGCGTGTCGAGCGCCGAGCCGAGCGCCTCGAGCGTCGAGCGGTACGTGTCCTGGAGCCGCTGATAGGCTTCCGCGAGATCGCGCGTGGCGTCGACGACCCGGCGCTCCAGGAGCTCCTGGTACTCGCGACGCTCGATGAGGAGCTGGCGCCGCTCGACGGCGCGCTCGGCCGCGATGAGGAGCTCGTCGACGTTCACGGGCTTCATGATGAAGTCGTAGGCGCCGAGCTTGAGGCTGTCGATCGCCGTCTTCACGTCGGCCGCGCCAGTGAGCACGATGACCGCCACGTCGCCGTCGAGCTGCCGGACGGACTGCAGCAGCTCGATGCCGGACATGCCGGGCATCTTGAGGTCGGTGACGATGAGCGGCGGGCGCCCGGTCTTGAACACCTCCACGCCCTCGCGCCCGTCGTTGGCGAGCATACAGTTGTAGCCGACGGAGAGGAAGATCTGGTGGAGCACCTCGCGGACCTGGCGATCGTCGTCGACGATCAGGATGTCCCGCTCGGCCACGCTAGCCTCCCACCTGCTGCCGAGGCTTCGCGGCGACGACCTGGTTCTTCCCGGCGCGCTTGGCCGCGTAGAGCGCCTCGTCGGCGGTGCGGAAGAGGTCGTCGGAGCTGGCGACCTCGTCGTCGGGCAGGCTCGCCACGCCGAACGACGCCGTGACCTGCTTGCCGTGCGAGAAGGGGAAGGTCGCGACGACCTGGCGGATCCGCTCGGCGTAGAGCTGCGCGCCGGCCTTCGGGGTCTCGACGAGCAGGATCGTGAACTCGTCGCCGCCGAAGCGGGCCACGACGTTGATGCCGCGCGAGTGCTTCATGAGGATCTGCCCGAGGTCGCGCAGGGTCTCGTCGCCGACCGCGTGGCCGAACTCGTCGTTGACGTTCTTGAAGCCGTCGATGTCGAGCAGGACGACCGACACCGGATGGTTGAAGCGCCTGAAGCGCGACATCTCCTCCTCGAGACGGAGCGAGAAGAAGCGCCGGTTGTAGAGGCCGGTCACCTCGTCGCGGAACGAGGTCTCCTTGAGCTTGGTGTTGGTGACCTCGAGCTCCTTGTAGGCGGCGTCGAGCCGGCTCGCGAAGGTGTTGATCTCGATCGCCTGCTGCTCGATGGTCGCGAGCATGCCCGTGAACGACTTCATGAGCGTGCCGACCTCGTCCGTCTTGTTGCCGAGCCCGACGAGCGTGGGCTGGGCGGCGAGGAGCAGCGCGACCCGGCCCACCGTACGGCCCAGATCCCAGATGAGCCAGGCGCCGCCGACCATCGCCAGCGCCGTGAAGAACACGAGCCCCTCCAGGGCGGCGACGCTCACGGTGCTCAGCGAGGCGACCTCGGGGACGATGTAGCGGTGGACCACGTAGGCCAGGACGAGCAGGGGCAAGCCTGACGAGAGGCAGAGGGCCAGGAGGAGCCGCTGCTTGAGCCGCCGGCCGAGCGAAGCGAAATCGGGGGGCACGTCGGGCATACTCGTTCATTATTCTTGTTGCCAGGACACGCTGTCAATGTAAGAATTCTAAAGGATTTTCCCTCGATGCCTGTGGCCGACCTGAAGCTCGACTGCGTGGGGCTGTTCTGCCCCATGCCCGTTCTGAAGACGCGCGAGGCCATGAGACGGCTCGAGCCGGGACAAATCCTCGAGATGATGTCTGACGACCCCGCCTCCGAGGCGGACGTGCGGAGCTGGACCACCCGCACCGGCAACGATCTCATGGAGATCGACAGGAATGGCGCGACCTTCCGGTTCCTCATCCGCAAGGCCCGGTAGCGCCGGCGCCGCCGCAGCCGTTCCCCGCGTCTACCTCGACTATGCCGGACTGTCACCTGTCGACCCCCGGGTCGTCGCGGTCATGCGCCCCTTCCTCGAAGGCGGCGTCGGCAACCCGGCGGCACTCCACTCGCTCGGTCTGGAGGCGCGCGCCTCGCTCGACGGCGCGCGCGCGAAGGTCGCCCGGCTGGTCGGCGCGACGCCGGCTGGCGTGATCTTCACCGCGAGCGCGACCGAGGCGAACAACCTCGCGATCCGCGGCGTGGCCGAGCGCGCCCGGGGCCGCCACCTCGTGACCTCCGCGGTCGAGCACATCTCGGTCCTCAACGCGTGCCGGGACCTCGAGAAGCGCGGCTGGAACGTCACGTACGTCGGTGTGGATGCCGACGGCTGCGTGGACCCGCAGGCGGTGGCGCGGGCGCTGCGCGACGACACCGCCCTCGTCTCGGTCATGGCCGCGAACGGCGAGATCGGGACGCTCGAGCCCGTGCGCGCGGTGGGAGGGCTCGCACGGGAGCGAGGGGTGCCCTTCCACGTGGACGCGGTCGGCGCCGCCGGACGCGCCCCACTCGCGGTGGACGAGGCGCACATCGACCTCCTCACCCTCTCCTCCAACGACATCTATGGTCCGCCAGGCGCCGGCGCCCTCTGGACGCGGGCGTCGGTGAAGCTGGCGCCCGTCATCGTGGGCGGCGGCCAGGAGGGCGGGTACCGGTCGGGAACGGAGAACCTCCCCGCCATCGTCGGCATGGGCGTCGCCGCCGATCTCGTGCGCATCGAGGGGCCGGCAGAGGCGGCGCGGCTCCGCGCGCTGCGCGACCGGCTGCTCGCGGGCCTGCTCGACCGACTGACGGAGGCGCGCCTGACGGGGGCCAGGGACGACGGGCGGCTCCCGCACCACGCGTCCCTCGTCGTCCCGGGCGTGAAGGCTGACGGCATCCTCATGGAGCTGGACCTCCGCGGCATCGCGGCCTCCTCCGGCTCCGCCTGCAACGCGACGACCGGCGAGCCCTCGCACGTGCTGCGCGCGATCGGCTGTGGGCGCGACTCGCTCGAGGGCTCGCTCTGCTTCACGCTCGGGCGCTGGACGACGGCGAGTGAGATCGACGTCGTCCTCGACGCGCTCCCGGGCGTCGTCACCCGGCTCCGCGAGCTCGCCCCGCGCTGAGTGCGCCTCTTCCTCTTCGACATCGACGGCACGCTCATCTCGGCCCGCGGGCTCGGCCGCGCCGCGCTGAAGACGGCGCTCGAACGCGTGTTCGGCACCGCCGGGGCGATCGACGAGTACGACCTCCGCGGTAAGACCGATCCCCGCATCCTCCACGACGTCCTCGGCGCGGCCGGCGTCCCGCGGGCGGCGATCGAGACGCGCGTCGCCGAGTGCTTCGAGGTCTACGTGCGAGAGCTCGAGGCGCGCCTGGGCGACGGGAGCGGGGTGCGGGTGATGCCGGGGATCGCCGAGCTCGTCACGGCGCTCTCCGCGCGGCGCGACGCCGTCGTCGGCCTCCTCACGGGCAACATCGAGCCCGGCGCGCGCGTGAAGCTCCGGCCCACGGGCCTCCTGCCGCGCTTCCGCGTCGGCGCCTTCGGCTCGGACGACATGGACCGCCGACGCCTGCCGCTGATCGCACGCGAGCGCGCGCGGCGGCTCACCGGCCACGACTTCGACTTCGAGCGCGTGACGATCATCGGCGACACGCCCCACGACGTGGACTGTGCGCGCGCCTGCGGGGCCGTGGCCGTCGCGGTGGCGACCGGGCAGTATCCCGCGGCCGAGCTCGCCGCCTGCGCGCCCGACCTCCTGTTCCCGAGCTTCGCCGACGTCGATCGCTCGCTCGCCGCCCTCACGTCCCTGGAATGAACGGCGCCATGCGTTTCGAGCTTATCGTCCTCTGGCTCCACGTGCTCGGCGCGATCGTCTGGGTCGGGGGGCTCATGTACCAGGCCCACGTCCTCCTGCCGGCGGCCCGCCGGGGGCCGGCCGGGCTCTTCGCCGACGCCGCGCGACGGGGCCGGCCGATTGCATGGACGGCGATCGCGCTCGTGGTGCTGACGGGGCTCTACAACGTCACGCGGCTCGGGCCGGTCGAGCGCGTCATGGAGAGCGGGACGGGGCTCGTGCTGGCGGCGAAGTTCATCCTCGTGCTCGCCGCGGTGGCGCTCGCGGGCCAGCGCGACTTCGCCCAGCTCCCGCGCCTGGCCCGGGCGCTCGCGGCGCGGGAGGACCCCGCGCGGGCGCTCGGCGCCATCGCGTGGCTCGATCGCGCGGTGCTCCTGCTCGCGGTCGTGATCGTCTACCTGGGGCTCGCCATCTCGCGCGCCGGGTGAGCCCGACGTCGCCCCTCAGAGGCCGGTGATCTTGAACCCGGAGTTCTTCAGCTTGTAGCGGCGGTTGATGGTCGCCAGGACGGCGGTGATCCCCTCGAGCGGTCCCGCGTTCGTGAGCGGGCCCACATCGATGGCGCGGAGGCCGAGCGAGCGGCCGAGCTCGGCGACCGTCTCCTTGGCGGAGGCGTCGGCGCCGCAGAGCAGCAGGTCGCACTCGATCGCGTGGTCCGTCTCGACGAGCTCGTGGGCGGCGATGTGGTGGAACGCCGCCACCAGCTTCGCCTCCGGCAGGAGCGCCTGAGCCTCCTCCGCGGCCGAGCCCGCGGGCGGAGGCGTGAAAAGCCGCGGGCCCCCGAACGTGAGCGGCACCACCGTGCTCACGACGACCTTGCCGCGGCACCCGTCCCGGACCTCGGGCAGCGTGGCGGCCAGCCCCGCCGCCGGCAGCGCGATGACGACGACCTCGCCGAGGCGCGCGGCCTCCACGTTGGATTCCCCCATGATCGGCATCTTTCGCGTGAGCTCGCGCAACTCGGCCGCCTTTGTCTTCGCGCGCCCGGCGTCGCGGGAGCCGATGACGATCGCGTGGCCGGCGAGCGCCCAGCGCGCGCCGAGCCCCGCGCCCTCCTTGCCGGTGCCGCCGAGGATCGCGATGTTCATCGAAACAGGTCCCGGGCCGGGTCGCGCAGGAGGGGCTTCGAGCCTTCCTCCGACGGGGTCAGCGCGAGGCCGCGGACGATCGCGGCCGGGATGCGGTCCAGCTTCCCCATGACCGGCTCGGCCGCCGCGGCGAGCTCGTCGGCCAGCGCCAGGATCGTCGCCTGGAGCGGCCGGTCCGCCGGGTCGCGCTCGCCGAGGTAGCTCCGCAGCGGCGCGAAGCCGGCGAGACCGATCGCGACGTTGGTGAGCCCCTCACGCCACGGACGGCCGAAGGTGTCCGCGACGATCACGAGGACATCGACGCCCGGGCGCGCGCGGAGCGTCTCCCTGAGGGCGCGCGCCGAGCGATCGGGGTCCTCGGGCAGGAGCGCGACGCAGTCGACGTCCACGTTCGACTGATCCACCCCCGCATTCGCGCAGACCCAGCCGTGGTGCGTCTCGGTGATGAGCACGCCCCGGTCCATCCGCACCACGCGCCGCGACTCGCGCAGGATCACCTCGACGAGCCGCGCGTCCCGCGCGAGGCCCGCGGCCATGGACTGGGCGATGGGCGAGGGCGTCACGTCGGCGAGACGGACGATCCGGCCCTCGGCCTTCGAGACGATCTTCTGGCCGACGACGAGGAGGTCGCCCGTGGCGAGCGGCGTTCCCTGGCGCACCGCGGCCTCCGCGATGAGGCGGGCGACGTCGTCGCCCCCGCGGACCTCGGGGATGCCGGCCACGCCGATCACCTCGTAACGGGGCCCTGCGGTCACGGCCAGGCCCAGCCGCGGACGAGGCGCGCGCTCTCCGTGGCGGGCGCCTCGGCGACCAGCACCGCGAGGTCCTCCGGTGCGTCCACGTCGAGGCCCAGGCCGCGGAGCCGCAGGATGCGGGGCTCGAGGCCGCCGGCGCGCGCGCCGACCAGGTGGTTCTCGAACGAGGGCTCGCCGAACTTGAGTGGCATCGCGCCGGGAGGCGCGAGCGCGACGCCGTTGGTCCCGTGGCCCGAGCGCGAGGGAACAAACGCCGGCGCGCCCGGCTGGGCGGCGCCCGCCAGCTCGCGGACCTCTGCGGCCGTCGCACCGGGGACGTCGCCCGGGAGGGTGAGGAACAGGGCGGCGTTGCGGCGCCCTGCCTCGCGCTGGGCGAACGCGACGGCCGCGGTGTGGCTTCCGTTCTCCTCCTCCGGCGGCGCGAGCGGCTCGGCGCCGAAGCGCCGGGCGATCGCGAACACCTCGCGGTCGCGCGTCACGACCCACACGGCGCCGAGCCCGGCGCCGCCGAGGGCGGAGAGCACGTCGCGCAGCATCGCGCCCGCGAGCGCCTGACGCTCGGCCGCGCCGAGGGCCGGCACGAGGCGCTGCTTGGCGTTCGCGAGGTCCTTCACCGGGACCGCGCAGACGATCATGACGACAGCACGACGCGCGCCAGCGCGATCTCGCGGGCGTGGTCGGTCATGAGTGTGTCGGCCGGCACGGCGGCCAGGCCGAGCCCGTGGAGCTCGGCGACGTACGCCGCGTCGTGGCGGTCGAGGACGAGCGCGTCGAGCCACGGCGCGTACGCGGTCGCGACGCCGACGGGCGAGACCGCGAGGCCGCGGGCGCGCATCAGCTCGCCGGCCGGCCCGCTCACGGCCGCGCCGCCCACGATCGGGCTCACGCCGACGACGCGGGCGCGCGTGGCGGCCAGGCCGTCGGCCACGCCGGGCACCGCGAGCACGGGGCCGACGGAGGTCACGGGGTTGGACGGGCATACCACGACCACGTCGGCCTCGCGGACGGCCTCCAGGACGCCCGGCGCGGGGCGCGCGCGCGCGGCCCCGGCGTACTCGACCTCGAGCACCTGGACCTGCGCCTTCTCGCGCACGAAGTACTCCTGGAACGAGAGCCAGCCGTCGGGCGTCCGGACGCGCGTGCGTACCGGATCGTCGCTCATCGGGAGGATGCGCGCGGTGACGCCCAGGCGTCGCGCGAGCTCCGCGGTGACCGCCGTCAGCGTCGCGCCCGCGCGTAGGGCGCGCGTGCGGAAGACGTGCGTGGCGAGGTCGCGGTCGCCGAGGCTGAACCACGTCTCGGCGCCGAGGTCGCCCATGGCCTCGAGGCAGCGGAAGGACTCGCCCGCGAGGCCCCAGCCCCGCTCGACATCGAGCCGGCCGGCGAGCGCGTAGGTAACCGTGTCGAGGTCGGGCGAGACGTGGAGTCCCCAGACCTCGGTGTCGTCGCCGGTGTTGCCGACGATGGTCAGGTCGCGCGCGTCCATGACGGCCGTCAGGCCTCGGAGGAGCTTGGCGGCGCCGGTGCCACCGGCGATCGCGACGACGTGCATGGCTAGACGCCCGCGGGCTCTTCGCGGAGCGTCCAGAGCGCGGTACCGCCGCGCCACGCGTAGAGGCCGGCACCCGGGCGCCCGGCGAGGCCCGCGGGCAGCGTGCTCTCGGGCACCGGGATGAAGCCGAAGCGGACCCAGACCCGGTCGAGTCCCTGCGGACGCGCGTAGACGGTCCGGACGCCGGCGGCGGTGGCGTGGTCCAGGACCGCGGCGACGAGCTGCGCCGCGATCTCGAGCGCGTCGTCTCCGCCGACGACGACGGGTCCGTCCAGCATCGCGGCGCCGCCGCTCCGCTCGAGGGCGACGGCGCCGATCAGCCGCTCGTTGCCGTCGGCCGCCCCCCACGCGAACGCGACCTCACGGTCGGGCCAGGGGAGCGCGGCGTAGTCGAAGAGCGGTCGGGCCTCGACGGCGTCGGACAGCGGGCGATAGCCGATGCCCTGCCAGACACGCGGGACGGTCGCCGCGGCGAGCGAGGGGGCGGGAGCGGATCCGGCCCCCGGGCGTGAGGAATCCGCGTCGCGGGAATTCGCCCGTGTTCTACTTCTTGCCAAGCACCGCGTCCTTCAGGCTCTTGGCGAGCCGGAACTTGCAGACACGCTTCGCCGGGATCTTGAGGGGCTCGCCCGTCTGTGGGTTCCGTCCGATGCGCGCCTTGCGGTTCGCGAGCACGAGCTTGCCGAAGCCCGGCAGGACGAACTGCCCGCTCTTCTTGGCCTCCCTGCACGCGAGCTGCAGCGTCTCGTCGAGGACGCCCTCGATCTGCTTCTTGGAGAGCTGGGTCTTCTCGGCAAGGTGCGCAAGGGTCGCGGTCTTCGTCATCGCTTTCGCCACGGGCGACCTCCTCTGGAACGTGTGAGATTGGACGCGGACTGAATTAATACCACAGGGCCTGGCGCTCGGCTACCCGCGCGTGAAGCGGAACGCACCCGATGCGATCAGCTTTCGGTACGAGCCGAAGCGCGCCTCGGGGTCTTCGATCCGGTCGAGCGGTGAATCGGGTGCCTCGCCGTGGCCGTAGGTCCGGAGGATCCCGTAGAGGGTGTCGCGCTGCGCGGGCACGCGCCCGGCGTCGCGGATCAGGCGGCAGAGCTCGCCCGGCCCGACGAGCTGACCGTAGGTGGCCCCGGCCGACGTCGAGATGGACTCGTTGATCAGCGTCCCGCCCATGTCGTTGGCGCCCGCGTCGAGGAGGAGCTGCGCGAGCTTCGGCCCCTCCTTCACCCAGGAGCACTGGATGTTGCGGAAGCTCGGGCCGAGCATGAGGCGTGCGAGCGCGTGCATCCGGACGACCTCGATCCCCGTCGCGCCCGGACGCACGCCCTGGACGAGTCCCTTGGCGTACATCGGCGCCTCCGAATGGATCAGCGAGAGCGGCACGAACTCCGTGAACCCGCCCGTGTCGTGCTGGATCGAGCGCAGCAGGTCCATGTGGCGGACCCAGTGGGCGGGCGTCTCGACGTGACCGTACATGATGGTCGAGGTCGTGCGGATGCCGAGCGCGTGCGCGGTCGTGATCACCTCGAGCCACTGGTCGACGGTGATCCGGCCGCGCGAGATCGTATCGCGGATCTCCTGGTCGAGGATTTCCGCCGAGGTCCCCGGCAGCGTGCCCAGGCCCGCGTCCCTCAGCTCCCTCAAGTAGTCCTTGACCGGCATCCCGGATCGGACCGAGCCGTACAGCACCTCCTCCGGGGAAAACGCGTGGATGTGGAGGCCGGGCAGCGCCGCCTTGAGCGCACGCGCGAGCTCGATGTAGTAGCGGCCGTCGAGCTTCGGCGGGAGCCCCGCCTGGATGCACACCTCCGTCGCGCCGAGCTCCGACGCCTCGCGCGCGCGCCGCACGACCTCGGCGACCGGCAGGAAGTACCCCTCCTCTTCCCGATGGTCGCGGCTGAAGGCGCAGAAGCCACAGTGCTTGATGCAGACGTTCGTGAAGTTGATGTTGCGGTTGACGACGAACGTCACCACGTCGCCGACCTGCCGGCGCCGCAGCTCGTCGGCGGCCAACGCGAGGGCGTGGAGGTCGCGCCCCGCGGCCTGCGCGAGCGTCAGGCCCTCGGCGGCCGAGACCTCGTGGCCGTCGAGCGCGCGCGCGAGGGCGCGGCGGACGTCCTGCGACGCCCAGTCGAGGGCGGGGGAGAGCCTACCAGCGTCGCCAGTGCTCATACGTGTCCTTCACCAGCCCGCGGTCGTCCACGAGCGCGGCGAGCCGCGGACGCAGGGCCTCGTCGACGAACTCCGGGCGCCTCACGTACTCGGGATAGATCGCGAGACGCTCGCGGAGGACGAACCCCGCGTCCTCGGTCGCTCGCCGGAGCTCCGGGATGAGCGGCCACGGCTTCTCGGGGTTGATGTGGTCGAGGGTGAGCGGTGAGATGCCGCCCCAGTCGTTGAGGCCCGCCGCGAGGAGGCGCCCCCCGTCGCGCGGCGAGAGGTTCGGCGGCGCCTGGATGTTCACCTCGGTGCCGAGCAGGAGCCGGGCGACCGCGAGCGTGCGCAGCGTGTCGTGGAGCGAGGGCTCGGGGTGCTCGCGCATCGGGATCCGCGGCTTCGCGCGGAAGGGCTGGACGATGACCTCCTGGATGTGGCCGTGCGTCTCGTGCAGGTCGCGGATCGCGGCGAGCGCGTCGACGCGCTCGCGAGGCGTCTCGCCGATCCCGATGAGGACGCCGGTGGTGAACGGGATCGCGAGCTTGCCCGCGAGGGCGATCGTCTTGAGGCGCCGCGCCGGCACCTTGTCCGGCGCCCGGTCGTGGGCCATTCCGCGCGCGAGGAGGCGATCGGCGACCGTCTCGAGCATGAGCCCCATGCTGACGTTGACCTCGCGGAGGGCGGACAGGTCGCGCTCGCTCATCACGCCGGGATTCGCGTGTGGGAGCAGCGGTGTCTCGGCGAGCACGCGCGCGCAGACGGCGCGGAGATACCCGAGCGTCGTGCGGTGGCCGTGGCGCCGGAGGAACTGGCGGTGCTCCGGGAAGACGGCCTCCGGCTTGTCGCCGAGGGAGAAGAGCGCCTCCTTCGCGCCGAGCCGGCCGCCGGCTTGCGCGAGCGCGACGACCTCGTCGGGTGTCAGCGTCCGCGCGCCGGGCTCGCCTGGATCGCGGCGGAACGTGCAGTAGCCGCAGTAGTCGCGGCACAGCGTGGTGAGCGGCACGAAGACCTTCGCCGAGAACGTCACCGTGCGTCCTCGGCCCCGGTCGCGCACCTCCGCGGCGCGCGCGAGGAGCTCGTCGAGCGCCGCGGCCGGCGTCTCGATGAGCCGGCACGCCTCGGCGTGGGAGATCACGCGCGCGTCCTCCGGCTCCGCCCACTCGCGCGCACGATTGTCGGCCGTGTCACCGCTCGCCTCGTCGGAGGCACCGCCTCGGCTCGCACGACCTTCGACCGTGTCACCGCTCGCCTCGTCGGAGGCACCGCCTCGGCTCGCACGACCTTCGGCCGTACCTCGTCGGCGAAGCGCTCGATGTTGGCCAGCACTTGGCCCGACTCCTGGTGGGTCGGGTCGAAGACGAAATGGGAGACCCCGAGCGCCGCGTAGGTCAGGATGTCGGCCGCGACCTCCTCCGCGGTGCCCTGGAAGAGCGGCCGATCGCCCGCCGCCGCCTTCTGCCGCTTCGAGCGCACTTCCATCGGACAGCGGAAGGTGAGCGTGACCGCCTTCTGGTCGCGACCCGCGCGCTGGGCCCACGCGTGAACCTGCTTCGCCTTCGCCGCGTACTCGTCGGGATAGAGGAGGGCGGGCGGCCGCAGCCCGATCGGGTGCCAGCCGTCGCCGAGCGTGCCGGCGCGCTTGAGCGCGGCGTCGGTGTGACCGCCGATCCAGATCGGGATACCGGTCTTCTGCGCGGGCTTCGGCAGCGCGTGGACGGCGGAGACCCGGTAGTACGTGCCCTCGAAGCGGACGGGGTCGCTGGTCCACGTGAGGCGCATGAGACGGAGGTACTCGTCGGTCACGGCGCCGCGCGCCTCGAACGGCGGCGCGGCGAGCGCCTCGAACTCCTCGCGGAGCCAGCCCACGCCCGCGCCGAGGATGATGCGCCCCTGCGAGAGGCGGTCGAGTGTCGCGAGCATCTTCGCGGTGACCAGCGGGTTCCGGTAGGGCACGACGAGGACGCTGGTGCCGAGGCGGATCCGCTTGGTCGCGTGCGCGAGCCAGCCCAGCAGCGCGAACGGTTCGAGGTAGTCCTGCGCGGCGCCACCCGCGAGCTGCCCGGTCGGCGCGTAGGGGTAGACCGAGCGCGCCATGGACGCGGGCAGGACGACGTGATCGGTGACGAAGACCGAGTCGTAGCGGAGCGCGTCGGCCTTCGTGGCCATGCGCAGCACGGTGTCCGGCGTGGCGAGCGGCCCGCGGCCGGGAAGCGAGAAGCCGAACTCCACCGATGTCCTCCGAGAAAAGGGAGCGTCTCGAACGCGCCGGCGCCTATGGTATCACTAAGCCCTATGCAATTCTTCTCGCGCGCATGGGCGATGTGGTCGGTGCCCGCGCTGCTCTTCCTCATCGCGTTCTTTCATCGCGCCGCGCCCGGCATCATCGCGAGGGATCTGATGCAGGAGTTCCAGGTGACGAGCGTGCTCGTCGGGTTGCTCGCGGCGACCTACTTCTACGCGTACGCCGCGCTGATGATCCCCTCGGGGCTGCTCATCGACGCGTTCGGTGTCCGTCGCGTCGTCGCGGCCGGAGGCGCCGTCATGGGGCTCGGGGCGCTGGTGATGGGCGTGGCGCAGGCACCGCGCACGCTCTTCGCCGGACGGTTCGCGGTCGGTCTCGGGGCTGCGGTGACGTTCGTTGGCGCGCTGAAGATTGCGGCGACCTGGTTCCCGCAGGCGCGGTTCGGGTTCCTCTCGGCGGTCACCGCGACGGTCGGGCTCGTCGGTGCGCTGATCGCCACGGCGCCGCTCGCCGCGCTCGTCGGCGTCGCCGGCTGGCGCGGCGCGCTCGCCGTGGTCGGCACGGTCACGCTGGCGGCCGCCGCCCTCTGCCTCGCCGTCGTCCGTGACCGCCCCGACACGCGGGCGCCGGACACACCGCCCCCGCCCAGCCTCGCCGCGGTTCTCGCGGGCGGCGTCACGGTGCTGAAGAACCGTCACACGTGGCCGCCGTTTTTCGCGTTCTTCTGCCTCTACTCGGCCTTCGCCAACTTGTCGCTCTGGGTCGTGCCGTGCCTCCGCGACGTGTATGGCCTGTCCGCCGAGCGCGCGGCCCTCTACGCGACGGCACCGACGCTCCCGCTGCTCGTCGGCGCGCCGCTGACCGGCTTCCTGTCGGACCGGGTGCTGAACCGCCGGAAGGCGCCGTTCGTCACGCTCGCCTCGGCGAGCTTCGGGCTCTGGGCCGTCTTCGTCGCGACCCTCGGCCGTCTGCCCCTGCACGGTCTCTACGCGCTCTTCCTGGCCATGGGCACGGTCGGCGGCGCGTTCGTCCTCACCTGGCCGATCGGCCGCGAGGTCAACCCGCCGCACCTCGCCGGCGTCGCGGTCGCCGTCGTCAACCTCGGCGGGTTCCTCGGGGCCGCGCTCACCCAGGCGCCGATCGGCGCCTTGCTCGATGCCCGCTGGACCGGGACCCTGGCAGAAGGCTCGCGCGTGTACTCTGTGGACGCGTACACGGCCGCCTTTGGGGCGTGCGCGGCGCTCGCGCTCGCCGCCGCGCTCGTGAGCCTGGCGCTCCGCGAGACGTGCGGCCGCAACGTCTATCACGAGCTGGTGCGGATGGCGGTGCGAGCCGAGGCGCCGCCGCGGCGGCGAGGTGAGCGGTGAGATGGCTCGGGACGGCGGTGCGAGCCGAGGCGCCGCCGCGGCGGCGAGGTGAGCGGTGAGATGGCTCGGGACGGTGGTGCGAGCCGAGGCGCCGCCGCGGCGGCGAGGTGGGCGGTGAGAAGATCGAGCATCGTGCGAGCCGAGACGGTGCCTCCGGCGAGACGAGCGGTGACAAGGCCGACGTGGGCGACGAACCCGTCGGCCGAGCTCCGGCCCGAGGCGTTCCCGCTCCCCCTCCAGCTCTCGGTCAACCTGGTCGGAAATACCGACCGCGAGAGCTTGACAGCCGAGGCCCCGATCGTTCATCGTGGACGGAGCACGCTGGCCATCGAGGCGAGAGTCGTCGACGATCGGCAACGGCTCATCGCCAAACTCGTTGCCACTCAGTTGGCCCCGGTCGCCCCGACGGTGACCGCGCCCGCTGCTCGCCCCGGGCGGTAGCGAAAGAAGGAGCACATGCGGCTCGCCTCGAAGATCTTCCTGACCTCCACGCTCGTCATCGCCGTGCTCGCAGGCGTGGGCGCGCTCAGCCTGCGCGCGGTGGACCGGCTCGTCACGGTGAACCGTGAGATCACGACGGTCACGGTGCCCGCGCTCCGCCTGGCCGCGAGCGTCCGCGAGGCGATCGCCGCGCTCACGCGCCTCGAGGCCCGTACGCTCGTGCTCAGCGACGGGCGCTACGAGAAGGCCTGGAACGAGCGCGCGGTGCTCGTGGCGCGCGACCTGGAGCGGCTCGGCTACTACGCGACCAGTGGGGCGGAGGCGGCCCGCCTCCGCGAGGCGCGGATCGCCTTCGACGCGTACCGGCGTGTGTTCGAGGAGGAGCAGCGGCTCGTGATGCAGGACGAGCGCGAGCGCGCGATGCAGCTCGCGGACACGGATTCGCTGACCTACTCGGGCTGGGTCGAGGCGCGCCTCGACGAGCTGATGGACGCGATCCACGCGCGCGGGCTCGCCGCGCAGGCCGAGGCCGCCCGGCTCGAGGCGCGCACGTGGACGGCCGTGCTGATCGCCCTCGGCGCCGCCGTGGGCCTGGCGCTCCTGGCGAGCGGGCTCGTGGCCTACCGGATGACGCACTCCCTCGAGACGCTCTCGGCGGCGACGGCCGACGTCGCCGCGGGCTCCTTCCGCGAGCCGCTGCCGATCGAGAGCGCCGACGAGATCGGCCAGCTCGCGCGCTCGTTCAACTCGATGGCCGCCCAGCTCCGGCAGATGGAGGAGACGAAGGACGAGTTCTTCGCGAAGTTCTCGCACGAGCTGCGCTCGCCGCTCACCTCGATCCGTGGCGCGACGGACCTCCTGCGCGACGGCGTCCCCGGCCCGCTCACCGAGAAGCAGACACGTCTCGTCGAGATCATCGGCGGGAGCTCCGATCGGCTGCTCCAGCTCGTCAATCAGATCCTCGAGATCTCGCGGCTCCGCGCGGGCCTCGTCCCGCTCGACCGGGCCTGGGTCGAGCTCGACCGGCTCGTCGCGCACGCGGTCGAGGAGCTCCACCCGCGCGCCGAGGCAGCGGGCGTCCGCCTCGAGCGCGACCTGATCGGCACGGACTTTCGCTGCCACGGAGACGAGGGACGGCTCCTCCAGGTCGTCGTGAACCTCGCCGGCAACGCGATCCGATTCACGCCAAAGGGCGGGCGCGTCGTCGTGCGGCTGGTCGACGCGGACCCGGAGCTCGAGCTCCAGGTGGAAGACACGGGCGTCGGGATCCCGGCGGGCGAGATCCCCCACATCTTCGAGTCGTACCGCCAGGCGCACCGCGACCGCGGCGGCACGGGGCTGGGGCTCGCGATCGTCAAGGAGGTCGCCCTCGCCCACGGCGGGCGCGTGACGGTCGAGTCGCAGGAAGGCAAGGGGAGCCGGTTCAGCGTGCTCCTGCCTCGGGTATGAACCGCCTCACGGCGCTCGCGCTCGTGCTGGTGCTCGCCTCTGGCTGCACGTCGGCCCAGGGCTGGCCGTTCGTGAGCCCGTCGGCGCCGCCGGCGCTGCTCGCGAGGGCGGACCGGCTCGTCGAGCAGGGGAGCTACGAGGCCGCGGTCGCCGCCTACGACGAGTTCCTCGCGAGGCACGTCGACGACGGCGCGGTGCCGCGCGCTCGGATGAGCCGCGGGGCGGCGGCCGCGGTCGTCGCGGCGCGCGCCGAGCTGGCGAAGCTCAAGCAGGAGATCGCGAGGCTCAACGAGGAGCTGGTCAAGCGCGAAGGGGACCTCACCAAAGTGCGAGAAGATCTGGAACGCCTCAAGCAGATCGATCTGCTGCTCGAGAAGCGTGGAAAGAAATGAAGCGGCGCCTGCTCCTGGTGGACGATGACCGCGGCATCCTCGACATCCTCGAGATGCGGCTCCTCGCGATGAACTTCGACGTCACCGCGCTCGACGAGGGGGGCAAGGCGCTCGAGGCCGCCCAGAGCCAGCGCTTCGACGTGGCGCTCCTCGACCTCCGGATGGAGCCGATGGACGGCGTCCGGCTCATGGAGGCGCTCCACGCGCGCCAGCCGCGGCTGCCGGTGCTCATCATGACGGCGCACGGCACGATCGAGAACGCCGTCGAGGCCGTCCAGCGCGGCGCCTTCGACTACCTCACCAAGCCGTTCGCGCGCGAAGAGCTCCGCACGAAGGTCGACCGCGCGCTGGCGACGCGCCGGTGGGCGCGCGACCGCGAGCGGCTCCTCACGGTGGGCCAGACGCTCGCGTCCTCGGGCGTGATGGAGCGCGTGCTCGACGCGGTTGCGCAGGCGACGGTCGAGGCCACGGAGGCCGAGCGTTGCGTCGTGTTCCAGCTCGAGCATGGACGTCTCGTGCCGATGGCGAGCGCCGGTTCGGCGCCGGCGTCGTGGAGCAGCCTCGAGGCGGCGGCGAGCCTCGCGATGGAGAAGGGCGTGCCGATCAGCCAGCCGCCGGCGGGCGGCGACCCCGAGGCGGGCACGATCGTCGCCGCACCGCTCGTGGTGCGACGCGGGCCGGCGGGCGCCCTCGTGATCGAGACGCCCGCGCGCGTCGAGCCGAACGAGGACGACCTCGAGCTGCTCGCGCTCTTCTCGTCCCAGGCCGCGATCGCCGTCCGGAACACACACGAGCTCGAGCGGCTGCGGAGTGGCTCGCTGGCAGCGCTCGGCCGGATGGCCACCCAGGTCGCGCACGAGGTGAAGAACCCGCTCGCGGGGCTCCGCCTCTACGCGCGCCATCTCGAGCAGCGGCTCGGACGGGCCGGAGACGCCGAGGGGGTCGAGCTCGCCGGGAAGATCGCGACCACCGTGGACCATTTGGCCTCCGTCGTCGCCGAGATCACGGCCTTCGGCCGACCGCCCGAGCTGCACCGCGCGCCGACGCAGGTCCACGCCCTGCTGGACGAATCGCTCGCCCTCGCCGCCGCGCGCTTCGAGGGCTCGTCGGTCGAGGTCGTCCGCGTGTACGATCCGGTGGTCCGTGAGGCCCCGCTCGACGCGCGTGAGCTGCGCAAGGCGTTCCTCAACCTGATGCTCAACGCCTTCGAGGCGCTCACCTCCGGGGGGAGCCTCACGGTCACGACGTCCTACGCGCCCGAGACCGCGACGCTCGCCGTGATGATCGAGGATACGGGCTCGGGGATGACGGAGGAGGTTCTGGCGCGCGCGTTCGACCCCTTCTTCACGACGAAGGCCGAAGGCACCGGGCTCGGCATGTCGATCGCGCGCTCGGTGGTGGACCTCCACGGCGGGACGCTGACCGTACAGAGCCGCGTCGGAAACGGGACCCGCGTCCAGATCAAGCTCCCGGTGCAGCCATGAAGCGCGATCGCACCGTGCTGGTCGTGGACGACGAGAAAACGATCGCGGACGGCCTCCGCCTGACGTTCGAGAGCGAGGGCTATGCCGTCCGCACCGTGGGGAGCGTCCGCGAGGCGCTCGCCGGCGGCGCGCAGCCGGAGCCCCACGTGGCGGTCGTGGATCTCATGCTGCCCGACGGTGACGGCCTCAGCTTGACCCGCGAGCTCAAGCGGCGCGACCCGGCCCTCGAGGTCATCGTCATCACGGCCTACGGCTCGGTGCGGAAGGCGATGGAGGCGACGAAGAGCGCCGGCGCCTTCTACGTCCTCGAGAAGCCGTTCGATCCCGACGAGATGCTCGGCCTGGTCAAGAACGCCCTCGATCACCGCCGGCTCTCGACCGAGAACGCGGACCTCCGGCGCCGGCTCGTCGAGCAGATTTCGGATAGCGAGATCCTCGGGAGCGCCCCCGGGATCCAGCGCGTGATGGAGACGGTGGCGGCGGTCGCCGAGGCCGACGCCAACGTGCTGATCATCGGCGAGAGCGGCACGGGGAAGGAGCTCATCGCCAACGCGCTGCACGAGCGGAGTCGTCGTCGCGAGGGCCCGTGGATCAAGATCAACTGCGCGGCGCTCCCCCGGGACCTGATCGAGTCTGAGCTCTTCGGCCACACCAAGGGCGCCTTCACCGGCGCCACGACCGACAAGACCGGCCTCCTCGAGGAGGCGGACGGCGGCTCGCTCCTGCTCGACGAGATCGCCGAGATGCCGGTCGACCTCCAGGCGAAGCTCCTGCGCGTCCTCGAGGAGCGCGTGGTGCGGCGGCTCGGCGGCGCGAAATCGGTGCCCGTGGATTTCCGGCTGATCTCCTCCACGAACCGGAGCCCGGAGGCGGCGCTCAAGGACGGACGGCTCCGCCAGGACCTCTTCTTCCGCATCAACACGGTGTCCATCCAGGTCCCGTCCCTGCGGGAGCGGCGCGAGGACATCCCGGTGCTCGTCAAGGCCTTCCTCGAGCGTTACACCACCAAGCACGATCGCCCGGCGGAGGGTATCGAGCCGGGGGCGTACCGGCGGCTCCTCGCCTACGCGTGGCCCGGGAACGTGCGCGAGCTCCAGCATGCCATCGAGCGTGCCGTGCTCGTGACCCGCGGGCCGCAGCTCGTGCTCGACGACTTCCCCGAGCCCCTCCAGCGCGCGAGCGCCGAGCCGGGCGCGCCGGTCACGGTGGCGCCGTCGGAGGTGCCCGCCGGCTCGCTGGAGGAGATCGAACGCGCGTCGATCCTGAAGGCCCTCGAGGCCACCAAGTGGAACAAGCAGGCGGCCGCGGCCCTGCTCGGGCTGCGGCGCCCGACGCTCTATTCGAAGATGCGCAAGCACGGCATCCCCCAGCGCCGGCCGTAAGCCGCCCGTCGCCCGAAACGCAAGCAGTTTCCCCGCCCCTGCACATTTCGTAGGCAGAGAGCCTCGGTCCGCCGGTCGCGCGAACCTCGGAATCCGTTGATTTTCTGCGCCTTGCCCCGGACCGGCGCGGCACGGGGGTTGCTTCGCTTGTCGCGCCCGGGAGGGCCCGTGATGAAAAAGATCGAGGCCATCATCAAGCCGTTCAAGCTCGATGACGTCAAGGAAGCGCTCACCTCTATCGGGGTGATCGGCATGACCGTGTCCGAGGTGCGCGGCTTCGGACGCCAGAAGGGCCACACCGAGCTCTACCGTGGCGGCGAGTACACCGTCGACTTCCTGCCCAAGATCAAGATCGAGGTCGTCGTTCCGGACCATCTCGTGGACAAGGTCGCCGAGGTGATCGCCGGCGCGGCCAAGACCGGCAACATTGGCGACGGCAAGATCTTCGTCAATCCGGTCCAGACGGCGGTGCGCATCCGCACGGGCGAGCGCGACGAGAGCGCGCTCTAGGGACTGGCTCCCACAAGGAGGATCACGTGAAGCGATTCAGTATTGCACTGGCGATGGCGCTGGTGGTGAGCGTCCCTGCGGTCGTGACATGGGCGCAGCAGCCGGTCGCTCCCGCTGCACCCGCGGAGCCGGCGGCGCCCGTCGTCGCCCCGGCCCCGGCCGCCGGGCCGGCGCCCGCCGCGTCGAAGATTGACAAGGGCGACACGGCCTGGATGCTGACGTCCTCCGCGCTGGTGCTCCTGATGACCGCGCCGGGGCTCGCCCTGTTCTACGGGGGCATGGTGCGGCAGAAGAACGCCCTGGCGACGCTCATGCAGAGCTTCATCATCCTGGCCGTGATCTCGATCCAGTGGATCCTCTGGGGCTACTCGCTCGCGTTCGGCCCCGACAGGGGCGGAATCATCGGCGGGCTCGAATGGTTCGGGCTGCGCGGCGTCGGCGTCGAGCCCTTCGACGCGTACTCGAAGACGATCCCCCACCAGGCGTTCATGCTCTTCCAGATGATGTTCGCGGTCATCACGCCCGCGCTCATCACGGGCGCGTTCGCCGAGCGCAAGAAGTTCTCGGC
>Ga0066675_10000120_pt1 | contig 22450 bp, 16 predicted proteins | sample GraSoiAngelo_124_FD_62295 | JGI IMG/M metagenome (GOLD analysis project Ga0066675, IMG submission 62295) | Grasslands soil microbial communities from the Angelo Coastal Reserve, California, USA - 14_0927_05_20cm | ecosystem: Environmental > Terrestrial > Soil > Grasslands | place: USA... | reverse complement strand
GGCGGCTCCAAACGCACGATTTCCTCGGGATCTTGCGGGCCATGCAAGGGCTGCCCGTCATCATCCGCCTGATCGATCCGCCGCTTCACGAGTTCCTTCCGAGATACGAGACCCTCCTGGTCCAGGTCACGAAGCTCGCGATGGTCCGGGAGGATCCGGACCTCCTGAGCCGAAGCGCTCGTTCGGAGGAGGATCAAGCGTTCATCGAAGAGGTGAAGGAGGCTGGCGGCGGGTCCCTCGCCCGCGGGGTCGAGGAGACTCTGCCGAAAAAACAGCGCTTGCTGGAGGCCGTGGCCATGCAACGGGAGTCGAACCCGATGTTGGGCCTCCGAGGCTGCCGGCTCGGAATCACGTTCCCCGAGATCACGGAGATGCAGGTCCGCGCGATCTTCGAAGCCTCCTGCGCCCTCACGAAGGAAGGCGTCGTCGTGAAGCCGGAGATCATGATTCCACTCGCGGGTCATGTGAACGAGTTGAGGATCGAGAGAGAGGCTCTCGAAAGGGTGGCGAAGGAGGTGATGGAGCGCGAGGGGGTTTCGATCGCCTACAAGTTCGGGACCATGATTGAGCTGCCGCGCGCGGCCCTTACGGCGGATGAGTTCGCACGTCACGCGGAGTTCTTCTCCTTCGGGACGAATGACCTGACCCAGACGACGTTCGGCTACAGCCGGGACGATGCCGAAGGGAAGTTCCTCTTGGACTTCGTCGATCGCGGGATCCTGCCGGTCAATCCTTTCCAGACGTTGGACCGAGACGGAGTCGGTCAGCTCATGGAGATCTGTGTGAAAAAAGGCCGAAAGGTCCGGGAGGACCTGGAGGTCGGCATCTGCGGAGAGCACGGCGGGGACCCCGCGAGCATCGAACTGTGCCATTCCCTCGGGCTCAACTACGTGTCGTGTTCACCCTTCCGTGTCCCCGTCGCCCGCTTGGCCGCCGCGCATGCAAAGCTTCGAGAAGAGGTTGGCGAATTCGGGGATCGCTGACGTGGTGCCAAGGTGGCCGGTTTCGTCGACTCGCCATACGTCCTCGTGGCCCTCCTGCTGGTCTCGGCCTTCACGATGCCGCTCGTCTTCATGGTGTGGATTCGCAACACCGCGCGGCACGACCGGGAACCCTGGAGGTTCGTGATCAAGGCGTTCCTATGGGGCGCCGTGTTCAGCGTGATCATCGCCATCATCTTCAGCCTCGTCCTCGCCGTCACCCTCGGCCAGATTCGGCCGCTGAACGAGTGGCTCGCGCGTCGAATCAACGATCCGGAAATGATCCCGCTGATTATTGGCGCGGTTATTGTCGCGCCCTTAGTGGAGGAGGCCGCCAAGGGTCTAGGGGTCCGTGCGGGACGCCCGGAGATCCAACGTCTACTGGACGGCCTCGTCTACGGGGCCGCCGCCGGACTCGGCTTCTCCGCGACGGAGAACCTGTTCTACGGGATTAGCCAATTACTCGATCCGAAGGGTGGGGCAACCGCGTCCTTCGCTCTCATCGCGGTCCGTTCCTTTTCGTCCTCGTTCCTCCATGCGAGCGCCACGGCGACGGTCGGATATGGGCTGGCGAAGAGCTGGCTTACCCACCGGACCTGGGCCGTCTTGCCGTTCTATTTCATCGCGGTCCTCATGCACGCAAGTTTCAACCTCCTGTCGGTCTTTGGTGAGCTGTATAGGACCGAATACGGGGACGTCGCAGTCGCGATCACGTTCGGAGCGGCCGTGACGATCGCCCTCGTCGCGATCACGGTCATCCGGCTGAAACTGGCGTCTCAATCGCGCGCGATTCCGCGATGACGCCCTCCGTTTCGGGAGACGGTCCCGCGGATTTTCCGGTTCGGAATCCTTCACGCACAAGGGCAAGAGTCCCCAACCTCGAAATCGTTAACTATCGGGACGTGCTGCGAGGGAGGCATGCGTTTTCGTTTCGAGATGGATGGGGATTCCTACTCGAAACACAAGGACTCGTTCAAGCGGCTCCTCGCGAAGCACGGACTCCGTTGGCGGGGTTCCCTCGACCGCCCCTTTTGGGCGAGCGGGACGGAACGAGTCACGGCCGTCTTCGACCGGGATACGGAGAAGGACCTGCTCCGCTCCGCGCTACTGATATGGGAAAGCGCAAACAAATCACGCCTCCTCGAAGACCTGAAGGCGTGGGCATGGGAGATCGGCGTCAAGGCTTCGGAAGACCGATCGCCGTCCACGGAGGAAGTGAGCGACGAGGTCGAGCAGGCGTTGCGTTATTGGGACATCGTATGGAAGCCCAACGTGGATTGGCTCCGTTCGCAAGGTCGCCCGAAAGCCTGGATCGAGGCCGACCTGAAGCGTTGGAAGCAGCGGCGCCAGGAACGTCAGCGCGAACTCATCGGTCAGGCGACGGACTAGAACGAGGGCCTCGCTCGGATTTCAAGGGAGTCGAAGCAGTCGAAACAGTAGCCCTGGCGTCGATCGTCCGGGAGCAGCACGATGCGCCTACGGCACTTCCGACATCGACTCTCTGGATCGCTGTTCGAAGACCTTCGGATATCCGGACGAAGCTTCCATGAGATCGTACGCGCCCCCCGAGCCGCAGTCCGGGCCACGGAGTCGGTCGAATCTATAAAAGCGTTGTGCGGTCGGGGTGGCGGACGACCTGCGACGGGTTAATGTCCGCTGCGTCTGATGCCTTCTCTCGTGCTCGCGGGCTTCGTGACCTTTGAAGGGATCGACGGGTCCGGGAAGACGACGGTGAGCCGCCTCGCGGCGGAGCGCCTGCGGTCTCAGGGACACGCCGTCTACCTGACGAGCGAGCCGACCGCGGGATGGCTGGGAGAAGCCGTCCGCCGGGGAATTGAGGAAGACGTCGGGGCCGTCGCCGAGGCCCTCCTGTTCCTGGCGGATCGCGCGGCGCACATCCCGGACATCCAATCGCATCTGGCCAAGGACGAATTGGTCCTGTGCGACCGCTACGCAGATTCGACGTACGCCTACCAGGGGGCGCGCCTCGCGGGAATCGTCCGCGATCCGCTCCGCTTCCTCCAGCGCGCGAGCGAAGACTGGGTCCTCCTTCCCGATCTCACCGTCTTACTGAAAGTGCCTCCTGATGTGGCAATCGCTCGAATCAAGGATCGTCCGGACCGGATGCGCTTCGAAGACGTGACCCTCCTGACGAAAGTCGCGGCCAACTACGACCGGTTGGCGAAATCTCGAAGGTTCGTCATCGTGGATGCCAACCGTTCCGTGGATCACGCGGTCGACGACGCGGTTTCGGCGATCGAGAGACGACTCCCTACGCGGCCTGGAGCGTGAGTCCGCTCGGAGCGTCGGACCGGCCCGTCCCGGCTAAAAAGGCACCCGCGAACACTCTCGCGGCTTCCACGTCTCCCCGTTCGAGTTGGATGAGAAACGCTTTGCCGAAGAGGACCTGCAACGAGGCGTCATGCCTCTCCGTCGCCATGATGACGCATTGGTGGAGCGGTGGGAGGCATGAATCGAGGGTTCAGAAAATCACCTTCGATTCTCATTTTCCCCATGGAGTTCGCTTATCCAACGTGGACAAAGCTATTTATCCGGTCTCCTGATTTATGCGGCATCAGTGGGATGCACGCATGGAGTCTGCCGCCCACCACAGGACCTCGTCCCACCGGGGCGACGGCTTCGTCGGCGTGATTTACGGCGACATCGGCCCGACCTCCTTCCGCTGTTCCGTGGTCGAGGCCGTGGAGCGAATGGAATTCGTCCAAGTGGTCCACGAGACATGCGGGACCGTCCTCGGCCGCGTCGAGGAGATTCAGCGAAAGACTGACCTGTCCCTCGACCGGGCCCAGCTCGTCGGGGACGGGGAACCCGTCAACGTGGAGGAGCGGGTGTCCGCCCAGGTCAGCGTGATCGGATATCGCGACGATCGAAGGCTCCTCCAGGTCCCTAGGACCCCGTTCCGGGCGGGGGAGCCGGTCCGACGGGCCGAGACCGGGACGATTCAGGACGTTCTCGGCCTCACGGAGGACAAAAAGCACGGGGCGTATGCGGGACTGCTCTCGGGCCACGATGTGCCCGTGTATCTTGACATCAATGCGATGGTCCAGAAGCACGTCTCCATCCTCGCAAAGACGGGTGGCGGGAAGTCCTACATCGCAGGCGTCCTCATCGAGGAGCTGATGAAGCACCGCGTGACCTGCGTGATCCTAGATCCCCACGGAGAGTACGCCTCGCTGCGGGAGAAAGGCAAGGTTGCCCACGGGGCATCTCGCTTCCATGTCGAGCCTCGCGCCTACGCGGACGCGATTCAGATCTTCTCCCCCGACACGAAGATCAATACGGGGAGCCGTCCGCTGAAGTTCACCTTGAGCAACCTCGATGCCCGAGACATTCTGTCCCTGACCGGATCCGCCCGAGTCCGCACGCATCTGACCGCACTCCGAAAAGCCTTGGACCTCCTCCGGCAGGCGACGAAGGATTACACCATTCGCGATATCATTCGGGTCCTCGAGCGGGAGGAGGATCCGCAGAACGCTTCGCTGATCGACGAACTCGAGTATCTGAGCGAGGTCGAGATCTTCGCGAAGGAAGGGACTCGGATTGACGAACTGGTGATCAAAGCGAAGACGACGATCATCAACCTGAAAGGGGTGCCGCCGGACATCCAGGAATTGGTGGTGAACCGGCTCGCGACCGCGATGTTCGAGCTGCGGAAATTGGGTCGCATCCCTCCGATGATGCTCGTGGTGGAGGAGGCTCACAACTTCTGTCCACAGGTCGGCCAGATCGCCTCGTCGAAGATATTCCGGACCTTGGCGTCCGAAGGACGCAAGTTCGGGCTCGGACTCGTGGTGATCACCCAGCGGGCCGCGAAGGTCGACAAGAACGTCCTGAGCCAGTGCAACACGCAGATCATCCTGAAAGTCACGAACCCGAATGACCTGAAAGCGATCATCTCGAGCGTCGAGGGACTCACGGCCTCCATGGCGGAGGAGATCTCGCGCCTCCCAATCGGCGTCGCCATCATGACCGGGGGCGGACTCGAGATGCCCCTCATGGTCGAAGTTCGTCCGCGAGAAACGCGACATGGAGGGGAAAGCGTGAAGGTCATCGAGGATTGACAGATTCCAGTCGGATTTTCGTTCGACAAGTGTCAAAGGACAATTGTGCGCCCATTGACTATACATGACCCCAATAGACTCATAAAAAAACGTGTCTCTCAATTACGATATGACCCTCCAAATCTGCTCGGGTGTGAACCTTGCGGATTCTGCGGCCTTGGATTGGCCACGGCGAGGACCGCCGCGGCATGGGCTTGTGGGCCATCGACCGATACTTACGTAAGTTGAGGGCCGTCGACATTCGACCGAACCTGCGGTAGCGAGAGGTGCGGCATGAGCGAGACCCTCGGCGGCACCTCTACCGAATCCCTGGGGCCGAATCCTTTCGGAACCAATGGCTGGCCGTCCGACGCGCGAAGTTCCGTAGGTTCCCCAAATTCATCCAAATCCCCCGACGTTCGGACCGTGCTTCTCTACGCTCAGGACAGCAAGGGAATGGGTCACGTCGCACGGACCTTGACGATCGCTCGCCATCTCCTCGCGGCGTATCCAAACACCGTCGCCTACATCGCGACGGAATCTCCCATCACCAGCGAATTTTCCCTTCCCAAGCGCTGCGATTACGTCAAACTGCCCACCCATTGGCTCTCCTGGGCTGATCACGAGGACGACACCCAGCACCTGCACGACGATCGAGCCAAGCTCTTGTGTGAAATCGCCCTCCGTCTGGCTCCCGACCTCGTCGTCGTCGATCACGAGCCAGTGGGACACAAGGGAGAGTTCCGGGCCGGTCTCTTCGCCCTGAAAGCCCAACGCCCTTCGACGAAGTTCGTCTTCGGTTTGCGCGACATCATGGACGATGTGGGTCGCATCCGGGCGCAGTGGCAGGAATTGGGGGTCTTTGAGGCGCTCGAGACCGTGTACGACGGCATCGCGGTGTTCGGTGAACGCAGCGTGTACGACATCGCGGATGCTTGTGGGCTCCCCCCATCCATCCGGTCCAAGCTCCACTACTGCGGATACATTGTCCGGGAGCCGCCCCGGGTCGCGGGGGCCGAGGTGCGGCAGGAGTATGGCATTTCCGAAGATGGGCCCCTCGTTGTGGCGACCGTTGGCGGTGGGAGCGACGGATATCCGGTCCTCTCGGCGACCCTCGACGCCCTGGACCGTCTGCAAGCCGCCCATCCCAGTCTCAATGCGATTCTCGTGACCGGACCGCTCATGGCGGCCGATCAGCAAGCGGCCTTGCGGGTCCGAGCCACCCCGAGGCGGCGCATCGTGTCCCGCGCCGACAATTTCCGACTCGTCGGTGCCGCCGATGCGGCCGTGAGCATGGGGGGCTACAACAGCGTGTGCGAAGCCCTGTTCTCCGGCAAGCCCCTCGTGATCGTGCCTCGCGTCCGGCGCAAAGTCGAACAGCAGATTCGTGCGGAGATCATGACGGCGAATGGCCTGGCCCGATGGGTCCATCCGAAGGACCTGGACGGAACGAACCTCGCGGAGGCCCTGGAGTGGGCGTTGCAACGCAATCAGGACGTCCACGCGCGACGGGTCCGCGAAGTGATCCCCTCGTTCGACGGCGCCTCGCATCTGACTGCCTATCTCGCCCGATGGCTCGAGAACGGTCACGACCGTCTTTCGTCTCCAAAGGAACTGATGCCCGTGGAGCAAGCCGCATGAACCCGGTGCCGACCGCCCCGCTGTCCAACGTCCCGCTCCGGTCATGAACGAATCTCGAGGCGACGGGACCCTCACGATCCTGTTGTATGCACAGGACAGCAAGGGAATGGGTCACGTCACGCGCAACCTGACGATCGCCCGCCATCTCCTCGCCGCGTATCCGAACGCCGTGGCCTTCATCGCGACCGAATCGCCCATCGTCGACGACCACCTGTTGCCGGAGCGCTGTGACTACATCAAGCTGCCCAGGCGTCTGATCCCCAGTGGGGTCCGCGAGACGCATGAGGAAGCCGTGGCGGGCAAGGACCACTTTCGGGACGTCCGATCCAACATGCTGCGGGAGGCCGCTTTGGGACTGGCCCCGGACCTCGTCCTCGTGGACCATGAGCCCCTCGGGTATCGTGGGGAATTCCGCGACGGGCTCCTCGCCCTCAAGGAGCGGTATCCCGAGACGAAGTTCGTCTTCGGTCTGCGCGACATCATGGACGATGCCGGGAAAATTCGATCGAAGTGGCGGGAGAAAGGGGTGTACGACGCTCTCAAGAACCTGTACGATGGAATCGCGGTGTACGGTTCTCGTTCCCTCTACGACGTCGGCAATGCGTACGGCATCCCGTCCCCGATCCAGTCCAAGCTGCACTATTGTGGATTTGTCGTCCGCGAACCGCCGCAGGCCGATCCCGCCGCGGTTCGTTTCCACTACGGGTTTCCGCAGATGGGGCCTCTCGTGGTTGCGACCGTGGGAAGCGGCGTCGACGGCTATCCGGTTCTCGAAGCGACCGAGGGCGCGGTCAACCGGATTCGCGCGAAGTATCCCGATCTTCGTGCGGTCCTGGTAACCGGGCCGTTTATGCCCGCGGATAAGCAGGCGCTACTCCAGGAGCGCGCGACGGCGGCAATCCGGATCGTGCAGCGGGCTGACAATTTCCAACTGATGGCATGCGCCGACGCGATCGTGAGCATGGGCGGATACAACAGCGTGTACGAAGCCTTGGTCGTCGGCCGACCCCTCGTGATCGTTCCAAGGTGCACGCACAAGGTCGAACAGCGCATCCGTGCGGAGACGCTCGCCGCCCACGATCTCGCCCGATGGATCCATCCGGAGAGCCTGAGCAGCCGGCGCCTTGCGGAGGACTTGGAATGGGCTTTGTCCCGCGATCGAGAGGCGCACGCGCGACTCGTTCGAGAGGTGATTCCCTCCTTCGACGGAGCCGCGAACCTCACCGCCTATGTCGGCGAGCGGCTCGGTTGGGCTCCCATGGGCGGGCATCATGGCGGGGAGCCATCCCCGATGGTGGAACCCACATGATCTCCATCTCCGCCACCCTGGATTCGGAGGAAACCGCGGCCGTCCTTTCTGCGGCGCTCCAAGAGCTGCAGGGGATGGGGACCCGGCTCGAAGGGTGGACCGCAGACGATCGGTTCACGGAACACGGAAAGAACAAGGTCGTGCGGTTCGATGTTGAGGCACGGCCGCCGGGGGATCGCCGCGTCCACCACTTCCAGTGGGTGGGGAAGTTCCACGACCGTGACGAGGACGCCCGTCGGGTCATGACAGTGCTTCGGGCTTTGGCGATGAGCGGTGGTGGCGGCCGCCGCGGAGTGGCGGTCCCGACCGTCATCGCCTATCACGCCTCCCGCCGACTCCTCCTGATGACGTACGAATCGGGCGAGTCGGTGACCACGGCCATCTCGCGCGACACCCCTGCGATTCTGACGGCACTTGGACGGGCTTTGGCGACCTTGCATGCGCTTCCGGTGGCGCCCCTCCGGATCACATCCCCCGCGGTCGTCCTCGACGACCTGCGACCCCGGGTGGACGATCTCTGCGCGCGCTTTCCCACCGCGGCGGGCATCTTACGGGCCCGATTCGTGGAACTCGAGAAGGAGGCTCCGCCGCTCCCTGCAGTACCATCGTTCGTGCACGGAGACTTCGGACCCGCCAACCTCCTTTGGAGAAGCGGGTACATCGTCGCCCTGGATTTCGACAAGTGTGCCCAAGGCGATCCCGCCTACGACCTGGGGAATCTCCTGACGCAGCTGCTCCGAATCACCGTCCGCAGGCCGGACAAGTTGCAGGACTTCCCTTCCATTCGGGCCATCGTCCTCGATGCATACCAGCGCTTCTCTCCCAAGGACCCTGGCCTGGACCTGCGGGTCGATTGGTACGAGCGAGCGATTATCCTGCGAAAGATCCACAAGCTGGTTTCCAGCGACAGCCAGAACAAGGACGCCGAGGCGAGGCGGAAGCGGGCGATCGAAGCGACCGCCCTCTTGGATCTCTTCTCGACCGGACAAGAGCAGAAGACGCCGGCCCAGTCGCCCGCCGCTTGGATAAAATCCGCGGGACGGGTGGAATCGATCCTGCAGAGACCGGAACCTGTGGTCGTCCGCCCTGAAGGGTTTCCCGTGGATTCCAGGTTTCCGCAGCTCGCGCTCGCCAGCGATCCCAAGGTCATGCTCGAGGTGTTCCGGACCCATCTGAAGCCCGTCGGGGACCGGGTCTACGATATCGTCGATTGTGTGCCCTTCCGCTTCCGGTGCCATCCGTCCGCGAAACGCTGCGTGCTCCAATACACGCTCTACGTGACCGAGCCCAGCACGGGCCGCCGATGGGACCAATGGGTCACCGGCCTCTTGTATGCGAACGAGGGCAAGGCAGAACGTCACTGGAAACAGATGCAGGCGGACGACCATCCCGGGCGGGAAATTCCCGCGGGCTGGATCACCTTCGAACCCGTGGTCCTCATCCCGGAGATGGGGATGCTCGTGGAGGTCTTCCCATTCGATCGAAGGCTCCGGAATCTGAGCCTCGTGATGGGAGGCGCGTGCCAAAGCCTGGAACCGCCCCTCCTGGCCCGACTGGGGCCGGGCGGGTGGCGGGTCGAAGAGCGGACGTTAGAGCCGATCCGATACCGAACCGAGTTGGGGGCGGCCCTCCGATGCAAGATTCGGGCGCACGATCCGGCGACGGACCGAGTCGAAACGATTCGGTGCTTCTTGAAGGTCTACAACCGCGAGCATGGGGCAGAAACGTTGCAGCTCCTTCGGTCCCTGTCCGATGGGCGTGACGATGGACTGAGGCCTTACTCGGTGATCAAGCCGATCGACTATGTGAGTGAGTTCCGGACTCTCGTTTTGGAGGAGGCCCCGGGCCGCCCCCTGACTCAGCTTCTTCTCGAGGGCACGAACCCGGCGGACGCCATGCGCCCGGTGGCGCGGGCCGTCGCCGCCTTCAACCAAGACGAGTTGGCGATTCCGCGGCAGGAGTCGAGGTCCGACCAGGTGGAAACCATCCGCCGAGCCGCCGCCTTGATCCAGTGGGCGTGTCCCGAGACGCGGGCGAACGTCCAAGCGATCACGGATGCGGTCGTCCAAGGGCTGGACGACGTCCCGCCGGGCCCGATCCACGGGGACCTGAAGCCCGATCACATCTTCCTCGAGGGGGACCGCGTGATCTTCATCGATCTCGATCGCGCCACCCTGGGCGATCCGGTCCGAGATCCCGCCCATCTCGTTGCATATGTCATCGGAAGATTCGGCTTGGACTCACTCCCGACGGAGCGGACTCACGCGACGGCGGCCGCGTTCGTCGAGGAATACTTCCGCCACGTCCCGGCGTCGTGGCGGGAGCGTTTTCCCGCGCAATGCGCGGGGGCACTCATCGAGCTTGCGAGCGGATTCTTCAGCCGACACGAATCGGGATGGCGGGAGCAAGTCGCGGAAGCCATCGAAGCCGCACAACATGCACTTGCGGACGGGGTGTGGTGACGGATGCTACCCCACTTTGAGCTACCCAAAAATGGCCCGTCGCCAGGGTTGTGGCAGTCGACCGCGGAACTTCTCGAAGATCCGGCGCTTCCCGCCCTCGGCGCGATTCGGACTCGGGGACTCGCGGCGACGTTGCCCGAGCTCTCGCTTTCCGACAGTCCCGTGGCCCTTCGACCCTGTAACTACGTCGTCGGGTCTCGGGCGACGTTCGAGGCCCGGGTCGGGGACCGCCGTTTCACACTCAAGTTCTACGCGGAAGACCCCTCTGCCGAAGCGGATCTGTACCGAAGGCTCGCTCGGGTCGGACTGGCCCGGGAACACGCGCCCCGGGTGCCGCGCCTGCTGGCCTGGGATGCCCGTCTCCGGGTATTGGTCCTCACCTGGTTCGAGGGACCGACGGCCCATCATCTCGTCAAACAGGGGAAAGGAGTCCGCGCCGGGCAGCTCGCTGCCTCTTGGCTCTGGCACGCCTCCCGGCGGCGGTGGAAGGTCGGACCGCACCGCGGCCGAGGGCACATGCTCTACCAAGCGGGCGTTTCGGCTGGGGCGCTCGGCGTCGTTCAGCCCGCCCTCGGGGCCGCCGCCAGGCGGGTGGCGAAGCTGCTCGTGCGAACCCCGCACGCGAAAAGCCCTCCGAGTCTGGTACACGGGACGTTCTACCCCCGCCATGTGTTCGATCTGGGCGACGTCCCGGGAGTGATTGACTGGCAGCAGTTCGGGGTCGGGCCCATCGAAGTCGATGCCGGGATGTTCCTGGCAACGATCTCTCGGTTGGCCCTGCGGCATGAGTCGTTGGTCGACGAAGTCGAACGGACGAAGGAGTCGTTTCTGGAGAGGACGCGAAGACTCGTGGACCGCCGAACCCTGGAGTGGTACTGGGCCGCAGGGCTCATGCACCTCGCCGCGACTGGCCTGAAGACCGCGCAGACCCGCGAAGTCCCCGGAGAGGCCCCCGCGATTATCGACGAGGCGTTGCGACACGCCCAGTGCGCGATAGATGGCCTTCCGAATGGAGCTCGGGAGAAGGCGGCCCGCTTCCCGCGGTTCCGGACGGCGTTCCGCGCCCGGTCTCCCGATTCGGCTCCCCCCAGCGACTCCCCCAAAACGGGACGATTGAATCCCCCGCATGCCCAGATGTCCGACCGGGAGGAATAGGATGGATATGAGATCCATTCCCGACGACCCCGCCCTTCCTGCCCTCGAGGCCCTCCGATCGGACCGATTCGGCGCCGCGTTTCCGGACTTAGGCCTCGACGAGGGGTCCTTCGAACTTCGGCTGTGCGGCTACACCCCAGGCAACCGCGCCACAATCGAGGCCCACGGGGGGGATCGCCACTTCGCGGTCAAGGCCTACGCCAAGGATCCGTCGGCGGAGGCGCTCTTGTATCGCGCCTTGGCCAACGCGGGTCTCGCGGGCAGCTCCGGAGTTCGTGTGCCTCGGCTCCTCGGATGGAATCGGGATTTGCGTCTGATCGTGATCAGTTGGCTGGCGGGACGACCGGTCGAGCAGCTGATCGCGGAAGGCGAAGGTCGACGCGCCGGAACCCTGGCGGCGGCGTTCTTGCGGAAAGCCGCTTCCCTCTCCGTGACCCTTGGCCCAAGATTCGACCCGGGCGAGCTCTTGTTCGACGTCGGCAAGTGGGTTGGCCGATTGGTCGCCACGGAGCCTATCCTAGGCCAAGCGGCCGACAACGTGGTCCGGCGCCTCTTGGGAGCGCAGCCAAGGGACCGCCATTCGCGCCTCGTGCACGGGACGCTGTATGCCCGTCACATCCTCGATCTCGGCGATGGTCCAGGAGTGATCGATTGGCAGCGGTTCTGCCAGGGACCGCTCGAGCTCGATGCGGGCACGTTTCTCGCGACGGTCTGGCGGTTGGGCCTCCGGGACGACCGCCTGACGAATGAGGTGGCGCGAGCGGAGGAGGCGTTCCGGAGCGAGACGAGAACTTTGCTGAACGAACAGTCACTCGCGTGGTATCAAGCAACTACACTGTTGCGACACGCCTCGAAGCTCTTCCGTCCCACGGAAGCCGAGCGCCTCCTGAGTCGGGAGGAGCGGGCGTTCGCCTTGGCAGAAGCGCGGGGACTCGTGGAGGAAGCAGGCCGTCTTGCGGGGGCGATCACTTGAAGCCGACCTTAGACCTTCCCGATGATCCCGCGCTTCCGGGGCTCGCCGCGATTAAGGCCCAAGGCGTAGCTCGCGCCATCCCATCATTGAAGATGGACGAAGGTCCCGTCGAAGTTCGACTCTGCGGATACACGCAGGGTGAGCGGGCGACCCTTGAAGTTCGGGCCGGTTCGGGTCGTGTGGCCATCAAGGCATACGCGACGAACCCCGCGGCGGAGGCCGCTCTGTACAAAGCCCTCAACGCAACGGAGTTGGCGGCACAATCCGGGATCTGCGTCCCGCCCCTCCTTTTCCGGATTCGCAAACTACGGTTGATCGTCCTTGGATGGCTTGAGGGACCCACCGTCCTCCACCTGATTCGACGGGGAGAGGGCGAGCGCGCGGGCTTCGTGGCCGCCCGATGGTTCCGCCGCGCGGCCTTGCTGGACCAGCGGTTTGGACGACGACGGGGCGCGGCTTATGCGATGCGCAAGGCTAGCGAGGGGTTTCCCGAGTTAGGCGCTGCCGATCCCGGCCTCAAGGCTTTCGCGGTTGCCCTATCAAAGATCCTCGTGCGGACGCGGCCTGGCGAGGGCTCCCCACACCTCGTGCATGGCACGCTGTACGACCGGCACATCCTCGACCTCGGCGACCGTACGGGCGTGATCGACTGGCAGCGCTTTGGGCGGGGACCCTTGGAGCTGGATGCGGGAATGTTCTTGGCGACGATCTCCCGGGTCGCGATCCGGCATGAGCCCCTGAGGGAGGCGGTGAGCCAAGCGCAAAAGGCGTTCCGGGATGGAACTGCCGGTCTATTGGACGAGAGTGCGCTCGCCTGGCACGAAGCCGCGGCGTTGGTCCGGCTCGCGACGAAGCCGTTGAGCATCGCGGGGGGCGAGCGGCTCCGGGCCCGAGGACTGGCCGACCCACAGGCCGTCGCGATATCGCGCGCCCGCACCCTACTCGAGGAGGCCGCCCTCGTGGCAGAACCGGTCTTCCGTGAGTTTGAGAGGATTGAACCACGCATTCGTGCTCGCTTGCCGGTTTTGGAGCCGAACGCACCGGTCCGAGCCGAAACAGTCAAGGACCAGGTGCAATCATCGATGGAGCGGATCGAATGAGTGGGCTGCGATCACGGGTTTCAACGACGGCGAAGGCGATGTCGACCTCGGGACAACACGGGCCTTCGTCCCCCGAGGCAGGCTGGTGAGGTCGGTGGCGGCTCTTCTGTCCGAGGATTCGGGCCCGTCGGGGGGACTCGCTCAATACAAGGCGCTCATCACGGCCGGCGGAATCGGGACGCGACTCCTGCCCTTCTCCAAAGAGATTCCCAAAGAAATGTTTCCCATCATCACCCGCAATGGCGACGATTCCCTCCAGCTCACACCGGTCGTCCAGGCGATCTTCGAACAGCTGTACACCGTGGGCGTCCGAACCTTCTATTTCGTCGTGGGGAGAGGCAAGCGGGCCATCGAAGATCACTTCTCCCCGGATTTCCGATTCCTTGATTTCCTGGCTAAAAAGGGAAAGGTCGTCGAGAGTCTGACCGAATTCTACGGGAAGATCCGGTCGTCCGATCTTGTCTTCCTCAATCAGATTGAGCCGCTCGGATTCGGCGACGCGGTCCTCATGGGACGGCCCGTCGTCCGGGGACCCTTCCTCGTTCAGGCGGCGGACACGTTCATCCTGTCCGAGCACAACCACCACCTCGATCGTCTGGCCGCCATGCATCAGAAGTACGATGCGGTGGCGACCATCCTGTTGCAGGAGGTCGCGGATCCGAGACGATATGGTGTCGTCGAAGGCGATTTCCTTGAGGAGGGAGTCCTTCGGATTGTATCGGCCGTGGAAAAACCGCAAAAACCTCGGAGTAATTACGCAATCATGCCCGTCTACCTCTTCACCGAGGCGATCTTCGATGCCTTGGCCAAGATCGAGCCCGGCGTGGGAGGCGAGTTGCAACTCACCGATGCCATCCAGAGGCTCGCGAAGGAGGGAAAGACGGTCATTGGTGTCGCCCTCCAGGATGACGAACGCCGCCTGGACATCGGCAGCGTTGAGACGATGATCGAGGCGCTGAAAATATCACTCACACACGTGGGCGAGGAGTCGAATGTGGAATCGGAAGTGTCAGGGGCGGCCTGGGCGCATTCCGAGGCACCCGTGCCGGAATCGCGCCTTGTAGGGCCCGCTCTCAAACCTGGGCGCACCCTAGACTCGCCTCCGATTCCTGAGAAGTCGAAGGAGATTGTGGATCGTCCTTGAGCGATGAAAAAATAGAGGCCCAGCCAACACCCGAGGTTCCTGAAGGCGAGGAAAAACCTACACCTCCGGAGGAAAAACCCCTTTCGCCCCCGGAGGAAAAAACTCCGGTCGGCGCCGAACTCTGGCGACGTCTCCGCCGTTTGGGAATCGGGACAAAAAGGGGCCTGAAGGCCCTGGTTGTCGGGCTTCTCGTCCAGCACTGGATCTCCCTCGAGATTCGGAGTGTCCCGTCCCTCGCGGGCCTCATTCTGAGCGCATTCCCGTACTCGGGGTGGCTCGCCCCCTACCTCGCGGATCCGCTCGCCTTCTACTGCCTGGTGGCCAGCATTCTCATCATGAGCCTCCCGTGGATGATGATCTCGAAGCGTTGGCAGCCTGAGCTGGAGCCGGCGCAACGGTCCACTCTCTCCCGGATTTTCTCGTACTTGAAGCCGCATTCGCGCTATGTCGTCGGAGTCGCGATCTCGATCGTTGGTTCCTCTTCGCTCGAATTGGCGCCCCCATGGATCATTGGATTCCTCCTGTTCAAAGTCGTGATCGGCAAAGGAGATTTGGGATTCCTCCCGGTGGTTGTAGCGCTCCTTGGAGGAGTCTACATCGCCAAGCAGGTCGCCTCATACCTGAAGGATTACCTTAGCTCATTGTTGGGTCAGAAGACCATCCATACGCTCCGATCGGATGCCTACGCACATATCGAACACCTTCCTGTGCGGTTCTTCGACTCGGCCCGAACCGGGGATTTGATCTCTCGCGTGGTGAGCGACACAAATGAGATGGAGAAGGTCTTGACGGAGGACATCGCGAATCTCGCCGCGAACGCGGTCGTGGTCGCCGGGGCCGTCGCCCTCCTCTTTATCATTGACCCGAGGTCGGCTCTCCTTGTCGTTCCCGTTTGCGTCCTCGTTGTGGTCGTAGTGAATTCATTCAAGAGGGCGATCAAGCGAGCGTCGGCGAGGATTCGCCAAGCGGTGGCGGAGCTCACGGCGAAGGGCTTCGAGGTCCTCTCCGGGATCCGGATCGTGAAGAGTTTTCGGATGGAGGGCCGCGAGGCACGCGAGTTCCGGACCCGCTCAGTAGAGATCGCGAGGGCGAAGGTGAAATTGACGCGCTTGTCCGCCGTCTATGGGTCGACCGTGGACCTCCTGACCGGCGCGACGCTTTTGATCGTCATCTATTTCGCAACCCCAGCCGTGTTGCAAGCGCCCGATCAAGCAACGCTTGTCGCCCAGACGGGCGCCCTCTACGCGTTCCTTTCAACGCTCGACAAACTGTTCAAGCCCCTCGTCCAGCTCAGCAAGGTCAACATCACGCTCCAGAAGGCGATCGCCGCGGCCGACCGGGTGTTCGAACTCATGGACATGGACCCGGAGGTGAAGGACCCGTCGAGCGGTCTGTCCCCGGCGATCCTCGAGGGCCGCATCGAGTTCGACCACGTTTCGTTTGGATATCGCGGGACTCAAAAGGTCCTCGAGAACTTCTCGCTCGTCGTTGAGCCCGGAGAGACAGTGGCCGTCGTTGGCTCGAGCGGGGCGGGCAAGTCCACGGTGGTGAATCTCCTCCTTCGATTTTATGACCCCACCGAGGGGAAGATCCTGATCGGCGGTTATCCCATCGATACCCTGAACCTCGGGTACCTCCGGAGCAAGATCGGTCTCGTCCTACAGGAGCCCGTCTTGTTCTCGGGCACGCTCCGGGAGAATATTGGATTCGGTAGTCCGACACCGACGCATGAGGACATTATCCAGGCGGCCCAGTTGGCGCACGCGCATGAGTTCATCGCCTCGCTGCCAAAGGGATATGATACCGACATCGGAGAGCGGGGAGTGACCCTGTCCGTCGGGCAGAGACAGCGGATTGCCATTGCTCGCGCTCTCATGAAGAACCCGAGCATCCTGATCCTGGATGAGGCCACGTCGAACATCGACTCCGAATCCGAATCCCTCATCAAGGACGCGCTGGACCACCTTGCCGGCCGAAGGACAATCATCGTGATTGGGCACAGGCTATCATCGATCATGGACGCGGATCGCATCGTGGTCCTCGCGGAGGGTGGCATCGTCGAAGTCGGAACTCACGATGACCTGATTGGGAAGGGAGGAACGTACAGCCGGCTCTACGAAGCCCAGATCGAACGCGGAGAACCGAGAGATCCTTTGGACGAGGAGATGGTCGAAGAAGACACATCCACGCGATAGGATGATGGCCCCCCGGCTCGGGTCGAAAATTTCAGATTCGGTAGGACCCAGCGCCATCCGAGGTCTTCGAGGAGCGTACGAACACATGTGTAACACAAGTGGCCCAGGTTGTGTGATAAGTGGCGACGCGGCCTTTGAAAGAGGTCGCCATCTCCCTTCCCGAAATCGCCCGACAAGGGTCAAGTCATCACCTTTCGCAGGGTCGAAACATGCGGACCTCGCTTCGACGGACGAATAGGGTTGTCACGAGCACGGAACGGACGCACCGTTCTTACGGTCAAGTCGGCCCTCGATCGAAGACGGGGACTCGCGAGGTCCCACCGTTTCCCGGGATGTCTCGACGTCGCGTCCGAGGACCCGCGCCGTACGAGAAGGACGAGCTGAGGGCGGAACTCGAGAGGACCCCGGGATTGTTGCAAGACCTCGGACACCGTCCTCCCGACTCTGTATGGAGTGTGAGGCAGGGTCCGGACCTTGACGGAGACGTCATCGAACCGCAGCCAGTCGTCAAGAGACTGCCCGAGCCGCGCTTCGGGCGAAGGAAGTTCGCCGCCGCGCTCGTCGTCGGACTCCTTGCGGCGGTCGCGGTCGGATGGGTCCTCTTCCACACGGGCGCGGGAACAGGGCCCAGCTCCTCCTCCGACTTCATCGGACCTCGTTGGAAGGACGAATCCGCGACGCATTTCTCGTTCGCGGTGGCGTCTGACATCGGAGAACCCGGCAATGCCGATTCGGTTGCTCTGTCTGCCCGAGCCCGAACCGCGGGAGCGTCCTTCCTGGTCGCCCTCGGCGACCTCGGCTACCCGGATGAAGCGGGTTGGTGTCGGGACATCCGTCGCTACGTCCCGGAGCTCGTCCTCGTTGCGGGGAACCACGACGACGGACAGAGCCCGAATTCCGATTTGGCGAAATATGCCCAGGCGTGCCCATACACCCTGTCCTCCCCCGTCGTCCTCGGGAATGGGACCGGCGCATACGGCTACGAGTATTCTTTCGATTACCCTCGAACGAACCCACTCGCCCGGTTCATCATGATCTCGGCGGGGCTTGAGGGGCCGATCAGCTACAATTATAGCGCGGAGTCGCCCCACGAGGAGTGGATCGAAGCCATGGCCGCCGAGGCTCGCGACCGCGGCATCCCGTGGGTCATCGTAGGGGTCCACAAGCAGTGCATCACGGTCGGCGCGAAGGACAAGTGCTCCATGGGCGAGCACATTTTCGAAGAGCTTGTGGAGGCCAATGTGGATCTCATCCTCGTGGGCCACGATCACGCATACGAGAGGAGCAAGCAGCTCGCCGAATCCGATTCGTGCAATTCCGTCAATTGGACCGACGAGTTCGTGCCGGATTGCGTCGTCTCGTCGGGGTCTCCCAATGCCTACCCCAAGGGGAAGGGAACTGTCGTGGTCGTGCAAGGCGTGGGAGGAGACGGTCTCGACAACGTGACGATCGACGGGAGCGACCCGGAGATCGGATACTTCGATCAGGTGATGGGCCGGAACGCGAACACGGAGTCCCGGGCTCCTGGATTCGGCTCTGTGTTCTACAAAGTGACCGCGGACTCAATGACCGCGGAGACCGACTTCTGTCCCTCCGGGAAGGTCGCCGCCGACGGACAGTGCCTCGCGAATCTGAACTCCGTGTTCATGGATCGGTTCGCGATCTCCAAGACCCCCTCCGATCCGGTCGTCTCCCCTCGGATCACGCCGCCTCCCCCGCACGAGCTGGTTCCCCCCGTCAGCATTTCCGCGGCCGACGCTCCTCGAAGGATGGCGTGGGGACGACGGTGACAGGACCCTGCCTTCGGACGGGGGCATCCTCCGTAGGCTCTCGTGATGACCTCGCAGGGAGACTCCTTTCAGCGCCGTAGGACTCCGCGGGTTGAGGCGCGGGATCCGTGGAAAGGGTTTTCGCCTGCCGCTTCGTTGTCCGAGCGATGGAGCTCCGAGACCTCGTCGATCACGACATCGCACTGACGCAACGAGCCCTCGCGAAGGCCGCTGTTGCCGCCCCGAAACGGTCCCATCTCCGCAGGATCGCGGAGGACTTCGTATCGATGGCTCGAGCCTACCATGACGACGCCGTCCACTTTCGCGAGAAGGGCCGGCTCGAAGAAGCGTTGGCGAACATCAACTACGCTCACGGCTGGCTGGACGCCGGGGCCCGACTGGGTCTCTTCGACGTGGGCGAGGACGACCAACTGTTCACGCTCAGCGAGTGATCACAGGACCCGAGCGCCCTGGTTGTCGACCTCGCACCGCTGCAAGGTGCCGAACTTCCGGTACAGGGTCGCGAGTTGCTCGGAGTTCCCAGCCGCGAAAATCGAGTTGCCGAGCATGGCCATCGTGGCCCGGCCGAACATCCGGCTCCCGTGAATCACCTCGAGGACCGTCCGGTTCGCGAGGCCCGACTCCTCCGCAAACCGGTTCCCGAGGTCGAAGAGCCGCTCGAAGGTCGGATCCTGGGAAAAGGCCTCGACGAGAGCCCCACCCACTCGATTGATCGCGGCGACTTTCGCGGGATCCCGGAGGACGCCCTTCGTCGGCATCTCGGGTCCGAGGACCGCGAGGAGGAGGTCCGCCGTCACCGGGAATGTTCGGACCTCGGCGTGGCCAGGCGCACCGGGTTTCACTCGAAGGTCCATCCCGCCAAGGGATGCGGGGACCACGTCGCCGAGCCCGCTCTGGCACGCGATCTCCGCCTCGTGGGCGATCGCGACGAGTTCGTCCCGCGGGAGGCCTTGCCCGAGCGCATCGTCCAGCGCGAGGGCGGTACTGAGGGCCGCGGCCGAACTCACGCCGAATCCCTGGGACTCGGGAAGAGAGGTCTCGCTCAGGATCCGGATCTCCATTGAGCGGAGACCAACGATCTTTTCGGTGACCCAACGGGTGACGTCGGCCTTCTGCCGTCGTTCGTTGACGAAGATCTCGATGGAGGGCCGGGGGGCGTCCCGCACCCGCGCCTTCGTCTGGACTCCGAGACTGAGCGAGAGTCCCGCCCCGCGGGAGCCCTTCGCCCGGGGGTTCGGGTCATCGTGCACGACGAAGAAAGCCGTCACGTGTCCGGGGCAGAACGCCTCACCCTCGGATACCATGGAGGATGGCCCGCCACACTCGCTCCGCAGCGAGCGCCTTCGATCCCTCGAACGCCTCTGCCCGGCCCTTTTGGTCGAAGATCGTGATGGCGGTTGTGCCTCCCTTCACCTTCGACACGTCGTTCGCCACGACGAGGTCGAGGTCCGCCTCCTTCAGGAGGGACATGGCCCGTGCCTTCAGCTCCGCCTCACTCACGCCCGCCTCCGCCTTGAAACCGATGAGGGCCTTTCGCGCACCTTTTCGGAAGAGTTTCAAGACCTTGGGGGTCGGCTGGAGCTCGAGGGTCAAACCGCCGTCGCGGGTCGGGATCTTCCCCTTCTGAGGCTTTGCGGGCGTAAAATCGGAAACCGCTGCGGGCACCAAGCAGATGTCCGCGTCGACTTTCTCGGCCATCGCCTCCAGGTCCGCGGTCGTTTCGAAGGGCCGCAACGGGATCCACGTGGGGACCGGAGCCTCGTGCCGGCCCAGCCACAGCTCCACGTCAGCTCCGTGCTCGAACGCGGCCCTTGCCAATTCGATGCCGGTCCCGCCCGAGGATCGATTCGTCACCACGCGGACCTCGTCAATCGGTTCGACGGTCGCTCCCGCGATGACGAGGACCCGCAGGTCCGCGAGGTCCTTCGGGCCCAGCCGCCGGATCGCACGCGCGACAATGGTGTCGACGTCGGCCATCTTGGCCTTCTCCTCTTCCCGCTTCGGCTCGATCAGCTCAACGCCGAGCTCTTTGAGGCGCCGCACGTTCGCCGCGACCGCGGGGTTGTCCATCATCGACTCATGGGCCGCGGGAGCGGCGAGGATCGGGATTCCTGAGCCCAGGGCATTCGTGGCGTACGTCGTCACGGTGGAGTCGTCGATTCCTTGGGCAATCTTCCCGATTGTGTTCGCCGTGCACGGCGCGATCAGGAGGAGATTTGCGCGCCCGTCGTGGCCGCACATCTCGAGGTATTCCATCGCCCCGGTGATTTCCGTCACCACGGGATGCCCGGTGGCCGACTGAAGCGCGTTGGGGTGGAGGATGGTCGCCGCGGATCGAGTCAGGACGACATGAACATCGGCCCCGTGCCGGATGAGCTCGTGGGCGAGCCGAACCGTTTCGACCGCCGCGATGCTCCCTGTGACACCAAGCACAATCGTCTTGCCCTGTAGTTTGAGGCTCTTCGTCCCGCGCAACCGGTCTGCCGGATGCATCCCGACGAAAACCCGCCCCGCTCGATATATATCTATGGGCATGGCTCGCATCGGAGGGGCAATGGAATCGGGCTCCGCGTCGTCCCGATTGTAGTGCACAACACTCGGACCGGCGTCGGACCGAAGATAGGCCGTCGTCAGATTCAAGGCTCCGTCGCGCGTCCTGATTGAATAGCCGTAACTCGACACAGGCTCGAGGTCGCTACCTACGGCCTAATCTTTCAAGCCGATCATCGGCAAGTCCACCCAAGCGAAGGTCCGCATGGAATGTTCGGAGTCAGTACACCACGCTTGTTCCTCCTGAAGGTCAATAATTCGAACGATCCGAACCCGATCACCGCAGGTGTCGAAGGCCTCGCCGCTTCGATGCCGCAGGGCTTTCCTGCGTTCCGATTGTCGTCGCGGTCCCGAGCGACGGACTTTCCGAGGTCTTTGAGGGTCGAGGGCCACCCGCGAGACCGGCGCGGCGGGAGAGCGTCAAGCCATTGCCTGTCAAGAATTCCTATCGAGATTTTTCTTGGAAGATTGAACCATTCGCATGGGGAGGGGGATACCCCCGTGTGCGCCCAGTGCATACAATGAACCCACTACTATTCAATTCAAAACGTGTCTCTCAAAAGACCTGCTGTTGTCGGAACCCGCCGGGTGGCGGATAGTGATGTCTGTGTTGTACGTAAGGGTACCCCGAGGACCAAAGGGGTACGCGCGTTTGCCGTTGTCGATCGGCGGACGCTTGAAGGCTCGTAGGACCACGAATGCGAAGGCGCGAGGAATACGGCGGGGTCAGTAGCGATGGTCGCCAACCTGCAGGTTGGAATCCGCTCTGCGCTCCGCCAGTCGATGGACCCGCTGACGGGGAACGCAGGAGGGCTTCGAACTCGCCCCCACGCGGTTCGAGCTCCGAGGATCGCCCTCTACTCGCAAGGCATGGTCGGTTTCGGCCACATTCGACGGAACGCCTCCATCGCACAGGCGCTTCGCGGCTCCTCACTTCAACCGGATATCGTGATGATTGCGGAAGCCTGGCAGGCGGGTGCCCTCCTCATGCCGTCGGGCGTGGATTGTGTGACACTTCCGGCGCTTCGTCGAGAGGCGGACGGAGAATACAACCCGCGTTTCCTCCGGGACGTGTCCAATGAGGAGCTCA
>Ga0066675_10000119_pt1 | contig 22460 bp, 21 predicted proteins | sample GraSoiAngelo_124_FD_62295 | JGI IMG/M metagenome (GOLD analysis project Ga0066675, IMG submission 62295) | Grasslands soil microbial communities from the Angelo Coastal Reserve, California, USA - 14_0927_05_20cm | ecosystem: Environmental > Terrestrial > Soil > Grasslands | place: USA... | reverse complement strand
GGGCGGCATGTTCGCCGCCTTCGTGAGCATCATGGGCGCCCTCGGATCGAAGCGCACGAGCGACATGCAGAACATCGGCCTGTTCGTATGGGCCGGCCTGCTGCTCGCCTTCACGATGCAAGCCTACGCTTCAATCTGAGCGTCAGCCGAGGGCCCGGATCGCCGCCGCGAATTCCGGCGCGACGCTCACCTTCGTGAACTCGGACTGGATCGTGTCCGTCGCGATCACGTCGTCGCAGGCCTTCAGGTTCGCCTCGGCGTTGTCGACGAAGAGGCCGTGGACGCAGGCCGCAATCACCCGTCGCGCGCCCTGCGATCGAAGTTCCTTGGTCACTGTTCCGATCGTGCCACCCGTCGAGATGACGTCGTCGACGATCGCGATCGACTTGCCACGGACATCGAGTTTCTTGGGCGTAATCTCTACCGTGTGAGAGTCGATTCGCTTCTTCTCAAGGTAATCGTACCGCTTGCCGCAAATCGCGGACGCAGTTTTCGCAAACCGGATCGCGTTGTCGTCCGGCGCGATGAGCATGTCGACGTCAACTCCCTTGAGATAACGCCCGAGGGCCGGGATTCCGTCGACGTCTACGGCGGGAATCGAGAAGGTCTTGAGGACGTCGGGATTGTGGACAGCCATGGTGAGGAGCTCGTCCGCGTCAGCTGCGACGTGCTTCCCAATCGCCTTCGCGGATACAGCCTCGCCCTCGAGGAAGCGCTTGTCCTGACGGCCGTATCCGAAGTAGGGTACGACCGCGGTGAGGCGACGGGCACCAGCGTCTCGAATCGCGTCGGCGAGCATGAGGAACTCGACGACCATCGCGTCGGGATGGGTCGTCTGTACGAGGATGACGTGCTCGCCGCCGACGGGCCCTAGTAAGCGCACATATCGTTCGCTATCCGGGAAGCCGCCGGAGTGCTTTTCGAATGCGACGTCGACAAACGCAGCCTTAAGCTCGCGGGCAATCCCTTTCGCGAGAGAGACGGAGGCGGAGCCGCCGACGACCTTCATCGTCCCACGGCGCGAAGGATGAGGAGGGCGATATTTGAAGTGTCGGACGCCTCGGAATTAAAACGCGGAGCCGACAAGAGTATCTCGTGCTGCTGCCTTGTAACCGCATCGAGGCCGTTCGTTGAGACGCGACAATCAGTATGATAACGGCATTCGAGGACAGCCCTACTCGAGGAAATTTTACGCCGCTCAGGAACCCGATTCAATCCAGTCGGCCGAGGCGATTGTTCCAATCTTGGCGGAATTGACGCGACCCAAATCCGTGGTAGACGTCGGGTGCGGGACGGGAACTTGGCTCTCTGTTTTCCGGAAGCTCGGTGTCCAAGACATCTATGGCATAGACGGGGAATGGGTCGACCCGCGATCTCTCCGTATTCCGCCTGAAAGATTCCAGACGGCCGATTTGTCCGAGCCCCTTCGGCTCGGACGGAGCTTCGAGCTGGTGATGTCTCTCGAGGTGGCAGAACATTTGCCTGCCTCCTCGGCGACGACATTCATTGATTCCCTCGTGAACCTAGGTCCGGTCGTCGTCTTCTCTGCGGCAATCCCGCACCAAGGAGGAACGCATCACGTGAACGAGCAGTGGCCGGACTATTGGGTCCGCCTGTTCGAAGCGCGTGGATATCGGGTCATCGACTGCATCAGACGCAGAGTTTGGAACAACCCCGAAGTCCAATGGTGGTACGCCCAGAACACGTTCGTGTTTGCGCCAGATGCTTACCTTCGAGAGTCGCCCACGCTCTTGCACGAACGCGAAACCACGCACTTCTCTCAACTCGCGCTTGTTCATCCGAGGAAGTATCTTGCCGTGACTGATCCGAAAAACCTGTCTACGCGGACCCTCATCCAGATCGCGGCAACCAAGTACCGGAACCTCATTCGAAGAGGACCAAACGGAAGGGAGGGTGCGGGGTAGCGTCCGACCTCGATCGGAAACACGGTCCCGCGCTCGTATTGCTCCCTGCGGGGGTGGTCAGGAACTTGGGGCGGTTCTCTGCCCGCCGAGGCATTGATTCCATCAGTCTCACGCGGTCGATAACGGTCAGCGAGTCTTCTTATATCCACGGCGAGCGTGAATGGCGACGAAGCGACGCTCTGGTCGCATGACTTTCAGCGAGTTTCTAATGCGACATCGGCAAGTGGCAGGCCTGTTCGCGCTGGTCATGGCATCTGGTGGCGTCGGGCTGCTCCTCAACCCTCCCTCCGCCTCATCGGCGTCTTGGGTCGGTTTGCTCCTAGTTGCACTCGGCGGTGGCGTCATGTGTCTCGTCGTTTGGCCGAAAAACCGTGGACCGTCAGAAATCCGGTCCTCCCTGGCCAGCCGATTCATCGGAGTTCTCACTTTGCGCGGAAAATTCGACGCGCTCATGCCAGCCGCAGGAGTCGCAATCATCCTTGCGGACACCTTGTACAATCTTCTGCTCTCTGCGACCCCCGCTGTCCAGACTGAGGACACGATCGCGCTCCTCGGGGCGAGTTCGCTTATTGTGTACGGTTTCGTCCCGTCCCGCTTCTCGCGAGAGCGAGATTTCGTCTTGGTTTTTTTCATCATCTTGAACGCCATTCTAGTCGTACCGCTGCTGGTCGCTCGTGCATATTACGCCGATTTCGAGCGCTCTGTCGACCTCTACTCCTGGGTCGCGTTGGCTCCTCAGACGAGTGCGGTTCTTACGGTCCTCGGCATCGGAAACGCAATCCATCCGGTCGCGGGGGCGACTGCGCCGGGGCTGGCCTTCACGCCGCAGCACATGAGCAACCCGGTGACGGTTGTAATTACAACGGCGTGCTCGGGAATCTATTCTTTCGGGATCTTCGCGTCGGCATTCATCGCATTCACACTCACGGAATTCGAACGACCCGTCGGACGGGTTTGGATTCTTCTCGCACTCGGCCTTCTGACCTCGTATGTCGCCAACATTCTCCGGATGGTCGTCATCGTCCTAGTAGGATACTACACGGACACGGCCGAGACCGATCTTCAGAACATGCTCATCGCTCATTCATATGCGGGCTGGCTGATCTTCCTCGGATGGATTGCGCTTTTCTGGAGCTTGCTCCTGCCTTTCATGCTGCCCCGGGCACCCTCGAAGCGAGACGCGGGATCCGCTCCAAAATCCGCGAGGCGGGAGTCGATCTGCGGACTGTGTGCAGGCGGCCTCACGCCGGCCGTTCCGGCGACGCGGTGCGGCTGCGGGCGCCTTTACCACCGGGACTGCCTCGAGGCGGCGGGGTATTGTCCGTCGTGCGGGCGCCTCGCTAACCTCGGGAATAAGGCTGCACCTGGCGACTCCTGACGCCTAGACACGAGCGTCCACAGCCAGAGCGAATGTGAGCGCTGCACTAACCCCTTAGTGCTTCGAGGGCAGCTAGTGCGAAGCCTTTGCCCTGCTCGATAAGCCCTCTGGGCCGCTTCTCCCCGAACCAGGTTGATTCCGTGGGGCCAAGACCCAAATCGATGGCGTTTGCCTCCCAAACCCGATGCAAGTCCCAGTCGGTGTACTCCAAGTGCAGCAACTTGTCGAACTCGCGCCGGACCAAGCGCAGGACACGCTCCGGTTTTCGGTAGCGGACAGAGAGGTAATCCGGCGAGTCGCGGGGCCATGGTCCTCTGAGGTTCTCGCCCATCCGCACCGGATACCACTTCATCCGTCCGATCCGGTGGAGCCGCATCCACATGTCGAAGTCCGCTCCAACGTTAAAGTTCGTTCGGCCTTCGACGATGCGCCAAAGGAAACGAGGAAAGACGCCCGCGTAAATGGCTTGGACCGCGTAACGAGAAAAAGAGGATACCGCATGATCCACAAAGGGACGTAGGATCCTGAAGTACACCGTATCAGTATCCACCGCAAGGATGAACGGAGCCGATGAATAGCGGACGGCAATTTTGGCACCCCGGCCCCTTGTACATCTTCGACTCAGCCACGAGAAGTTGGGGTGATCCCTCGCCCAATCTCTAAAAATGTCCGGGCTCTCGTCGCGCGATCGGTTGTCAACAACGACGTATTCGAACTCGTCTTCTCGAAACTGTGCATAAATCGACTCGAGATGTTTCCGCAATGCATGCGCGCAGTTGTAGTTCGTGGAGATGATACTCAGGGACGGGCGATGGGAGGGATCTGCTCCCCCGTGTGAGTTCGCGACTTCGCACAGGAGTCGAACGGCATCCGTGGTTCCGGAGCGTACAGTTTCTGACGCGTTGACGGGTGGCCTTCGAAGAGCCTCAAGGATCGCCGCGGAAAGGCCAGAGGACGTCAGCCCCTCACCCAGAACTTGGACCGCGAATCTCGCAGCCTGAAGAGCCTGGGCGACTTCGACCTGCTCCGGTACATTCGGATGAGGAAGCGTCACGATTGGAATTCCGAGCGCAGCGGCCTCGAAAGCCATCGTAGTACCCTGCGTGAGCACGACGTGGCACCGGGACAGAGAACGCGCATGCGCATCGGATCCGCGATGACCGCCGACCTCGCCCTCGAAATTGACAGGCCGGCCGAGCTCCCCGGCAAGTTCCTCTCGAGTCGCCTCTAGGATAGACGAGAGTCCGTCGGTCGGACGGGAGACCGACACGTATACGAGCAGCCGGTCAGTGAGTGGCTCCCTGATGACGGATTCGACACTGAAAACAGGAGGAATCACACGCACTTTCCAGAGGAATTCACTAAGGGGCGACTTCGGCCGGAACAGAACGGCCGGATACGGCACGAGGATGAGATCGGCGGCCTGCAGCGACTCCCTCACGACGGGTTCCGTGGAAAAACCCGCGGGCTGTACGACCAACACGAGTTTTCCACCGAGGCGCTTCATGAAGCGGACTCGAAAATCGATAAACGCGACACCATCCTCGATCAGAACGTTGGCACGGATGATTGCCCAGGTGCGCTTCAAGGGGGATCGAACCGTCGGGAGGACGGTCCATTCGGACTCAGCCAGGGGAACGTCGCTTCGAAGAGCCAGCGTCACCTGTGCTTTGTGGTCCATGGAGAGGAGGGCGCTGCCGAGGGTGTCGCAACGAACGCGATGGCCCTTGCCTTGGAGATGAGGCATAAGGACAAATCGGGTCATTTCGCCTCCCCGAGAAGGCGGCGTGCCTCGCAAACGAGTTCCGCTGCACGCCTCTCGAGGGGAAATTGAGTTCGAACCCGACTCCGTGCCCGGTGTCCATCGTCCGAACTAAGCGCCCGGCGAATTGCCTCGACGGTCGTCGTTACGTCTCCGTAAGGAACCGTTTCGCCAACGCCACCGACCACTTCGGGCAACGCGCCACGATCGGATACGACGGGTACGCACCCACAGAGCATTGCCTCCGCGAGGGAACAACCGAACGATTCCACACCGCTCAATTGAGCGTAGACCTGCGACCTTTGGTACACACCCACGAGTTCACTCTGCGATAGCGGACCTGTGACTATGACATTGGGCGATCGACCTTCAAGAAGTGCGCCGGCCCGGGACGTGTCGCCCACGATCATGAAAGGGATCGACGGAAGCCTACGTGCGGCGGCAAGAAACGTATTGAGGCCCTTAAGCGACCAGGTCTCAGGCGCGACGCGGGCGACTGTCAAGACGCCCACTCGGTCCCCGTTGCCCATCGTGAACTGATCCGGGTCGAACCCGTGGTAGAGCACCGAAGCGAAAGCTTGCGGGGCGATACCTTGCAACAGACTCAGGCTGTAGGCGGAGACCGCGAGAGTCCGATCAGCCCGAGCCAGTGCGAAGGCCGTACGACGACGACGTTTCGGCCATCGCATTTCGCCATACCCGTGTTCGGGTAACGCTTCGACATCCCAGCCGCCCGCGATGAGAAGCGATCGTGCCCCGGTCAGTGGGCGCGTCAGGACCATAGCGTACGCATATCCGAGGACGAACCAGGCCATGCCAATCCGACTACGGTGTAGCTCGCGCAACAGTGGGAATCGATCACGAGGATCACGGTATAAAAAAGTCCCGACATCGAACTCGCTCTCCATGATTCGAATGTCCTGGTCAATGAAACTGGCATGGTGGGGGATAACCACCAGGACCTCGCGGCCCATCTCGCTCGGGGCAAATCGACGTTCTATGATATTCTTTATTGTTTCGCCACGAATCTCTCAGCCCAAAACTGGCATTCCTGAGGCATCGGTTTAGGTGAAGCGCGCCTTTGAGAACTACGGGGATATCCTTTTTGTTCTGGGCGAAGCTGGTTGGCATGCCTATGCGCATCGCCTTTCTAGCGCCGGACATCGATCTATCTGGCCACACAGGTGACGTGTGGCATGTGAAAGATCTCGCGTGCGCTTTCTCGCGGCTTGGTTGCCAGGTTGACCTCGTCATCGCGAATCCCGCGGACTGGGAGCCCCCGGCCTCTGTGCGCCTAATCGCGAGCCCTCCGGGAAACGCGTTCCGGACGGCATTGAAATTGCTCTCTATGCTGGGAAAGAAACAACCGGACGTTATCTACGAAAGACGCGAATCTCCCAAACTCTCCGCCGTCCTCGGATGGCTCTTGAGCAAGCCTCACTTCGTAGAAATCAACGGTCTTGTTGAGGAAGAGATGGCGATGCAGGGACGTGCCGATCGAACTCCTGCTCCTCTTCGCGAAGTGAAAGCCGTGGTGCGTGGCAAGCTGTTGGCGTCCTCCTCGGGAATCGTCGCGGTGACAGAAGGACTCAGGGCGCAGCTCGCGAGCCGCTACGCTATCCCGCTGGAGCGGATCACCGTCGTCTCGAACGGTGTGGACCTATCTCGGTTCAACCCCCAACCAAAGGAAGAGGCCCGGCGAGCCTTGGGCTTGCCAGGAGAGGCCCCTACCCTGGTTTTTGTGGGAAATCTCGTCGCTTGGCAAGGAGTGAGCACGCTAATCGCAGCGATGGGTGGTGTGATAGCCGAAATTCCGGAGGCACAGCTCCTCATCGTTGGAGACGGCCAAGAACGGCCTTTGCTGGAAGTAGAGTCGGGGAGGCGGGGGCTCGGCAAGTGCATACGCTTTGTCGGATGGGTCCCCCGAGATGATGTCCCCCGCTGGATTTGTGCGGCCGACGTCGCCGTGATGCCATCCACGCTGCGTCGTAACTCGCGCATCGGCTCCTCGGCCCTCAAAATGCGGGAATACCTCGCATGCGGGCGGCCGGTCGTCGCGACGAACATCGAAGGAGGGGGCCCACTCCTCGAAAGGGAGAGCATCGGCGTGGGCGTTCCGGGGGATGACCCGATCCAGCTCGCGCGGGCCCTTGTTATGCTCCTACGCGACTCGGAGACGATCGCGGCAATGGGGACGCGTGCCCGCATGTTCGCACAGCGTGAGCTTTCCTGGGACCTCAGTGCGAGACGAATTCTGCAATTCTTTGGGGAAGCCGGACCCCCAATGAGGGCTTAAGAGCAGCATCTCGAGACCTTCCTTGGTCGGGCACCGCGCGGTGACGTGCACTACCCGCGAGGAGACCGTTAGGCGGCCGTGCCCTTGAAGCTCATGGAACCAACCACGACCGTCTGTCCCTTGCCCATGAGAACATCGAGTCGCGAATGGACGCTATCGGCTGAGAGACAGACGCCGCTGGCCTTTAATAGCCCCGGCGGCCCGTATGACGAGGTCGGAATGAGTTCAGAACGTCGCAGACTCCTACTGGGAACCAGTTGGACTTTCGCGTCCACCCTTGTTGCCCTGGTCGCGGGAACGATTCTGAATCCGGTCCTTGTCCTGTACCTTGGCGTTGGCGGATTTGGGACGTGGGCGTCAGCGATCGCGTTCGCTTCCCTGTTCGGTCTCGCAGGAGACCTCGGAGTCGCGGCAGCTCTGACGAAAGTTGTCGCAGAGCGGCGGGGGAAACGGAAGGGAATCGAATCATTGGGCGGTAGCGCCCTCGTGTTCGCTCTCGCCACCGGAGGCATTGCAGGCCTCGTCCTTTTCGCGACGTCGTTCTTGATGGCCGATCATGTGAACTCAGCGGAGTTCCCCATCTTGCTCCGCCTGCAGGCTCTCCAGATGCCTTTCAACCTGGGATCGGTGTCTCTCCTCGGACTTCTCCAAGGCGACCGTCGCTTTCGGTCGCTTTCGGTCTTCACGATGTTGCAGTCACTCGGAAGCATTGCCATGGTGGCCGGGGCGCTGGCGGCGGGAGGTGGAATTGTCGGAGCGATGGCTGCGTCTGTTGCTGCAGCGGCGATTGGCTTCGTCCTCCTGACCCTGAGCCGCAAGGAGGACCTGCATTTCGCAGGAACCTCGGCCCTAAGCCTCGATTTTCGACGACTTGTCCCCTTCGGTCTTCAATTGACTGTTACAAGTGCGTTGAGCACCGTTCTCTACCAGGCGGACTTAGTCCTCGTTTCTGCGTTGACGGGCGACGCGACCATCGTGGGAATCTACGCACTCGCGGTCTTCAGCACCCGGATTTTGTGGATCATCCCAGGAAGCATCAGCGTTACCACATATCCGGTGATTTCGGAGTATGCCGCCGCGGCTGATTCGAGCCGCGTGGCTCGATACCTATCGGCTGCGCTAATTGCGTCCCTCACGGTCGTTGGTTCCTTAGCGTCCGGGTTCCTCCTATTCGGGAGGCCACTCCTTCGTTTCTTCTTCGGACCAGACTCCGTGGACGCGTATGATCTCGCGATCCTGATGCTCTTTGGGACCGCCGCCCTTGGGGCACTCCGATCCATCGCCCAATCCCTCACCAGCATCGGGCGGCCGGACGTGAGTCTTCGAATCTCGGCGGTGGGCGCTGCCGCACTGGTTGTCCTGGCTTACACGCTTACGAGAGGCTACGGTGCGAAAGGGGCGGCGTTTGCGGTGTCTACCTCGTTCATCCTCATTTCCGCCGCGCTTATTGCTTCGATCGAGCGATTTGTTGTTCGTCCTACAGGGGGACGACTCTACTCGAAGCGCTTGGGAATCACTGCGGCGAGCACAGCCATCGCGGCCGGGGTCTCCGGGTGGCTCGCGCTTCCCGCGGAACCAGCGCTTTTCAATATCACCACGGCAATCGTCCTATGGAGCGGTCTCGTCCTACTCATTATCCTCTCCTCCGGGGGAAGGAAAACATGGGGCGGAATCTTCCGGGGAGCCGGGCCGGCGCCCGAGAGGGTTCCATGAGCCCCGAGGGCCGTCCTGCCGCATCGACAAGACGGGCCCGCCGAAGCCTTTCGAAGCGGGGGCGATCGACTCTCTTCCTATTCGCCGCATGGTACTCTCCTGCGTCCGCATTGCGGGTTGCATTCCACCGTCTTCGAGGAGTAAACGTCGGCCGATCGGTCGAGATTGGTTACTTCGTCATCCTTGACAATCTCTACCCCGAGAGGATTTTCATCGAGGACGGTGCGACGATTTCTGCACGATCTACAATCCTCGCGCACGACGAGGCGATGTCGTACACCGGACGGGGAGCGGGGGTCGTTGAGGAGACGCGAATCGGTGCGAGCGCATTCGTCGGGGTCCACTGCGTCGTCTTGCCGGGTGTCACGATCGGTGCGCGCGCGGTCGTCGGCGCAGGGTCGGTCGTGACGAAAAACGTACCGCCAGGTGTCGTTGTCGCAGGCGTTCCCGCAAGGGTCATGAGTCCCGACCAAGCGAGAGGAGATTCGGGACCGTGAGCCCGACTCCCTGGGATGCGGTGCGGCTCGTCGGTCGCTCTTACTTTGTTCATCGATTCCACACATCGGGAGGGGGCGCAAGTGCGACGAATGACGCATGGCTCGAAGGCCTGCCCCTCAGTCAGCGACCGTCAGAACGGTTTTCTGAAGGGCACGCGACCCTCCGCTTCGGAGGTCTCGAAATTCCGCTCTCCCAACGGGTCGCCGAGGTCCATGGTGGCAGTCCTTGGATTGCATTTTCAGACGGTCGAACAGTCGAGGTGGGCGGGATCAACAACGGATCGCTCGAGCTCGGATTCGATCCTTGGTTCGCGATGGGTGCCGGCCTACTTGGACTGGCAGGGTCCTCCGACAATTCGGGCAACGTGCCCAAGAGGGAGCACACGCCATGGGTTGATCGGTTTGCGCGCGAGTTCGCGGCGACCCTAGGCAGCCTAGGCGCCGATACCCGCCCGCGGTTACATTGGCCAGGAAACGCGCCATTCGCAGTGTGCCTGACTCACGATGTCGACAGGATTCAGAAGACTTTCCAGTACGTGAGCCATCTCGGTCGGACGAAAGGTCTCCGGGGCGCCACGAAGTCCCTTCGCCGAAGTGGACGGCCCTATTGGGGCTTCGACGCGGTCCGCGACATCGAACGCGGTGAGGGTGTCCGGTCCACGTTCTTTATGCTTCACGAGGGACCCGAGGCCAAGCAGGGCATTCGCAATCGCCTCCTCGCATGGGGCCTTGCCGACTTCGAGGAGCCGGAACTCGCATCGACCGTAATCTCTCTCGCTCGGGACGGTTGGGAAGTTGGCCTCCATGCGAGCTTGGCCTCGACGGCGTCGCAAGACCGGATTTCCCTGGAGAAACGGAAGCTTGAGGCAATCGTTGGGGGGAAAGTCCACGGAGTCCGCCAGCACCACCTTCGCCTTCTCCTACCCGATCGATGGGACGAGTTCGCTGGGGCGGGCCTTGCCTATGACTCGTCGTTCGGGTTCCGGCACACATGGGGCTTCCGAGGCGGCACGGCATTCCCCTACTTCCTTGCTGGATCGAAAAATATCCTTCCGCTTCGCGAGGTCCCGCTGCACATCATGGACTCGGCCCTTGCACGCTCTCACGACGCTTGGGCGGAGTGCACACAGGCGCTAGACGCGGTCCAGTCCGTCGGAGGAGTCTTGACCGTCCTTTTCCACCAGCGATTCTTCGACTCCCGTAACTATCCAGGCTATGCGGACCTTTTCGAGCGCCTCATCGCTGAGGCAAAACGGCGCCAAGCGTGGATCGGACCGGCCGGAGAGGTTCTGAGGGCTTGGTCGAGATGACCGCAACTCGTGCGTTCCGGGAAGAGACGCTCAAGGACGCCTCGGACTATGCCGACTTGGCTTCTCAGTCGCCGTTGGCAACAGCGTTCCACAGGCCCGAGTGGCTCGCCGCGGTCGAATACACGACAGGGAAATCGGTTCGGTTGCTTCGGGTTCTCCAAGGAAACGAGACGACGGCGATCCTGCCGCACGTGCATAGTCGGTGGGGGCCGATTCGGGTCCTCCTCTCACCGCCGAGCGGGCTCGGGATGCAGTACCTCGGACCGTTGATTCCGGATTGGGGCGACCTCAAGCAGGACAAACGGGAGGATCGCTTGAACGCCCTGGCGGAGGCAGTCCGCGGCCACATGAGGGAATCCCGTGTCCGATCGTGTCAAGTCCGATGTGCGCCCGGACTCGAGGATGCGCGCGCATTCCAGTGGTCCGGCTTCGAGGCGATCCCGCGGTACACCTACCGGCTCTCGGTGCGCGACGAAGGTGCGGTATGGGAAGACCTGAAGAAGACAGTCCGATCCGACATCCGGAGGCACGACGATGTGCTGAAAGTGGTCCCGGCGGAAGCGCGGGACTGGCTGGTCTTCGAGAATCAGATCGATGCTCGCTATTTCGAGCAAGGGCTGCGTGCTCCGCTTCCGGAAGGCTACCTCGCCCGTTTGCGAGATGTGTTGGGAACCAATCTCGTCCTGCTGGTCGCGAAGGTAGCGGGCGCCTTCGTCGGCGGTGCGGTTTTGGTTCGAATACATGACCGAATCAGCCTCTGGCAGGGAACGGCCCGAGGTCCCCCGGGCCTTCCGATGAACGACGTCCTTGTATGGGAATCCATCCGGTATGCCCACGCGCAAGGCTGTGCTGAATTCGAACTAATGGGCGCGAATACTCGGCGGCTCGCAGACTTCAAGTCAAAGTTCAATCCGAGATTGAAACCGTACCTCGAGCTCCGCCGCTTTCCTGCGTGGGCAGCGGCGACGATGGACTTCGCGATTCGGCTTCGGGAAGGAGGCGTTTCTCGATGAGAGACGGGGAACCGACGCTGGTCGTGCCGACGACCACCAACTGGGAGATCGAGCGCGGAGGCGGGATGGAGAAGTTCATTCGCAGCCTCGCACACGAAGCCTCCCTTCGGCACAAACCGGTCGCGATCCTCTCCACGGGGACTCGCACCTTGAATAACGGATCGATTGAGATCCGTCCCATCGCGCCCTCGGCTCGCACGGAGCTGGCGTACGTCCGTGCTCTCCGTCGGAAGCTGAGGACTCGGCAGGTATCTCTCCCGACACCGGCGGTCGTCCTTGCGAACGCGGAGCACTATGTATGGCCCTTTCTCGATTCTCCGGTGCCGGTATTGCTCCTCGCCCACGGCGCGGTGCCACCGACGCTTCGATCGACGCGCGGACGCCTCAAGACACTCGTGTTCGAGGCGCTCTTGGAGCACCGCGCAGTCCAGCGCGTCTCCAAAATCCTGGCAGTGAGCAAAGGGACGGCCGCATACTACAGGGAAAAGTTTCCGGAAGCGTCGGAGAAAGTTGTGCAGATTTCGATGGGTGTGGACCTCGACGCGATCCCGCCGCCGGGGAGCCAGAGACCCGAGGACCGATGGGGACTCGGGTCGAGACGCCCGAAGATATTATTCGCAGGTCGCCTTTCCAGGGAGAAAGGACTGCCCCTGTTAATCGAAGCGTGCGGCCTCGTCCGTGCCCCGGGAATGCCTCTCGAGCTAGCGATTGCGGGAGACGGACCTCTCCGAGGATGGCTTCAAGAACAGGCTGGCTCGAAGAGCTGGATCCATCCGCTGGGTCGCGTGCCCCATTCGGAATTGATGGAACTCATGACGCATTGTGACCTTCTCGCAATTGCATCTGCCTACGAGGGCTTGCCGACTGTCCTTCTCGAGGCGGTATGTGCCGGGCTTCCCGTTGTCTCGACGAACGTTGGCCGAGCGAGGGAGTTGCTGGAGCCTGCGAACGGCGTGATCGCCGAACCATCCGCCCGAGAATTCGCAGACGGCATCGTCCTCGCCTCAAGACTCGACCGCTTGGTGGCGGAAGAGGTGGACCGTCAACTCCGACCGCGACTTGACTTTCGCCACACGGCTGATGCAATCTTTGCGATCACGAGGACAATTGCCGATGAATCTTTCTGAGGTTACTCGCATAGAAGTTCGAGAAGTTCGCTCACTCGGCCCGGCGGAGGAGCCGGATCGCAATCGATTTGGATTCCGTAAGGAGCACCGCAGCCCTTCTCCAGGCATCGGGGGACGGGTAACGCGCCTGCGAGTGGTCTTCACTTGCCCATACTCCGTTCGGAAGGTAACCGGTATAGGTGTGTTTGTCTCGGATCTCATGAGAAGCCTCTCCCACTACGGTCATGAAGGCTGGGTCGTTTGTCCGGATGGGCCGGGGATTTTGCTGCAGGACCTTCCGGAGCATCCGTCGAAGCTCGTCGAAATTCCCGTACAGTGTTGGCCTTTTCTCAGAGACGTTATCCTCGGCCTAGGCACGGCACGCACATTGCTATCGTGCAGGCGACTCTTCGATGTAATTCATGCGCAACAGCCGCACCTCCAAACTGTCGTCGCCATCGTTGTGGGCCGAATCTGCGGCCGCAAGAGCGTGACGACCCTCCACGGCCGACTCCCCCGCCCGACTGGACTCGTTCGACTTCGGTTCCTTCACTTTCTTGAATGGTTTGTCCTCCGCTACTCCGGAGAAATCGCTTACGTCTCCGACCAAACAAAGAAGGATTTCGACGGTGCGCGGGGGAAGGCGATTGCAAACGGCGCGGATGAAGGACGGTTCCGATATGACCAAGAGTCAAGGCGATGGGCACGCGAGGAAATCGGAGTGCGGAACGAATTCGTGGTGTTGTTCCTTAGTCGCTGGGCACAAATCAAGGGTGTACGAGAGGTCCTCGATGCATTCGCAAAAGTAAGGGCTGTGACGCGAAACGTTCGACTCCTTCTTGTCGGAGGCGGTCTTCCGGAAGAGGAGAGATTCGTTCAGGAACATGTGCGGGAACTTAGCATCGAGACCGCTACGACATTGCTCGGGGTCGTTACGGATCGTAGGCCTTGGTTCCAGGCCGCCGACTTATACCTCCTTCCTTCGCACAACGAAGGTCTCCCCCTGGCCCTCCTCGAGGCTATGAGCGTTGGGCTTCCCTGTATCGTGACCCCGGTGGGAGGAATGCACGATGTGATTCGAGACGGGGTGAACGGCTTCGTGGTACCGGAAGGGGACGCAAGCGCACTCGCGCACACTATTATTCGATGCATTCAGGATGAAGTCATTCGGAACGCCGTCGGCCGACAAGCCCGGGAGACCGTCGAGGCGCGGTTCAATCTCGATCGGATGGCGCGCGACTACATGGGAATCTACAGATCACTCAGAGAAATCGGGGGACGAGTCGAATCTACCTAATTTCTACACGCCTTCGCGGGGCGGCTTCGGAAAGCTGTCGAGATGAGACATAGCGCCTCAGAGGCGCCCTCGCCTGAGTGCTCAGCATCTACATGAACGCGGGGTGATGCAACCCGTTTCTGGGAGCGGGCGAACGAAAGGCGCGGCAAGAGCGACGACTCAGGCTCACGTGAATATCTGTCGCGGGCTAGAACAGCTCCGATGCCAGTCCGTACAGCTCCCAAAAACGCTCCGCCTGGTTGCGCCAAGAGAACTCCCGTGCGGCGAGTTCCTTCGCTCGCATGCCCAGTCGAGCACGGGTCTCGGGATCGGACGCGAGCTTCTGCAGCACCCGACACAAGCCCTCTGCTTCGGGAGGGCAGTGGACGACCCCACACTCCGGCTCGTTGAATACCGGGTCTTCGAGCGTCCCTTCGTTCACGACGACGGGCAAGGATAGACTCATCGCCTCGAGGACGACTTGAGCGAAAGAGTCCTGGAAGGAAATGTGACAGAACACATCGGAACTCGCAAGTATCGGTGCCGGGTCATCGACGAGTCCGGTGAATCGCACGCGTTCGCCCAAGGCAAGTCGTCGGGCCAAAGATTCGAGATCCGGACGGAATTCCCCGTCCCCGACAAGGGTAAGCGAAACTTCCGGCACGACTCGGGCGAGGCGTGCGGTCGCTTCCAGTAGAATACGCATGCCTTGAACCTTACCTTCCCAACTCATCAGGCCGACCGCGCAAATCCGAAACCCATCGGGGCCGGCCCGCCGACCCTTCCTTGGCTCGACTACTGATTGACGAACCCCGGGTGCTACGACGGCCGACCCCCTTGGAAGCCCGAACCGCCGGACGAATTCCTCCCGGGAATGCTCGCTGACGAACGTAACGACGTGGGCCCGCCGGAGAAGCCAACGGAAAGGAAGCCGGAAAGCCATGGGAACGTCCGGCAAAGTGTGGACGGTGAAGACGACGCGGGTTGCGAGCGGTCGTCCGAGGGGCGAGAGCGCACCTGCGAGACAATACCAGTGTCCGTGGCCATGGACTATGTCGGGGCGGATTTCACGGATTATCCGTCGGCACCAACGGACGAACGCCGCCGGTTTCGTTGGACCGTGATGCACCCCAGCGCCCTCGGATCCGTCCCGAGTCAGGACGGTCACTTCGGCACCGTGGCGGACCAGTTCATGCTCGAGCCCGGCGACGAAGGTGGTCAGACCGCCCACGACGGGTCGATAGTACGGGGTCAGGAGGACGATCTTTGGCCTCCAAGGGTGGCTCGGTCCCATGGACTAGCCCCGCGACGTCTGTAGAAAGTAAATCGATATGTCGCCCGATTCGTATGTGATATATCGATCCGACGCGACACTCACGGAAAAAGGAGAGGCGTACGTCTTCCCGTACGCCTCGAAGCTCCCTCCGAGCCCCCGATTCTCGAGGTAGTACTGGATGTTGTAACGACTTAGCTGCGCGACGACGTCCGGGTGGTTTGCGGACCGGCTCAAGGCGTCGGCCCAAATCGCTTCGAAGTTCACCCCGTCGAGCACGAAGAACGAATCGTCCTCGATCGTGAGGGAGCCGATCGGAATCAACCGCGGACGGACGTCGGCTGGCTGGAGGTACCCGAACGCGAGGATTTCGGGCCCTTGAAAGGAGGTCGTGGACCCGCCGATCGGGAGATATGGAAGCCCCGAAATTGCATGCGATTGGACGCCGAGGGAGCCCGAGTTGGACAGGAAAGGTTTGCCCACTGCATTGCGGAGATAGAGGCCACCATTGAAGACCGAGGGATTCAGGTGGACTTCCACCTGCTGCTCGTAGTTGACGATTGCTGCGCTCGAGATAATCGAGCCCGCAATAATGGAGATGAGGAACACGGACCGCAACTTTGGCAGGGCGTTAAGAGTCTGGTAAAGAAAGAAAATCCCGATTCCCATGAAAATCGCCGCGAACGGGACAAGGTACCAGCCGGTGTACTGCCGGAGTCCCAGCGTCGGTACGATCCCGATGAGAACCCCGACGAGCCATGGTTCCCGCACATCCGGTGCTCGGGTCCGCGAGACTGCGATGGCCCCGACAATCACAAATGGGAGGAGCAAGCCGACAGTCCGCGCCAAACTGATGCCAAGATTCTCCAGCTGCACGAGTGGAGTTGAGCCGCCGACCAGTTGACCCTGCTCATATTCGCCCAGGACCCCTGAGAAGAGGAGGATGTACACCACTGTAATTGCTATTACGCACCACGATCCGAAACGGAGGATTGCCCGAAATCGTCGCTGCAGAAATACGGCGGCATAGGTCGTCCGGAGGATCCGGACAGTCACCAGGAAGATATTCGCGACAATGTACGCGGCCATCGCTATCGCCATCATTACCGCGAGGCGATGGGCGGACATCATAACTAGGAGAATCGTCGCGAGGATGCCAAGGTTGATCAGACCTACGCGGGCCCGGAGGCGAAGGAGAGCCCATACGAAAACCGGGGCAGCTGCAGTGAACAGGCTCCTTGTTGGCATCTGCCACTCAAGACTGCTCACGAATCGGGGCGCCGTCGAAAAGAGGAATGCAATCAAGAGCGCAAGCCGAGCATCCGGCTTGATTTCGCGGGCCATCAGGAAAGCTCCCAAAGTGCCCATGATGGCCGAGATGAAGTCGATGAGGAGGATCGAGCCTTCGACCGAGACCCCTCCGACCTCAGTCGTACCAGCAACGGCAAGGACCGATCCGGACGGGTGGGAAAGCGGATAGAGCCCGAACAGAGAGAGCGGGTTGATCAGCCACGCCGCATACTTTGAATCGATGATTGCCTGAGAGAGCCCATGGAAAACAAAGGAGTCTGCGCCAACCTCGTGATCGGTTGTGGGATACCGGAATGCAAGGTTCAGCGCCACGATGGACAGTAGGAGCGCCAACGTTGCGGCCCTAGGGAATGATTTCACAACCGGCCCCCTCCGGTACTTAGATTGCCCACGACTTCCCTCAGTGAGCCGAATTCGTACTCAGACTGCAGCGACACGAGGAATTTCCGGAAAGGCTCGAGGTTTCGATTGCACGTTGTGGTGAGCCAAGCCGGAAGCCCTGAGTACACCCGCGCCAAGTCAATCGCTTCCCAGGTATGGCACAAAATCGAGATCACGGAGCCGGAACTGTCCCTGACCGCATGCAGGGCCCGTTCCGTCCCCAGAGCGTGCACGAATCCGAGGCCGATTGGCCCCCCGGGAGAATGAGGGTTCTCGGTCACGGGTACCTCCCAGAGGCGTAGAGAGCCGACCTTTCGAACGTCTCGCGCGTTTGGATGATAGGGCTCGCGAGGTGCGCCGCGGTGGTCAACAACGCGTAAGAAATGGCGTCGCTTCAAGCGCCCCGGCAATACAGACGAGTCCGCTTCGTAGCCGAGCGCGTCGAGCGCTTGGAGGATCACGGGACTCACGCTGAAATTTGGAGCGCGAAACAGTCTCGGCTTCGCACCGGCAAGGCCGGCCAAACCCGCGGTGGCGTCGTCGATCATACGTTCCTGCCAAGAGGGGCTTTCGAGGGAGTAGTGTGCTGGCACGTGCCGGACGCCATGGGACCCGAACCACCTTCCATCAAGGGTCTGTTCGCGCAGGAAATCGGGAACCTGTTGCGCGGCGTCGAGAGTGAAGAAGTAATCCGGATCGATATCGAGCCGGCGGAAGAGGTCTGCGAGCCGGGGGAGCCCCTCTTCCAAGCCAGCTTTGCCCCCGACGAACATTGCCACGTCGGGCTCGACGTCGACGCTCACCACGACGGTACGGGGGCGTCGCTCATCGTCCATCTGAGGGCCTCCATGTCGGCTCCGAGGAATTTTCACGTCCGGGCTCAAACCTCGGAAAAACGCCGTCCGTGGCTAGACATTCCTGGTAAACCCGAATCAATCGGTCGGCCATGATTTCCCAACGATGTGCGGCAATCCGTTGACGAGCCGCAAGCTCGAGGAGGCCCCGCTCGGATGGATGTTCCAGCAGCCATTGGACATTCAGGGCGAGATCCTCGGCGTTCCCAGGATTGTAATATCGAACGGTGTCCCCCAGGAGACGCCGGAGGGCCGGGAGGTCCGCAACGACCATCGCCTTTCCCGCCACAGCGTATTCGTAAGCCTTGTTGGGTGTCGCAATCTCCGTGAGAGGGTTCCGCTGGTACGAGACCACTCCGACCGTCGCTCGGGCGAGTATTGACGGGACCAGCGTCGCCGGTACCTCGCCCTCAATCGTAACGACATCCTCGATTCCGAGCCGGCTAACCTGATCCCGAAGGGCCTGGACGAAGCTAGGTTCTCCCGGCCCGATGATGCGCCATCGGACCTGAATTCGGACGATTTCTCGGAGCCTCTTGGCGGCGGTTAGAACAAGGCGAAGGTCCCGCTCCGGATTCAGTCCGCCCACGATCGTGATTTCGGCAGAATCACCTGATACCAACTCGGGCTTAGGGCCTCCGATCTCGACTGGCCAGTCGGGGGAGTTCTCCACGACTACAATGCGTTCTCTTGGCACACCGCGAGACTCCAATATCGCGCCGATCGTCGGGTTTACTGTAATCGTTCGGTTTGCAAACGCACAGGAAACGCGCTGCACCAGCACGCTCAAACGCTCTACGAACGAGCCTCCAAACCTGGGGAAACGCGCGCGATAAATCTCAGGCATAGACTCGTGCAAGTCCAATACCAACCGGGCCCCGAGAGCGCGGCACGGGACGGCAGCCAGGATCAGGAAATCCGGGAGAGAATGAACGTGAATGATGCGGTACCGCCGGAAGGCGTGAGCTACAACCAGATTCACGGAAACCAGGAGAAAGAAAGTGACGTACTGATACGCGTACCGCAGCCGGCTTCCCCTCCGTGGCCCGAGGGGCAGGCGACGGACCCGTACGCCCGGCATGACTTCGGCTCTGTCTTCCACATCGGACCGAAGGCACAGGACGTCCACCGTGAATCCAACTGATTCTAGCGTCCGTACCTCCCTTCGGACCCGCGGATCGGCGGGGAATTTCGCGTATACCACATGGCAAACTGGGACGTGTGAAATCGATGAAGAGCGCATAGTCATCCTTTTACTCCGAGAGCGACAATCTTGCGCCCAAGGAACCCAAGCGGTCCATCGGAAAGACGGCGCTCGGTCCAGTCGAGTGCGTGAAGCAAGCGCGCGCGAAAGGCAGGTGGCATCCAGCCCGTCATCCAGGGCAGGTAGTCCAAGCGCCAAGACCGAACATTCTGAAACCCACCAGAACGGACAAGTCGAAGCATGCCGCGCGTGCTGTACAATCGCGCCGTGAAAGATTTCGAACTTCCGGAGAACCGATGTGACGTAACTGCAATCCTCAGGTTCAAGGGCGAGCGCGAGAACACGACGAAGGCGGCTCTTCCTCCCGGAACGAGGACCCGGCAAACCTCTCGGACGATGCTTACCGGTGACGAAACATGGGGTAAGACCAGGATGCACGTGGCCGCGGTGAAACTTCCCTCGCGGAACGGGAGCGATTCGCCGATGGCAATCACGAAACGAACGCTGGGGCGGCGCCTCCGGGGATCGACGCCGACAACCGACCAACCTTCCTTCTCTAGCGACAAGAGATCCTCGCCACCGCCGCTTCCGACATCCAGAAGCCTCCCGTCGGAGGGGGCGAATAACGCATGAGCAAAACCGCTATCTCTCGTGCGAAGGTACGAATGGAGATCGACTCTGGACGTGCTACCGCTCACTTCATTCACCCAAGCTTCAGCCCCACGGTCAAAACGAGCGCAACAGCAATTGTGAGTTCGACAGCCCAAAGAATGCCAACAATTTCCCATTCTCGCAGCGGTCTCCATTTCATTATTGCGTGAGCGAGGGATTCGATACGGCCATTCCAGACCAAACGACCATCCTGGCCAATCTTGCCGTAGTTTTCACCTTGGAAGCGTCCGCGAAGCTTCAGGATGAATTCGAGAATCATCGGGAAAAAAAGAATGGCCCCGAAAGTCTTCAGTGAAGGCGATGATATGATCGCGGCACAACCGATCGTGGCTCCGGTGAACAAAGTCATCGAATCGCCCGGAAAAACGCGGGCGGGATATCGATTGAAGAGCAAGAAGGCGGAGAGCGCGCCCAGGAGTGGGAAAAGTAGAAACAGCCCTTCCTGTGCGTTCGTGAGGAACGACAGCGCGATGAGCGATGCCGTGATGATGATCCCAAGACCGGCTCCGAGGCCGTTGAAGCCCTCGAGCATGTTTGCCGCGTTGCTCGCGCTCGTGACCCCGACGGGGACCGCGACGGCCATGAGAATCCCAATGTCGACGCCGAGCAGGACCGTATTTTTCGAAGCGTAAACCACGGCCCCGAGCGGAAGTGCGAGCACGAACGGAAGAATGGCCTTGGATCTCTTGCGGAGTCGGAACATGTCGTCCATTAAGCCCACGATTCCGGCTCCTAGACACGCGCTCAACGCAGCGAAGAAAACAGCGTTAGTGGCAACAGGGGCAGTCAGTCCGACGAGGACGGCAACCCCCGCGTAGAAACCTAGAATTACGGCGATACCGCCCATCTCAGGAACAAGAGGACTGTGAGGTTTGTTGAGGTCCTTCCCCACCAGAGTGGTGCCACGCAACGACTTGATTAGCCAAGGCAGGAAGAGGCATACCGCGACAAATGATACCATGGCTGACGCTAGCAACACCAACAGGTCCATGGCGGGAACTCGACTTCCGACGACGGCGGAATCCGCTATATGGGCATTCTCCTAAGATTCTGGAACGTGAGAACAGACGTTGGCCAGAGGGTCGCCAGAGACCTATCATGTGCGATAAGCGGCCGGAAATCTTCTTAAACACCCGCGGGAACCCTTTCGCCGATGGAAGCCGATAAGATCCGAACCGCAAACATTCCAATGTTCCGGTTGGACCCGAAGGACGCCGTGGTCGTGGTGTCCCTCGTCGGAATCGCCGCGTATGTAATCGGCTTCATCGTCGGCTTGGCCGCGTGAGTCCACCCGTCTCGGGCAATGGCTGTCCTTCTGCCGCTGTCCCCGGAAATGTACTTGACCCGGGACTTGGGTTGGGGTCGCCATGGCCCCCCGAATTCATCCAAGTGCCGAAGTCTCGAGCGAAGCGACTATCGGGGAAGGCAGTCGGATCTGGCATTGGGCGCAGATTCGGGAAGGAGCGCGTGTTGGGCAGAACTGCGTCGTCGGGAAGGACGTCTACGTGGACGCCACGGTCGTAGTAGGCGATGATTGCAAGGTCGAGAATTTCGCCAGCATCTACCGGGGCGTCACCATCGGGAACCGAGTGTTCGTCGGACCCCACGTCTGCTTCACAAATGATACCTATCCCCGAGCGGTAAGTCCCGACTGGAAAGTCCTCCCAACGAAAGTGGAGAACGGTGCGTCAATTGGCGCGAACGCGACCATCCTCTGCGGACTCACCATCGGGAGGAACGCCATGGTCGCTGCGGGGGCCGTCGTCACCAAGGATGTCCCGCCTCACGCCCTGGTCGCAGGAGTGCCCGCGAAGATCATCGGGTGGGTGTGCGAGTGCGGTCGCCCCCTTGATGCGAAATTCCGCTGCGCCCACGATGGGAAATCATACCCGGAACTGTCCTCGAAACGCAACCCTCGTTCCCGCTCCCGGAAGTGACCGGGGAACGTTCATTACCCGGATGCCGTTCGCGCGGCAATGATCCCGATCGCCCGGCCGATCCTCGGAGAAGAAGAGGTCGCGGCGGTCAGGGAGGTCCTCGCCTCCGGGATGCTGGCGCAGGGCCCGAAGGTCAAGGCCTTCGAGTCAGCGTTCGCCAAGGACGTCGGACGCAAGCACGGGATCGCCGTTGCAAATGGGACCGAAGCCCTTCACATTGCCCTGGCGGCGCATGGCATCGGTGAGGGGAGCGAGGTCCTCGTTCCACCGCTCACGTTCTTCGCGACCGCGTCGACAGTCCTCCAATGCGGGGCGAGGCCGGTCTTCGTCGACGTGGCCCGAGATTCCTACAACATGGATCCCGCGAAGGTTGGGGCGGCAATCACGCGCAAGACGGCTGCCATCATGCCGGTCCATCTGTACGGCCAAACCGCGGAGATGGACGCAATCCTCGATGCCGCTCGGGGTCAGGGCCTCCCGGTGATCGAGGACGCGGCCCAAGCCCACGGCGCGGAATACCACGGCAAGAAGGCGGGCAACCTCGGCCACACG
>Ga0066675_10000110_pt1 | contig 22926 bp, 19 predicted proteins | sample GraSoiAngelo_124_FD_62295 | JGI IMG/M metagenome (GOLD analysis project Ga0066675, IMG submission 62295) | Grasslands soil microbial communities from the Angelo Coastal Reserve, California, USA - 14_0927_05_20cm | ecosystem: Environmental > Terrestrial > Soil > Grasslands | place: USA... | reverse complement strand
TCAGAGGGTTCGACGCGCAACTGTACTCAAAGTCTAAGCCCTCGGGAGGCGCATGGGATGCAGCCTGGGTCAATGCTGGAGGAGTTCTAGCGAACTCTAGTCCCGCCGCGGTAACCTTTGGAACTTCCACAGCAGTGATAGTGCAAGGGGTGGACAACGGAATATGGTACAATACCCTGACAGGAAGCACTTGGTCAGGATACTCATTCATGAACGGCCAAGCATCACGTAGCCCAGGCCTCTCGACGCCGTAAGCGTTCGAAGATATCGTACTCCGTCTGCACTAACCGGTGCAGACATTCTTTTTCCGAGAAATGTAGCGAACCCCAGTGGACGTTCTAGACATGGAACCGCGGTCTTGGGCGATTCGTCATTCGAGCCGACTCAGCGTATTCATTGTCTGAATGGGGCGGCCGCGCTCCAGAGTGGCGGAGTTCGTTCTTCCCAATACGCAGATCTCGTCGTTAGAGTGGCATAAGGGCTATAACAACGGAAATGGGTGGAGCGAGTGGATTCGATGCAAAGTACTCGGCTAGCTGAATGGAAGAGACCAGCGACTATAATTGCAATAATTGCTCTGGCCATCTCAGGTTTTGTGGGGGGAATTGAGATTCGAGAATTTCTAGCACCCGCAACAACTACACCGACGACACACACAACCACCCAGACAATCATAGTGAGCAGAGGAACAATACAGCTCGCCGGACCCGGCTCCGTGACCTACATCAACTTCACCACTCCGGGTAGCCTGGTCAGCGCGACCCTCAACACGAGCTTCACAGGAATACCGTCCAACATCACTAGACTCTCCCTCCTCAGTTCGTCCCAGTATCCATTATTCAAGAACTGCAACTGCATAATCACTGGAAACTACACCAGCATATCCACTACCTGGTCATCACCGATGACCAACCAGTACGCTGCCCAGATAGACGTCCCGGGCACCGGGAAATGGATCTTAGCCTTCCAGCACGCACCTGGAAACGGGGGAACTGAAAGCATTGATGAAACAATCTCGCTGACCTACACAACCGTAAGCTAACCCGCTAGTTAGATCAAAAGATATCAAAGCCGAATTAGCATCCAAGAATCTTGGAATATGGGCCCAGCCATCCAGTGAGACGCGAAGCACGATCCTCGGGCGCCTGACCGAGTACCCTCTTACTTCTGATGTATCCGGCCGATCGCCTCGGTCACGGTCAGATTCTGAATTTCATCCTTCTTGGAATGAATGTATGAGAGATGTTGTTTCAGGGCGGACTCGGAGCAGCTGTAAAGGTAGCCGGGGAAATCGATGGCGTGGAAGACCTCGACCAGCCAGAGCCTTTTGCGAATCGCATGATTCACCCACCGGTCAGCAGTCTTCGCGGTCGTCTTTCGATCCCACACCTGTGTCCTGATCGTGTAAGGATGTATACGGTCAAAATTGTTGAACCCAAGAATCGTCGTCCTAGCCGACGAGTATCCGGTGTCCCTCACAAGATCTTTGAGCGCGGAGGTCAATTGTCCCCCAGGGTAAGAGTAGCTGTTGCAAGGTCTCCCAAGCTGCTTCTCGATTTCAAGCTTCGACACCGCAAGCTCATCCTGTTCGCTCAGATGCTCCACAGGATACTCTTCTTCAGGCTGGAGAATCGTGTTCGCGAGTTGCCGCGCCGAATGCAGCAGACCCTTGTGCCTCGCTAGCCGAACAAGTCGCCCAGCTTTCGTAATCATGCTTGCATCTGATACCTTGTGAGTTAACGAGTGAGAGCCTATCTCGTGCCCTTGAGCCGACACCTGCCGAAGAGCGGCCCAGTCGATGAATCTAAACCCGTTAATCTCCTTCCCAACAAACCCGGCAATCACATAGAAGACTCCGCGAATAGACATTACACGGAAAGCTTCATTGAAGCGATGAGCATGACTCTCCCAGCAATCATCAACGGTCAAGGTAACAATGGGTCCTACGTCCAGATGAGACCTCAACCCGTTGCTATTCTTGCGCGGAATTCTCGATCCCATCTGCTACCTAGTCTCCAGAACTCTCCACAGGAACCACGACGTCAGCACTAACAGGCACCTGTACAAGGGAAACTGTCTTCGACGACTTAACCAGCCTCGCCCGCCTACGTCTCGAGAGAAGAATAGACACAACCAACGCACCAGCCAATCCTCCCATCGATAGCCAACCTCCAATTGTGAAGTAGCCCTGCAGCCCATAGTACAATCGAATCGTCAACGTCCCAGTCTGGCTAATCACGAAACCGTTCGACAACTGGTAGATCGGCACCGATCCGAGTTGGCCGCTAGAGAGGTACGCGCTCCAGAGTCGATCATAGGGCTCGGCCAGAACAAGAACAAACGGGGCCGTAGCGTAGACCGTCACATCAAACTCCGCATTTCCTACCTGATTCACATTAGTAACACTTGCCGCAGAAGACGAAAGCACCGTCGTATTCCCGGCCAACAGGCCAGTCACGGTCTGGTTCTGACCAACACCAGGATTCTGCGTGAAGACCGATCCACCGAAATCATTATTCTTGAAGACGAGATACTGGTTAGTCATCCGGTCGGGAGAGAGACTTAGCCGAGCAACGAGGAAGAGAGGCGTCAACTGCCGGTAGCTCCCGTCATAGAAGTTGGCGTACAGATCGATAGTCGATTCCGGATAATTCCCCGGCACCCCAATCCCGTTGAATAGCGCCGACCCTGTCGTGTCACCCGTAAGGGTCTGAGAAGCAACAGTCGCAAAAAATATCCTGCTCGCCACGTCAACAGACCCGGAAGGAAAGCCCTGAATTAGAATCCCAAACCCATCCCAGAACTGCCCGTGAAACCCCTGGTTGACCAGATTCTGCGGCACTGTGTACTGCATCGTCAGGTTGGATACTCGGCCCCGGACGAGACCCGATGTCGATGTCTGGAACGGAGCATTAGATAACTCGACCCCGGAAGTGCTGGTTGGAAAAGGCTTCTGGGAACTGTCCAATGGCTTGAAGGTATCGTTGTACGACTGGACGATCCTAAGATCCTTCTGCGCTAACAGTTCTTGCAGAAACGGTACGCCAGGATAAGCGATAGAGTCATTATGATAGATGACGTATTCTACTCCGAGGAAAGAGAGCATCCTCCCGATCTGGTTCGTAGAGTTCAATGGGCTGGGATAGATATTGGCAAAGGGGACTGAAGGCTTCGCCGAGTATAGATCCGGAAACGCACTCACATCATACGGCTTCCAATCGAACGGGCCACCGGTAGGAACCCACATCACCTTGTAGTCTCCAGGCTGTCCGATGAGCCAGTTGTTTAGAGTGTCATACCGCGGTGGGATCGCGGTAGGGTAATATCTCTGCCAAGTATAGCCCTGAAGGTCCAAGATTGTTCCATTGGCTATGGGCGTTAGGACCAGCAACACCAGACCTAGAACTATCAACGGATTCACAAGACGCCCCCCATCCAACCTCGGACCGAACCTTCGCGCCAGAAGGACCCTCAATGCTCCAATCTTCGAATCGAGAGTGTGGAGACCCGCAGACCCCGACAGTCTACCTCTAAGTCGCGTTACAACGATCCTTGCCACAGATTCTATTTTATGGCTCACAGGGACAATCGACAATCCGAGAAGCAACGCGTAGGAGAACGTGACAATCGGGACAAATTTCGTCGGATTTCTCAAGATAGCTCCTGCCCCATACGGAAGGCCGCTGGCAAGTGGGAAGTAGAGGAATCCGAAAGGTTCATTCGAACCACTCGTGATGAACGCGCCAAGCAGCAGGGTAGCTCCAAGGAAGGTCACCTGCGGGCTTCTCCGATACGCTATGATCGCGGCAGAGGCGAGCAGAGGAATAACGATACTCAGAAGGCCATAGTTCTGGGGGTGATACCAGAAGAAATAGTGAGCGCCCTCGCCCAAGAGAAGGACGTCGGTGAGATTCCAAAAGCTGAGGAAATCTAGGTCGGCGGGGCTGATCAACCTCGACGTTGTGTATAGTTGGAAATTGGAACCCGCACTAAACAAGTAGCCTGCAGAGATAGGAATAATCCAGAACGCGTTGAACACCAAAGCCACTCCAACTGCAAACGAAGAATTCTTCGCAAGACTAACGAGTTTGGATAAGTGGCGATTCTGGACGAGCTCGAATACGATGTATGATAAGCCGACTATGCCGACGAGAAATGGCCAGAACGGCTGAGGGCTGGCAAGGATCGACGAGATCCCAAAAACGAGGAGTTGCCCTGTTTTTCCACTGTCAAGGAATATGATCAGAGAGGAGACAAGAATTGGGAAGAACGCGTAGTTCCAGATGAAATTGTTTGAGCCCGCCACGATGGCTTGGTTGCTGAAGAAGAGCAGATAGACGAGCCCTCCGACTGACGCGGCTAGTTCAAGGTGCAGCTTGCCGCGCGTTAGGCGCCAGTGAGTCAGAAGCGCTTTGGTCGAAATGTATGGGATTATTCCAGAGAGCCAGGCCATAAAGAGAAGATAGCCCTTAACTGCGAACTCCTGTCCCACTAGGAATCGCAGGCCTGATAGGGTGAGTGTTGGAACTATTGTTAGCATATCGGTCGAGGGGCCTCTTCCTGAGGACCAGGTTTGCAGGTTGTATCGTTGAACGGTCGCTATCGTCCAAGGAATGTAGTAGGTCTCGTCCCCTTGAAACGGAATTCCAGGAGGAACGAGTAGAGGGTAGAGGAGGAAGAAGGAGACGACTAGTGCTACAACGGGATACAGGAGACGAAGTGCTATTTCTCGGCTAACTGGTCTTGGTTGCATAGAACAACACAACGTAGAATGGGTAGTAGCCCAAGGCTATGTTTGTGGCGAATCGCCAGAGGTTCCACCATATTGACCTGTAAGGCGCTGTTCGGCCCCCGATGTATGGTTGAACGTTGAAGCCGAACGTTTCAAAATATGACGCCTCATCCTCTAGGGCAAGCGGCTTGTGAGACCTGTCTCTCTTGAAGAACTCTATCAGGTTGAGGTTGGCGATGTACGGGGCATCAACGATGAGAATACCTGATCCAGAAAGAAGCCTGTTTGCTCTCGTCAGAAAGGTTTCCCTTTCAACCTCTGTCAGATGCTCGTAGACTTGGGAAGCGATGATCAGGTCGAATGATCCGACCAGGGAATCATCGTTGTAAAAGTCGTAGAAGTAGCTGTTCTGTTTCAACCATGAAACTGCGTCGTCGCTGACATCGTATCCTCGGTACCTTCCATTTCCTTCTCTGTTTTCTGATTGGAATCTCTGGTAGAGAGGAGCTTCAATGTCTGAGCCAAAGTCAAGTAGGAGCTTGTCCTTTACCGTGAACAGTCCGTCGTAGAATTTTCCCCAGGAACCCCAGACGGGTCTGGGTTTAATGTTCTCTTTGCGGACTTTGATCTGATGGTATGCCTTCTGATAAGATGGGCTCATTGTAAGACTTCCTCGTATGCTCTCAGTGCTCTTTCTGCCACGTGTTCCCAGGTAAATTTCTCGAGTACTCTCTGTCTCCCGGCTGCGCCGATTTTTTCTGCAACTTCGTGATCGTCTAGCAGTAGCTGGAGTTTGTCGCTCAGCTGTTTTACGTCCCCAGGAGTTACGAGAAAGCCAGTCACACCATCGTCCACGGCGAAAGGTATTCCTCTAGCCCTATTCGCGACGACTGGCAGCTCACAAGCCATTGCCTCGACAAGAACCAGCCCGAACAGCTCGCCTGATGAAGGCAGGACAAGAGCCAGTGACGACGAGTAATAACGGACCAACGACTCATCGGAGACGGGACCCAAGAACTTCGCATTAACGCCGAGTTCGTGTGCCAGTCTTTCCATGAGGGCTTGATAGATGTGGTCCACCGTAGGGCCGATTACAATCAACGTTGGGGTCTCTTTGATGAGAGAAATGGCCCTGATTATGTTGTCGAGGTTCTTGTGGGGGGTTATGCGTCCAACAAAGAGAACCTGTCTCCGCCGGTGACTGCTAATCGGTCTGAAGATTTCCGGGTCGACACCGCCAAAGAGCGGCTCAAAGACCCGAGCAGATCTCGAGTAGCCTATGAACGAAGGTTTTGACACCGGTAGTAATCCGTCGAACCCAGAGAAACGTATCAGAGGTTTGTACATTGCAATTACACGCGGCAGAGTGACCCCGCTCCAACCGTGATCTGTAACGAAGATCCGATATTTTTTTCTCGAGACCTTCCTGAAAAGGGGGAGGAGAATGGAAACATCGGCTGCTACGCTGTGGGTGTGAACTATGTCGTATCTAGCCAACAGGTTTGCGAAGCGTAAAGGTTCGCTTGGAATCGGATCGAAGTCACCGTTGATCCCTCGAAAAAAGCGCCATGCTTTGGCAGTGAGAATAGGGACGCCATCCACTTCACTTTTACTCTCTTTCTCTGAAAACAGCAGTACCCTGCTATCAAGGCCAATCTTTCGTTGGGCCCTACAGAAACTAATCGCATATCTCTCCGCTCCCCCCATTCTCTCCAAATTCGCAATGAGGTCAGGTGCCACGAATCGTGGAAGGACGTGAAGAATTTTCATGGCTCGATCGTTGTGGTAATCAATTTTGCATCGGCTCCTCAGTTTGGTGCAAGGCTGCGGTAGACGTCGAGGACTTGACCTGCGATATTTCTCTGATCAAATGCGACCCTGCATTTCTCGAGGGCACGTTCTCCCATTTCATCCAGCAGATGCGGCTGGTTTCGAAAGGTGAGAATCCTCTCGGCAATTGCGGACGAATCCCCGGGTGAGACTAAGAATCCTGTTACTCCATCGTCTATTATTTCTGTAAGTCCGCCTGCATTGGTTCCGATGACAGGCCGTCCCCTGCTCATAGCTTCAACAGCGACTCTTCCAAATGGTTCCGGAGTGATTGTTGGGACGACTGCCATGTCGCACCAGTCATACATCCGCTCGAGTTCCTCCCATTCTACATGGCCCGCAAGCCTGACTGTGCCACCTAGCCCGAGCTTCGATACGAGTGAGCGGAGCTTTCCGAGATATGGTCCGACGCCGACGAAGACGGCGTCAACGGGGACCCCGTCGTTTCGAAGTTTCTTTGCAGCAAGCGCCATATTCTGGAACCCCTTATGATACTGCATCGTTCCAACGCATAGGATGCGCATCGTCGTGCGCTCGGATCGGGGTGCGGGCCTGCTCACCAGTGAGATGGCCCCTCCGATGTATATGGGCCTCACTAGTGCTGGAGAAAGACCGGCTGATATTAGCCGCTGAGCGATATAGTTACTCGTAGCGATTGTGAACGAGCATTTTCTTGTTGCCTCCAAGACTCCCTTGTCTCTTGAATCCAGCCATGAACTCAACGGAAACGGAATGCTGTATGAGGCATTGGGTACGTTGAGATTGTTGTGGAACGAGAGAACTATGGGAATCTTTGATTGGCTAACTGCCCTCGCGGCCGCGCGCAGCGCATATGTGTCACTAACATGAAGCAGGTCGATACGGTGCTCTTTCAGAGATTTAGAAATCGACCGGGCAAATATCGAGTTTAGCCCGGGAAATCCCAAGAGTCTGACTATCTTCGGTGTACGTCCAAGGCGACCTATCTTCACGATCCTGACGTTGTTGTTCGACCGGCGACGGGAGGGTGTGAAGACGACTGGGTCTAAGCCGAATTTGTTCAGACCGTCCAACAGCACCGCTAGGCTAACTTCCGCACCTCCATGGATTTCAGGATAGAAAGAAGTGAGAATTCCTACTTTCAAGTCAGAGCCTTCAGCGGGATCGATGTTTGAGCTAGCTTGCGAATGAAGAATCGATGGCTGGCTAGATAAGCTCTGTGAGAAGCCCGAAAGCTGCTGACATGTACTTCACCATATCATAGATGATTAGGCCGAGCAGTAGTTTGGGTCGATGAAACCATGTGTCTCTTTGACTTAGAAGAGATCTTCGGATCGGGAGCATTTGTGTGGATGCTTGTGATGGATACTTTTTCACATAAAGGTATGTTGTCTTCCCATAGTACCAGTGTTTCGAGGCAATTTCGGCAAGCGTTTTGGGTTCACCGATATGCCACTCCGCCGCACCCACTACACGAGAAATCTTGCCGTATCTGGCTACCTTATTGTGGACATCGTACTCCTCGTATGTGACGAGGGATCCATCCTGTCCTCCTACTTTTTCGTAGGCGTCCCGTCTGAAGAATCGTGCGGCCTCGATCTGGCCTGAACCGACATAGGATAATCGCTCAAAGAAGCGGACTTTCGACCAGAAGCTAATCCGAGGGTCTGATAGATTCGGAATGATAACCCCAATGGCGTTATCGTCTAGGGCGGCCTTGACGGCCTTTTCCAACACAGTCGGTTCCAGTACGAAGTCTGAATCTATCTTGTAGACAAAATCGCCTTTGCTGTTGGCGACCCCGAGCTTCACTTGGCTGCTCCTCTCGGGTCCTCCTTGAAGAACCAAATCAGCATACTGTTTAGCCAGGGCGACTGTTGAATCGCTTGAGAAGTTGTCGACGACGATAATCTCGAAGTTTCTATAGGTCTGAGCCCGTACGCTGCTAAGACATTCGCGGAGAGTTTGTTCGGAGTTCTTGGTAGGAATTATTACGGATATTAGGGGGAGCCCAGTCGAATCCATTTCCTTGTTGCTGTGTTCTGTCCGGCTTCCTAGTTCCGCACGAGGTCCGTCAGAGTTCATGAGGGACAACTTCTAGCAAACCTTGGAAGAATGAAGGTTGAGACTTGCACTACAAGCCGACCAATAGTGCATATCTGTTACTGACCGGAGGATGTATTTCATGTTCACGAACTATCCCGAAAACGGGTCTGGAGTTGAGAAAGAGGATACTTGACTTAAGCCATCTGTCTAAGCTTGGCCTGCCCCTTGAAGGGCCTGGTCAGAACGACCCATTGTGCCTTTCAAAGACTAGAAGCGGGCTATAGGTTTGTTTGGTGAGGATGTAATTTCTCTGATACCATCTCTTGATTCGTAGCCGGTAGGCGATCCCCAGAAGGTCGATTAGCATACGCATTACCTGGGTAGGTCGGAACGAAGCCTTGAGGTCGATATCGACGGGCAGTTCCTTTATCCTCAAACCAACGAGTGAAGCAACCGCAAGGAGTTCCGCGTCGAATGCGTACCTCTTGACAGCAAGGAGAGGGAGAATTGTGTAAAGCGCCCGGCTTCGAGCAGCCTTCACTCCGGCCTGAGTGTCCGATGCCCTAACCCCTGTTAACAGCCTCTCGAGTAAGTTGAATCCTAGGCTGAGAAACCTTCGCATTACAGGAGTCCGGACTTGAGAAAGAGGATGTCTCTTGGATCCAATTACGATGTCGGCTGAACTGAGGGCCGCTATGTATTTTCCTAACTCATGAGGCCAGACTTCCATGTCGCTGTCGATCGTGAACGCGAGCTCCCCAGTTGCGTGATAGAGACCCTTCTTCAGGGCGTAGCCTTTTCCCTGGTTTCTAGGGTAGCCTATTAGCTGGACGTTCTCCTGCGCAAGCTTCTCAACAGCTGTGGAAGTCCCATCAAGACTGCCATCGTCTACAACGATAATTTCGTAGTCCGGACATACCGCTGCGAATTGCTCCTTAACCTTGAAGATTGTGGTCGAAATGTGATCTATTTCATTGAAAGCTGGAAGGATGATCGAGATTCTACCCTTGACGAAGCCATCGATATGTTCTAGAAGCGGTGGTACAAGGCGCTCTGCAAGGGTCTGTTCTAACATCTGAGTTTTCACATCAAGGATTGGATACGGAATTGACTGGGACTCTCGGGTACTGAACGACCGACCAGGCCTGCACCAAGACAGAGTTGGAACGTGTCGTCGAGGCGCCAGCTCAACGCCGAGCTGTTTCCCCAGCGAACCGCGAGTTCGCTCAAGCGAAGCGCCGCATGTCGTCCCCTTTCCAGAAACACTCCCAGAGGCGACAACATACCGACCAACAGCTTCGAGAGAATTCGACTCAGAACTAGTTCGAGCCGTTCGTTCCTTACCGTGTTGACCCAGCGAACAGCGACGTCGATGAGGCCCCTCTCATGAATTTCCAAGACCTTGAACCAATGCCCCTGTCTAAGAGACTTTGCCCTAAGCGTGATCATCAGCTTCCGTGTAACTGGTCCGTTGTGGAGTTCTCTCAACAGCTCAGATTGGCTTGACATAGCTCCGGTCCACTCTAGCCAGACCCGTATTCCTGATCGCGGTGTTGTTCGGGCGACTAATAGATAAGAGGTTCCGTCCTAAATAAGTAGACGGCTTACTGCGGCAGTCTAGCGCTACCCCGATGTAGCGTGAGTGGTAGACCTATGTTGAAGGCGTTTCAGAATGGCACGGCGACCAGATTGGTTACGGCGCTTAGGACATAGTTCGCGTTGAAGAGCAATGCTAGCAGAAGGAGGAGATTGGCCAGGGCTGGTCTGTTGCCCAATTGCCGGGTAAGGAAGAGTACCGCTAAGGCTGTGATAACGGGCAGGGGCATATCGTAGAGGATTCTTGTCTGGAGAGGACTGGTAAGAGCAAGGAATGGAATCGAACTGAGGGCGACCCAGACTATCAGGAGGCGTTCAAACCTGTCTTTGTACTTGAGAAGTAACATCGATATTGCCGGGAGTCCCAAGAGAATTGCATTACCGAGAAGGCCGTCGTAGAAGGTGAATAGCGTCGTGATCAGGTTTTGCCACGGACCTTGGGAGCTGAGAAGTCCAGCTCCGGACAGAATCGGTGAAGTGTCCTGGGATACAATTAGCCCCCCGAAGACTTGGCTCTTGGCGACTTCGAGAAATATGTTGATGGCGAGGAGGACGACCAAGGCCTTAGCGATCGTAACGTTTCTTTCTTGTCTCAAAGTGATTAGAACGAAAAGAGTGGTGAGTGCTAGAACTATGGCCCACGTCCATGGGTGCGTAAGTAGGATAGAAATCGACAGAAGCGTTAGCATCACGAATCTGGACACCGTTGCAGTTCTTGCGAATTTGAGAAATACCATCAAAAACAGGTAAGTCTCTGAGAGGGCCAACCAATTGGCGTAAAAACCAGCCCACATTCCTACCGTTGTGTTGAAAGACAGTACAGAAAAAAGCGAAGCTACGGCGGCAATTTTCTCATTCTGGTATCCTTCTCGGACAAAGATGAACGTTGATACTGCCAGAAGTGGTCCTAGGATAGCTGGAAGCGCCTCGTAGGTCTGAGTTGCAGAGACCAATCCGGTGGCAGCTGTCAGGTACATAGGCACGAGCAGTAGAGGCCGGGAACCTTCCCAGGCAAATCCCATCGCGTAGGAAATTGCAGCAGCCGGAGATTTTCCTAACATTTGATTTACGTAATCAATGTAGAAGTGCGCATCGACTCCGACCGGAGTCATCATTGGGTTGAGAGTTGGTCGGTAGGGTATCAGACCTACCAGAAAGGCCAATGCAACCGCCACTACTAACAATAGTCGAGGTCTTCTGGTCAGAGTAAGCTCGGCGAGAGGACTTGCAGTATGCGGGCGAAAGAGAAGGAGCAGTGATTTCGAAAGCTGGTCAAAGTGCGATTTCAACCGTTTTGAGAATTTGTTGTCAAATGAAATGGCCAATCTAACAGGCCAAGTGTATAGGAGCAGAATCAAGAGTGTCGGGGAGAAGGGAGCAAGGACCGCGAAAATCGTTGCATTAGTCCGAGCGAGCACGAGGCCCTTATCAGCAAAGAAAGGATAGGCTGCCCATTCGATCGCGGAGGCGGCCTCTACCACCACAGCGAAAAGCAGCAGCCCGACTATTACGTTATACCTGGAGATTTTCAACACTGGATTGCCACAAAGCAAATCGTCCCTTCTATTCTTTCACCCGACCTCTAACTGTTGAGGCTGAAGCCATTTCTGTTGATTTTCCATGTTGTTTATTTCGCGTCTTTTGCTGCTGCCGTAGGAGGGAATGTTGTTCCAGCGAACGCATTGGGCTTTGCTAGCTCCCTACTTCCTAGGAACGTCAAGTCTCTCTCTTGCTCTAGTCGCTCTTTAGAAGGACCTGGAAGCAAAGGCTGTCGGGAAGACCACATGAGCGAAGAATCCCGCTTTGACAGTTTACTCGAAGACCATTTCGGGACGAGTCCGTAAGCCCAGGGGTCGCGGCGCTTCAGATCTTGGTGTTAGCCAGAGGGCTATCGGGTAAGTGGCACACGATGGTCCCGATAGACATCTTAGGGTCTCTGACGAACCTGAAATCGTTCAGATCAGCCTTTTCTAAGAATCCTCGCATCTCCGCCTCGCTGTAATGGTATGCGGAAGGACATTTTTGAGACTTCAGGTATACTAGATGTAGCGCGTTCATGACTGAGAGTTTCTTTTCAGAGAACGTGAATAGGAAATATTTCGAGTGAACCTTTCCCAGAAACTGGACAAGCTCATCCCCGTTCAGATAATCGAGTAATCCCAGTCCTGTGGTGATATCGACGGGAGGCAGAGTGGCTTCACGAATGTCGTGAACCTCGAAGTCGCATTTGTCCTCAACGCCGAGCGTCTTGGCCCTCTCGCTGGCAAGATTGATCGCGTGGGGAGAGAAGTCGAATCCTATCGTCTTAGCAGCCCCGTTTTGCAAGAGTCGGAAGCAGAAAGTACCACTGCCGCACCCAAGGTCAAGTACGGTCTGTCCGCCCACGTGTGGTTGGACGAGTCCAAGGGCTATGTTCATTCTTTCGCGAAGTGAGCCTCTGAACTTGGAAGCAACCTTCTCGACAAGACTCTGTCCTGACGTGGACTCTTCGTACGCATTCTTCTCCCAGTCCAGGATCTTCCTGTCCCAGTATTCTTTGATCTTATCGTCCATTTGAGATATCCAACATGGTGGTGAATTTGAATTGGGCGAGCAGCTCGTCTACTGCTTTGAACCGGTTTATCTGATATGGGATCATCGCGACGCTTCTAGGGGATATTCTTGCCGGTGAGTCATAAAGTTGCCATGGATGGACGAACATCACCGCAGGTTCACCAGCCGCATTGAATCTTCCGATGAAGTGAGAGACTCTGCTCCCCAGTATGCCTAGGAAGAATCCCGAGCCAACTGGCAGCTCTCCAACGGAGAGCGTGTAGGCCAGATTGCGTGGGAAAACTAGTTGGGACTGTCCCTTTAGGCGGTAGGTTGAGACCGGTATCTCCCGCACCCCTTCGATCTGCTGTCGAAGCCCAAAGGGCGCGTATGTAGACGAATCATAAGTGAATCCATAGTCTGAGAGAATGGGCAAGAATTCTCGTTTGAGGAAGATTCTAGTTGCTCGGAAGCCCTTTGGGCCAAACTCATCAATGAATCTCTTAGACTGATGTAGCTCCTCGACAAGTTTCTCCTTAGTGTGTAGTCTCGCGTGAGTATGAGTATGGTATCCTATTTCGTGACCGCGGCGTTTTATCTCTCGGATGATTTCTGGATGCCAATCAAATATCTCGGCTACGATAAAGAAGGTTGTCACTACATTGTGTTGATCGAAAAGTGCTAGGATTTCTTCAGCCGATTTCACTGTAAAGTCTCGGTCGAGGAGCCGACGACGCTCCGCGCCCTTTAGTTCATCTCGGTGGACCCAAGACTCAAAATCGACCGATAAGGAATTCTTCAGGTCTGTTCTTGGCAACACTAACCGCTCACATGTCTTGACTTCGTTACGAGTTACCACCTTGGATGACTTCACCGAATTCGCGTGCCGCCCTGTCCCAGGTAAATCTTGTCGACCACTTCAGAGCGCTCAGTGACATACTTTCGGCCAATCTTCTGTCGCGGAGAAGTCTTAGTGCCCGCTCGGCTAAGGCTGAAGGATTGAGCGGTTCCGCAAGAAAGCCTGTCTTTCCATCTACGATCGAGTCTCTCAGTCCGGGAATGTTGTATCCAACAGCCGGGGTTCCCATCGCATTTGCTTCGATGACGGAAATTCCCCACCCTTCTCTCACGGAGGGAACCATGAGCACATGAGCTCTCTTGAGGAGGTCCAGTTTCTTTTCTTCAGATACTCGCCCGAAGAACGTCACTCCGTCTCCGCTGCTTCGTGCCAACTCTGTTCTCTGATAACCGTCCCCCACCACCCACAATTCCGCATCGCCAAAAGTATTCCTAACGTGTTTGAAGGCTCTGATAGCGTGTTCAGGTAGTTTGTACTTGACGAGTCTTCCCACGTAGATCATGACGGGATGATTTTCCTTGGTAGGGACTTTTTCGAGCGGAGTGACGCCTATGCCGTTATGGACGATTTTGACGTTCTCAAAACCCAACCCCACGAGGTCTTTCTTTGTGGACGCCGAGACAGCGATAGTTGGAACCTTCCTGTAAGACTTCAGGAGCCATGGTTCAAGCACGTAGTATCCGAGGAGGCTCAGCGGAAAGGGGGTTTCATAGTACCAAACCTCCCTTCCCAACTGGTGTACGACAGCGAACACTCGCTTACCCTTAGCCATCCCCTTAATCCGAAACGGCAGAATCTTGATCTCGTCTATGAACACGTCAAAGTCGGATAGATGATTCCTAACGTAGGATCTACCCATCTGAAAAACGGTGTATTTTCCGCCCTGCCGGATGATTCGCATACCGAAACGGTTTGACTCGCTTTCGGAACCGGGAAATCGAGAGGCGAAGATTGTTACTTCGTGTCCATTCTTAACGAGTCTCTTGGCGATCTCTTCAGTGAAAGTCTCCGCTCCTCCTGCTTCAGGACTGGCCGCGTCACGCCAGTTCAGAAACAAGATTCTCGAAAGGAATGCCTCCTGCCTACCGGTGGCGTTTTGCGGGTTTCATGACACGATGTGTACGAATAGGGTCTTGCCTCTAGAAAAAGATTAGAGCTCGAAATCGTCTGGAATCAACAAAAGCGCTATCCCTGTATCGCTAAGGCAAGCGGCTATCACGCTGGCTCACTTAGGCGTCGGGAAACGGCCGCTCATAATCCCATTAGGGACGGATCGTCATTATTGCGAGTCACATTGAAACAGGAACTCTTAATGCTGACCATTAAGTAGGCTAGTGCCGTTCAAGGGAACTTTTCTTGTGCGGTATTTTCGGTTGCGTTCTTCATGAAGGTTCTCAGGCCGCCCCTTTGATCCACGCTGCCCTGAAACGGCTCGAGTATAGAGGGTACGACTCTGTCGGAGAAGTTACTGTTGACAAGGGCAAGCTCACCGTCAAGAAGGACAGCGGGCGATTGGAAGAGGTCAACGCAAAATACAATCTTGACGATCTTCCTGGACCAGTCGGAGTTGGTCATACTCGATGGGCGACCCATGGAAGACCCGCGTATGAGAACTCGCACCCTCTAGTTGATTGCAAATCAAGAATAGCGGTCGTCCATAACGGAATCATCGAGAATTACCTCGAAATCAAGAAAGAACTAGAGGCGAAGGGGCATAGCTTCCAGTCGAGAACCGACACGGAGGTCGTTCCGCATATGGTCGAGGACTATCTCTCCCAGGGAATGTCCTTGGAAGATGCCTTCAGGAAGACTGTAAATCGGCTTGAAGGAGCCTACGCGATAGTTCTCACAAGCGTTGAACAGCCTGAAACCATACTTTGCGCGCGCCAAGAGAGCCCGCTTGTGCTGGGGGCTGGAGAGGGTGAATACTACTGCGGGTCAGACTTTGCAGCATTCCTCCCACTTACACGAAAGGCAGTTCTTCTCGATGAGGGCGAAATGGCAGTCTTGAACCGGAGCGGGGTCCGGATTCTCAAGTTGAAGAATGCAGCTCCCGTCCATCGGGAGCCGATCACAATATCATGGGACCCGGAATCTGCCAAGAAACAGGGCTTCCGACACTTTATGCTCAAAGAGATACATGAGCAAGCCCAGTCGCTTAGGGACGCCCTGAGGACGGAGCAGATCTACTATGACGAGTTCGCTAAGAAAATCATAGATGCTGACAAGGTGTTTATCGTCGCCTGCGGAACCTCGTATCACGCGGGCCTAGTCGGAAGCCTCGCTCTTACCAAGCTCGCTGGAATAGACGCGAGAGTTGTCATAGCAAGTGAATTCTCAGAAGAGGCCCTCGATCTAGTCTCCCCAAGAAGTGTTCTGCTCGCGATAAGCCAATCAGGTGAGACGATGGACACGCTGAACGCAGTGCGCGACGCCAAGGCCAAAGGCGCCACGATTCTGAGCGTCCTCAATGTTCTAGGCTCGACCCTCATGCGTCTCTCCACTGTCTATATCGATCAGAACTCGGGCCCCGAGATCGGTGTTGCTTCAACCAAAGCATTCACCAGCCAGATCGCTGTTCTGCTAAGGCTCGCTGCGACAGTCGGACGAAAGAAGGGGAAGGTCTCCGCCAAAGAGATTACGGAGCTAGAGTCGGAACTACATCGAGTCCCGGATATGATTCAGAGCATCATCAATACGAAAGTCGATGAAATTCGAAAGATTGCGGAAGAATGCGATGCTGCTTCAAGCATCTGTTTCTTGGGACGCGGGATCAACGTTCCGACAGCTCTCGAAGGACGCCTCAAACTCCTCGAACTGAGCTACGTACCTGCGATAGCTTATCCCGCGGGCGAGAGCAAACACGGCTTCATCGCACTCATCCATGAAGGATTCCCAGTCATCTTCGTCGCACCAAAAGACGAGACACACAAGCGCATCATTGGCAACATCATGGAGATGAAAGCAAGGGGTGCTCGAGTCATCTCAATAATTGAGGAAGGAGATGAAGAGATCAGGAACCTCTCCGACCGAGTAATCGAAATTGGGGAATCCCTGCCCTCTCTCCTGACGCCACTTGTCTACGTTGTTCCCATGCAACTGCTAGCATATTATTTGTCGATTATCAAAGGACATGACCCCGATTATCCGCGCAACCTCGCAAAAAGCGTCACCGTAGAATAGAGAAGATTAGTCCCAGACCCGAGTGACACGCTCGCTTCAGCGAGGGCATGTGGCTGTAATTCACTTTACCTCGGAAGCCCCGCCCGTGAGTCCAAACTGTTCACGTGCGTGATGATCCTGAACGGAGCTCACAAGGAGATGGGCTTGCTAGGTCGTCTTCGAGTGATAGATCAATTAGCCCGTGATCGCGGAGGTTTTTCGCTGTCGGTTGGATCCAAGTCGACAAGGCTCGCTAATGTAAACGTTGACATCAACAAGAAGGTCTGCCCTGACATCGTCGCGACAGTTTTCCACTTGCCATTGAGGTCCGAAATCTTCGACACGATCCTATTCACCGACGTCATACAATACCTGCCGATCAACACGGAGACTCAAGGTCTACTTGAGTTGAAGAGATGTTCGAAGAAAACAGGACGCATTATCCTAAGTGCACCAAACGCCGTCGCGCTTTTTACTTTGCTTGACCCTGACAGATGGCTGTTCGGTAATCACCCTTACACCCTCGAAAGGCTTTCAAACATCGCGATTGGTGCCGGATTGCAAATAGAACGGTCGACAATCTTGGGCGGTACTTGGGAGGCCATAGGCCTCCTGGCCCACTATCTTACCGGTTATTTAGTCCGGAGAGTTTTTCGTAGAGAATTACCTTACCCCGCGAAGTTAGCCAAATTGGCCGATGCACAATACTATTGTGCAAGCAAGAAAGGATACACAATTTTCCTAGTCTGTGGTCAGCAAAGAATACAGTTCTGATGGCGCTTTGAGAAAACCACATCGGACCCTGAACTCAGCGGAAAAACATGTAGCGTAACATTACGGGACGACGACCAGACTGGGATCTAGATGAGTTGCTCCACCGAGGAGAAGCCATCCCGACCATGTAGTTCCAGAAAGGCTGTTGTACCAAAGTTCCGACGTGGAGCCGCTGACAACTATGGCAAGGGTTGATCCGATCATTACTGCAGCTATTCCGGTCTGAGCGCTGCCATTAGCGCTATTCCAATTAGGGTCCCAAGCCGTGTTTGGTGGACAACACCCTGGGGGTGCTGACTTTTCGTACACCGTATTGTCGAAGCCTCGGACTACAACATGCATGGTACCATCTTCTGCGCTGACCAAGGTTGGAGCGATCGGAGAGGAGCCGTTCAGGCGGGTCCATGCGAAGCCAAAGCCTAAGCCACCTGGTGAACAACAATTCAGAATGGTTTCGTAAAGGCCACTGTCAGTTCCTCTTACCAGGATATGGACCAAGTTGCCGTCGAAGGCGGCGGCAGGACGCGCAATCGTGGCAGCATTCGCGGGGTCGTCGAACAGGGTCCACGACTTTGACCAAATGCCAGAAGAGAAGGCTTTGGCGTAAATCCCATTGTTAGAGCCCCTAACCACCAGCGTAAGATAGCTGAAGGACGGAATCGGCAAGAGAGCCGGGAGGGAGGGGGTGTTTGCCCCCAAGTCTAGCCAACCTGAAGCCCATGTCCGGCTGGTCAGGTTGAACGTAGTGTCCCACAACTCGTTTGTTACTCCTCGAACAATCACGTGAACTGCGCTGCCCAGAACAGCGCAGAGGAGCTGGTCAATTATTACCCCCGTCGGATTCCGGTCCCAGTTAGCCGACCAGGTGCCCGCGGAGAAGGACTTGTGGTAGACATTGTTGTCATAGCCTCTCACAACAAGCTCAACGCCGCCGGGTCCAGATGCGCAGAGACCTGGACTGGAAGGACTCGCACCAGACAATGATTGCCAATTGCTCCATGCATTCGTAAATAGGCCGCTCCAGTAAAGACCTCCCTCTACCCCTACAACTACCGAAATCAACGACGGAGCTGACGCGCCATAGCTTGCGACCTGCACATTTTCTCCAACGGGAGTTCCGCCATTGTCTCTCAGAAGGACGCATATTGTCGTTCCAGGTACGCTGCTGGGCGAACATGTCGAAACAGAAGGATAGTTGATGGGAGTACTGCCTGTGGCTGCCTTCACCACATAGGTTATGTTCAACGCCATTCCAGAACAAGGCGCGGTAGTGCACTCATTAGCCGGCCCGCTTTCGACTGTGGAGACCTCGACGACGCCAGCACCATTAACAGTTCCAAGAGTACAAGACCCCGTGACACTGATCCCGTCGATACATATCAGGGTGGACGACGGCGATTTGATGAGGGGACCCAAGACCGCCTTGATAGGATTCAGAATTGCGCTGTCAGCTTTGACGTAAATGTCGAAGCCATGCATCGGGTCGGATCCTTGGATGAAGATGCCTACCGTAAAGTTCTGGTTGACCGCCATATTGGAAATGTTGGGTGGATGAGCAGGACAGCTAGTAGCTAGTCCAGATGTTGTTGCGCAAACAAGCCCGAGCCCGGGAGAGGCATGAACTACGTGCCACGGCGATGAAAGGAACAGAGCAGAGCTAACTAAGATAATCGTTGGAAGAAGAGCCAATGGCTTCTTGCGCAAGAATACCGAGCTCTACTACGCCGATTCGCTCATTCGCTGTCACCAGATACAACAGTACCGATAGGAGTACACGAGCTCCTCCATAGTGAGCTGTAGATAGAAGCGAACAGACTATCGAAGTTACCCACCCCTCTCGGTCCATTGATTAGAAGCTGGCTGGGATGGTTGTTAGCTGGGGAATCGGCCATTTGCGGCGGACTTGACGGCGGAGATCATTTCTGGCCGTTGTCCGATCTTCGGTTGTTCCGGACCTTAAGGGCTTGTCAGACGCGCACGAACTACTAGCCGTTTGAGAATCGTCAGGAATGGCCTGGAAAAAACAGGCAATGCGTTGTCAAGCAGCTTGAAGTCAGCTTCGGTGAATACCGAGGACATCCTTGCCGCTATCAGAAAACAGCCCACGAATGCAACCAATAGCAAGGCAAGACGGAAGAGTGGAAGAATATGGAAGCTGCTTGTCAGGATCTGATCAACGACCCAGAGAGGAGAAGCGGTGAGAACCGTTAGGACCAACCCCTTCGAGAGACCCCAGGTCACTGGTGCGTGCACCATCCGATGTAGGGAAAACCATGCAAGCAACAACATTGTAACGGCAAGCAACGCTCTCCCTATGGCCCCCGCTGTCGTCCCGAGCAAACTGGCCCCGAGGCCGACGGATACTAGGTCGATTGACGTCGCTGCGATGCCGATGCCGAGGATATGGGGGGTCTTGCCAATGGACTGGAGTGTTGTGATCAGCAGCAAGCCTTGAGCTGAGAAGATGATGGTCAAGGCGAGTATTGCAAACGGGACCGTCTGGTTCGCCAATGAGGCTCCAAATACTGCCCCTAGAGCGGTTGGCGCGATGGCGGCGAGACTGACGCCCGCTGGGAGAACTGTTAGATTGACTAGTCTTGTCGCAACACCGAGTTTGGCTGAGACTGTAGCAGGTCCTTGGTTTGTGTAGCTAAAGGAGAGTGAAGGGAAAAGTGCTCCTGCTACTGGGGTCCAAAGTATAGAGAGGAAGGAGATACTGGAAACGACAAGATAGTATGCTCCAGTCGTGCTGAATGTTCCCAAGATTGCTTGTAGGAGAGCAATGTCTCCCCAGTTTTGGAGAAGCGTGACTATGGTGGAGGCAAAGAGAGGCAGACTGAAGACGAGCAAACGCCGCGCGGGGAAACTGTCGGGATGGGGTAACTTTCCCTTCCAGAGATAGAGCGAGAGGATGAGGGTTGCAAGTGCCCCAATAGTCCACCCGATTGGAATTCCGAGAACTCCGAGTCTTGTCCTAGCGAGAACAAGCCCTAGGCCGCGGCTAAGAGGGTAAAATAGAATATTCTGGTACGCGAGGTCAGCGTAACGTCCTACTCCGAGGAAGTAGCCGCCGAGCAGGGCGGTGAGGTCGAGGAGAAAAGAGCCGGCAAAGGTTACAATCAAAGCCGTCGGGTCGGAAGTTCTGAAGATCGTTATTCCGACCAAGGGAGAGACAAATATCGCTAGTAATAGAGCTGGCCCTGCAGTTGCTAGCAGCAGTCTAAGGCTTGTCCTGGCAACAGCAGCGGCATGAGAGGCATCCTTGATTCCCATACTGGCCGACATGAAACGCGTTGCGGCAGCTGGAAGAGACATCTGGCTGAGCGTAGTAAAGATAACGAGAGCCGCTGTGAGAAGCGAGATCTCTCCGATCTGTGTGAGATCGAGAACCCGGACTAGGAGGACATAGTAAACGAGCGAGGTAGCGTAGATGACTATTTGCTGGATGGTAATATAGGCCGTGCCGCGAGGAACATTGAAAGTAGTTGTCGTCTCGGCCAATGATGAACCGTGTGCCAGATTGGCTCATTCTTGTAGATTGTGTTTGAGGTCGACGAGACGGAAATAATGGGATCTCTGACGTATTGCACGGTCGAGTGATAAAGCTTCAAACTTATCGCAGCACTAGCGTGCCAATTTGCAAGACTCTGATCGCTTACTAGGCCAACGCATGGGAAAGAAGGAGGTAGCTATCATCGTATGGAGCTATCCAATGGTACCGATCTGAAGGAAACTCTTAAATGCCGAACCGATGAACTGCCGTCCGTTTACCATGAGTTCAGAGTCTCACCGGGGTAGTGCCCTAGGTTTAATTATTCCAATTGCTCTCCTCGCTATCATTAGCCTGGGAGCCGGCTACTACTTCGCGTATGCGAGGAGCTCAAACTTTCCCGTCTCTTGGAGTATTAATCCTCTCATGATCAAGTTCAATACGTCAGACAATTTCAGTGGCAGTGCTCCGGATTCTTTCACGTGCAAAGGAGATGTTTCGCCAGTCACCCTGCAGACAACATCTAGCCAGCCAAACATTATTTCGATTACGGTATCACCATCTTCGTTTCCTAGTTGCAATTCCACGCCAGACAATGTGGTCGTAACCGCGTCTTGCACTGCAGCTTATCGAAATACAAACTGCGATGGAGACCAATACACCGGAACCGTCACCGTATGCGGACCTTCGGCGTACACTTGCCTAAAGCAGAGCTTGGTCGTGACCGTAGCCGTCACCACCCACAAGTGCCCGTGTCCTACAACTAGTGGATAATCCCACTACGCGTCGAGCCGGTTTGCTCGAGCATGTTGTGACATCGAGCATATCCTACAAACTGATTTTGGCCTACTGCGGTATTGACTACTCACCAAGCTAGGTGGTCGTCTTGTTCTGACCCTTAGAGGGCTGTCCCAGTATATCTGTAGCATAACTGGGTTCGCTGTAGTTCGCTCTCGCTTCTCGTCGCGGAAAAGTCTTAACTCTCGGATTCGCCGAGTAGCTGTCTCGTATGGGATCCATTAACCGTCTGCGAACTCTACTTCCTGCCTTTGTTCTGATCACACTGGTCGGCATCGGGTTGGGAGCTGGTTACTATTTCGCCTCCGCTACCATCACTAGTACCGCTTCATTCCCGGTCACTTGGAGTGTGCGTCCTCTCGACATCAAGTTCTCGGTGGTGCACTCCTTTTCTGGGAGTGCTCCGGACTCCTTCACCTGTAGCCCGTCTGTTTCGCCCGTCACTCTGCTGGTTTCCTCGAGCCAGCCCGATATTATCAGTATTACAGTCTCTCCAACATCGTTTTCCAGCTGCGGATCAACGCCAGACAACATAGTCGTTACTGCAGCCTGCACTCTTGCTCATCAAGACTCAAGTTGCGAAGGAGACCAGTACACCGGACAAATACTGGTATGCGGACCTTCCTCCTACACTTGCCTACAGAGGGCATTAGTTGTCAACGTAGCTGTCACTACGAATCCGCACTAAACCGCCCACTTCCAGAGCCGATCTGCTCAAGTGCGTTTTTGACCGTCGAATCCTATCCTTGTATATCTGTAGAATAGTCAGGTTTGCCTCAGTTCGGCCTAGAGGTCCTACAGCGAGGCCACGGGGAAGAATTTCCGGTCTTTCCGCGTGAGACTATTTCCGGTCGGCTAGTTATCGCGAGAATCCGCAGATTCTCTAGTTTTATAGCGTTGGATAACCAGGTTAGACTATTCATATCCACCGATGGCTCTCGATTGCTCTGAGTGACAGACATTCCACGCCAAAGATAAATACATCTGGAGCAGTTAAGCCAAACCGTAAAGAGTTGGTTTTCGTTTGAGTTTTGGTTCGAACAAACGCCTCATCCTCATAGTTCCCATAATTCTAGCCTTCACACTGTTTGCGATCTTGCCGTCTGTTCCATCCGCTCACGCACAACT
>Ga0066675_10000106_pt1 | contig 23071 bp, 24 predicted proteins | sample GraSoiAngelo_124_FD_62295 | JGI IMG/M metagenome (GOLD analysis project Ga0066675, IMG submission 62295) | Grasslands soil microbial communities from the Angelo Coastal Reserve, California, USA - 14_0927_05_20cm | ecosystem: Environmental > Terrestrial > Soil > Grasslands | place: USA... | reverse complement strand
AATGATTCGGTGTCCGCGGCGATGGGCAATCTCGTTTCCCTCGGACTCCCGCTCGACTACTACAGGACGTATGCGGACAGGGTCGGCAAGGTGTCGCGGGTGGAGGTGAAGCGGGTGGTGACGAAGTGGGTAACGCCCGCGCGTTGGCCGGTGGTGATCGTGGGTCCGGTCGCGCAGAGCAAGGAAGCGCTGGAGAAGCTCAACCTGGGGCCGGTCTCGATCGCGCCGGCGGTCCCAGGAGCAAAGCCATCCGCCTCGACGCCCTGATCGGGCTGCGTCTAGAGCGCGCGGCGCACCGCGTAGATCGCGATCGCGCGCAGCTGGTCCGCGACGCGCTCCGGTGCGAGCGGGGAGTCGAGGGCGCGAAGGGCGTCGTCGCAGAACCGCTCCGCATCCGCCCGCGCCGACGCCTCGGCGCCGCTCCGGCGCAGGATCGCGCGAAGCTCGTCGACGTCCGCATCAGGCCTGCCGAGCTGCGCACGCAGCCGGCCTGCGTCGGCCGCGGACGCCTTCTCCAGCGCTCGCGCGACGAGCAGGGTCCGCTTCCCTTCCCGCAGATCGCTCGCGTTTGGCTTTCCGGTCACCTCCGGCGCGCCGAACGTGCCGAGGAGATCGTCGGCGATCTGGAAGGCGACTCCCAGCGGCCGGGCGTAGGCGCTGAGCACGTCGAGCAACGGCTGTGACGCGGAAGCAAGGGCAGCGCCGAGGTGGAGGGGAAGCTCGAACGTGTACGTTCCCGTCTTGGCGCGCTGGATCTCGAGGACCTCCGCCGCCGAGAGCTCGCGCCCTCGCGGGCCGCGCAGATCCGCCATCTGGCCGACGATCACCTGCTCGATGGTCCGCGCGGCCATCGGCGCCGCCGCTCCGAGGAGCTGGTAGGCCCACGCCTCGCAAAGGCTGCCAGCGAGCAGGGCGAGGCTCGACCCCAGATGATCCGCGCCGAGCGCGCGGTGCAGCGTGGGCCCGCCGCGGCGGACGTCGTCCTGATCCATGAAGTCGTCGTGGATGAGGAGGTACGCATGCAGCAGCTCCACGCCGATCGACGCATCGAGCACGGCCTCCCTCTGGCCGCCCGCCGCTTCATGGCCGAGGAGGAGGAGAGCGCCCCGCAACCGTTTTCCGCCGCGGAGGAGATAGTCCCGGAGCGCGTCGGCCACGTCGCGCAACGCCACTGGCAAGGCCTCGAGCGCGCGCAGCTTGTCATCGAGAAAGGCGCGCAGCCGCGGCTCGGCGATGCGCGCGTACTCGACGATGCAGTCCGGCGGATTCAGGGGAGCGCCGCGAGGAGAACGCATCTCATCAGTCTAGCTCGCGAGCGCCCATGCTCAACCATGGACTCGCCAAGCCCCCGGCGGCCGTGCCTACGTCGCTTCCGCCGACGGGCCGCGCGCCACCAGCTTGGCGAGGATCTCCTGGGCGCGGTGCAGCTTGATCTCGCCCGCGGCGATCAGCGCCCGGGCCACTTCCTCGACGGCGGAACCCTTCGCCCCGGCGCTCACGGCGAGGTTGCGCGCGTGGAGAGCCATGTGGCCCTTCTGGATCCCGACGGTGCCGAGCGCGCGGAGCGCGGCCATGTTCTGCGCGAGACCGACGGCCGCCATCACGCCCGCGAGCGTCTGCGCGCCCGGGTTCCGCATCATCCGCAAGAGCACCGGGATGAGCGGATTGGCCTTCACCGCGCCCCCCACGGTACCGACCTGGATGGGAAGCTCGATGGTGCCGTGCAGGGCGCCCTCCTCGACCCACCAGCGCGTCAGCGGCTCGTAGCGGCCGTTGCGCGCACAGAAGGCGTGCGCGCCGGCTTCGATGGCCCGCCAGTCGTTCCCGGTGGCGAGAGCCACGGCGTCGACGCCGTTCATCACTCCTTTGTTGTGCGTGCAGGCACGATACGGGTCGGCGTCGGCGAAACGGGATGCCTCGGCGATGCCGTGGGCCACCTCCGCACCGGAGAAGCCGAAGTCGGCGAGCGCCTCGAACGGGATCCGGCAGGAAGCGCGCGCCAGCCGCAGGTCGGCCAGGTTGGAGAGGATCCGGAGCCGCACCCGGCCTCCGGTGATGCGCTCGATCAGTGGCGCGACGCCCTCGCACATGGTGTTGATGAGGTTGGCGCCCATCGCGTCCTGGGTGTCGACGATCAGATGGACGATGGCGTGGGTCTCGGCGCCGACGCGGATCAGGCGCACTTCCACGTCCTTGGCGCCTCCGCCCCGCGCGCTCATCGCCGGGTGCAGCGCGTTGGCCGCCGCGAGGATCGAATCCTTCTGCCGGAGGACAGAAGCCTTGGCGGCTTCAGGATTGGAGAGCTCGGTCACCTGGACCTGGCCGATCATGCGCGGCTCGTCGGCATCGGCCTTGAAGCCCCCGCCCTCGCGGACGATCTTCGCCGCCAGCGAGACTGCCGCGATGACGGACGGCTCCTCCACCGCCATCGGAACCAGCACGTCCTCGCCGTTGACGAGGAAGTTGAGCCCGATCCCGACCGGCAGCCCGAGAACGCCGACGGCGTTCTCGATCATGGCATCCGCGTTGGCGAGGGGCAGGGTGGCGCTCTCTCCCAGGCCTTCCAGCTCGTCGCGCGACAGCTCGAGCTGTTCCGCCAGACGCCTCAGCCGCTCCGCCATCTTCATCTTGTAGAAGCCCGGCAGCCTGCTGGAGCCCATCCCGGTGTGACCTCCTCGAAGGCGGCCGTAGTGTGACGTGATTCGGGATTTCGTGCAGCTCAAAACGCCCGAAACGACCACGGCTGTCCCATCTCGAGGATGCGCTGCGTACATGAAAGTCGCGCCGGGAATTCATGAAGATTTGGGGAAGCGTCAGCCGCTGCCGCGCCGGAGGTGCGGCTTTGCGGCTGTTGCTCGAGACTGTACACATGTCAGCGCGCTTTTAATGGGCTCCGCCGCGCGCGGACAGGGGCGCCTCGCGGCGCACGCCGAAGAACAGTGTCTTTCCGCCCCGCCGCACGTAGAGCCGGGCGATGTCCGCGGTTTCGGAAACCGCCTTGCGATACGCGGCCTTGTCGGCGACGGCACGGCCGTCGATCTCCAGAAGCAGGTCGCCTTCGCGAACGCCGGCGCGATAGGCGTAGCTGCGCAGATCGATGCTGCTGATCCGCACGCCGCGGCCCTCTCCGTCGCCGGCGGCGGAGTCCTCGACCGCGAACCCGAACGGCTCCTGTTCGCGGCGCAATCCGGGGGGAGGCGGAGGCGGCTCCCAGGGCGCGCCGGGCTTCTCCAGCAGCATCACCTGGACCTCGAGGGCCTGTGCGCCGCGCCAGACGCCGACGCGAACGCGCTTGCCCGGGGTGGTGCGAGCGGTCAACCAGCGCAGGCGATAGCTCTCGCTGACCGCCTCTCCGTCGAACGAGGTGACCACATCCCCCACCTTGAGTCCGGCGCGCGCAGCCGGACCGTCCGCGGCCACGTCGGTGATGATCACCCCCTTGCCGCCGGGGACGCCGAAGCTCTCCGCCAGGTCCGCGGACATCGATTCCTGGATCGAGATTCCCATGTAGCTGCGCACCACGTGGCCCTGGGAGGCGAGCTGCGGAGCCACGTCGCGGAGCTGCTCGACGGGGATGGCAAACCCGATTCCCTGACCGGAAGGGTTGACCGCCGCGTTGATCCCGATGACGGCGCCGCGCGCGTCGAGCAAGGGGCCGCCGGAATTGCCGGGGTTGATCGCCGCGTCGGTCTGGATGAAGTCGTAATAGCCCGGCCGTCCGCTGGGGTTCACGTCGCGGCGTCCCTTGAAGCTGACGATGCCCGTCGTCACGGAGCGGGAGAGACCGAAGGGGTTCCCGATGGCGACGACCCACTCGCCGACCTCCACCCGGTCGCTTTCGCCGAGCGCGAGGACCGGGAACGGCTTGTCGCCCTCGATCTTGAGCAGCGCCAGGTCCGTCGCGTCGTCGTGACCCACCAGCGTTGCGCGATAGACCCGCTCGTCTTCGCCCACCTGGACGGTGATGTCGGTCGCTCCCTCGATGACGTGGCCGTTGGTGGCGATCAGCCCGTCGCTGCGGATGAAGAAGCCGGTGCCGATCCCGCGCACAGGGGTCTCGACCGGTCCGCTCCCGCCATGTCCGTACATGCGCTCGAGGAAGTCGCGGAACGGATCGTTGCCGCCGGCGCGCGCCGTGGTGGCCACGATGCCCACGACCGCGGGCATCGACGTCTTCACCAAGGCGGCGATGGAGGAGGGCGGCGCGGTGGGCCGCTCCCGCGTCGCCGGTGCATCGATCCACAGCACCTTCGACGCGAGCAGCAGCGCGAGGGCGAGCGTCATGCGGGCAAGGGTGGGGACGCCCGCCCGCTGCGGCAATCGCTCCGTCTACTTTCGGACCATCGCTCCGACGAGCTGTTCGGCGGCGTCGTTCGCGGCGCGCGGCGGCCGTCTGCCGTCGAGGAGCACCCGGAATTCGTACTCGGTGCGCGGCTGCTTCGGCGTCCAGCACCGCACTTCGACGTCTCCGAGGAGCTGCGACATCACCTTGCCGGTGCATTGCGGATCGCCTTCGCCGCGGCCTGCGAGCGCGTCGAAGACGGTCTGGCCGGCCGCCGGCTTCCAGGACATGGCCGCCGAGATCGCCTTCTTGGCATCGCTCGCGTCGAATCGACCCTGAAGCCAGACGAGAGTGAACGCGAGAAGCGCGATCATGGCCACCGCGATCGGCCAGCGCCGCCTTGGGATGCCGAGGATGGCCGCCACGGCGACGTCGTACCACGCAGGTCATGCCACCGTAGGGTCAGGTTGGATTACCTGGACTCCGCGCGGGCGGGCTCGGCGAGCAGCGAGTCCAGCGCGGCACGGTCCGCGGGATGCAGCGTCTCTTTCGGCGGCTGCGGAACGATCCCTTCCCGGCTGGCGCCGCGGCGGCCGGTCTCCGATTGCGGACTGGCCGCCTGCGCCTTCCGGGACGCGCGGCGCGCGGGCGCACGCGCTGGATCTTCGCGGGTCGCCTTCGCGCCCACGGTTGCGACCCAATCCCAGCTCGCCCGCAGCGCTCGCGCTGCGATGCGCGCTGCGGTTCGCGGCGGCACCGAAGAGACGGCGTATGCGAGGCCGCCGGCGAGGAGGATGGTAAACACCCACTTCATGCGCGCGACGCTGACATGCGCCCGCGCCGGTCGCCAATTTTCCGCCGCTTGACGCAGAGCGGCCTCGCCCGCATGGTACCCGCCGATGGCGAACGACGTTGCGCTTCGCGCCCGCCGCAGCGACCTGTGGATCTGGGCGCTGGTCGTCCTGGCGACGGCCAGCGTCGTCGCGGTGGCCGTGCTCCAGGGGAATCGCGCCGGTCAGCGCTTCGCGGGAAAGCCCGCGCCGGCCCTCTCGTTGCCGCTTCTCGGCGGGGGCAAAGCAGCGATTCCCCAAGGAAAGGTCACTGTCGTCGACTTCTGGGCCACCTGGTGCGCGCCCTGCCGCTACTCGATGCCGCGGCTGCAGAGCTTGTGGACGGAGTACAAGGCGCGCGGCGTCGAGCTCTATTCAGTAGATACCGACGATCCGGCGCCCGACCGCGACACGCAGGTCCGCAAATTCCTCTCCAGCAACGGGCTCAGCTTCCCCGTTGCGCTGGACGACGGCAGCGCGAGCGATGCCTTCAGCGTCGCCAACCTTCCGACGATGCTGCTGCTCGATCGCAGCGGACACGTGGTGTGGAGCCACGTCGGCGCATTCACCGCGCCGCGCGAGCGCGACTTGCGCGCCGCGCTCGACCGCGCCCTGAGCCCCTAGCCGCTGCCGCGCCGCAGGCGCGGCTCTGCGGCTACGCTTGAGACGTTCCGGCAGGCGCGGTCCGCCCCATCGTGTGGTAGCCCTTGTCCACGTAGATGGTGGTCCCGGTGATCCCGCTCGCCAGCGGGCTGCAGAGGAACGCCGCGACATTCCCCACTTCCATGGCGTCGAGCTTGTCCGGGAGCGGCGAATTCGCCTTGTAGAAGTCGACCATCTCCTCGATGAAGCCGATGGCGCTCGCCGCGCGGGAGGCGAGCGGACCCGCCGAAATGGTGTTCACGCGGATGCGGTGCTTGCGCCCCGCCTCGAACGCCAGCGTCCGGGTATCGCTTTCCAGCGCCGCCTTCGCCGAGGACATCCCGCCGCCGTACCCGGGCACCGCGCGCTCGCTGGCGAGATACGTCAGCGAAACGGCGCTGGCGCCCGGGCGCATCAGGGGAGCGAGCCGCTGCAGCATCGACACCAGCGAGTACGCGCTGACGCCGATGGCGGTCAGGTATCCATTGCGCGACGTCTCCAGGAGGGGCTTCTTCACCTCGGGCCCGTTGGCAAGGGAGTGCACGAGGATGTCCAACGGCTTGTCCCCGAAGTCGCGGCGCATCGCATCGGCGAGCCCCTGGATGGAGAAGTCCCCGCGCTCGTTGTAGCGCTTGCTGGTGCGAATCTCTTCGGGGCAGTCCGCGAGCGTGTCGTACGTGGCGTCGAGCGGGTAGATCCGCTCGAACTCGAGCATGCCGCCGCGCGCGAGCTTGCGGGACTCGTCGATCTTCCCCCTGCGGATCAGCGTCTCGAAGATGTTCAGCGCCGGCGGCCAGGTTCCCACGCAGACCGAGGCGCCGGCCTCCGCCAGCGCCTTCGAGATCGCGAAACCGAACCCGGCATCGTCGGCGACTCCGGCGACCAGCGCGCGCTTTCCCGTCAGGTCGATTCCCAGCATGCGCGCGGTATCGCGCAATCACCTGTAGTCCGCAAGCGAGAGGTCGAAGCGCTTGACCCATCGGTGCACTTGCATACGGGCTTTCCCCAGCGACCTGGCGACTGCGGCCACGTTCCCGTGGCTCGCGCGCAGCAGCATTGCGATCTGCTCGCGGCGGCGGAGGTCCTCCGCAGAGAGCTGCCGCGGGCGCAGGCCGGGGATCGCCGCCGCCGGCGCGCCGGGTGGCCGGATGCTCTCGGGCAAGTGCGCGAGCTCGATCGGCCCGTCGCCGGCGAGCACCAACGCAGCTGCGACGCACCGCTCGAGCTCGCGGATGTTCCCGGGCCAGCGATGACGCAGCAGCGCGCGTCCGGCGTGGGCGGTAAACGTCGCCTGCGCGCCGCGATGCCGGCGAAGGATCGCTCTGATGAGAAGCCCGAGATCCTCGCGCCGCCGGTGCAGCGGCGGCAGCCGAAACGTGAAGCCCGCAAGGCGCGCATGCAGATCGGGGCGGAACCGCTGCACCGCCACCGCGTCCTCCAGGTCGACGTGCGTGGCGGCGAGCACGCGCACGTCGATGCGCACCGGCTCGGTCGCGCCGACGGGGAGCACTTCGCCCTCCTGGAGCGCGCGCAGCAGCGCTGCCTGCGCCGCCATCGAAAGGTCGGCGATCTCGTCCAGCAGCAGCGTTCCTCCTTCGGCGGCCCGCATCAGGCCGGGCCGGCCCTCGATCGCCCCGGTGAACGCGCCCTTGCGGTACCCGAACAGCTCGCTCTCGAGGAGGGTGGGCGCGATCGCCGCACAATTCACCGCCAGGAAGGGGCCCTGCCTGCCGGAGAGCTCGTGCAGGGCGCGGGCGAGAACCTCCTTTCCCGTCCCGGTCGGCCCGGCGATGATCGCGGGCAGCATCGATCGCGCGATCGCCGGCACGGACAGGAGCTCCGCTGCCAGCGCCGGGGAGAACGTCGCCAGCGAAGGATGGGGTGGCGAGAAAGGTTCCACGGCCGCCGAGGCGCGGAAGAGAAAGTGTGTCGCACCCATTTCCAGGACGTCGCCGTCCACCAGCTCGCGATCGGTAATCGGCTCGCCGTTGACGAAGGTGCCATTGGTGCTCCCGCTGTCGACCGCTCGCCATCGCTGTCCTTCGCGGCAAAGCCGCGCGTGCGACTCGGAGATGAAGCGATCCGGGATCCCGATGCGAAGCGATGTGCCGTCGCGGGTCACTCCGTCTCCCCGGCAGAAGACGGCTTCGCCGGCGCCGATGAGCGGGTGCTGCGCGAGCTTGCGGCAAGGAGCGGCGCAATCGAGGACCTCGAAGAGATGGGGAACGCCGCCCAGGCGGCGGACGGGGTTTCGGGGAATGGCGGGGGTCAGGGGCATGCTGCCTCCGGGGCGAGCGCCTCGTCGAGGGAAGCCGCCAGCTCCAGCAGGCGCTGGGCGAGAGCCGGGTCGCCGTCGCCGGCGCGCGCAGTCGTCGCCGCGCTCTCCGCGGCAGATGCCAGGACGAGGAGGTCGGGCCGGCGCTCGCGGAGCAGCAGCGCGCGGCGGGCGACGCCGTCCGCCAGCCGCAGCAGACCCGATGCGTGCGCAGGAAGACCAGAAAGGGGTGCTTCGCTCGCCGGCGGCCGCAGTCCCCAGGAGAGCATGTAACCGAACGCGGCGCCGGCCGCGGTCCACCACGCGCTCGAGCCAAACGCGGCCGTGGCCGCCATCGCTCCCAATCCGCAGAGCAACGCGAGCGCCCATCCGCCGTGTCGGGCGAGCCACTCCTCCGAGGGCGGCCTCATCTCCACCCGCCGCACGGTTGCGGGCAGCCCCTGGGCGGCGCAGAGCGCCGCCGCCGCTTCCGCGCTCCGATGGCTCGCGGCGCTCACCAGCACCGCCTGTCCGGCGCCGAGCAGCCGGCATTTCCAGCCCGGCGATGCCCGGGTTCCGAGCCGCTCCAGCACGCGCTCGATGGGCCGCAGCGGCGCCCGCGGGCGGACCACGTCGTGCACGAGCACGTCGTAGTCGCCGGCAGCGAGCGCAGGTGCAGCCGGTGGAGGCGGCGGCACCGACCCGCCTTGGAGTGCACGCAGGAACTGGCCGGCGTCGAGAAACCGCAGCTCGGGGTCGTTCTCCAGCGCGCGTCGCAGGGCGGCGGCATCGCGCCCGTCGATGGGAGGGGCGGACGAATCGCACCACCGGTGCCCGGTGAGCATCTCGTACCAGGTCGATCCCAGGGCGTAGAGATCCGCGCGCGCGTCGCCTGGCTCGCCGGCCAGCACCTCCGGAGCGACGTAACCGAGGGTTCCGGCGATCGCGCCCTGCGAGGTGAGCCGCGATTGTCCGGCGACACGCGCCAGACCGAAGTCGAGGATCTTCACCGTGCCGCCGTCGGTGAGGAAGATGTTCTCCGGCTTGAGATCGCGGTGCACGACGCCGTGGCGATGGGCATCCCGCAAGGCCTCGCAGACGTCGCGCGCGATCCGCCGTGCCTCGGCCGGAGGCAGGGGTCCTTCGCGCAGCAGCCGCTCCCGCAGCGTGATGCCGCGGAGCAATTCCATCGTGATGAACGGCCGCCCCGCGTCCTGGTGCACGTCGAAGACGCGGACGATGCCGCGATGGTCGAGAGAACGCGCGATCGAGAGCTCGCGGCGGAAGCGCTCGCAAGTGGACGCGTCGAGCGCGAGGTGAGCGTGCAGCAGCTTGATCGCGATCTCCGCCCCCGTTGTCCGGTCGTGCGCGGAGAACACTTCGGCGAGCCCGCCCGCGCCGATCCGGCGCCGTAGCTCGAATCGCCCCGTGAGCAGCACGCTCCAGCGACTCCATGGCCGTCACTGCGGCCACGCAACAGTGCACCAGGTTGCGCAACACCCGCCGGGCGGTGCCCTCCCTCTGCGGAAGCGCGCGGTCTCGCCGGCACGGGGGATGCTAGGACCGGCCCGGAAGGAGGTGCCATGGTCATCGAGGAGCTCGACCCCGGGGCCGCAGCGGAATGGGATGCGTACGTCGAAGGCAAGGAGCCCGCCAACTGCTATCACCTGCACGGATGGCGCACCGCCGGCGAGCGCGCCTACGGTCTGCGGGCGCCGTATCTCGTGGCGCGATCGCGGCCCCGGGGCGAGTTGCTCGGAGCGCTGCCGCTGTTCTTCGTCCGCAGCGCACCGCTGCGGGGCTACGCAACCACCGGCCTGTTCGGATCGTACGGCCCGGTGCTCGCGGAAGACGCCGGGATCGCGGCGCTGCTCCTCCGGGAAGCCTGCCGGCGCGCAAGGGATGCCGGGCTTGGCTCGCTCCGGTTCAAGGGGTTCGGAGAGGAGCCGGCGGCGACCGGATTCATCCCGCTGGATCATTGGGTCATCGCCACCGTGCCGCTCTGGCCGTCGCCAGAACAGGCGTGGGCCGCGATCCGCGGCAAGGAGCGGAACCTGGTCCGCAAGGCGCGCGAACACGGGCTCGAGGTGCGGCGCGGGGCGGAGGGCATCGCCGCGTTCTACGACGTCCTCGCCGACAACATGCACCACAAGGGTGCTCCCATCTACGGCCGCCGCTTCATCGAGGAGCTCGTGCGGGCGTTCCCGAGGATGGCGGAGGTCGTCACCGTCAACCAGGGAAGCCGCTGCGTGGCAGGCGCGGTGACGCTAACCTTCAAGGGAGTGATGGCGATCCCGTTTCTCTCCTCGCGGCCGGATGCCCTCTGGCTGCGTCCGAACGTTCTGCTCGTCTGGGACCTCATCTCCCGCGCGTGCGCCGCGGGCGTACGGACGCTCGACTTCGGCACTTCCCTGCGCGGATCGAGCGCGCTCAGGTTCAAGCTGCACTGGGGAGCGCACACCATGCCCCGTTCCATCCTCGTGCGCGCGCTGCGCGGCCGCCCGCCCGCGATGGACGTCGAGAGTCCGGTGATTCGCGCCGGCGTCGCGCTCTGGCAGCGGCTGCCGCGCGCGTGGGCGGACGCTCTCGGCCCCCAGGTCTGCGCCAGGTTCCTCGCGTGAGCGAAGCCGTCCTTCCTGCCCGTCCGCGCTGGCTCCTGCGCGCGGCTGGATGGCTGCTCGCAGCCGCGGTGGTGTTCGTCGTCCTGCGCCGGATCGACTTCACCACGCTCGGATCCGCTCTCCGGACCACCGACTGGCGGTGGGTCGCGGTCGCGGTCGGTTGCAACGTGATCGGCAACACGGTGGCGCGCGTCCGGCGCTGGCAGGCCTTGCTCGAGCCGATCCCGAATCGCCAGCGCGCGAGCTTCCTCGACCTGCTGCGGATCTCCTACGCCAGCGGAGCGGTCAGCAACCTCCTGCCGGCGCGCGCCGGCGAAGCGGTCCGCGTGATCGAGCTCAAGCGCCGCCGCGGCTATCCCGCCTCCGCGCTGATTGCCGCCCAGCTCGCGGAGAAGGGCATCGAGGCGATCAGCCTCGGTCTTCTCTTCGGTCTCTGCGCGCTGCTGCCGGGCGCGCAATTGCCGCCGCTCGCCATCGCCGGCGCGCTGGCCGTCGCAGCGGTGGTGGTGCTCGCAGTTCTTCCCCGGCGCGCGCCCGGCGTCGCAGGCCGCTTCCTCCATGCCCTCCGCGCTGTGCACGCGGAACGGTCCTGGGTGCGAAGCCTGCTCTGGTCACTTCTTTCCGACGCCGTCGACCTGGCCCTCGTGGGCTTCTGCCTGCACGCGCTCGGGATCGACGTTCATCCCGCCGTCTGGGGCATGGTCCTCTTGTCCATCAACCTGTCCCTTCTCTTGCCCGCTACGCCCGGGCACCTGGGCGTCCTCGAAGCCGGCGCGGTGGTTGCGCTGACTGCGGCAGGCGTCAGTCCCGGGCCGGCGCTCGCGTTCGCGCTCGTCTACCACTCGGTGCACCTCGTTCCGGGCACGCTGCTGGGCGTGCTTGCGCTCGCGGTGCCGTGGGAATGAACCGACCTGATAGTCTCGCCGGATGCGCGTCGCGCTCCTGGCGCTGGTCGGCTGCGCCCATGCAGCGGCCGCTCCGTCTCCACCCGGATTTGCCCGGTCGAAGGAACGGGCGGCCGAGGTGTGCCTTCCTCCAGGCGAGAAGGCGTATCTGGCGGGCCTCCGGTGCGCCGATGGCAGCGCGCCGGGCATCCGCCGGATGGGGTCGGTCGGGAGCCGCGTGTCGCCGGTCGATCCGGACGATCCGCGCATCCTCCTGCAGATGGATCCGGAGCGGCCGCTGCAGCCGGGCGAGCCGGACCTGCACATCGTCGACGCTTTCGAGGCCCGCTGCAGCGGCGCGATCTATACGCTGTTCATCGACATGTACCACTGCCCGTCGCCGCAGCAGCCGCCGGCCGACGGCTTCACACGATGATCACTCGGTGCGCCACTGACTGACGGGCGCGGGAGGCGGAGGGATGTCCTCCTCGCGGGTGCGACCGAGGTTGAGCGTCTCCGCGGCGCGCCCGATCAAGATGACGAGCTGGTGGTCCCGCCAGCCCTTGTTCGCCTCGCCGTGCAGGAACTCCACCGCGTTCACGCGCGTGCGCGCCCGGTGATAGGGGCGGTCGGTGGTGATGGCGTCGTAGATGTCCGCGAGCTGGAGGATCTGCGCGGGCACCGGAAACAGCGAGCCCTTCAAGCCGTCGGGGTAGCCGGTCCCGTCGAGCTTCTCGTGGTGCCAGCGGATGATGGGCAAAAGATGGCGGAGGCTTTTGAGCGGCTCGCAGATGCGCTCCCCGATCATGGGGTGCTTGTTCATCACGATCCGCTCCTTGTCCGTGAGGCGGCCCGCCTTGTTGATGATCTCGTTCGGGATCCCGATCTTGCCGATGTCGTGCAGGACCCCGCCCTGGCGCAGCGCTTCGCACGTCTCCTCGTCCAGGCCGGCCAGCCGTCCCGCCTCGACGGCGAGGGCACCGACGCGCTCGGTGTGCCCTTCGGTGTAGGCGTCCTTCGCCTCGACGGCGTTGGCGAGCGCGAAGATCACCTGGGAAGCGTCCTCCAGCCGCTCGGTGGCGAGCCGGTTGCGGAGCGCGGAGCGGATGCGGGCGTGAAGCTCCGCGCGCGGCGGCGGGAACGGCAGGACGTGATCCGCGCCGTCATCGAGCGCAGCCACCGTCTGATCTTCGCCCGGCTCGGCGAACGCGATCACCGGCAGCAGCCGCGTGCTGGCGGCTCCCTTGATGCGCCGGCAGACTGCGCTGCCTGCGGCCGATCCGCCACGCAGATCGACGAACGCCACCGCGGGCCTCGCCGCCAGCAGCGCATCGGCCGCGGCGGTCGCCGAATCCGTCTCGATCAGGGCGTAATCCGAGCCCAGCGCCGCGGCGAGGGCTTCGCGAAAGGCGAGGTCTCCCGCGGCGAGGACAGAGATTCCCATGCGCGAATCGAGCGTAGCACGGGCTAGGACCCGAGGCCCACCCAGGAAGAGCCGTCCGGATACAGCTCCCGTTTCCAGATCGGTGCGTCCTTTTTCAGGGCCTCGATGGCATGGCGGCACGCGTCGAACGCGTCGGCGCGATGCGGCGCGGCCGCCGCGATGACCACGGAGATTTCGCCGGGTTCCAGCGCTCCGACGCGGTGGTGGATGATCACGCGCGCCGCCCACTTTTCCCGGGCCTGTGTGGCGATGTGATCGAAGATGCGCAGCGCCATCTCCGGATACGCCTCGTACTCCAGTCGCACTACGCGCTTGCCATGGTTGTCGGCGCGCACCGTGCCGACGAAGGTGACGACGGCGCCGCAATCCGCTCCGGCGACTTCCCGCACGGGAGCGTCCGGTGAAAGGACGCCCGGGCCGATGCGATGACCGCCTGCTCCACCGGACACCGGCGGGATGAGGGCCACCTCGCTGCCGTCCCGCAGCGCATGGCCCGCGGTGGCGAACTCCCGATCGACGGCCAGGCGAAGCTTCTGCGCTACCGCCTGCAGCGGAGGGTGCCGGGCGCAGGCAGCGGCCAGCGCATCGCCGGCGGTGGCGCCGTCACGGACCTCGAGGACCTCCGACGCGGTCCCCGCGCGCTCCCGGGCGGCGGCGAAGTAGAGGATCGTCACGCGCATGGCGCGCCCATGGTAACGCGTTTGACGCCAGAGGGGGCCGTCTCTATTGTCCGCAGCCCTCATGGCTGCGCCGCACAACCTGTCCGTCGACGAATGCCTCGCGCTCCTCAAGGACGGCTCGCTCCGTTCGGACAGCATCGCCGAGGAGATGGAGTGCGCAGGCGTCTCGCGGCCCCTGCCGGCGCAGGTGCAAGCGGCGCGCGACGCGCTGGCGAAGCTGCAGACCGAGGCCGTGGCGCAGACCGCGGGCCTTCCGGGGCCCGACGCGCGCGGCGTGGCCGCGGAGATCTCGGCGTTGCCGCAGATGCTCGCGCTTGCGCTGGTGCACGCGGCGGGGCGCGCCTCCCGGCAGGAGGTGCTGTTCGAGCTGGCCACTTCGACGAACCGGAGCCTGGCCAAGGAAGCCAAGCGGGAGCTGCAGAAGCTGAAGCAGCGCGGCGTGCAGGTGCAGGAGCTCCCTCCGCAGGGCGAGCCCGTGCTGAAGCCGCTTCCGGAAGGCGAAGCTCCCTCTTGCTACGCGAGCAGCATCGACGCGTACGGCGAACGGGCCGTGTGGTGGACGCGTCCCGCCCGCCAGGGCGTCGAAGTGGTGCAGGTGGTCCTTTCCGACCTGAAAGGGATCCTGGCGGTCGACGCGCTGGCGCTCTCGCGACGGTCGTGGCGGGAATTCGTCAAGCGGCTGCCGCATCAAGGGGTCGTCACCACGGTGGAGATTCCGAAGGATCACGCCCGGCAGCTCATTGCCGAGGCAGAGGCAGCGGGCGCCCGCAACGGCTTCTCCCCTCCTGCGGCGTACGCCGAAGCGCTCCGCCTCCTTGGCCCGGCGCCGGAGAGTCCACCGCCGTCTCCGGGCCTCTCGGTGGAGTTGGACGACGAGCTCGCGCACCGGCTCGCGGGGGCGGCGCTGTTCGAGGATCCGCTGTTCATGGCCTGGATCCCGGAGGAGGACGAGCTGCGCCGATTCGCGCTGCGGATCGACGAGATCGCCACCAGCCAGCTCTACGTGGACGCCCGCCAGAGGCAGCAGGGATTCGAGCACGCCGCCGCCGACGCCGCGCTCGCCTATTTCACGCCGCAGCGACGCGCGATCTACGCGAAGCGCCTGGTGGAGATGGGCCACGTCCTCGCTTCCGAGGACCGGCCGGACGCGGCGCGGACGGCGCTCGCCGTATCCCGCGCGCTGGAGAAGGATGCAATGAACCCGTTCTGCCGCGCGCTCTTCACGCACGCGCTCAAGGGCCGAATGGAGCAGAAGGCGGCGCCACAACCGGCGACGCCGTCGGGGCTGGTCACGCCGTGAGCGAGCAGCAGCGCAATCCGCTTCCCACCACCGACGCGATCATCGCCGGAACGGATGGCCGCATCGTCCTCATCCTGCGCAGGAACGAGCCGCGAGGCTGGGCCATCCCCGGCGGCTTCGTCGACTGGGGCGAGGAGGTTGGGGTCGCCTGCCGGCGCGAGGCCCGGGAGGAAACCGGCCTCGAAGTCGAGCTGGTCGCGCAGCTGTTCACCTACTCGGATCCGCGGCGGGATCCGCGCAAGCACACCATTTCCACCGTGTATGCCTGCAGGGCAAAAGCAGGCACGGATCTGGTGGCGGGCGACGACGCAGCCGATGCGCGATGGTTCAGCGAAGCGGAGGTACCTTGGCGGGAGCTCTGCTTCGATCACGCGGAAATCCTGCGCGACTACTTCCGCTGGGTCCGCACCGGCGAACGCCGCCGAATCTAGCGCAGGTACAGTCTCGAGCCATGGCCGCAAAGCCGCACCTCCGGTGCGTAGCGGCTAGCGCGACCGTTCGTTGCCGGTCGGAGGCGGAACGGACAGCGTAGAGGGGCGGGCGAGGGTGCGGGACGCGGCGTCCGCCTGCTGCCATTTGTTGTAGAGGTCGACGGCGTTGGAGCGTCGCTGCGCGACTTCCTTCAGGAGATTTGCCTCGTTGGCCTGCGCCGCCGCCACGCGGTGATCGACGTCGCCAGCGTTGACCGAGCCGGCTTCAGGCGCGTTGCCCGCCTTCATTGCCCGGTACTTCGTCTGCTCGGTCAGGGTCTGGGTGGTGATGACGTGGGACTCGGCGACGCGCCGCTCCGCCTCCGCGACGCCGATCATCTGCTGCAGGTACTGGAGCTTGAGGTCGGTGGCCTTGAGCCGGTCCTGGGAACCGGCGATCTCCTGATCGATCTCGGCCATCTGGTCCTTGCTGGCGTATTGCCTCTTGAGCAGGTCCTTTTCCGCCTGCGCGCGCTTCAGTTGCGCCTCGGAGACGGAGCGCTCGCTGCGGGCCACTTCCAGCCTCGCGCGGCCATCGGCTTCGCTTGCGCGGGCGCGGGCGAGAGCATCGCGGGCGCGGCCTTCCTCGACGCGCGCTTCGTCCACCGGCTCCATCTGCGCCTCGTTGAGGCGAGCGAGGCCGGAGTCGTCGACCCTGGCGGCGGGCTTCTGCGAGGAGCATGCCGCCGCGAGAACCGAGCCACAGACTGCGATCAGCGTTCTGCGCATACGGACCCCTTGGCAAGTCGGCACTTCAACGTAGTGCCTGCGCGCGGGTGGAGCATGGGCTATGCTGCCGCGCTTCATGGCCATCGTCGTCGCCGTCGTGGGCCTCGGCCTGCTCATTGCCGCCCACGAAGCAGGGCATCTGCTGCTCGCCCGCCTGATGGGCATGCGGGTGGAAACGTACTCGCTCGGTTTCGGCCCGCGCATCTGGGGGTTTCGCCATGGCGAGACCGACTACAGGCTGAGTGCCCTGCCGCTCGGCGGATACTGCAAGATCGCGGGTTTCACCCCGGACGATCCCGCTGCGCAGGATCCGAACGACACCGGTTCCTACATGAACAAGCCCGCCTGGCGACGCTTCCTGGTGATCGCCGCGGGCCCCGGCGTCAACTACTTCGTCGCCTTCCTGATCATCGCCGTCCTCTACGCCAGCAACGGCTTTCTGGATCTGACCACCAGCCGCATTGAGGTGGTCCCCGGCGGCCCGGCGGCCGCGGCGGGACTTCAGACGGGCGACCAGGTGGTGGCGGTCGACGGCGCCAAAGTGAACTCGTTCGAGGACCTCCGGCGCGAGCTGCAGAAGCCAGGCGCCGGGCCCGAGCGGCGGATCGACGTGCTGCGGCAGGGTATGCCACAGTCGTTCACGGTACGGCCTCGGAACGGCACCATCTCGGTCAAGCTCGATCGGGTGATGGTGCGGCTACCTGTCTCGGAAGCCGTACCGCGGGCGCTGCACGACGTCTGGGCCCTGAATGCGGCGACGGTCGGAGCGCTCTGGGACGCCGTGCGGGGGAAGGGAAGCGCTTCGCTCGCCGGCCCCATCGCCATCGTCCGCCAGGCGAGCGCGGAGGTGCGGCGCGGCGTCGCCGACTTCGCCAGCATCCTGGCGAACATCTCGGTGGGCCTGGCTCTCTTCAACTTCCTTCCCGTGCCGGCGCTCGATGGAGGGAGGCTGGTCTTCCTCGGCGTCGAGCTCGTGACCCGGCGCAAGGTGAACGCCCGGTTCGAATCGGTGGTCCATGTCGTGGGTCTTCTGCTCCTGCTCGGCTTGCTCCTCACGGTGGTGGTGTTCGGCGATCTGCAGCTCGGAAAGCGGCTCTTCGCGCGCGGCGGCTGAACCGCGGCTGGCGTGTTAGAGAGCGGGGATGGCGAAGACGCGCAAGACGTTGGGCCGGCGTGCCAAGGCGGCTCCCGCGGCGCCGAAGAAAGCATCGCGCGTGCAGCTCACCGGGGACGACCGGGACCTCATTCGCCGCCTCGCCGAGCGGACCGGCCTGGAGGCTCGCGTCGTGGTCGAGCGCGCCCTGTCCGCATACGCCGCCGCCGCGGCTCCGGGGATGCCCCTGCATGCAGAACCGGCGCGCAAGGTCCGCAAGGGCGAGCCGGGGCAGAAGCTCTTCATCTCCGTCGACGGCAAGCCGGAGGTCGAGATCGACAAGACCGAATTCGTTCTCGGCAGCGGGGAGGGGGTCGATCTCCGGCTGGACCTGCCGCTCATCTCGCCGCGCCACGCCCGCATCCTCTGGAAGGGCGGACGGCCTGTTTTCGAGGATTTGCGTTCGGCGCGCGGCTCGTACCGCCTGGGACGGCCGGTCGACGTCCACATGCTCGAAACCGGCGACGAGATCGACCTGGGCGGCTTTCTCCCCATCCGCTTCCGGCTCGGGGAAAGCGTGTAACTTTCCCGCTCGATAGCGGTTCTCTCCAGGAGAAGATGGCGCACATCGGTCACAGGCTTCAATCGCTGCTCTCGGGCGGCCTCTCCTCCGCGGATCGGGAGGAGGCAGAGGCCCATCTGCATGGCTGCGTTGGCTGCAAGGAGGAGCGCGATCTCCTCGCCGCGGCCCGGGCCGTGATCGCGCCGCTGCCTGCCCAGGAACCTCGCGTCGGATTCGCGCCGATGGTCGCGGTCAACGCGCGCGATCAGCGCGGATCCCCTTTCCGGCGCTGGCTGCGCTGGTCCTTCGGCGGAGTCGCCGCGGCGGCCGTCGCGGCGGTGGCGGTCGGCCTGCTCATCCCGGCGACTCCGCCATCGCAGCGCGGCGACGAGGTGCGCATCGCGCAGCGGCTGGAGCTGTTCGAGGACCTGGCGGTCGTGCAGCATCGGGAGGCGCTCGAGGATCTGGAGGTCGTCGCCGTCCTGCATACCCTGGAGGCGCGGCCGTGAAGTGGACGCTGCTGATCATCGCGGTCCTCTTCGGCGCCGCGCCGGCGCGCGCGCAGCAGAGCGCCGAGGACCGGTTCCGCAGCCTGCCCGCGGAGAAGCAGGAGGAGCTCCGGCGGAGGTTCCGCGAGCTGCAGTCGCTGCCGCCGGCGGAGCGCGCCGAGCTCCGGCGCAATCTCGAGCGGCTCGATGCGATGCCGCCGGAGGATCGTCGGGCCGTGCTGGAGAACTACCGCCGGTTCGAGCAGATGACGCCCGAGGAGCGGCAGCAGATCCTGCAGCGGTGGAAGGAATTTCGCAGCCTGCCTCCGGAGAAGCGCGCTGACTTGCGCCAGCAACTCCGGCGGATCATGGACGCCGATCCGGCGGAGCGGCGGCAGCTGCTCGACAACATGGGCCGCTGGGAGCGGATGACGCCGGAGCAGCGCGAGGAGATGCGGCAGCGGTTCCGGGAGCGGAGGGAACAGCGCCGGCAGGAGCGCCAGGAGCGCCGCCAGGAACGTCAGGAACGCCGGCAGGAGCGGCGGCAGGACCGCCGCGGCTAGCCGCCGCCCGGGATCGGATCCGCATGTTGCGCGTCGCCGTCGTCATCGCGGGGCTCCTCTATAGTTCCGCGCAGGCGCAGCAGCGCATGGAACCACCTCCTGCGACGGATCGTTCCGACGCGGGCTCCACCGACCGGACGCTCTCCAAGGAAGACGCGGAGCTGCTCAACGACCTGGCGGTGCTCGAGCGCATGGAGCTGCTCAAGAACCTCGAGCTGTTCGAAGAACCCAAGCAGCCGGAGAAGAGCGACCAGCGGCAGCAATGAGGTTCCATCCCGATTCCGAACCTGCGCGGGGCGGAGTGTGGCTGGAACCTCGACACACATCCGCGCCTTGCTGGACCACCCTCTCGGAGCGGTAGCTTCCCATCGGATGCGACTCGTTTTTTACAGAGCTGCAGCATCGGCGCTGACCTTCACACTGCTCGTCTCGCAGGCTGCGCGCGCGGACCACTGCACCCCGATCCGAAGCAACATCGTGACGGACTACGCGCTGGGGCCCAGTTGCGCGAGCCCCGTCGGCGTGTGCACCGTGGGCACCCTTTTCTCCGGCAGGATCGCAGCCACCACCCGGTTCACGGCTCGCAGCGTCATGCCTGGCCTGTCGCCCGACCTTCTCGTCTACGCCGGCGAGCTGGTGCTGACCCTGAGCGACGGCACGATCACCATCCGCGATCATGGCCTGCTGAACTCCACGACTGCGTACTTCTTCGAGGTCCAGCAAGTCATCGCGGGCACCGGCGCATACATCAACGCTCGCGGCCTGCTGACGTCGCGAGGACTGTCCACGCCGACGGGGTTCCAAGGACTGGTGAGCGGAACGATCTGCATCCCCGTCGACCAACCTGAGCGCCGCAGGTCTCGTCCCGATACCTATCTTCCGTGACCGCGACCTGGCCTAGGCCGCCCGCCCGCGCCCGAGCACCTTCCCCAAATACTGCCCGGTATAGCTCCCCTTGGACTGCGCCACCTGCTCCGGCGTGCCCGTCGCCACGATGCGCCCGCCCTTGTCGCCACCCTCCGGACCGACGTCGACGATCCAGTCCGCGCACTTGATCACGTCGAGGTTGTGCTCGATCACCAGCACCGTATTGCCCGCATCGACCAGCCGGTTCAGCACGCTGAGCAGCCTCTTGATGTCTTCGAAGTGCAGGCCCGTGGTGGGCTCGTCCAGCACGTAGAGCGTGCGGCCCGTGTCGGTGCGGGCCAGCTCGCGCGACAGCTTGATGCGCTGCGCCTCTCCTCCGCTCAGCGTGGGGGATGGCTGGCCAATCTTGATGTACCCGAGACCCACGTCATCCAGCGTCTTGAGAATCCGGATGATCTCCTTGTGCACGGAGAAGTGGTCCATCGCCTCGCGCACGCTCATGTCGAGCACTTCGGCGATGTTCTTGCCCTTGAACGTCACCCGCAGGGTGGCGTCGTTGAAGCGTTTGCCGTGGCACACCTCGCAGGGCACGTACACGTCGGCGAGGAAGTGCATCTCCACGACCTTGAGGCCGTCGCCTTCGCAGGCCTCGCACCGTCCGCCCTTGACGTTGAACGAGAATCGACCCGGCTCGTAGCCGTAGGCGCGCGCTTCCGGCGTCCGCGCGAACACGTCGCGGATGCAGTCGAACACCTTGGTGTACGTGGCCGGATTGCTCCGGGGCGTGCGGCCGATGGGCTTCTGGTCGATCTCGATGACCTTGTCGAGATGCTCGATGCCGCTCAGCGCCTTGTAGGCGCCCGGCGCCTCGCGTGAGCCGTAGATGGCCCGCGCCAGGGCAGGGTAGAGGATGCCGTTCACGAGCGTGGACTTGCCCGCGCCCGAGACGCCGGTCACCGCGACCAGGCACCCGAGCGGGAACTCCACCTCCACGTCCTTGAGGTTGTTCTCCGCCGCCCCGATCAGCCTCACGCTCTTGCCGCTGCCGCGCCGCCGCTGCGACGGGACCTCGATCTTGCGCCGTCCCGCCAGATACGCGCCAGTCACCGACCGCTCGGCCTTCATCACGTCGCGCGGCGCTCCGGAAGCGACAATCTCGCCCCCCAGCTCGCCCGCGCCCGGTCCGAAGTCGACGATCCAGTCGGCCTCCTCCATGGTCTCCTCGTCGTGCTCGACGACGATGACCGAGTTGCCCAGGTCCCGCAGCCGCTTGAGCGTGGCCAACAGGCGCATGTTGTCGCGCTGGTGCAGGCCGATGGACGGCTCGTCGAGGATGTAGATGACGCCGGTCAGCTCGGACCCCATCTGCGAGGCGAGCCGGATGCGCTGCGATTCTCCGCCGGAGAGCGAAGGACCAGGGCGATCCAGCGTCAGATAGCCGAGTCCGACGTCGAGCAGGAACCGCAGCCGATTCCCGATCTCCTTCAGCAGCTCGGAGGCCACCACCTTGTCGCTTCCCTCGAGGGGCAGGGTGGCGATGAACTGCATGGCCTGCTCGATGGTCATCCGCGAGACCTGCACGATGCTCTTGCCGGGGGCCTCGCCGATGTCGCCAATGCTGACGGCGCGGCTCTCCGGCCGCAGGCGCTCGCCCTTGCACGCGCTGCACGGCTTGTCGCTGAAGTAGCGCAGGTAGTGCTTGCGCATGCTCTCGGAGGTAGTCTCCTTGAACCGGCGCATGAGCATCGGGATGATGCCTTCGAAGCTGGTCTTGTAGGTGCCGGTGCGCCCGCCCTCGCTCCAGCGGATGCTCATGGTCTCATCGCCGGATCCGTAGAGCAGGAGATCCTTGATGTCGCGCGGCAGGTCCTTCCAGGGCTTGTCGAGGGGTACCCGGAACGAGCTGGAGAGGGACTCGATCATCCGGAACGTCCAGCCGCCCTGCTTCTCGAGCGCGTGCGTCCAGGGCTCGACCGCGCCGCCGCGAATGCTCCGCGAAGGGTCGGGAACGATCAGATCGGGGTCCATTTCCGGCCGGGTACCGAGCCCGTTGCACTCGTGGCACATCCCCAGCGGGTTGTTGAAGGAGAAGCTGTGCGGCGCCAGCTCCGGGAAGCTGATGCCGTCGACCGGGCAGGAGAGGTGCTCGCTGTACATGCTCTGCGTCTCGCCGCCCCGGGGAAGCTGCGTGAGCGCCTGGAGGACCCCCTTGCCTTCCTTCAGTGCCGTCTCGACGGAGTCGATGAGCCGCCGCGAGCCGTCATCCTTCTTCACCACCAGCCGGTCGACGACCACCGCGATGTCGTGCTTGCGCTTCTTGTCGAGGTCGATGTCCTCGTCGAGGTCGCGGATCACGCCGTCGACGCGGGCCCGGGCGAACCCGCGCTTGCGCGCATCGGTGAGGATTTCCTTGTGCTCTCCCTTGCGCTGCTCGATCAGCGGGGCGAGCAGCGTCAGCTTCGTGCCCTCCGGAAGCTTGGACAGCTCCTCCGCGATCTGCTGCGCGCTCTGCTTGCCGACGCGGCGACCGCAGATGGTGCAGTGCTGCTTGCCCACCGCGGCGAAGAGCACGCGCAGGTAGTCGTGAATCTCGGTGATGGTGCCCACCGTGGACCGCGGGTTGTTGGAGGCGGCCTTTTGCTCGATGGAGATGGTGGGCGACAGCCCGCGGATCACGTCGTAGTGCGGCTTCTCCATCTGCCCGAGGAACTGCCGCGCGTAGGCGCTGAGCGATTCGACGTAGCGGCGCTGCCCTTCCGCGTACAGCGTGTCGAAGGCGAGCGAGCTCTTCCCGCTGCCCGACACGCCCGTGAAGACCACCAGCTTCTTCTTGGGGATGTCCAGCGTGATGCCCTTGAGGTTGTGCTCTCGGGCTCCCTTGACGAAGATGGTTTCGGGCTCCATGGCGGCCTGGGTCAGGTGGGAACCGGGCAGGATATGCGGCGCAGTCAGTGTTCTCAAGGCGCAAACCGGTCTACACGCGGGGTCTGACACAGCCCGGCAGTCCGGCTTTCCGGCGGCCGGGCAGGCAGCAGGAACAGTCCGGATTACGAGCGCTTCCGCGAGCGGACACCCACTCCAACAATCGAGGCCAACGCGATCCATCCCGGCCAATCGCCGAGGAGCTCGTAAGGCGTCGTTCCCTGCAGCATGGGCACGTCCGCGAGCGCCACGCCGCGCTGGTTGCGGCCGATCCGCTGCAGGACGCGGCCGGTGGCGTCGACGAAGGCGCTGATCCCGGTGCTGGTGGCGCGCAGCAGCCAGCGGCGGTGCTCGATGCTCCGCACCGCCGCCAGCATGAGGTGCTGTTCCTGCTCGTGCCCGGCTCCGTACCAGGAGTCGTTGGTGAGGTTGACCATGGC
>Ga0066675_10000105_pt1 | contig 23083 bp, 21 predicted proteins | sample GraSoiAngelo_124_FD_62295 | JGI IMG/M metagenome (GOLD analysis project Ga0066675, IMG submission 62295) | Grasslands soil microbial communities from the Angelo Coastal Reserve, California, USA - 14_0927_05_20cm | ecosystem: Environmental > Terrestrial > Soil > Grasslands | place: USA... | reverse complement strand
CTTTGCCCCCGCATCACCGCGCGATTATCATGTTGAGTGATCTCGAGGGTCTGTCGTACCGCGAGATCGCGGAAGTGCTGGGGATTCCCATGGGGACCGTCATGTCGCGTCTGCACAACGCGCGCAAGCGCCTGCGCGCAGCCCTCGGGCCGCTGCTCACCGTGCTCCTCGCGCTGCTGGCCGCCCTCGCCGCGCCCGCGGGGGCCGAGGGGCAGCAGGTCGTGAGCTTCGGCACTCGCGTCGTGCTCGCGAGCGACGCGGCGCCGCCGCCGCCGACGGCCGGCCGCGGCCAGGCGCTCGCCGAGCCCGACGAGCGCCTCGACAGCTTCCTGCCGAAGCTCCGGCAACTCTTCCGCTACACCTCGTACACGTCGCTCGAGCGCTACCGGGCCGAGGTGCCGATGGGCGCGACACAGCGCTGGCGGGTGCCGGGCGAGCGCCAGCTCGCGATCACGCCGGAGGCGTTCGCGAAGGGCGCGGTGAAGTTCCAGGTGCGGCTTTCGCGCGGCAGCCTCACCGAGGTCAACACGCACATCCAGGCTCAGACGGGCAATCCTGCGGTCATCGGCGGTCCGCGTCACGGCGACGGAGTCCTGATCATCATCGTCTGGCCGAACCCGAACCCCTGAGCGGAGGCGGCGTGAGCGAGGGCGAGGAACGGTACTTCCGGGAGCGGGCCCGCATCGAGCAGGGCCACGTGAAGTATCGCGAGAAGCTGCGCGAGGAAGGCAAGCTCTTCGTCCGCGACCGCCTGAAGCTGCTGCTCGACCCTGGCTCCGAGTTCCAGGAGGACTGGCTCTTCGCGCGCTCGCAGGAAGCCGACACGCCGGCGGACGGCGTGGTGACGGGCGTCGGCAGGGTCGGCGGGCGCACCGTCTGCGTCATGGCCAACGACTACACCGTGAAGGCGGGCTCCTGGGGCGAGAAGACGGTGCAGAAGATCGTGCGCATCCAGGAGAAGGCGGCGCGCCTGCAGGTGCCGCTTCTCTATCTCGTGGACGCGGCGGGCGGGCGCATCTCCGAGCAGATCCGGATCTTCCCCGGGCGCTTCCACGCCGGACGCATCTTCTACAACGAGGTGCAGCTCTCCGGGGTCGTCCCCCAGGTCTGCATCCTCTTCGGGCCCTCGCCCGCCGGCTCGGCGTACCTGCCGGCCCTCACGGACGTCGTCATCATGGTCGACGGGAAGGCCTCGCTCTACGTCGGGAGCCCCCGCATGGTCGAGATGGCGATCGGCGAGAAGACGACGCTCGAGGCGCTGGGTGGCGCGCGGATGCACTGCGAGGTCTCCGGCTGCGGCGACGTGCTCGCCGGCTCCGACGAGGAGGCGATCGAGCTCGCCAAGCAGTACCTCGCCTGCATGCCCTCGTCGTACCGGGAGCTGCCGCCCGTGCGGGAGGCCGCGGAGCCGAAGCCCGGGCGCGCCATCACGGAGATCGTCCCCTACGACCAGCGCAAGTACTTCGACATGTACGAGGTCATCGACCGCCTCGTGGACGCGGGCTCGTGGTTCGAGCTCAAGCGCCTCTTCGCCCGCGAGATCATCGTCGGGCTCGCGCGCCTCGGCGGCCGCGCGGTCGGGATCGTCGCGAACCAGCCGAAGGTGAAGGGCGGCGTCCTCTTCGTGGACTCCGCCGACAAGGCGGCGCGCTTCATCTGGCTCTGCAACGCGTTCAACATCCCGCTCGTCTACCTCGCGGACGTCTCCGGCTTCATGGTGGGGAGCAAGGTCGAGCGCGAGGGGATCATCCGGCACGGCGCGAAGATGATCTTCGCGACCTCGCAAGCGACCGTGCCCAAGATCTCGGTGATCGTCCGCAAGTGCTACGGCGCCGGGCTCTACGCGATGTGCGGGCCCGCCTTCGAGCCCGACGCGGTGCTGGCGCTCCCGCAGGGGCAGATCGCGATCATGGGGCCGGAGCCCGCGGTGAACGCCGTCTACTACAACAAGATCATGGAGCTGCCCGAGAGCGAGCGCGCGGCGTACGTGAAGCAGCGGCGCGACGAATACGCGCGCGACGTGGACATCCACAAGCTCGCCTCGGAGATGCTCGTGGACGACATCGTGCCGGGTGGGACGCTGCGCGACGAGCTGATCAAGCGCCTCGCGTTCGCGCAGAGCAAGGTCCAGGAGTTCCCGCAGCGCCGCAACGGCGTCTACCCCGTCTAGGGTTCCGTCCTCAGCCGCCGAAGCGTCGCCGGGCCTCCGCGAGCGCCTGCGCGATCGGCGCGGGCAGGCGCGCGCCGAACTGCCGGTAGAACTCGTCGAGCTCGCCGAGCGCCTGCAGCCACTCGGCGGCGTCGCAGCGGAGCGCCTGGCGCAACCGCTCGGCCGGGAGGTCGAGCCCGGCGGTGTCGAGCGCGCCGGCCGCGGGCACCCACCCGATCGGCGTCTCCTCCGCGCGCGCCGTCCCGCGGATGCGCTCGACCATCCATTTCAGCACGCGCATGTTCTCGGCGTAGCCCGGCCAGAGGAAGCGGCCGTCGGCGTCGCGGCGAAACCAGTTCACGCGGAAGATGCGCGGCGGCGTGGCCAGCTTCGGGCCCGTCGCGAGCCAGTGGCCGAAGTAGTCGGCCATGTTGTAGCCGCAGAACGGCAGCATCGCCATCGGGTCGCGGCGCACCACGCCGACCTTGCCCGTGATCGCCGCCGTCGTCTCCGTGGACATCGCCGAGCCGAGGAAGACGCCGTGGGTCCAGTCGAAGCTCTCGAAGACGAGCGGGATCACGCTCGAGCGCCGCGAGCCGAAGATGAGCCCGGAGATGGGCACGCCCTGCGGATCCTCCCAGTTGGGCGCGATCGACGGACACTGCCGGCAGAGCACGGTGAAGCGCGAGTTCGGATGGGCGGCGGGGCCGTCCCCGGGCTTCCAGGGCTTGCCCTGCCAGTCGCTGAGCCCCGCGGGCGCCTCGCCCGTGAGGCCTTCCCACCAGGGCTCGCCGGCCGGCGTCAGCGCGACGTTGGTGAAGATCGTGTTCGCCCGCACCATCGTCGCCCCGTTCGGATTGGTCGTCGGGCTCGTGTTCGGCGCCACGCCGAAGAAGCCGCGCTCCGGGTTGATCGCGCGGAGCTGGCCCTGCGCGTCCACCCACATCCAGGCGATGTCGTCGCCGAGCGTCCAGGCGCGCCACCCTGGCAGGTGCGAGACGACCATCGCCAGGTTGGTCTTGCCCGACGCGCTCGGCATCGCGCCGGCGAGATAGGTGACGCGCCCCTCGGGATCCTCGACGCCGATGATGAGCATGTGCTCGGCGAGCCAGCCCTCGCGGCGCGCCTGCGCGGAGGCGATGCGGAGCGCGTGGCACTTCTTGCCGAGGAGCGCGTTGCCGCCGTAGCCCGAGCCGACGCTCCAGATCAGCTTCTCCTCGGGAAAGTGGAGAATCAGCCGCCGCTTCGGCGAGAGATCGCCCAGCGAGTGGAGGCCCGCCACGAAGTCGCCGTCGCCGCGCAGGTGCTGGATCGCCGTCTGGCCCACGCGCGTCATGATGTGCATGCTCGCGACGACGTACGCGCTGTCGGTGACCATGAGCCCCACGCGGCTCATCGGCGAGCCCGTCGGGCCCATCAGGTAGGGGATCGCGTACATCGTGCGGCCGTGCATGCTGCCGCGGAAGAGCGCGCCGGCTTTCGCCTTGGCCTCGGCCGGCGCCATCCAGTTATTGGTGGGGCCCGCGTCCTCGCGCTCGCGCGTGCAAATGAAGGTGAGCTGCTCCGTGCGCGCGACGTCCTGGGGATGGCTCCGGTGCAGGTAGCAGTGCGGATAGGTGCGCGGGTTCAGCGACAGGAGCGTCCCGTCGCGCAGCATCGCCTCGACGAGCGCGTCGTATTCGGGCTGCGAGCCGTCGCACCAGACGACCGTGGAGGGCCGGGTGAGGGCCGACGCCTCGTCTACCCACTTCTCGGCCACGCTGGTCACGCTCATCGGCTCCTCTCTCGGCGTCGGGTACACGATGCGGGTCGCGCGCGTACGGCGTCGTCGCGATTGTCGCCGTTGGCCGGCGCCCGTGTCAACGGCGAGCCGCGTGCCCGTGCTAGCATCGCCGCGTGACGGGTCTCGTCCTGGCCATGCGGTACCTCACGATCGTGCCGGTGCCGGGCCGCGAGGCGCACGGGCTCGCGCCGCTCGGGCGCGCGGCGCCCTGGTTTCCCGTGGTCGGGCTCGCGCTGGGCGCCGCCCTGGTCGGCGTCGAGCGGCTGACCAGCGCCGTGTTCTCCCCGCTCCTCGCCGCGCTCCTCACCGTGACCGTCTGGAAGGTGCTGTCGGGCGGCCTCCACCTCGACGGGCTCGCCGACTGTCTCGACGGCCTCGCCGGCCGCGACGCCGCGCACCGGCTCGGCATCATGCGCGACAGCCGCCTCGGCGCCTTCGGCGCGATCGGGCTCATCCTCTTCCTGCTGCTCGAGATCGGAGCACTCGTCGAGCTGCCGGCCGACGTGCGCTGGCGCGCGCTCCTCGTCCTGCCCGCCGTCGGGCGCGCGACGCCGCCGCTCCTCGCGCGGTGCTTCGCGTCCGCCCGCGTCGAGGGGCAGGGCGCCACGTTCCGCGACGGCCTCCGCGCGGGCGCGGCGCCCCTCGGCCTGGCGCTGGCCGTCGCGCTCGCCGTCGCGGCGCTGGGCGTTGTCGGGCTGGCCCTCGCCGCGGTCTCGGTCGCCGCGGCGCTGGCGCTCGCAGCCTTCATGGCGGGAAAGCTCGCGGGGGTCACGGGCGACGTGCTCGGCGCGGCGATCGAGATCGCGGAGCTCACTGGGCTCCTCACGATGGCGGCGTGGGCGCACGCGAGACCCTGATCTACCTCCTGCGTCACGGCGAGGTGGTGCTCGCCGAGACGAGGCGCTTCATCGGCCACCTCGACGTGCCGCTCTCCACGCGAGGCGAGCGGCAGAGTCGGGCGCAGGCCGCACGGCTCGCCGGCGCCGCGCTGACCGCCGTCGTCACGAGCGACCTCGAGCGCGCCCGCCGCACCGGGGAGATCGTCGGGGCGCCCCACGGGCTCGTGCCCGTCGTCGTGCCCTCACTGCGCGAGATGGCGATGGGCCGCTGGGACGGGCTCACGGCGGAGCAGATCCAGGAGCGCGAGCCCGCGGCGTTCGCGGACTGGATGGCGCGCGTCGGTGAGTTCCCGTTCCCGGAGGGGGAGAGCGTCGCCGACCTCCTGGCGCGCGCGTGGCCCGCGTTCGAGGCGATCGTCGCCGCGCACGAGGGCGAAGCGGTCGCCGTCGTGGCTCACGGCGGGACGAACCGCGCGCTGCTCTGCGCCGCGCTCGGGCTCCCGCTCGCGCGGCTGCTCGCGCTCGGCCAGGACTACGGAGCGCTCAGCGTGCTCGCGCGCATCGGCGCGCGCTGGGAGCTCCGGCGGCTCAACGAACACGCGGTGCTATAATCCGCGCGCGATCGGCCAAGACGCCGGGGGAGGACGTATGAGGCGATGGCATGGCTCGGCAATCGTGGCGCTTGCGCTCGTGCTCGCCGGCGGAGTCGGCGTCGCGGGCGCGCAGCAGCCGAAAATGGGCGGCGTGCTCCGCGCGGGGATGATCGGCGAGCCGCCCTCGCTCGACCTGCACTGGACGACCGCGGTGATCACCCAGCAGATCACCTGGCACGTCTACGAGACCCTCTACACCTACGACCGGAGCTTCACGCCGGCGCCGATGCTCGCCGAGGGCCACACGGTCGCCGATGGCGGCCGGCGCTACATGATCCGACTGCGCCGTGGCGTCCGCTTCCACAACGGCAAGGAGATGACGTCCGCGGACGTCGTCGCCTCGCTCAACCGCTGGGGGCGCATGGCGGGGACCGGCAAGGCCATCTTCAAGAACGTCGAGGCCGTGGAGGCGAAGGACCCGTACACGGTCGCCATCCACATGAAGTCGCCCTCGGGCGTGCTCCTCGCCGCGCTCGCGCGGCCGAACAACGGCGCCGCGATCTACCCGAAGGAGGTCTGCGACGCGGCCGCCGACGGGCAGCCGAGGGAGGTCATCGGCACGGGCCCCTTCCGCTTCGTCGAGCACAAGCCGGACCGCCATATCAGGCTGGCGCGCTTCAAGGACTACGCGGCTCGGACGGAGGCGCCCGACGGCTACGCCGGCCGGCGGACCGCGTTCGTGGACGAGATCCTCTTCATCCCGGTGCCCGACGTCGCGGTGCGGCTCGCCGGGGTCGAGACCGGGGATTACCACTTCGCGCAGCAGATCAAGCAGGACCAGTACGACCGCATCAGGACGATGCCGGGCGTGGCCCCGCGCATCGTCAAGCCGTACGGCTGGTCCACCGCCGTCCTGAACCAGAAGCAGGGGCCGATGACCGACAAGCGGCTGCGTCAGGCGCTCCAGGCCGCGCTCGACATGGAGCCGATCATGGCGGCGGGCTTCGGTCACAAGGACTTCTACCGGCTCGACCCCGGCCTCCTCTTTCCAGAGCAGCCAGCGTGGTGGACGAAGACCAGCGGTGAGCTCTACAACCAGAGGAGCCCCGCGAGGGCGCAGACGCTCCTCAAGGATGCTGGCTACGCCGGTCAGCCGATCCGCTGGATCACGACCCAGGAGTACCAGTGGATGTACAAGAACGCGCTCGTCGCCAAGCAGCAGCTCGAGGAGGCTGGCTTCAAGATCGACCTCCAGGTGGTGGACTGGGCGACGCTGGTCCAGCGCCGCAACAAATCCGAGCTGTGGGACGTGTTCTCGACGGGCTTCACGCTGACCCACGAGCCCGCGTTCACCACGGCGGTGGACTGCAACTGGCCCGGCTGGTGGTGCCTCGAGGAGAAGAACAAGCTCATGGAGGGGCTCGTGACCGAGCTCGACCCGAAGAAGCGGCGGGCGATGTGGGAGCGGGTCCAGGCCCTCTTCTACGAGGACGTCGGGCGCATCAAGTTCGGCGACTACTTCCAGCTCGACGTGACGCGCGCGGAGGTCAAAGGCTTCCAGGTGTCGCCCGAGCTGTTTCTGTGGAACGTCTGGCTCGATAAGTCGCCCGGGTGAAGACGTACCTCGCGCGCCGGTTGCTGGCGCTGATCCCCGTCGCGCTGGTCGTGGCGACGGTGGCGTTCGTGCTCATGCACCTGGCGCCCGGTGACCCCGCGTCGGTCATCGCGGGGCCGTACGCCTCGGCGGACGACGTGAAGCGGCTGCAGCACCAGCTGGGCCTCGATGCGCCGCTGCCGGCGCAGCTCGTCCGCTGGTACGCGCGGCTCCTCCGCGGCGACCTGGGCGACTCGATCTTCCTGCGGCGGCCCGTCCTCGAGGCGATCGCCGACCGGGTGGAGCCGACCCTGCTGCTCACGTCGCTCGCCACGCTCCTGGCGGTCGCGATCGGCGTTCCCGCGGGCATCGTCTCGGCGCGGCGCCCCAACTCGTCCGAGGATCAGGCCCTGATGCTGTTCGCCCTCCTCGGGATCTCGGTGCCGAATTTCCTCCTCGGCCTGCTGCTCATCCTGGTTTTCTCGGTCCAGCTCGGGTGGTTCCCCGTCGCCGGCTACTCGCCGCTCGAGCACGGCGCGCTGCAGACCCTGCGCTCGCTGCTGCTGCCCGCCGTGGCCCTCGGCGTGGTCCAGTCGGGGCTGATCGCGCGGATCACGCGCTCGGCCATGCTCGACGTGCTGCGGGAGCCGTTCATCCTCGCCGGGCGCGCCAAGGGGCTCGCCGAGCGCACGGTCGTCTGGAAGCATGCGCTCAAGAACGCGATGATCCCGACCGTCACGATCATCGGCGTCAGCTTCGCGGTTCTCCTCGGCGGCGCGATCGTCGTCGAGACGGTCTTCAACATCCCGGGGCTCGGGCGGCTCATCATCTCCGCGGTCCTGCGCCGCGACTACCCGGTGATCCAGGGCGTCGTCCTCTGTGTCGCCGCGGTCTACATGGTGATCAACCTCCTGGTGGACCTCTCGTACCTGGCGTTCGACCCGCGGGTGCGCTACCAGTGAGCGACGCGCGCCTGTCTCAGGCCACCCACGGCCCACGTCGGCCTCGCGGACCCCGGTAAGTGACCGGCGTGTCGCGGCCCGAGGCGCAGGCGCTCCCGGCGCTCGGCGCGCGCCCCGGCGGCGCCCGCCGCGTGCGGCCATGGGCCGTCCCGCTCGTGCGGCGGAGGATCGTGGTCGTGGGCGGCCTGCTCCTGGCCGGGGCGACCGCCGCGGGGGCGCTGGCGCCGGTGCTGGGCGGCGACCCCACTCGGATGGATGTCGCGGCGCGCCTCGCGGCGCCGAGCCGCGCCCACTGGCTCGGCACCGACGACGTCGGGCGCGACGTGTGGAGCCGGGTCGTGTACGGCGCGCGGCTCTCGCTCCTCGTGGGCGCGGCCGTCGTCGCCCTCGCGCTCGTCGCCGGCGTCCTCTGCGGGCTGCTCGCGGGCTACTACCGGCGGCTCGACAATGCGATCATGCGCGTGATGGACGGCCTCATGGCGTTTCCCGCGATCGTGCTGGCGATCGCGCTGATGGCCGTCCTGGGACCGAGCGTGCTGAACGTCGTCGTCGCGATCGGCGTCGTCTACACGCCGCGCGTGGCGCGCATCGTCCGCGCCTCCGTCCTCGTGATCCGGGAGACCGCGTACGTCGAGGCCGCCCGCGCGCTCGGCGCCTCCGACGGGGCGCTCCTCGCCCGCCACGTGCTGCCGAACTGCCTGTCGCCGGTCGTCGTCCAGGCGAGCTTCGTGTTCGCCGCCGCCGTGCTCACCGAGGCGGCGCTGTCGTTCCTCGGCGTCGGTGTCCCGCCCTACGTGCCCTCGTGGGGGAATATCCTCTCGGAGGGCCGGCTCTACATCCAGCAGGCCCCCTGGCTCGTGCTCTACCCGGGCGCCGCGATCATGCTCACCATCCTCGCCCTCAACCTGGTCGGCGACGGCCTCCGCGACGCGCTCGATCCGAAGGCGCGCGGCCTCGCCAGCGACAAGCAAGGAGCCGCCTGATGCCTCCACACCGGAACGCCTACCGCCCGACCGTCATGGGAACCCGCGGCGTCGTGGCCTCCGCCCACCCGCTCGCCTCCATGGCCGGGATCCGCATGCTGCTCGCCGGCGGCAACGCCGTGGACGCGGCCGTCGCCGTGGGCTCGACGCTGAACGTCGTCGAGCCCTTCATGTCGGGCGCGGGTGGGATCGGCCTCATGCTGATCTCGCGCGGCCGCGAGCGGCACGTGCTCGACTTCATTGGTTGCGCGCCGAAGGCAGCGGACGCCCGGCGCTGCACCGACGACGAGCTCGCGGGCGGCCCAAAGTCGTGCGCGACGCCGGGCAACCTCGGCGGCTGGCTGGCCGCGCTCGAGCGCTTCGGCTCGATGGACCGCGCCGGGGTGCTCCGCCCCGCGATCGAGCTCGCCGAGAGCGGCGTGCCGCTGACGTTCAAGAACGTGGATTTCTTCGAGGCCGCACGCGCCACGCTCGGGCGCTCGCCGGAGGCGCAGCGCCTCTACCTCGCCAACGGCGGCCCGCGCGCGGGCGCCGTCGTGACCTACAAGGAGCTCGCGGCGACGCTTCGCCAGGTCGCGGAGGGCGGCAGCGAGGCCTTCTACCGGGGGCCGATCGCGAAGGCGATCGCCCGCGCCGTGACGGAGGCCGGGGGCTGGCTCGCCGAGGAGGACCTGGCGGCCTTCGCACCCGAGTGGCGCGAGCCCGTGACGATCCGGTACCGCGAGCACGACGTCTCCTCGGTGCCGCCGCCGTTCTCGGCCTTCCAGATGCTCGAGACGCTCAACATCCTCGAGGGCTTCGACGTGCAGGCGTGGGGCCACAACTCGGTGGACTATCTCCATCACCTGATCGAGGCGATCAAGCTCGGGTCCGCCGACCGGCTCGCCTACGCCTACACGGGAGACGTGCCGATCCGGGGCCTGCTGTCGAAGGCGTACGCGCGAGCGCAGCGCGCCCGCATCGACCCCGTGCGAGCGGGGCGGAGCGAGGGCGAGCGCCACAACCGCGCGCGGCTGGCCGACGAGATCCGCGAGGGCCATCCCGCGAGCTTCCAGAACGAGCAGACGACCCACTTCGCCTGCGCGGACGCCTCCGGCACCGTCGTCTCGGTCACGCAGACCCTCGGCGTACCGTTCGGCTCGGGGTTCGCCGTGCCGGGCACCGGCCTCGTCCTCAACAACATCCTCAAGTGGATGGACCGCGACCCCGAGTCACCCAACGTGCTGCGCCCCGGCAAGCAGGCGGGAACGATGATGTCGCCGACGCAGGTCTTCCGCGACGGCGCCTTCGTCCTGTCCATCGGCACCCCCGGCTCCTATGGGATCCTCCAGACGACGCCCCAGATGCTCCTGAACGTCCTGGAGTTCGGCATGAACCTCCAGGAAGCGATCGAAGCGCCACGCGCGCGCGTCTACCGTGACCGCCTGGTCGACGCCGAGGCGCGCATCGCCGCCGACACGCGCACGGCGCTCGCGGGGCGCGGCCACCAGGTCAACACCATCGATGACTGGTCCTGGATCGTGGGCGGCGGCCAGGGAATCGTCCGCGACCGGGAGTCCGGCGCGCTCATGGCCGGCGCCGACCCACGCCGCGACGGCTACGCGCTCGCGGTCTGACGGGTGCCTGTGCTAATTGGTCATCGGACAACCCATACCTAGGTAATTCCCTTACTAAGAGTGGCCGGTACATTTCCGGTTCCTCTGCTCTAGGCCATTCCCTAACTAGCTGTCGTATCAGCATTCTGAACTCGGCACCCCCATTGCTATATCAGAGTGTGGGTGCCCCTCGGGCGACCCTCGAAGGAGGCGGGCGATGGTCCGTGGTCGGACGCTCATGTTGCTGTTCGGCGGCGCGATGCTGATGTGGAGTGCGGCTCCCGCCGAGGCGGTCGCGCCGCGCGGCCTCGTGGAGCGTGGGCCGGCTCCCCGTCTCGCGCGTCCTTCGCAGACGACCACCGCCGACGTGGACGAGCTCCTCGATCTGTCCCCGCTGCGCGCCCAGCTCGAGGCCCTCGCCGGTGGCATCCCTGCCCAGCTGCGGGAGGCGCACGGCGAGCTCGACGCTCACGACCGTGGCGTGGTGGACCGGGTCGCGGCGCGCCACTTCGACAGCGGGATCCTCTTCGCGCGGGTCCGGCTCGCGCTCGGCCGGAACGTGGACCCGGCCCGGCTCGACGCCACGCTCGCCTGGTACCGCTCGCCGCTCGGCCGCCGGATCACCCGGCACGAGGTCGCGGCGTTCCCGGCCGGGCGCGCCGAGATGGTGTCGCCGTCGGACGAGCGCGTCGCCCTGGTGCAGCAGCTCGACGAGCGCCGCGGCGTCTCGGAGACGGCGCTCGACGTCGCGATGGCGCTCATGCGGAGCCTCGCACGGGTCGCCGAGCCCCTCCGTCCGGCGCATCTGCGGCACTCGCGAGACCAGCTCGAGAGCCAGCTGACGCTGGCCCGGATCCAGGGGTTCACGCCGATCCGGATCGCGTGTCTTCAAGATATGCTGCTCGCCTACGCCGAGCTGACCGACGCCGAGCTGACCGCGTACCTGGGATTCCTCGAGTCGCCGGCGGGCCAGTGGTACACCGGGGCGATGAACGAGGCCGTCGTGGACGCGGCGAGCGTGGCGGCGGGGCTTGCGGCGGTCGAGCTCGTAACCCTCGTGCCACGCCTGACCGAGAGCCGCTGAGCGCGCGCGCTACGCGCCGCGATCGGTTCGGGCGCGGTGGGCGCGATAGGCGGCGAAGATCCTGTCGTTCATCTCCTGGCACGCGGCGCGCGCCCGCGCCTGCAGCGCCGGCGTGTCGGCGAGCAGCGTGAGCGCCTTGCGCCCGATGGCCGCGTGCCGGTACTCGTCCGGGAGGATCTCCGCGCGGTAGAGCTCAGCGGTCTCCGGGTCCACGTCGCGCGCGAGCGCGATCAGCGTCTCGAACCCCTCGCACGACTGGGTCTCGCCGGCGAACTGGAACATCGCGAGCTTCTCGAGGGTCGGACGCGTCCGGCAGGCGCAGAGCCAGTCGAAGAGCGCCTCCCACTCGGACAGCGGACGGTAGCCGTCGGGGTCCTCGCCGAGCGCGACGAGCCGCGCCCGGAGCAAGCGGTAGTGACGGTGCTCGTCGTCGAGCTGCCCGGGCAGGAGCTCGCGGATCTCGCGCTCGGGCACGTGAGGGATCCAGGCGGCGATCAGCTCGACGGACCGGAGCTCGTTGTAGACGCCCTGGCGCATGCGGTACCGGATCTGCTCGAGGCGAAGCGCCGGGGGCGCGTTCGGGTCGAGGCGGACGTCGCGGTCCCGCCAGAAGCTCGCGTTCTCCTCGGCGAGCGCGCCGACGAAGCGCCGCGCGTCCCCGCTCATTTTACCGGGGTCCGCGAGGCCGGCGTGCACCGTGGGTGGCCTGAGACGGGCGCGCGTCACTCATCGCCGCTTGAAGGCGATCGGTCCGAAGAAGGACTCCGCGGCGGAGTTGGTGTCGTCGGAGTCGATCGCGATCGAGATGGCCTCCGGGTTCTCGGGCTCCTCGCCGTAGATCTTCTTGAAGTCCGCGACGACGTCGCGGCGCTCGGTGAGCCACCGGCCGAGCTCGGTGGCCGCCGAGCGCACCACGACGTAGGTAACCATGCTCGTCTTCTCGCTCTTCACGACGAGCCCGGTGGGCGCCTGCGTGTCCCAGACGTAGCCGATCAGCCGCGAGCGCAGCTCCTTGGGGAAGCGCGGCCAGACGAGATAGAGCTGCGCGGCCTGGTCGTCGGTGTGCTTGCTCCGCGAGTCGGCGCCCTTCGGGAGCGTGACCACCTTCCAGCTCCACTCGAGGATCGGCGTGTCCTTGAGGCGCCACTTGCCTGTGAGCTCCTTGGTAATGGTGGAGCTGTCGTTCCGACTTTTCAGCTGGATCACGCGGCGGCCGTCGTTCTCGACGATCGTGAAGTCGTGCTTGGGGTTGCCCCAGATCTGATCGCCCTTCCAGCCGTCGGGAACGCCCTTGACGCCCACCGCGAGCTTCGACCAGTCTTCGACGAGCAGGACGTCGGCCGCCCACGCCGTGGCGGCGAAGAGGAGGGCGGCGGCCAGCATCGCGGTCCGGGCCCGCATGCGCCTTATGATACCTTCATCCCGTGCCGGCGCCGCCCGATTCGCTCCGCGTCGACAAATGGCTCTGGGCCGCGCGCTTCTTCAAGACGCGCGGCCTCGCGACGGCGGCCTGCGCGGGCGGCAAGGTGGACGTGAACGCCGACGCCGCGAAGCCGGCGAAGGCCCTGCGCGTGGGTGACCGGCTCGTGATCACGCTCCCGCGCGACAAGCGCCTCGTGCAGGTGCTGGCGCTCTCCGAGCGGCGCGGGCCCGCACCCGTGGCGCGCGCCCTCTACGCGGACCTGACGCCGCCCGCGCCACCGCGCCAGCGCCAGGCGCCACCCCCGTACCGACCGCAGGGCGCCGGGCGGCCGACCAAGCGCGAGCGCCGGCAGCTCGAGCGCTTGCGAGGACTCCCATGACGGGCACCGAGACGTACGACTGGCACGCGATCGTCGATGGCCTGAACCGCTACCTCCGTCTGCGCTCGGTTCCGATCGGCATGAAGCTCTTCGAGACCGTCGAGGAGATGGACGCGATCCCGAGGATCCGCCGCCCGAAGGCGAAGCACACGACCGACCAGATCGTCGCGCAGGCGCGGCAGCTCGGCTGGACGGTCGGGATCACGATGGCCGACCTCGTGGGCGCCCAGTGCGGCGCGGTCATCGGTCTCCATCCCCAGGACGACGAGTGGCTGTCGGGCCGGCGCATGGCGGGCGTGTGGTTCAAGACGCAGGAGGACGCGAGCCTTCACCAGCGCGCCATGGATTGCGTCCCGCACGGCCGCTATCGCGCGATGGCGGTCTCGCCGCTCACGTCCGGGCGGCTCGACCGGCCCGATATCTGCCTGATCTACGGCACCCCGGGGCAGATGATCTTCTTCATCAACGGCCTCCAGTGGACGGGCTACCGGAAGCTCAGCTTCACGTCCGTCGGCGAATCGGCCTGCGCCGACTCGTGGGGCAAGGCGCTCAAGACGGGCGAGCCCGCGCTGACGATCCCGTGCTACGCGGAGCGGCGCTACGGGGGCGTCGCCGACGACGAGCTGCTGATGGCGATCCCCCCGCGGTACCTCCCGCAGGTTCTCGAGGGCCTCGCCGCCCTCTCGAAGAACGGGCTACGCTATCCTGTCCCGCCGTACGGCATCCAGGCGGACGCCGCAGCGGGACTGGCCGTCAGCTACGCCGACAAAGACCGGAAGGGGGCGTGATGGGACTCATCGGGCAGATGTTCGAGGGCTTCCGCGTCGGCCGCGAGGAAAAGATCCGCCACCTGGAGCGCGTGCCGATCTTCGCGGACTGCAGCCTGAAGCAGCTCCGCTCGATCGCCGACATCTCGAAGATCGTCGAGGTGCCCGAGCGGACCATCTTGTTCCGCTCGGGCGAGCCGGGCGAGGAGTTCTTCATCCTCATCGACGGCACGGCGCACGTGACCGTCTCGCCGCAGAAACGGGCCAGGATCCGGCCCGGCGAGTTCTTCGGCGAGATGAGCCTGCTCGACGGCGAGCCGCGCTCGGCCACGGTCAAGGCCAAGACCGACCTGCGCGTGCTCGTGATCGAGCGCCTCCACTTCTGGAAGCTGCTCCGCGAGGTCCCGGGGCTGACGGAGCGGATGCTCGTCACGCTCTCGCGGCGCATCCGGGCTCACGAGCGCTCCCAGATTGCCTGAGCGCGGGGCTCCCGCCTAGAACGTCAACTTGTCGCCCGGGCTGATTGGAAAGACCTGCGTCGTCGTCTGACCCAGCGCCGCCTGGTACTCCTGCGGTGTGCCCCGGAGGACCGGGAACGTCGCGTAGTGGACCGGGATCGCGAACTTCGGCCGGAGCATCTCCTTGGTCGCGTACGCGGCGTCGCGCGGGTCCATGACGAAGTGGCCGCCGATCGGGATCATGGCGAGGTCGGGCTTGTAGTACTCGCCGATCAGACGCAGGTCGCCGAAGAGTCCCGTGTCGCCCATGTGGTAGAGCTTGAACCCGTTCTCGAACTCGACGATGAAGCCGCACGGCTCGCCGCCCGGATAGGTCGTGCTCTTCTTCGTGGCCGGATCGACGACGGTGATCTCCGACGAGTGCTCCGCGCGCACCTGAGTAATCGTGATCTGCGGCCCGAGCGGGTTCACGCGCCCGCCCTTGCCGAAGCGCACCGCCTTCTCCGGTGGCACCCAGCCGAGGTCGACCATCGTCGCGATCAAGCCGGCGGGACCGAGCACTGGGGCGCCCGTGCGCCGCGCCAGCTCGGCCGCGTCGCACGACCCGTCCGTGCGGCCGATCAGGCCGACGTGGTCACCGTGGCCGTGGGTCACGAGGATCACGTCGACCTTGCCGAGCGTGTCGAGGTTCTTGTACTGCTGCGGCGTCTTCGGGTTCCCGGTGAGGAACGGGTCGATGACGATGACCTTGCCGGTGAGCGTCGTCAGCTTGGTCGTCGCTTGACCCAGCCAGTGGACCTCGATCTTCGCCGTCTGCGCCCAGGTCGGTTCGGTCGCGATGCCGTAGGTGAGCGCGCCGGCGGCCAGCTTTAGGAAATCGCGACGCTCCATGTCCATGACGCGTCCCTCCCGTGGTGAGAACGGTCGGCCGACCTTAGCACGAGTCACCATCATCGCGAGCAACGCGCAGCAGGCGCCGCGGGTTCCGTTGCGCGTGGCACACGGATCTGCTACCGTCACCGCGTAGCTCGCGCCCCGGGAGCCCCGTCGGGCCCAGGGAAGGCGGTTGAAAGCCGCCGCGACCCCGTCACTGTAATCGGGGACGAAACCCGCGAACGCCACTGGCCGTCGGGCCGGGAAGGCGCGGGGAGTAGGACGATCCGAGAGCCAGGAGACCTACCCGGGCGCGCACCTTGAAACCGGTCTTCGAGGGAGGACCCGGGGGTCTTGGCGTCATCGCTCTTCGTTCTCGGTGGAGCCCGCAGCGGCAAGAGCCGGTTCGCCGTCAGCGATCCGTCGCTCCGCGGGCGCGTCGCCTTCGTGGCCACGGCCCGAGCGGGGGACGGCGACATGGCGCGACGGATCGCGCGCCACCGGGCCGAGCGCCCGCGCCACTTCACCACGGTCGAGGAGCCCCACGACCTCGTCGCGTGCCTGGCGCGGCTCGAGGGCGCCTATGATGCGGTCGTCGTCGACTGCCTCACCGTCTGGGTCTCGAACCGGCTCCTGCGCGGCGACGGCGAGGACGTGCTGCTCGACGAGGCCGAGGCGCTCGCCAAGCTGATCGGCCGCCGGGCGTGCGCGCTCACGCTCGTCTCCAACGAGGTCGGCGCGGGCGTGCACCCCGAGACCGACCTCGGCCTGCGCTTCCGCGACCTGCTCGGCTTCGTCAACCAGAAGGTCGCCGCCGCGTGCGACCGCGTCGTCCTGATGGTCGCGGGCATTCCCGTCACGCTCAAGTCCGTGCCTCCGCCGTCGGGGCGAGCCGCGCCCGGCTTCGATGCTCTCCAGTCTCCTTAGCTCGATCGCCGCGCCGCCCGCGGGGCTCGCCGCCGAGGCGCAGCGCCACCTCGACGGCCTCACGAAGCCGCCCGGGAGCCTCGGCCGCCTCGAGGAGATCGCGCTCCGGCTGGCCGTGCTGTGCGGCGGCGCGCCCGGCGTGCGCCGACCGGTCATCTTCACGTTCGCGGCCGACCACGGCGTCGTCGCGGAGGGCGTCAGCGCGTACCCCCAGATCGTGACGGCGCAGATGGTCGAGAACTTCCTCGGGGGCGGCGCCGCCGTCAACGTGCTGGCGCGCCAGGCCGGCGCGCGCGTGGTCGTCGCCGACTTCGGCGTGGCGAATCCGACGCCGCCGGCGCCCGGGCTGGTCTCGTGTCCGATCGCCCCCGGGACGGCCAACCTCGCGCGCGGGCCCGCGATGACCCGCGGCCAGGCGGTGAGCGCGATCGAGACCGGTGCGCGCCTTGCCCTCGACGCCTTCGAGGCCGGCGCCGATCTGCTGGGCACGGGAGAGATGGGGATCGGCAACACGACCGCGGCGAGCGCGATCACCGCGGCCATCACGGGTGCCCCGCCCGAGCGCGTCACGGGCCGCGGCACCGGCGTGGACGACGCGGGGCTCGCGCGGAAGGTCGAGGTCGTCGCGCGCGCGCTGTCGGTGAACGCGCCCGACCCGCGCGACGGGCTCGACGTGCTCGCAAAGGTCGGGGGCTTCGAGATCGCGGGGCTCGTGGGTGTGATCCTCGCGGGCGCGTCCCGACGCGTGCCCGTCGTGCTCGACGGCTTCATCGCCGGCGCCGCGGCCCTCGTGGCCGTGACGCTCGCGCCCGCGGCGCGCGCGGCGCTCTTCGCCTCGCACCGCTCGGCCGAGCCCGGCCACGCGGCGGTCCTCGCCCACCTCGGGCTCGCGCCGTACCTCGACCTCGAGCTGCGCCTGGGCGAGGGGACGGGCGCCGCGCTTTTCATCCACCTCGCGCGCGCGGCCGCGCTGGTCTACCGCGAGATGGCCACGTTCAAGTCGGCCGGGGTGAGTCAATCGCCCGAACGGCAGGGATGACCATGCGCGCGCTCGTCATCGCGGGGGTGGCGTCCGGGGTCGGGAAGACGTCGATCACGCTCGGGCTGCTCGAGGCGCTCCGCCGCCGCGGCCTCTCTGTCCAGGCGTTCAAGGTCGGCCCCGACTTCATCGACCCGGGCTTCCACGCGCGCGCCAGCGGGCGCCCGTCGTACAACCTCGACGGCTGGATGTGCGGCCGCGAGCGCGTGCTCGCGTGTGTGGCGGGACACGCGACGGGCGCCGACGTCGTCGTCGTCGAGGGCGTCATGGGCTGCTTCGACGGCTTCGAGCCCACGAGCGACGAGGGGTCGACGGCGCAGGTCGCGAAGTGGCTCGGCGCGCCCGTCGTGCTGGTCCTCGACGCCTGGGCCCAGGCGCGGAGCGCCGCCGCGGTGGTGCGCGGCTTCGAGACCTTCGATCCCGCGCTGCGCGTCGCCGGCGTGATCGTGAACCGCGCCGGCAGCGAGGGCCACGGCCGCCTCGTGCTCGAGGCGATCCGGTCGGCCTGCCGGGCCGAGCCGCTCGGCGCCATCCTCCACGAGGAGGCGCTGGCGCTGCCGGAGCGCCATCTCGGGCTCGTCACGGCCCTCGAGGGGGCGCTCAGCGAGGAGAGGCTCCGCCGCCTCGGCGACGCCGTCGAGCGCTCCGTGGACCTGGACCGCCTCCTGGCGCTCGCGACGCCGAGCGTGGTGCCGGCCGCGGGCGGGCCCGAGCGCGAGTGTCTCTCCGCTCAGCACGGCCGCGCCCCGACCCGGCGAGCACGGATCGGCGTCGCCCACGACGCGGCATTCCAGTTCTATTACGCGGAGAACTTCGACCTGCTGCGCGAGGCGGGCGCGGACCTCGTCGCCTTCAGCCCGCTCGACGCCCCGACGCTACCAGCGGTGGACGGGCTCTACCTCGGCGGCGGCTACCCCGAGCTCCATGCGCGGCGGCTCGCCGAGAACGTCGCCATGCGCCGGGCGGTGCGCCGCTTCGCGGACTCGGGGCAGCCGATCTACGCCGAGTGCGGCGGTCTCATGTACCTCGCGGAGAGCCTCGAGGACGGGGACGGCGCCGCTCACGAGATGGTCGGCGTGCTGCCGGTGCGGGTGCGGATGTCCCCGCGACGCATGGCGCTCGGCTACACGGAGGTCGCGTTCACCGGCGAGACGCCGCTCGGGCCGTCGGGCGCCATCGCGCGCGGCCACGAGTTCCACTACTCGAGCGTCGACCCCGTGCCGGAGGGCGTGGCGCGCGCCTACCGGATCACGCAGCGCGGAGCCGAGCGCCGCGCCGAGGGCTACCTGGTCGGCCGGACGCTCATGAGCTACGTCCACCTCCACTTCGCCTCGAACCCGGCGCTCGCGCCCTCGCTCGTCGCCGCGTGTGCCCGCGCATGAGGACGGCGCTGCTCGCCCTGGGCCTGCTGCTGGCGCTCCGCGCGCCCGCGGCTGCCCTCACGACGCGCGACATGCTCGGGCGCCCCGTGACGCTCGCCGCGCCGGCCACCCGGATCGTCTCGCTCGTCCCGAGCGTCACGGAGATCCTCTTCGCCCTCGGCGCCGACAACCGTCTCGTCGGCGTCACGGACTTCTGCGACTACCCGGCGGCCGCGCGGCAGAAGCCAAGCGTGGGCGGCATGGTCAGCCCGAACCTCGAGGTCCTGGTGTCGCGGAAGCCCGACCTCGTGGTCGCGACGACCGAGGGGACGCGCGAGGAGACCGTCGCCCAGCTCGAGCGCCTGCGGATCCCGACCTACCTCGTCGTCGCCCACCGCGTGACCGACGTCACGGCGCTGGTCTCACACCTCGGCGAGCTCACCGGCCGCCGCGTCGCGGCCGACGCGCTGCGCGCGCGGATCGAGCAGCGGGTCGACGCGGTCCGCCGCGCGGTCGCGCCGTACCGGCGTCCGCGCGTCCTCTACGTCCTCTGGCCGGAGCCGCTGATCGTGCCGGGCCGGGACGCGCTCGTCACGGAGCTCATCCGGCTCGCGGGCGGCGAGTCGATCAGCGCCGGCGACGGCGATTCGTATCCGCGCTACAGCCTGGAAGCCGCCGTGGCGAAGGCGCCCGAGGTGATCCTGCTCGCCAACCACGGCGCCAACACCGGCCCGATCGATCGCGAGCGCTGGCAGCGGCTCTCGGAGCTGCCGGCGATCCGAACGGGCCGGCTCCATCAGGTGGAGGGCAACCTCCTCCACCGCTACGGCCCGCGCGTCGTGGACGGGCTCGAGCAGCTCGCGCGCGTGATCCACCCCGAGGCCTTTCGGTGAGGGACGCGCGCCGGCTCGCGACGCTCCTCGGCATGCTCGCCGCGGCCCTCGTGCTCGCGGGCATCGTCGCGCTGTTCCTCGGAAGCGCCGCGCTCTCGCCGCGCGCGGTGGTCGGCGCCGTGACGGGCCGGGCGCCGGCGGAGTCGATCGAGAGCGTCGTCACGCTCTCAATCCGGCTCCCGCGCATCGCCGTCGCGATCCTGGCGGGCGGCGCCCTCGCGGTCGCGGGCGTCGCGTTCCAGGCGCTCACGCGCAACCCGCTGGCGGAGCCCTCGGTGCTGGGCGTGTCGAGCGGCGCGGCGTTCGGCGTCGTCATCGGCCAGAGCCTGGGGCTCGGCGCGGGCCTCCTGCAGGCGGTCGGGCTCACCGCGTTCGCCTTCGCCGGCGCGCTCCTGGCCGCCGCCGCCGTCTATCTCATCGCGGCCGCGGGCCGCGGGCTCCGGATCCAGACGCTCCTCCTCGCTGGGGTGATCGTCGGGATCTTCTTCTCCGCCGCGATCACCGTCGTGGTGTCGCTCCTCGACTTCAACCGGCTGGGCGGCGTAATCCACTGGCTCCTCGGCAACCTCGCGCCGATCCCGCCGCGCCCGCTTGCCCTCTTCGCCGTGCTCCTGGCCGTCGGCTTCGGGCTCGTCCTCGCGCACGCGCGCGAGCTGAACCTCCTGGCCCTCGGCGAGGAGTCGGCCCAGCAGCTCGGCGTGCACGCCGAGCGCCTGAAGCTCGTGATCTTCGTCGGGGCCGCGCTCCTCACGGCCAGCGTCGTCGCGTTCGCGGGCCCCATCGGCTTCGTCGGGCTCATCGTGCCCCACGCGCTCCGCATGCTCGTGGGCCCCGACAACCGTCTGCTCGTGCCCGCCTCGCTCCTGGGCGGCGGCGTCTTCCTGCTCGTCGCCGACACGGTCGCGCGCAACGTTGTGGCGCCCGCCGAGCTCTCGGTGGGCGTCATCACCTCGTTCTGCGGCGCGCCGTTCTTCGTCTGGCTCCTCCGCACGCGCTACCGGGGCAGCGTGTGAGCCCGCCGCTCGTCGAGCTCCGCGGCGTCGGCTTCGCTTACCCCGCGTCGGGGACGGGCCAGGCGCGCCCCTTCAGGCTCGCCGACCTCACGTTCGAGATCGGGACCGGCGAGATCGTCGGCGTGCTCGGCCCGAACAGCGCCGGCAAGACGACGCTGATCCGACTCCTCACCCGGGTGCTGGCGCCCGACGCCGGCGGGATCCTCCTCGAGGGGCGGCCGCTGCCGTACTGGCGCCCGGCCGAGCTCGCGCGCCGGGTCGCCGTGGTCCCGCAGGGCGTGCCGCCCGAGTTCCCGTTCACGGTCGAGGAGCTGGTCCTGATGGGGCGCTATCCTCACGCGCCCGAGCGCTACTTCGAGAGCCCGGCCGACCGGGAGAGCGCGCGCGCCGCGATGCAGGCGACCAGCGTGCTCGAGCTCGCCGCGCAGCGGCTCGACAGCCTGAGCGGCGGCGAGCGCCAGCGCGCGGCGGTGGCGCGGGCGCTCGCCCAGGAGCCGCGGCTCCTCGTCCTCGACGAGCCGACGGCCCACCTCGATCTCCGGTACCAGGCGGAGACGGCCGCCCTGCTGCGCCGACTGAACCGCGAGCGCGGCGTCACGATCCTGCTCGTCTCCCACGACCTGAACCTCGCCGCCGAGGTGTGCGACCGGCTGCTGCTCCTGGCCGCCGGCCGCCAGGTCGCCGTGGGCGCGCCGGAGGCGGTGCTGAGCGAGACGCTGCTCGCGGCCGCGTTCGGCTGCGAGGTGACGGTGGAGAAGCACCCGGCGACGCGCCGGCCGGTCGTGCAGCCGACCTGGCGGGTCGACGGCCCGGGCCCCGGGGGCCGGGACACCCCGACGACGAAAGGAGGCTGCGAGCGGTCTCGAGCGAGCGAGTGAGCTCCGGGTCCAAGGGAAGCCGGTGAGACACCGGCACGGTCCCGCCACTGTGAGTGGGGAGCACGCGCCCCGACGAACGCCACTGTCCGCGCCGCGGACGGGAAGGCCGGGCGCAACGCGACGATCCACGAGTCAGGAGACCTATCCGGAGCCAGGACTTCCAACCCTTTCGCGGAAAAAGGAGTGAAGCGATGCGACGGAGGCTCGTGATGGCCTGGTTGACGGCGCTGGCGGTGGTGCCGCCGGCGGTGGCCCAGGAGGCAAAGAAGCTGGAGCCTGTGGTGGTGACCGCGACGAAGACGGAGACGCCCGCGGCCGAGCTCGGCGCGAGCGTTACGATCGTGACCGAGGAGGACTTCAAGACCTTCCACTATCCGAGCGTGGACGAGGCCCTGCGCCAGGTTCCGGGCCTCGAGATCCGGCGCTCGGGCAGCTTCGGAAAGACCACCAGCATCACGATCCGCGGCGCGAACACGAAGCAGGTCCAGGTGTTGGTGGACGGCGTCCGCGTGAAGAGCCCGACGCTCGGCGAGGTGGACCTCTCGGACATCGCACCCGACACGATCGAGCGGATCGAGGTCATCCGCGGGCCGCAGTCCACGCTCTACGGAGCCGACGCGATCGGCGGCGTGATCAACATCATCACCAAGAAGGGGAAGGGCCCCTTCTCCGGTTATGTCTCCCAGGAGGCCGGCAGCCGCGACACCTACGCGACCCGCAGCGGTGCCTCGGGACAGTACGAGATCTTCGACTACGCCCTCGGCGCCTCCCACATGGAGTCGAACGGCCAGTTCAAGAACGACGACTCCGAGCAGAACGCGCTGAACCTCCGGCTGGGCGCCGCACTCCCGTACCAGAGCTCCGTCGGCTTCACGCTCCGCTACACCCGGGCCGAGACGGGGCTCCCCGTGAAGTTCGTCTCCACGAACTTCGGCCCGCTGCCGATCGATCCCGTCATCGACAGCAACAACCGCAACATCAGCGAGACCTACGTGATGACGCTCGCCGGCAAGACGCGGCCGGTCACGTGGTGGGAGACCGAGCTGCGCCTCGGCAAGTACAACAACACGAACACGTTCGTCGACCTCCCCGACCGGTCGGACGAATGCCCGTTCCCGCCCTGCGAGTTCCCGTCGCGGATCAAGGTGGAGCGGAAGGAGGCGGAGTGGCTCAACCGCTTCTTCGTGGGCTCCTGGTCCACCAGCACGTTTGGCGTCGAGCTCCGGGGCGAGGAGGGGCATTTGCGGCCAGGCTCTCCCGGCGCGCCGACCACGCCCTTCGACGCGAAGAGCCACACCACGGCCGGGTTCTTTGAGGAGCAGCTCCGGTTCTGGGAGCGGCTCTTCCTGTCGGCCGGCGTCCGCGTGGAGGACAACAGCCAGTTCGGCCGGAACACGACCGAGCGCGGCTCGCTCGCGTACGTGGTGAAGGAGTGGGGGACGCGGCTCCGCGGCGGCGCCGGCTCGGGCTTCCGCGCGCCCACCTTCAAC
>Ga0066675_10000096_pt1 | contig 23738 bp, 11 predicted proteins | sample GraSoiAngelo_124_FD_62295 | JGI IMG/M metagenome (GOLD analysis project Ga0066675, IMG submission 62295) | Grasslands soil microbial communities from the Angelo Coastal Reserve, California, USA - 14_0927_05_20cm | ecosystem: Environmental > Terrestrial > Soil > Grasslands | place: USA... | reverse complement strand
CGCAGTGGTGTTCGCGCCGTTGGCCGCGCCGACCGCTCGCTCCGGCAGTGCCTTGGAGAGCGCTCCCAGAATCACGTCGATGATGCGCTGCACGGTCTGGGCGCGGTGCGCGACTGCCGCCGGGTATGTCGCATTGACGATCGAGCCGGGAGGAGCGACCCACTGCACGGCGTCGAACGCGCCCTGATTGTTCGGCACGTCAGGGTCCAGCAGCGCCTTGACTGCGTATCCCACGGCAGACTGCGTCGCGCTCGCAGTGCAATTCACGTTCCCGCGGACCTGCGGCGAAGACCCGGTGAAGTCCAGGTGCAACCGGTCGCCGGTCACGGTCGCGGTCAGCCTGATGGGGATCGCGGTAGTTCCCGCTCCATCGTCATCGACCAGGTCCTGGAACGTGTAGACGCCGTCCGGAATGCTCGCGATGGCGGAGCGCAGCCGCTGCTCGGTTCGCCGGATGAGCTCGTCAAATCCATCCAGGACGGTGTCGATCCCGTATACGGCGAGCAGCTCCGCCAGGCGCCTTGCGCCGAGCCGGCAGGCCGCTGTCTGAGCAAGAAGATCACCATGTCGCTCTTCCTGTACGCGCGTGTTCAGCAGCAGCAGTGCCAGCACTTCCTCGACCAGCTCCCCGCCTCGGTACAACCGGACCGGCGGCACTCTGAGGCCTTCCTGGTAAATCTCCGTCATTCCCCCCGCCATGCTTCCCGCGATCATGCCCCCGAAGTCCGAGTGATGCGCGATGTTGCACACGAAGCAGACGAGTCTGTCGTCGCAGCATACCGGCATCGCGAAGTTCAGATCCGGAAGGTGGGTTCCGCCGGCCACGTACGGGTCGTTGCCGACAAAGATGTCACCGGGCTTCATCGTTGTAACCGGCACCGTCTCGATGAGGGCCCGGATCAGCCCGCCGAGCGAGCCAAGATGGATCGGCAGCGACTGCTTTGCCTGTGCGACGAGTCTGCCCGAGGCGTCGAAGATGGCCACGCTGTGGTCCCGGCGCTCCTTGATGTTCGAGGAGTACGCACTCTTCATAAGCGCAACGAAACTCTCGTCGACGACGGACTCGAGAGCGTTGCGGAACACTTCCAGCGAGATCGCGTCGAGAGTTTTGCGCGTCACCCTGGCACCTCGATCAGAAGATTGCAGGCGGCGTCCACCCGGAACCGATCACCCGGGAACACGAGCGTCGTCGTGTCCAGTTGCTCGATGATCGCAGGCCCGCTCAGCGATGCTCCGGGCTGCAGATCGCTGCGCCGATAGATGGGACACGATTGAATAGCCGCGCGGTCGAAGTGAACCGCCCTTGAGCCCACGGTCTGCCGGGGCCCCTGACGAGGGCGGTCCGCCTGAGGCCCCAGTGAAGGAGCGATTGCAGGACTTCGCGCGGTCACCCGGATGTTGACTACTTCGATCAAACCCTCCGGGTTGCTGGTTCCGTATTGTCTTTCGTGAGCGCTTTGAAATGCGTTTTGCAGGGCCTCGACGACGAGCGGTGCACGCTCCTCTTCCAGAAGGGCAAGTTCAACGGGAACGGACAACTCATAGTTTTGGCCGACGTAGCGCATGTCCAGCGAGACCTCGACGATGCGCCCGGAGGCCGGTGTTCCCTCGCTGCGATGCCACGCCTCCGCTCGGCTGCGCAGGACTTTGAAGGCACTGACCAGAGCGGCGTGGGACGAGTCGGACACACGGAATCTCGCACTAGAGACGAAGTTCTCGGTGACATCGGCCGCCAGCAGTCCCTGGGCGCAGAGAATTCCAGGGTGAGGAGGCACGATGACCTCGCGGATGCCCAAACTTGCAGCAACGGCGCGGCTGTGCAACGGGCCGCCGCCCCCGAAGGCGATGAGCGCGAAGTCCTTTGGGTCGTGACCTCTTTCCACCGACACCGCGCGTATGGCGCGCACCATGTTGGCGACGACGATATCGATGCAGCCGAGGGCGGCTTGCTCGATCGTCGTGCCGACCTGCTTTGCAAGGGCCGAGAATGCCGCCGTGGCCCGGCCGACATCCAGCGGAAGTCGCCGGTCGAGCAGGCCGGCGGGATCGAGCCGACCGAGAATGAGATTGGCGTCCGTCACCGTGGGCTGCTTGCCTCCGAGCCCGTAGCATGCCGGGCCGGGTCGCGCACCGGCGCTCATCGGCCCGACCTTCATCAGCCCGTCCCGGTCGATCCAGGCCACCGAGCCTCCGCCGGCGCCGACCGCATTCACATCGACCATGGGCAGCCGAACGGGAAAGCCGCCTACCGAGCCCTCATAGGAGATGCTGAAATTGCCCGCTCTGATCAAACAGACATCCGCGCTCGTGCCTCCCATGTCCAGCGTGATTGCGCTCCTGCGTCCCGAGGCGCGCAGTACGGCGGCGGCCCCGACCGCGCCTGCGGCCGGACCTGACAAGGCGGTGCGAATGGGAAACCGCGCTGCCTGGGGTGCCGACATCAGGCCGCCGCTCGATTGGTTGATCCCGAGCGTCGCTCGCGGGGCAATCTCTCCGGCAACGCTCGACAGCGTGCCCAGGTAGCCGGACATCAGTGGCAGCAGGTAGGCGTTCAAGACCGTGGTCGACATCCGCTCATATTCCCGGAATTCCGGCTGGACCTCGTGCGAGATGGAGACGGCGGAGCATCCTTGTCCGATGAGGCCCTGCTTGAGCATGGCCTCGTGGGACGGATTTAGAAATGAGAACAGAAAGCAGACTGCGAATGCCTCGGCACCGGTGCTCTTGGCCCGATCGATGACGGTTTGCAGCTCTCCTGGGGTGAGAGGGACGAGCACCGTTCCATCCGCGAGCACTCGCTCCTTGGCTTCGATGCGCCACTCACGCGGGACGACCGGCTCCGGGGCGTCGATCTGCAGACTATAGAGGTGCGGACGCGTCTGACGACCGATCTCCAGCAAGTCCCGAAAGCCCTCGGTCACGATCAGAGCGACTTTTGCGCCCCTGCGCTGGATGAGTGCATTCGTTGCGACCGTCGTCCCGTGTGCGATCCGCGCGACTGAATTCGCGGCGACTCCGCTCGCGAGGAGGATTTCCCGCAATCCGGTGCGAATCGCCTCCGACGGATCGGCAGGCGTCGAGGGTGTCTTGTGGACCCACGACCGATTGCGTTCGAGGTCCAGAACGAAGAAGTCGGTGAAGGTCCCACCCACATCGACCCCAATGGCTACAGACATGGGGTACTCTGGTGTAAGTGCATATGACAGATATACATTATACGTCAAGCGCGCAGCGGCAGAGCATCTCTCTGGCATCCAAGAGGGCACCATGAACGCTCTAGTTCGCTGATGTCACTAGAGTTATCAGCGACTCAGTGTGCACATGCTTTGCATTTTATTGTGCCCTGAACCACTCCCGACACAAGAGTAAATTACGGGGGGCCGGCGAAGGGCCCCCCTCGAACGCGCACTCCGGATCAGCGCGACGGCGGAGGCGGGCAGCGCGTGAGCTGACGAGTGGTTTAACGATGAGGGTGTTGCGCCGAGACGTGGGCGCAAAATGTATAATCACTATATGCAGGTCTCACATCCGTGCCACCCGACGGCGGCTCACCCGCGGACCCGCCTCGGATTCCCTCCATGCCGCTGAAGGCGCGCAGAGCCAGAGAACAGCCTACGCCGATTTCGAGCGCATCGAGCTCGAGCCTGGCTTTGGTGTACGACTACATCAAGGAGCGGATCCTTCGGCTGGAGTACCCGCCGGGAATGAATCTGGCCGAGGTCGACTTCGTCAGCGAGCTGAAGGTGTCGCGCACTCCAGTGCGCGAGGCGCTGATCAAGCTCGCCTCCGAAGGACTGGTCGAGCTGCATCAGAACCGGGGCGCATGGGTCTCGGAGATCACTTTGTCCGATATCCGCCAATTCTTCGAAGCTCTGGACGTCGCTCAGAGGATGGTTACGCGACTGGCGGCCCTGCGATTCAATCCCGAGGCTCTGCAGTCGCTGCGCGCGCACGCGGCCGATTTCGACAGGAACGTGGAGGCCGGCAACATCAGCGGGATGCATGAGGCCAACTTCCGATTCCACGCGGTGATCGCGCGCAATTGCGGAAACTCGCTGGTTGCAGAGTATTACATGAGGCTGCTGAACATCGGCACCCGGATATCCCACCTCGCGCTGGCATACGAGAAGTCTCCGCGCGCGAAGGGCGGAGAGACACTCGGCCTGGAGAATATCGGCGACGAGCATCGCCGGATGATCGAGCACATCATGTCCGGGGAAGCGGACAAGGCGGAAGAGGATGCGCGGGAGCATACGGTCCACTTCCGGCAGCGCGTCTTGAACTACGTGATGTCCAGCGCGGCAGCCGGAATCAAGATTGGCGAATGACGGTGGCGGCACGTGCAGGACGCTCGGCTTCGGCAGCGTCTCGACGATCGTCCGCCCTCATCACAGAGAGCTCACTCGCACGGGCGAGCCCCGCTCGGCACTACAATAGAGCGCCTGAAGTACCTCGACGGACCGGCATCCGATGAAAGCGGAGGCCGGGTTTTCCAGCTTCGCTCCCGCACACACGTCCACGAAGAAATTCACCGGCGCTGCGCACCGGTATTCACCACACCCGGGCTCGAGCGCCACGCGGGCGTGCCGGCCGTCGAAGGTCGCCAGCTCCACCCGCTCAGCTTCGAAATCCACCGTCAAGTGACCCTTGGTGCCGAAGAGGCGCAAGTCGAGCTGGCTCCTCGCTCGTGAAGCGAGCCCCGCGGAGCCCGAGATGGAAGCCGTCGCTCCGGAGGAGAAGCGGATGACGCCTGCGTCGAAGAGATCGGCGCCTTTTTCGGATCGGCTCATGACCGCAAATACAGTGTCCGCGGATCCATCGGCAAGAAGAAACAGCAGGCCCAGGGCGTGGCTCAGCTGTCCCCAGCCGAAACCCCCGGCATTCTGCGGGTCGGCCCAGGTCGCGACATCGGGCTGGATGACGTCGCGTCGCGTCGCCTCCGTCGGCGTGCCGGAGAGCAGATCGAGCACAGGGGTCGCCATGTGCAGGGCGACATGCCTGAGCTCCCCCAGCGGGCGCTCTTTGAGCAAGGCGCTAGCAGTCTGTGCCAGCGAGCTGAAGTTCCAACCGAGCGGGACGACTATGGTCATCCCGGTCGCGCGTTCGAGCCGGACGAGGTCGCGCGCATCCCGCGCCGTGGTGGCAAGCGGCTTTTCGACGAGTACGTGACAACCGCGTTCGAGTGCTGCTTTCGCGTGTTGATAGTGAAGGGTATGTGGTGAGCTGACGATCACGCCATCCAGCTCGCACCGGGCGAGCAGCTCCTCGTAGCTCTCCGTCGCAAAAGGAAGGCCAAAGAGCTCCTGCACTTTGCGAATCCGCTCGGCTCCAAGCCCGCAGATCCCTACGACCTCCGCGGCCGGATTGCTGAGCAGGGCAGGAAGGTGATTCTTCGTGGCCCACCACCCTGCCCCGATCACTCCGATCTTCACAGCCTTGCCAGCCACGGACTCACCTCCCGGGCAGATCGCGGAACGCGCCGCCAGGGCCCGCAGCCCTTTTCAAGTATATTCTCGTTATTGACTCTACTACACGGAGTTGATACGGGCGCGCCCGCAACATCGTCGCGAAACCACGTGAAAGACCGCGCAATGGGCCGTTGCGAACCTCGCATCGATTTCCCGCCGGCCTCCTGGGAGTGGAGCGCAAGCAGGAGCAACTATTGACCCTTCGCAGTATGGATAGTAACATTATATTATAAATATTCATTCGTAGATTCCCTGCTCCGAAACCGCCCCGTCCGCCATGTCCGGACCAGACAAAAACGGGGGACCTATGCGCGAGCACGTATGCGATCCGGTCACACGCTCCCGCTTGTTCACGGCCGCGGCGGTGCTGGGGGCGTCGCTCATCTCTACTGCTTCCCCGGCAGCACCCGCGACGAGTGACTCGGAGCGTGGGAGCAGTGCGCTGGAGGAAATCGTCGTCACCGCCACTCGGCGCGAGGAAAGGCTGCGCGACGTTCCACAGGCCGTTGCCGTTCTGACCGGTGACCAGCTCGCCGCAATCGGCATCAGCACGGCTGAGGACTACGCCAGTTTCCTGCCTGGCTTGAGCTTTAACCGCGCTGGCTTCGCCGACCGCGTGGGCCTTGATCTCACCGTACGGGGAGTCAGCAACACCAGGCTCACGGACGCTTCGGCGGGCGCGGGTGCGATGACGACGGGCTTCTACGTCAATGATGTGGCCGTGCAGCCCGTGAACATGGTGCTGTACGACATCGACCGCCTGGAGATGCTCAAGGGGCCGCAGGGAACTCTCTTCGGTCAGGCGTCGATGGGGGGAACGCTCAGATTCATCACGCGCCGCCCGGACCCCAAGCGCTTCTCGGCGAGCGCCGAAGCGACGGGAGCCGACACGAATGACGGCGCCGCTTCGTGGAATCTGCGCGGAGTACTGAACCTCCCCCTTATCGAAGACCAACTCGCATTGCGGGCGGTCGCCTACAGCGATCACGAGGGGGGCTGGATCGACTGGACTCCAGCCAGTCTCGCCCCGGGTGCGCAGAAAGGTCCCATTCCCGGCTTCCCACCCGGCTTTCCGCAAACCGCCTCACGCGGCATTCCCGATGTGAATTCGGTGAATACCCGGGGGACCCGCCTGACGCTCAGATATACGCCAAACGAGAGATTGAGCATCGAGCCGCTGTTTCTGCTGCAGAAGCGCTCCGCGGACTTCGAAAGTTTCATCGAGCGCAATCTGGACCTGAACTATGTCACGCACAACTACTCTGCAGAGCCGCGAGACGAATACTTCTATCAGGCGGCGGTCTCCATCGACTACGACTTTTCTTTCGCCCGCCTGACCTCGGTGACGGGGTACTTCGATCGCCAGTATCGCTGGCGGCAGGACACGACCCAGTTCATCTCCGACGTGTACGGCCGTACCGCCGCGGGTGGCCTGCCGAGCACGGCCTTCCTCGACTTCGAATTCGACACCCGATCCACGAGCCAGGAGCTGCGCCTGACATCCCCGCGCAGCGACCGCTTCGAATGGCTCATCGGGGCGGCCTATTTTGACGAAGACAGGCCGCTCAGTGTCGTCTGGATGGCACCCGCATTCAACGAGGCCGTCTCGACGACGCCCCCGAATGGGCAGATTCCAGGAGGGCCGCTGGTGTACGGGTCGTCGCAGGATCATGCCAACAAGAACTACTCCGCATTCGCGGACGTGACACTGAAGCTGTTCGACGCCCACCTCCACCTGACCGCCGGCGGCCGCCGGTTCAGGGACACTTTCAATGAATTGAGCCGCAACACCGGCGCATTGGTCGGTATGGTCGGCACCGAAGGTCCCCCCGACGTTGACTCCGGAAGTGAAACCGGCTTCGTGCCACGCTTTGCGGCCAAGTACTACTTCGCGCCGACCGAAATGCTCTACGCCAACGTCGGCAGGGGATTCCGCGCAGGCGGTCCATCGGCGTTGCAGATTTCCACCGACGCCTGTCGCAACGCGATCCAGCGCGCGGGAATCGCAGAAAAGACCACGTTCGATTCCGACAGCCTGACCAATTACGAGGTCGGATTCAAAACGGCGTTCGCCGGCGGCCGGGCGCAACTGGACGTAGCGGCGTTCTACATCGACTGGAAAGACCTGCAGGTCAACCTTAACCTGAATGTCTATGATCCGGGCTGCCCATCAGCGGTCACGACCAACGCTGGCAATGCCACGGTCAAGGGCGGGGAAGTTCAGTTCACATCCCGCCCGACAGACTGGTTCCTGGTCGCGGCGTCGGGGACCTATACGCGTGCCCGCCTCGGGCGTCCGCCTGCTGGCGCTTCTATCGGTAATGAAGGCGATCCGCTGCAGAATGCTCCGGAGTGGCAAGGTACATTGAGCAGCGAGCTGACGTTCCCGGTTCTGCGTGGTGACTATCGGGGCGCTTTGCGGGCTGACGCTTCGTACTACGGCTGGCAGATCAGCAATCAAGCCGTCGCCAGCAACCCCTTCTTTTACGTACCGGCACATGCGCTGGTCAACTTGAGAATGACCTTGAGACCCAAAAAAGCGGACTGGGCAGTTGAACTGTTCCTCGAAAATGCCCTGAACCGCCAGATTTTCTACGGGGCACAGGCCTACTTCGGCGAGCCCAACACGAATCAGACACTGGTGGGGCGTCCCAGGCAGTTCGGTATCACGCTCCGCAAGAGCTGGGAGTAGAGGCATCTCTCCACGCCAAGGGGCGCATCCACCAGATGCAATCCCGGATGCACGTATGAGGCCTCGCTGGGTGGACCCGAGATGTTCAGCCTGCTTGGCTCACCGGCTCCAGGTCCGCCACCCGGCGGCCTGCCTGGGTGAGCTCAGAACAAGTCGCGAGGTACTTCGGTTGACCAGCTGTTGGCCCAGTGTCTCGCGCCGTTGACTGTGATCGCGATCTCCGTCTGGTGCAGAAACGTATTGACCGTGCTGCTCGTGCGGCATGTCGCGTGCACGACGAATTCGTCCTCATGGTACTTGCAGACGTAGGTGGCTTCCGCGTCTATCCTCGCGTTGGCGCAGTCGTCCAATGGCACTTCGAACTTTCCGCGATTACCGAAGAGGAGCAGATTCTCGAACTCATAAACAGCCGTCCCATTCACGATGTCCTCACCGACCCGGAACATGACTGGCGGCAACGTGGGAGCCGGATCGTTCGCCAGCACGTGGAGGCTCGAAGGCCGACTGCCTAACCCTCCGGGAACGAGCGGCAAGGTGATGTTAGATGGATGAGACCGGCTTCGGTGTATGGTATTGACGAATGGGCGGGGTGCGGGCCACATGTTCAGAAAGTCGGCACCTGCCACCATGACCCGCAGACAATGCCCGGCCGGAACCACGTAGGCGCATGCCAGCAGGGTCAGCTCAACTTCGTAGATTTCTCCTTTGGTGAGCCGCGACGGTTTCTGCCGCGGATATTCGCGCGCCGCAAGGTTCAGGAATCCCCTGCTGATCAGCACTGACGTTCCGTCCGGCGCGACGTCGCACAGAGACACGGTAATTTGCGCAATCGGCTCTGTCGAAGAGAGGTACATCAGGGCCTTGGGACGTCCGATCAAAGTCATGCTCTCGGACAAGACGTCGGAAGCATAGACTCGGCTCCTTGGCTCTTCCGCCCTCTGATCCAGCGGCAGCAGACAGTTGTAGCGAAAAGGTCCGCCACCGTGTTTTCCAGCGCGGGACCCGGCCGTCGGCTCGTAAGCCACCGAATCTGAGCAGTCCTGGTCGGAGGATACGACGGGCGCCTGTCGGGACAGTCGCCCTGCGCTTTCGAAGAAGTAGACCGCGGGCTGCGTGCCCTCGATCGGCCACTGGCGCGCGCTTCTGAACGAGCCTGCCTCGATCGCCTTGCTGCCCAGCGGGTGGCTGAATTCCTTGACGAAGATCGTCAGAGGCGGCTCGTTCGCGATGCCCGTGTCGATATCCTTCAGCCAGTAGTCCCACCATCGCAGCGCTTCGCGCTCCCAATCGATGCGTGGGCCCGGCAGCGCGTTATGGGGCCATTGGTGCGACCACGGCCCGATCAACGCACGTTTGGGCCCTCTCAGCCGACCGAAGATCTCGAGCATCGGGGTCGCGTACCAGTCGGCCCACCCCTCCACCACGAACAGCGGGCACCGGATCTCGCCGAGCTTGTCGCGCACTGCTCGCGATCGCCAGAACGGGCCGTCGTCCAGGTTCTCAGCGAACGACACACCCCAGGGAACGCTGCGCTCGAGCCGTTCTCTCCACACTTCTTCCCACCGCTCACCCCAGACTTGCGGGTCGGGCGGCGCGAAGTTTCGGGCCGCCATGAAGGGCGCGTACATCTCGTAAATGTAGTTACGGGGAGACCCACCAGGATTGGTCCACTCCGCGTAGGGATCGTCGGTACCCGAGCGGGCGATCACTGCTTTCAGCGAAGGCGGAGCCGCCGCGGCCATCTGCAACGAAACCACCGCCCCAAATGAAATACCCCACATCCCGACCTTGCCGTTGCACCACGCCTGGCGGGCGCACCACTCCACCATGAAATACCCGTCTGCGCGTTCCTCGTCGCTGTAGATCGATTCGCAAGCTCCCGCGGAGTCGCCTGTTCCGCGCACGTCGAAGATGACAATGACGTAGCCCCGCGCAGCGAAGCCGGCGAACGAATCCCCCAATCCGGATCCCTTCCGATACGGGGTGTACGTGAGGAGACAGGGGAATCGATCACCGCTGTCGGGCCTGAAGATCAGAACCGACAACTCAGTACCGTCCGGAACCCTGACGAGCTCTGTCTCGGTACGAATCTGATATTCCTGGACACTCACCGCGTATCTCCGCCGAGACTACCTGCCGACCTGACCACCCGCGGCCGACTCCGGAGCCCGCGCGTCCCGGGAGCGCATCCGGCAGCGCCGGTGGACAACTGACCCCGCGCCTCGTCAGGCACGCATGCCTCGATTTGACTGTTCTGTCCGAAGACTTAGGCGCGGACGATTGACGCACTTCGGTGGATTCAATATTATCATTTGGAAACGTTTCAATCCTCCGCAGGCAGTGGCCCGGGGCGCGTCAGTCGTGCGCCACGATGCCAGGCAGAGACCCAGTTTGTCCTTAAGCACGTCCAGCGCCGATCCCCACGCAAGCACGGGACAAGAGGGATCCGGCTCGAGCGACGTCACACATTCGAGCTATTTCGTAGCCTTGAACGTTTTCTCGCTGCTCGGCAATACTGCCATGGGGGCGCAGCCGTTGATCGTGGGCGCGCTGGTGGACCTGGTGGGCTTGTCCGCGCGCCAGGCCGGATTCGTCTCCGCAGCCGAGATGGGCGGCTTCGCGACCGGGATGCTGGCGTTGCTGCGATTCGGGCAGCGAGTGCGGCGGCGGACTCTGGCACTTGCAGCACTCTCGACAATCGCGGCGGCGAACGCAGCTTCCCCCCTGGCCGGGGAGTTCCACGAGATCCTGAGCCTGCGCTTCGTGAACGGCTTTGCTGCCGCGGCGAGCTATTCCGTGTTCCTCACGATGGCTGCGGCCACGAGCCGACCGGAACGCACCTTCGCGATCGCCAACTCAGTCTCGATCTTCGCTACGGGGCTGCTGCTATTTTCGGGTCCGCACATCCTCTTGCACTGGCACTTGCGGGGGCTCTTCCTGGGCCTGGCGATGCTCGCACTGGCGAGTGCCGTCGCCGTCTGCCTCATTCCGTCGGAGACCGGACCGGCGGCCGCTCGGATTCAAGCAGTCTCGCAGGATCGACCGACGCGCGGCAGCAGCTCCGGAATTGCGGTCACACTCGTGCAGCTGATGATGTTGTTCCTCTATACCGGCCACGCCGCGATATGGTCATACCAGGAGCGCATCGGTGTGCGTGCGGGCCTTGCGCCCCATGAGATTGGATTGCTGATCGGCACTTCGCTGATGGTGGGACTGTTGGGATCGATTACTGCAAGCGTCCTCACTCTGGCGATCGGAAGAGTCTGGCCGCAAGTGATCTCACTCGGCGTGTCCATCGTCGCGGCGCTCGCACTGGTCTTCACCGATTCGTCCCTCGGCTTCGGAATCGCATCCACTCTCATAGCGCTTTCATGGTTCTACGGGTTGCCGTACCAGATGGGCCTGATGGCGGCCTACGATCCGCGCGGCAGGGCCAATATTGCCGGGTCGCTGATGACGACCAGCGGCGCAGCTGCGGGACCGGCAATGGCGGCCATCCTGCTCGGCTATGGCGGCTATCGCGTCATCGGAGTGTTCGCGGGGCTCTGCTACGTGGTAGCTCTCGCCCTCGTCCTGCCGGCGGCGCTGAGGCTCGACAGACGCTAGCTTCGGCCGCATTTGGCCCGCCGGTCTCCTGAGGTGTCGTGTACCGTCAGCCAACACCTCCTTACCTGGAAATCTTGAGCAACTCGCACCGCCCATCCACCTCGCATTCGAGCATGTCCTGCACGAGGAGATTCCATCCCACAAAGCCGGCGAATTTGTGGTCTGGTGAAATCTCCGGCGTCGGCGCCACTCCTTTGCCGGTTTCCGGGTGGTAGTTTTCGTGCATGGATTTCCACAGCGCGATGTCACCGAGCACCACGTGACCGAGCGTCTCTGCGAGCTTGGACGCCTGCCGATCGAATCCGTAGCGCTTGAGAGCGATATAGTGCAGATAGTTCGCGTTGATCCAGACGGGTCCCCGCCAGTTCGAATAGGGCTCGATGATGCTGCGGTTGTTGTAGTCCCTGTCCTGCCTGGACAGACTCCGAATGCCGTACTTCCCCAGCATGTAGCGCTCGTTGAGCAGATAGCGCCGGATCATCTCTCGCGCAGCACTCGGCGGGATCACGTCCTCGATCAGGGGCACGAAATTCGAGTAGCTGATCCGTCGAACGGGCTTGCCGTCTGCGCGCCGGACATTGAAAAACATCGCATCCGCTTCGAACCACATGTGTTTGACCATGGCCGCGCGGAGCTTCTCGGCCAGTTCGAGGTATGTATGCTGCGACGCCCGGTCCCCCAGCCTGCCCGCGAGCACTGCCATGGCCAGATATTCGCGGAGTTGAAATGTGCACAGATCCACTCCGAGGATTGAACTGCGCTCTCGAGGATCATTGGTGAGCGCGACGTTGTTATCGGCGCCCGACTGCATCGCATTCTCCCAGAAGAACAGCCCCCACTTCGGGTCATACTGTGTATTCTCGCGGTAGCTGATGACCTTCCGCAGTCCCTCCCAGATGGGCCTGACCCACTCGTAGTCGCCCAGGCGCTGCGCCGCGATTACCGCACCCTGTGCCAGAAACGGCTTCATGGCGAAGTCGCCCATGAGGGGCCGAGGGCCTTTCGTCGTGATGCACCCGGCAACGTAGCCCTTTCGGTCGATCGCGGCCGTGAAATCCAGCACCCAGAATTTGAGATACCTCGCCTTTGCTGCACTCTGGTGGGCCAGATGACAGCCGATGAAGAAGCCGTCCCAGTCCCACATCTCCCCGTAATAACCGGCGGGGACCAGATAGTCGTACTTGATGAATCCCTCTGCAGGTCGTATGGAGAGCGGTTCAAGCGTCGCGTACTCCGTCGAGACATCGGCCAGCAACCGTGCGAGAGCCGCAGGATGGTTCACGTCGGAGGCGAGCGTCGTCATCACGCCCGCGACGAGCGGGATTACGGCGACGATCCTTCGCACCTGCCGCGACTTCACGAGAACAGCGGACGGCCTGAGAGCATCACTACCGCCGGGCGGTGCAGCTTGCGCGGATCTTAAGCTCAGTCGGCAGGAAGGCTCTTGTCGCTTGCGGGCGGCTCTGTCCGTTCAGCCGGTCTATCAGAATCTGCGCTGCGGTGCGGCCTATTTGCGCGAGATCCCTGTCCACCACTGTGATGGGTGGTGATGAAACCTGCGTTACCGCAGTGTCGTCGCAGCCGATCAACGAGAGGTCCCGCGGCACCGCAAGCTCACGCAGCTGCAGCGCGCGCAGGACACCGACCAGAATCTGATTGCCTCCGGCTATGACCGCCGTTGGCGGCCTGCGCAGCTCCAGCAGAGCGGCCAGCTGGGTGGCCCCAAACTCCTGATCGAGACGCCCTGAGCGAATGAGCGCCTCATCGACCTTCAATCCGAACTCGGCGTGCGCGTCCCGAAAACCACGCGCTCGCTCGCGCCCGGGTGCGATCAGCTCGGAGCCATTGATCAGCGCAATGCGCCGGTGCCCGAGCTCGAGCAGGTAGTTGACCGCAAGTCGCATCCCGCGTGCATGGTCGGTCATGACCTTGTCGATCGGGAGATTGATGTCCCGATCGAGCGTCACGAGCGGCAGGCGCACGGATCGCAACGCCTCGATCATTCGGACGTCTGACTCGTTGTTGGTGACGAAAATCAGACCGTCGCACTGCCTTTCGGCGAAGTCCGTGATCAGCTTCACCTCGCGCTCCACGCTGTCGCCGCTGTTGGCCAGGTTGAGGAGATATCCCATGTTCTGCAGGGTGCCTTCGGCCGCGCGCGCGATCACTGCAAAGAGCGGGTTCGAGATGTCCGGAATGACGAAGCCGATGGTGCGCGTCACCCGGGTCCGCATGCTTCTCGCGACGTTGTTCGGGCGAAATCCGAGGTCCGCGATAGCCCGCGACACCGCATCACGCGTCGACGGGCTGACGGCTTCACTGTGATTGATGACGCGAGAGACCGTGCCCACGGCAACACCCGCGCGTGAGGCAACATCCACGACCGTAGGTCTCTTACGCGTACGCATGGAAGGTCACGCAGGCCTTGGATCAAGTTAGTCGAGCTGATGGGTGGGCGTTGCCTGATTGACTCCCAGCTGCATTGTAGTATTCTTTTGGAAACGGTTCCATGGCTGAGTTTTCGCATGCGACCGCCGTATCGCACGCTGCGGCGGTTTGCTGCGATCAAGCGTGCCGCGAAGAAATCTGTCCAACGGGATGTTGCATGGCCCGCGCGCCACGAGCTCGTGCCCAGGCGCTGATCGAGGCGGCGAGTCTTGTCATCGACGACATTGTCGGACCGGCCGCTCGATCCACCACGCGTCTGTAGGTTCCATGCCAGTCACGAGTGCGCGCCGCGCCGACCTGAGCGTACGCATCTTGGCTTCGTTCGTGGCGCGCCGAGTGCTGCTTTGTGTCCTCGTTGCCGTAGGCGCCACGACGCCGAGCTGGCCCTCAGCGGCCGAGGGACCTGGATCAGGGCCCCCTACCCTCGCTCGAGCGCAGCCATGGCCGCGGTTGAGCAGCCCCGTTCCGCGAGATCCGCAGGTCGAGGCCCGCATCGCCGAGTTGCTTCATAGGCTCACTCTCGAGCAGAAGGTCGCGCAGATGGTCCAGGCGGATATCCGCTATATCACGCCTGAGGATCTCAAAGCGCAGCATCTAGGCTCGATTCTGAACGGCGGCGGAGCCTTTCCCGGGGGCAACAAGCATGCGGATGTTTCCGATTGGGTAGCCTTGGCAGATCGCTATTTCGAAGCTTCCTCGCAGTCCGCGGATGGCGCACCCGCAATTCCCGTTCTCTGGGGCACGGATGCAGTCCATGGGCACAACAACGTGTTCGGCGCCACCGTGTTTCCGCATAACATCGGATTGGGAGCAGCAAATGATCCGGAGCTCATCGAGCGTATCGGTGCGATGACTGCCGAGGAAGTCCTGGTCACCGGCATCGATTGGACCTTCGCTCCTACGGTTGCTGTGGCTCGTGACGATCGGTGGGGACGAACGTATGAAAGTTACTCGGAGGATCCCGGTATCGTCGAGACATATGCAGCACGCATGGTCGAAGGGCTGCAGGGTGCAGCGGGCACGCCGTCATTCCTCGACTCGACCCATATCATTGCGACAGCGAAGCATTTCATCGGTGACGGTGGAACGCAGCACGGGGTGGACAGGGGCGACAACCGATCCTCGGAGCGGGAGCTGCGGCGAGTTCACGCGCCTGGGTACATCGGCGCAATCGGCTCCGGCGTTCAGGCGATCATGGTGTCATACAACAGCTGGCAGGGCGTCAAAGTGCACGGCCAGCGGCATCTGCTGACGGACGTACTCAAGGGCCTGCTGGGATTCGATGGCATCGTCGTGAGCGACTGGGACGGCATCGATGACGTCCAGGGTTGCTCCAGAGACAGGTGCGCGCGCGCCGTGAATGCCGGCATTGATCTCTTCATGGTACCCAAGGAGTGGAAGGCATTCATTCAAAATACCCTCGCGCAGGTCCGCGCCGGTGACATTCCCGAGTCCCGCATCGACGATGCCGTAACGCGCATTCTGCGCGTGAAATTCCGCGCGGGCCTGTTTGACAAGGGGCGACCCTCCCAGCGCACTCTTGCCAATGGGAGGGCGCTCCTCGGGTCTGCCGACCACCGGGCCGTGGCGCGCGAAGCCGCGCGCAAGTCGCTCGTCCTGCTCAAGAACGAGAGTGCTCTCTTGCCGCTGCGCAGAAACATGAAGGTGCTCGTGTCCGGCGATGGCGCTGACGATATCGGCAAGCAGTGCGGAGGCTGGACCCTGACCTGGTCCGGAACGGGCAATTCCAATGCCGACTTCCCGGGTGCGACGTCGATCTTCCAGGGCATCCGCTCCACCGCAGACGCAGGCGGAGGCACCACCACACTGAGCGTCGATGGGAGCTACCAATCGCGGCCGGACGTTGCAATCGTGGTCTTCGGGGAGAATCCGTACGCCGAGTGGGCCGGCGATATTCCATCGGTCGAATTCAGGAGCACGTCAGCACCTCGATCAGAAGACGACCTCCCACCGCCACCGGAATCCGGCGAGCTCGGCTCAGGAGAGGCTCGCACCGGGCAGCCTACTCCGATTCACAGAGCGCCGCGCGTCGCAAGCACGGGACCGGCGGACCGCGATCTCGCCCTCCTGCGTCGCCTGAAGCAGAGCGGTATTCCAGTGGTGTCGGTTTTCCTGACGGGGCGGCCTCTGTGGACCACTCCAGAGCTGGAAAACTCCAATGCGTTCGTGGTCGCATGGTTACCCGGCAGCGAGGGAGCCGCCATTGCCGATGTCCTGTTCCGCAACGCCAAGGGACAGGTGAATTACGACTTTACCGGCAAACTGTCATTCTCCTGGCCGCGTAAACCTGAACAGATAGCCATCAATCGTGGCGACGCCAGCTATCACCCACTGTTTCCATTCGGGTTTGGCCTGACCTACCAGATGCCCGGGAAGGGCGCTCGGCATCATGCTGCCGCACGAACGGGAACACACTCAAATCCCAGAGCTCCCTGAGGCACGCTATGCGACGCGTTGATTGTTTGTGTCGTCCTTGCCGACGCGCCCAGTGGGCCCGCACAGATCAAGATGGCATGGCCGGCCACCACTCGGGAGTCATCGGCTCAATGATGTTCTTCTCCACTGCAATGGCGTAAAGGAGACCGTGATTGTAAGTCAGTGTGCCCTCATAGCCGCTGGGCAAACCTTCCCACGATCGCATCTCATTGCCGCTGCCAACTCCCCCGGAGAATACGTTGTCGGCATAGCCTTGATCCAGCTCATCGGCAAGGTGGCGCGCCTTCTCCCTGAAGCCGTACGATGAGAGCGCGCGGACGTAGTAACCAACGAGAATCGCCGAGAGGCCGCCATCACAGAATAGCTCGAACGTCGGAGTCGAGTTGCCCAGGAGTTCCCCAAAGTACTGATCTTCCTTGCGGTGCGGAAGCAAATTCCCGGGCAGTCCAAGCTGATCCGATACCGGGCAGGCCCGGGCGCGCAGGCCTTCCAGTCTCCCAAGCGCCGTGTGAGCCGCATCGTAGTCGAGCAGACCGAAAGCGGCGGCGAGTCCGTTGATTCCGAGATAGGCGTAGTCGTGCAGCACCCCATCCTTGCTGCGCCAACCTGCCACCCAGCCACTGGCGGGATTGATAAACACTGGTCCGTATGCCTTCCTCATCCGCCCCGCGATCTCCAGTGCCCTGGCAGCGCGGGCGCGATCGCCCAGGCTGGCAAAAATCGGCGCGACATTGCGCAGCCCACGATAAGCCCACGCGTTGGAGAAAGCGTCGAGGTAGCCAAAGCGGATCACGTCGATACCGTTAGTGCTCAGGCTGTTGTCGCCGGAATTGCCCGAGCGATCGGGATTCACCAGCAGCCCGTCCTTCCCCGCCATGGCCACCATTCTTTCGAACACGTCGATCAGGCCCGGCTTGATTCGCTCGAGCCACTCGCGACTCGCGTTCAGCCGGTAGGCGCTGCCTGCCGCACACAGCAGCGATGGATCCGAATCCATGAAGTATTCGCGCCAGTATCCATATCCGCCCCCATCCAGAAGTGCTTTTTCCACCGTGAAGCGATGCATGCCGGCGAGGTCCGGCGCATTCTTGGGCTGTTCCGTGTGGGTTAGAACTTCCGTCTGCGACCACTGCCCCTGATGGCAGTTGACCGATACGCAGTTGTTGGAGAACCCACGGTACTCTGGCCGATAACACGAGAAGACAGTCGCCCAATGGCGCCGAATTCCCTCGCTGAGAGGTGCACTCGGTCTCGCTGCGCTGACGCTCGGTTGAAGGTTAGTCACGACCAATTCAAATTCCAGCCGCTGCCGTCCTTGCAGAATGAGCACGCCAAATCCGTCGGAAGTACGCTGCCCCGGCACAATGCCGCACGTCAGCGCTTCCGCTTCGCGATAGCTTTCGGCCTGCAGATACGGGGCCGCGGACCTGTCATCACCCGAAGCTGCACGCGTGAATAACAAGCAACCTGAGCCCTCCCCTGTGATGAGCACCGGAAAGTGTACGTGACCGTTGCGGCCCGGCATCTCCGTCGGAATTGCGCCAATACCGGTCGGGCTTGGCCTGACATCCCACGCAAAGCGCCACGCCTCGTATTCCAGAGCCGTGAGCTGCCGCTCGCAGGTTTGCTCGATCGTCAGCTCGAGGCGATCGGCCATCACCCGAAATGTGACGTCGAGCGTCAGACCCGCTCCACACGTCAGCTCGCGGTATCGGACTTCGTTGCCTTCGATTTCAATGTCGCCCGTCCATAGATAGGAAGCAAAATCCCCGTCCAGCGTTCTGATGAGCGGCCCAGTCAGGCCCCCGAACAGTTCCGGTTTTCGCCCAAAAATCCACCAGGTACGTGTAACGAGCAGACGGTTGACGTCAGCTCGACCGGTAGCAGCAGCATCCCACCCGAGATGCATCAGCAACGGCCGGTTCAGGGAAAAGCCCACCGATAGTTGCGGACTGCGATAGAACACCACGTCGGCCTTTCTCTCGAGCCTCATTCCGCTCGGAGCGCTCGGTCGGATGGACCGCCGCCTGAGAATCGGTCGATAAGGGGCTACGATGGTGTCGCCAAGCGCCTCGCCGTGGACGGCGACCTCGTGAAAGATACCGAACGGCACGTTATGAAGGCCCCCGTTGCACTCCCGCGCATTCGGCCAGGTCGGGTGCTCGCGATCACATTCGAGTCGGATGTGATCGGTCAAGAGACCGTCCAGATCGATTCGCCAGGGCTTGTGCTCGGCAATGGCCTTCTCGAAGAATGCCTGCATCGCCGCAGGTGAGGCCTTAGGCGATAGCCCTGCACCCGAAAACTTTGGATTGGCCGGCAGGGTCAGGTCGCGAACGATCTCCCACGCCTGATTCTCCCGGTGGAAGACACTCACCTGTACATGCGCCGGATGGCAGGGCACCACAGGTTGATCTCTCCCGTAAACAGTCGGCGGGATCTCAACCCGATTCAGCCGCACAGTCCTGAAGAAACGCAGAGTGCTCAATGCACTCTGGCCCGCCACCTCTACTCCCAGACGGGGGTGTCGCAGCGGGCTGACGCCACCATGGCGGATCGGAAAGCAACGAATAGCGGTCTGCGCCTCGACTGAGGCGTCAGGTGCAGCGCATGGGTCGGACTGCGAGTCCACCTCGGCATCGCCTGCACTCCCGAGAGCGGCCAGCGAGGACCCCGCCGCGGCGGCGAGCAATTGCCGTCGGGAGATATTGAATGTCTTATCCATAGGCTCGACCTCTGTGACCGCCAACCAAAGCACTCCGGCCAGGTTGCACATCAAAAGCATATCAATAATATACTTGAGGTCCATGCCTTCAGGGACGTGCCGAGACCCTCGACTACGCGCCTAGCATTGATGCCGGTATGCCGGTGGCCGATACCGCGGTTGCGTGACTGCGCCGTGCAGTACGTGCGGTTGCCCGTGAGGCGTTTTCCAATACCCTGTAGTCGCCCGAGTCTCTTCACGTCCAGGTGCAGCGGTTCCCCGCACGTTCGCGCTCGTAGCGCAGCACCGGGGGACGCGGCTCCGAGTCACGCCAGCGACAAACGAGCTCGCCTGAGGATGCGAGACGCTGGCGGCGGACCGACCCAGGTGCCACGCCATTGAGGCCGCGATCACCCGATGTGCGCCGCTACGCCCGAAAGACTCACGCGGTTTCCCTTAGACCGTTGGGAGCTTTCACTAAACTACTTCAGCCCGGAATCTCAAAGGCAGGAATGGCTATTGCTTAGTCCTCATAGCCTCATAGCAGTCCAATACACAAAGGAGAAGACACCCCTCGGCAGATTGCCATTGACGTGTGCGCGATCGTAAAGGGGCGTGGAGCATCACTGGGCGAGTAGCCCTGAAGTCGAGATTCGTTGGACACAGCATCTATGCGTTCAGCGCGCCCTAATCTGTCGGCCGAACCGCTGAATTGTAACCGTGCAGCTCGTCGTAATCGCCGCGCTCGACGCAACCGGGTCGGCTCCAATGTCACATTACTTCATGCGGTACATAACAGATAAGCCCACGGTCCTTGGGCGATTGCGAATCACGTACCGCGTGGGGCCGAAGTCGAGTTGCCCGCCTGAGAGAATGGACGTGTCATTTGCGGCGTTGTCAACGAACAAGTGCGCCTCCCACGACTTTCTCTCTACGCCAAGTTGGACATTGACTATGCTGAAGGGTGACGTGGGCTGCGCCTCGTCGGGCGATGTCTGGTAGCCCAGCTCCTGTATTCGCTCGCCGACGTAGCGATAGTCGAGCTGCACGTACCCGTTGAGCGAAGCAAAGGCGGGAAAGGAGAAACGAGCAAAGGCGCTTCCGGTGAAGGGCGCTGAGAATGGCAGGCGGTCACCAGCGTGACCGCTGCCGGAGGGAAGATCTTCATCGAGTGTCGCGTCCGTCCAGGTTCCTTCGACCGACCAACGGAACCATTGGCCAATGCGCCCCGCAAGCTCGAGTTCAACGCCCTTACTTGAGGCTTTACCCCCGTTCGACGTGTACGAGAATCCGCAAGATGTCGGCTTGTTGAGCGGTTGGTTAACCTGAATGTCCTGATAGTTCATCTTGTAGACCGCCACGTTGGCGATTAGCCGGTCTTCAAGCCACGATGTTTTCGAATTCAGTTCGTAAGAGCGAAGTTTTTCGGGACCGAATGAGAGAGGCGCGCTCGTCAGACCGAGGAATTGAAGCTGCGTAGCGCACGTCGTCGGTATTACATCGTTTGGCCCGCCTAGCCTGAATCCCTGTGCGGCTTGCAACGCGACCAAGACGTTGTCCAAGGCACGATAGCTCAAGACGAATTTCGGATTGAAGTCACGCGCATCCGGTTGCGCGGCGCCTGATGTCACTCCACCGTTGAACACGCCAGCAGCATCTACGTGGTAGGTTAGGTTGTAGTCGAACCAACGCCCCCCCACAGTTGCCACCAGTCGCTCATTCAGAAAGCCGTAGGAGAGCTCGCCAAACACCGCCCGCTGTCGTTCGTCAAAGTTGAGATGGGAATGAAAAAGGTCGTCGGGTTCCGCACCGAAAAACGTAGCCGGTGGAATTCCAATCGTAGCCAGCTTGGCGTCGCTACCTGCCACGGGGAACAATTGAGAAAAATGCTTTATAAGGGACGAGTAATACACACCGGCCTGCCAGCGCAATGCACCGACTGCCGGCGAAGTCAGGCGAAGTTCCTGCGTGACTCCGTGGTAGTTAAGGGGGTTTTCTAACGGCGCGAACTGCAGCGGCGGAGGAACTATGAGCGCCGCTAAGGTGGTGCCATCTCGATCGTTAGTGAGCGCACGATGGACATATGAGGTCGCAGAAGTAAATTGCGCCCACTTTAGATCGTAGTTGGCTGTAGCCGCGAATAGACGAAAGTCGTCTGCTACCCGGGTCGGTGTCAGGCGCCACTGCTGAAATCGTCCGGGTGGGCCGGGTACTACGCCGGGTGTTTCAAGATCCATACTCCCGTGATCATCTGCATTAAGTAGCTGTGAAATCGCCATCAGCGTAACGTTGAATCTGTCGCTCGGCGTGAATCCGACTGCTACCCGTCCGCCTTTCTCGGTGGTGCGACCGACGTCTTTTGAGCCATTTGCTAGATTTTCGACGAATCCATCATCTACCCTGTAACCACCGACAATACGCAACGCGACTCTGTCTTGGACGAGAGGTAGGTTAACCATGCCATCTGCCGCTCCGTTGGTTCCATGGGAGTGCTCTGTATTTGATAGGTCCCCGCGAGCGGCTACATCAACGCCCCCTGCGCTTGGAGAATTGGTGATGAATTTCACCGTGCCGGAAAGAGACCCGGAGCCATAAAGGGTGCCCTGTGGACCGCGTAATACTTCCACCCTCGCTACATCGAACGTATTCAGGCTGGGGCTATACAAGGCAGTTGCGACCGGTATTTCGTCAAAGTAGATGCCGACAGACGGCTGGAACCGCGGTTCCGTTGCGTTCATTCCCGCAACTTGTACGCCCCGGATAAGGAACTGTGACTCTCCGGGTCCCACCTTGACGTAGGACACGCCGGGCGCAACTAGAGCGATGTCAGCGACATCCTTGATGTCACGTTCAGTGAGCACGTCTTGCGTGAGCGCTGAAATGGCCACTGGAACGTTCTGCAGATTCTCAGCTCGCCTCTGCGCCGTAACGATGACTTCCTCGAGGCGGTCGGGATTCCGCTCCGTTGCGGCCGGTTCTGCGGCCTGAGGTGGGACGAACGTTCCGACGGTCATCACAATCGCCAATGTGGCCGAAAGTGCAAATCGTGTAACGTCAGTCTGTAGCATTTGACTCTCCACAGCTGCTTACGTTGCTATGTTGGCGAGTCGTACCTGGCACACCTACACGCAAAACGTTGCGGGACGACACCCTGTACGACGCCCTGTACTGGACTTACAGCGCACGCACGACGCTCGCTCGTAGTTATTGATCAGTTTCTCGGTTGATCTACGCTAGCCTAGCGCATCGCGCCCATACCCATTGCGGCGAAAGGACACAAGTCTATGGCGATCGGCGCCGCTTGGTTGCAACTTGAGACGCGAAACTTGTCAGCTCATGCGGCCCCGCCACCTTCAGCGTCTGTCCCTGCACACCTGATTGACGCATAGCGCGTTAAGCCTAACAGAATGGGCTGATTTCCTACGTTTCGAGCGCGAGGGTCGAGATAAGATTGCCCAAGCGCTGTAGTCGTAGTGCTCTCTTACGGAGCACGAACTTTCGATGCACGACGCCGTGTCAACCAACCGCGCTCGCTCGATCGCTGTCACGCCCAGTTGGTATCCACGGTGACTATGGCACTAACAGGCGCAACATCAGCCGCGACTTTCAGCGTCCAGAAACGTTGACTGTGGCCGGAGCATATCGATGCAGTCTCATGTTCGTGTCGCGGTAATCGGTGGCGGTATCGTCGGCTGCAGTGTCCTATATCACTTGACGCGGCTCGGTTGGACGGATGTGGTTCTGATTGAGCGCAAGGAACTCACCGCTGGTTCGAGTTGGCATGCGGCCGGCGGCTTCCACGCGATCAACAGCGACCTAAATGTTGCCAGACTGCAGGCGTACACGGTTCGGTCGTACCGGGAAGTGCAACAGATGTCCGGTCAAGATATCGGCATTCACATGACCGGTGGAATCAACGTCGCTGCGACCCGCGAACGTTGGGAGTTTCTTCAAGCTGAGCATGCGCGGCATCGAGTGATCGGTCTGGAGACGCATCTTGTTGGGCCAGAAGAAATTCGCAGGTTGTGTCCAATCATGGATACGCGGACGGTACTCGGCGCAATCTTCGATCCGAACGAGGGACATCTCGATCCGACGGGTGCAGCGCTCGCGTACGCAGAGGCGGCGCGATTGGGCGGAGCGCAGGTTTTACGGCATACAAGGGTGACCCAGCTGCAACAACTTCCAGATGCCGGCTGGTTGGTGGTGACGGACCAAGGCACACTCAAAGCCGAGCACATCGTAAATGCGGCCGGGTTGTGGGCGCGCGAGGTCGGCAAGATGGTCGGGGTCGATCTGCCGCTCCTGCCGATGGAACATCAGTACTTGGTCACCGATCTGCTACCGGACCTGACACGACTGG
>Ga0066675_10000088_pt1 | contig 24113 bp, 26 predicted proteins | sample GraSoiAngelo_124_FD_62295 | JGI IMG/M metagenome (GOLD analysis project Ga0066675, IMG submission 62295) | Grasslands soil microbial communities from the Angelo Coastal Reserve, California, USA - 14_0927_05_20cm | ecosystem: Environmental > Terrestrial > Soil > Grasslands | place: USA... | reverse complement strand
GGGCGCTCGGCGTCTTCCAGGCGCGCGGCCGGACCTGAGTGCGCCTCGCTGCGCGCGGCGCGCGCGAGACCGACGCCGGCGAGGAGGCCATCGCGGACCCGTTCACGGTCGCGCAGCTCCGGCGCCAGGCCCGTGAGATCCACGTGCAAGCCGCGCTCGCCGGCGCGACGCTCACCGGCCTGGCTCTCTTGATCCCCTCCTAGACGCGGCCGAAGGCGGCCGGCGGCGGGCTCTCGAAGCTCACGCGCCGCCCGTCCGGATGGACGAAGGCGAGCCGCGTCGCATGCAGGCACACGCGCCGCAGCGGGTTCCGCCGGCTCCCGTAGACCACGTCGCCCACGATCGGATGCCCCGCGGCGGCAAGCTGGGCCCGGATCTGGCCGCGCCGGCCCGTCACGAGCAGGAGCTCGAGCGCGGTCGTCGCAGCGCGCCGCTCCAGGACCCGGTAGCGCGTGATCGCCTCCTTGCCGCGCGGGCCCTCGCGCGTCGCCCTGACGCGCGGCCGGGGCGCCGGATCGAGCCGCGCGCGGAGCGTGCCCTCGGTGTCCCGCACGCGGCCCTCGACGACCGCGACGTAGACCCGCTCGGGCGTCCGCGCCGCGAACTGCGCTTGCAGCGTCCGCTTCGCCACGGGCGACTTCGCGAACACCAGCAGCCCCGACGTCTCCCGGTCGAGCCGGTGGACGATGAAGACCCGCTCGCGGCCGGGTGGCCGGCCACCGGCCACGTAGTCCATCAAGAGCCTGTAGGCGGTCCGCTCGCGCTCCCGCGCCGTGGCGATCGTGAGGAGCCCGGCGGGCTTGTCGACGACGAGAATGGCCGCGTCCTCGTGGATGGGCGCGAGCGGCGCGGGAAACGCGGGCGGCGGCGGCGCGGCGAGCTCGACGCGATCGCCGGGCCGGACGGGAACGTCGCCGCGGCGGACGACCGCGCCGTTGACGCGGACGCGCGAGCCCTCGAGCCACCGCTTGAGCTGGCGCCGGGACGCGCCCGGGTGCAGCGCCGCCAGGCGGTCGCGGAGGATCAACTCCGCTCGCCGGGCTTGCGGAAGCCGGGGAAGCTCCGCGCGGCCAGGAAGAAGCGCCGGACGGTCTTGCGGAGCTCGTCGACCGCGAGCGGCTTCCGGAGATAGGGGACGCGCAACGAGAAGAGGAGCTCCGCGACGTCCGGCTCCACGGCGCCGCCCGTCATGAACATCACGCGCCGCGCGAGCTCGGGGTCGCGGCGCTGGAGCTCGCGGAAGAACCCGGGGCCGTCGAGCTCCGGCATCCGGATGTCGATGAGGATGAGGTCGAACGGCGCGGCGCCCACGAGCTCGAGCGCCGTGAGGCCGCTGGTCGCGGTCGACACGCGGTACCCCTCGGCCTTCAGGATGTCCTCGACGACGCTGGCGAAGACCGGGTCGTCGTCGACGACCAGGATGGATCGTGCCTCCGGCTTGGCGGACGGCGCGGGGCCGGCCATCGCTACGGGGACGACGGCGTCGCGGTCCTATCGGGTCGCATCAGCGGGAGCCGCGCGGAGCGAAGATCCGCGTCTTGAGGCGGCGCGGCACCCAGGCGGCCACGAGCCGCGCCGCGCCGGCGACGCGCTCGAGCGACTCGGGGCTGCCGGGCCAGTACTTCAGCACGAGCCCTCGGTCCACGACGTTGAGGATCCCGTCCACGAGGATCGCCGCGACGAGCACGTCGTCGAGCGCGCCGAGGATCGGGATGAAGTCCGGGATCAGGTCCACCGGCGACACGAGGTAGAGCACGGCGGCCGCGATCGCGAACTTCGCCGCCGTCGGCAGCATGGGATCCGTCGCGAGCCGCGCGACCGTGCGCGCGATGTCGGGGAGCGCGCGGAATAGCGTCCGCATCAGGGCAGACTCTCGGCCACCAGCTCGCTGACGTCCTTCACCCGCAGTGTCTGCTCGGCTTCCTTCACCTTCCGGCCCAGGTCCACCATCGCCAGACAGAACGGACAGCCGGTGCCGACCATGTCCACCTTGGCCTCGAGCGCCTCCTCGACCCGAATCAGGTTGACGCGCCGCTTCGCCTTGACCTCCATCCACATGTGGCCGCCGCCCCCGCCGCAGCAGAGGCCGCGGGCGCGGTTCCTGGGAAGCTCGACCACGCGGAGCCCCGGCACCGCGCGGGCGACGTTCCGCGGCGCCTCGGTGATGCCATTGTAGCGCCCGAGGTAGCACGAGTCGTGGAAGGCGAGCGTGGCGTCGAGCGGCTTCGTCGGCCGGATGCGCCCGGCGCGCAGCAGCTCCTCGATGAGCTGCGAGTGGTGGACGACCTCGTGGTTCCCCCCGAACTGCGGGAACTCGTTCTTGATCGTGTTGAAGCAGTGCGGGCAGTGCGTGACGACCTTCTTGAAGCGGTACCGGCCGAGCGCCGCGACGTTCTCCTGCTGGAGCGTCTGGTAGAGGTACTCCTCGCCGAGGCGGCGTGCGACTTCGCCGTGGCAGCGCTCCTCCTGCATGACCGCGAAGGAGACGCCCGCGGATTTCAGAATTTTCACGACGGCCCGCGCGATCGCCTGATTGCGCTTGTCGTACGAGGCCGAGCAGCCGACCCAGTAGAGGTACTCGACCTCCTTGCCGGGCTCGAGGATCGGGACGTCGAGGCCCTGGGCCCAGGCGAGCCGCTCGCCCGCCGGCAGGCCCCACGGGTTCCCGGCGCGCTGGATGTTCTGGAGCGATTGCGGCGCGGTGGACGGGAGCGCCCCTTCCGAGAGCGCCAGGTAGCGCCGCAGGTCGACGATCGTGTCCACGATGTCGATGAACGCCGGGCACTCCTCGACGCACGCCATGCAGGTGGTGCAGGCCCACAGCTCCTCGGGCTTGATCAGCTCGCCATGGATCGGCCCGGGGAGCTCGCCGTGCATGTGGCGCTTGAGCTTGACGATGATCTGCTTGGGCGAGAGCGCCGAGCCCGCCATGTGCGCGGGGCAGGCGGCCTGGCAGCGCCCGCACTCGACGCAGGCGTCGAAGTCGAGCCGCCGCTTCCAGGAGAACTCCTCGAGCCTCGAGACGCCGAGGCTCTCGGCCTCCTCGATGTTCTCGATCTTCCGGAGCGCGCCCCGCGGGCCGAGCTTCGCGAAGAAGACGTTCAGGGGCGTGGTGACGAGGTGCATGAAGTACGAGAACGGGACGAGGGCGACGAACGCCAGCGAGAGCACGGCGTGGAACAGCCACACCGAGAGATGGACGCCGCGCAGCGCGCCGTCCGACGTGCCGAGCGCCAGCAGCGCCTGCCCGAGGGCCCATCCGACCGGCGACCACGGGCCCCACGCCGGCCGCACCACCGCCAGGCGGCACGCCTCGAGCACGAAGCCCGAGGCGTTGATCACGAACAGCAGCGCCAGCGCCGCCGCGAAGCGCGCCGTCGGGTCCAGGCGGTCGGGGCGCGCGACGAACCGACGCCAGACCGCCATCCCGAGGCCGATCACGAAGAAGAGGCCGAAGACGTCGAGCGTCGTCTCGTAGAAGAGGTAGAAGCCGCCCTTGAGGAGCTTCACGCCGAACAGCGGCAGCGTGATGTCCCAGTCGATGGTCGCGAGCACGGTGCCCATGAAGAGGGCGAGGAACCCCCAGAACATGATCGCGTGCATGACGCCTGGGTACGCCTGCGTGAGCACGCGCGCCTGGCCGAGCGCGTGCCGGGCGACGAGCCCGAGGCGCTCGGGGATGCGGTCGAAGCGGTCCTCAGGACGTCCGAGCCGCCAGAGACGCGCGCGCTCCCAGAGGCCCCAGGCGAAGATCGCGACCGCGATGGCGCCGCCGACGTAGAGGCCGACCTGCGCCCATGCGGGTACGTTCCAGAACGTGTCGCGGAAAGGCACGGACGCGCTCATGAGGATTCCAACCTTAGCACAGGCGAAATCACCACGGGCGAGCGCGAGCGCGTCAGACTGAGATCCGCGCCCCGCTCATTCGAGTCGTTGATCCGGCCGCACGAGGACGGGCCGAGAGCCCGCGCGGAGGATAGCACGAGCGATCGCGCGAGCGTATGCTTTCCCGGTGGACATCCCGGCGCGCGTCTGGCTGGAGCGCTTCGCGCTGCTCGTGCCGGGCCCGGCGGCCACCCGATGGCTCCTGCTCGCTGATCTCGTGTGTCTGGTGGCTCTCGGCCTCGCCGTGCGAGCACGCCGCATCGCCGTCCCGGTCGCAGTCGGCGCAGGCCTCCTCGCGCTGAACGTCCTCTCGATGCTGCTCAACGACTTCTTCCTGGGCCTCGCGCTGTTCCATCTGGTGGTCGGCGCGACGGCTCTGCTGTTCTGCAGGCCCCGCTGGCTCGGCGGCGCGACCCTGGCTCTCGCGATCGCCCTCGGCGTCCTCACCTGACGAGCATCACATCTCCTTGTGGCATTCGCGGCAGACGGGCTGGACCGTCGAGCGGGAGATGTAGCGGCTCTGCTCGACGCTGTCCGTGGTGTGCGCGGTGTGGCAGCGGACGCATCGGACGTTCACCGGACCGTGGTCGCGGATCGCGTGATAATTGGTCTCACTGTTTCCCTCGTTCTGCGGCTCGACGCCGCGACTCGCCTCGGTGCTCGGATCCGAGGCGCCCATCGACGCTCGGACTCGGGGCGCCAGGATGGGCGTATGGCACCGGGCACAGTCTGCGTCGCCCAGCGCGACCCGCATGCGGGTCGGTTCGTCGTAGGCGCCCACGAGGAACCGCAATGTGTCGAAGCCGGCGACGGTCCACACCGTCGCGCGCGTGAGCGCGGTCGCGCCGCCGTGACAAGCGATGCAGCCCACGGTCGTATCCTTCCGATGGTGGAACCCGGCGAGGTCGCTGGACGCTCGTGCCGTGAAGCGCTTGAACTTCTCTTCGTGGAGGTGGCAGGCGACGCAGAAGCGGTCGTCGCGCTCCTTGACGACGAGGCCCGCCAGAAAGAGGCCGGTGATCACGAGGGCGCCGGCACTGCTCCCGGCCCACAGCACGAGCCGCCGGACGAGCGGGCGAGCGATGGCGGAACCCCGCCGAGGGCCGCCTAGTGGACCGTGACGGTCACCGGCTTGGCGAATATGACGCGCGCCGAAGGGCCGGCGGGGCCTCCACGTGGGAACACCTGGCCAGTCGGCGTCGTCACCGTCCCGACGGATGACGCGCGCTCGGAACCGAAGTGGAACGCGGCGCTGATCGTATACGTGCCTGCTTCCTGGGGCGCCTTGACCGTCCAGACGACCTTACCCTCGGCAAACTTCTTCGCGGCAAGGTCGGACTTTTGGTCGAAGATGAGTGCGCTGTTGAGGTTCTTCCGAAGCCCGGGCGCGCGGCCGTCGACCCACTTGGTCTGCTCCTGACCATCGCTTCCCCAGACTTTCGGCGCGCCCACGATGACCCAGCCGTCGCCCTGGAGCGGCCGTGCCTGGAACCGGAGATCGGTGTCGACCAGGAAGACGCCGACGACGCCAGAGCCGCCCTTCACGCTGACCGTGACCTGCGCCTCCTGGCCGGGCCTCAGGCTCGTCGGGACGTTGAGCGTGGCCGACGCGTTCTCGTCCATGAGCTTCACGTCGGCGAGCAGCTTCTGGCGATCGGCGGGCGCCATCTCCTTGTAGGGGCCGGTACCCTCCTCGATGGCCTTGTAGTGCTTGGTCTCCTTGATCTGGCTGGCGGCAAAGGCCTCCGGCTCGTTCCGGAGTTGGTCCTTCGAGAAGGACGAGTGGCAACCCGCGCAGGTGGGCGCGAGGTCCGTGACGCTGCGTAGCGGCCCGCCCGCGTAGCCGTCGACGGCGGCCCCGACCATCGGCTCCAGGAGAGTCACCAACCCGACAATGCTGACGAGTCGCTTCACCCGTGTCATTGCGTCCCCTTTCTTCGTCGCCGCGAACGGCGGCTTGCCGTGATCGGCGCCCGCTTCGCCGCAGCGAGTAAACTCCTTATGCCTTCTGGGGGTTCCCGGCCGAGGCGGCTTCTCCGCTCGGCCGGTCGAGATGGGCCTCCATGACGAGGGCGTCCTCGCCGGTGTCGTAGTAGTAGCCGCGCCGGAGCCCGATCACGCGGAAGCCGAAGCCTTCGTAGAGTGTGCGGGCCTCGGTGTTGCTCGGCCGCACCTCGAGCACGACCAGCCGGAGCCGTCGCTCGCGCGCGTCCTCGAGGACGCCCTGCAGCAGCAGCCGGCCAACCCCCTGCCGGCGGTGCGCCGGGTGGACCGCGATGTTGGTGATGTGCAACTCGTCGGCGATCTCCCAGAGGCAGAGGTAGCCGATGACGCGGCCCTCCTCTCGCATGACCCAGCAGCGGGCGACGCGGTTCTGCTGCATCTCGTAGAGGAATGCGCCGCGCGACCAGGGCATCGAGAAGGACGCGCGCTCGATGGCGAGGACCTCGTCGAGGTCCTCCGGGCCCATCCGGTCAGCGGAGCGCGACGGCACGGCGCTTGAGCTCGGCCTCGGAGGGCCGGAGGTAGATCGGCACGAGGTCGGCGGCGGCAACGGTCTCCCCGGCGGTCAGGCGGGCGTGCCCCAGGAGCCCGACGGTCGCCGGCGAGGGCGCCCGATGGGTCGCCGGCGCCAGGCGCGCGTGCGGCGAGGCGATCACGCCGGCGGCATCGCCCAGGAGCACCGTGGGCTCGTCGAGCCGACGCGCAAGCTCCGCGGGCGACACGGCGAGGTACTCCCACTCGCGCCGCATCGCGCTCCCGTCCCAGCGGTAGCGCGAGGCGTAGACCTCGTGCTTGCGCGCGTCGAGGACGGGGCAGACGGGCAGCGCGGCGAACGGGAGCGACGCCGCCATCGCGTCGAGCGTCGGCACCGCCGCGATCGGGATGCCGAGGGCCAGCGCGAGCCCCTTCACCGCGCTGATCCCGACCCTGAGACCTGTGAACGACCCCGGGCCGACGGCGACGGCGAGGCCGTCGAGGTCACGCGGCGTGAGGCTGGCGTCGCCGAGGAGGCGGTCCACCGCGACCATCAGGCGCTCCGAGTGGGTGACGCTCACGTCGAGGAGGTAGTGCCCGAGCACGCGATCGCCGTCCACGAGCGCCGCGCCACCGGCGAGTGTGGAGGTCTCCACGGCGAGCACGCGCATACGCCGAGTGTAGCAATAAAATGCGATAATGCGCCGGGAGGAACCGGATGAGCGCGTCGCCCAGGAAGGACCCGGTCGCCGTGGAGGCCGAGGTCCGCGAGAAGATCCACCTCGAGATCCTCAAGCGTACCGGTGCCTACCACGCCAACGACCACGTGCTGCTGCCCTCGGGCCAGCACACGATGGAGTACATCGAGAAGACGCTCGTGACGACCGAGCCCTCGTTCACCGAGGGCCTCGGCGCGGTCATCGCCAAGCACTTCGCCCCGTGGCCGATCGACGTCGTCCTGTCCACGGGCCCCGGCGCGCTGATTCTCTCCCACTGCGTGGCCCGCGCCCACCCGTCGCGGCCGATCGTGATCTACGGCACCAAGGGGCTGTCGGGGGGCAAGCGCCGGGTCACGCTGCCGGTGGAGTTCCAGCGTCTCGTGCGGCCGGGCGGGAAGGTTCTGCTCGTCGAGGACCTCGTCAGCACGGGCTCGACGCTGAATCTCCTGATCAATCTCGTCGAGCAGCTCAGCGCGCAGGTGGTGGGGATCGGATGCCTCTGGCGGCGGACCTCGGTCGAGCTGGGCACGAGGCCGGTGTTCAGCCTGGTGAACCGGGACTTCCCGACGTACGACCCCGGGGACTGCCCGCTCTGCAAGAAGGGCGTGCCGCTCAACGAGGAGTTCGTGCGGCGCCGCCACGCCCGCAGGCCCTCGTCCGTCCAGGAGCCGAAGGCGCCCTAGCCCGTCGGGGCCCGCGGCGCTACGCGGCTTCCCAGAGTCCCTCGGCGACGCCGGCGGTCCGATAGGCGTCGCGGATCCGGTCCAGGTTCTGGGTGAATAGGAGCCCGATCTTCGCGAACGGCTCGAACACCGGTCCCTGCCCGTCGACGAGCGGGAAGCTCACCTTCGGCAGCTTCTCCCACTGCGTGCGGAGCGTCTCGGTCACGGCCTGGAGGCTCGCGTGGAACTCCTCCCGCTCCTTGGCCGCGCGCTTGACGATCGGCGTGATCAGGCAGTCCAGGGTCTCCCGCGCCTTCGCCGCACCCTCCGCCGCGGCCTCCGCGAGCGGCACGACCGTGACCCCCAGCTCGCCGAGGAAGCGCCCCAGCAGCCGGCCGACCGAGTCCTGGAGGAGGAGCGCGGGGAGGCCCACCGTGCGGACGGCGCCGTGGCCGAGCTCGCGCGCGTCCGCGTAGAGCTGCCCGCGGAGCCACTCGACGTGGGCGCGGTTCTCCGTGTCCTTCCACCATTCGCGCAGCATCTTCTTGCCCCAGTAGCGGATCGTCGCGGAGTAGACGTCGCGCTTCAGGAGCTTCTGCGCGATGCCGCGCCACGAGTAGAACTTCTCCATCGCGCTGATCGCGCCGATCTGCAGCTCGTACGGGCTGAGCCGGCGCGGCTGGTGGACGACGTGATGGCCGTCGTAGAACTGCCAGTTCTTGCTGATCACGTACTTCTCGCCGTGGTCGTAGAGCGTCTCGTAGTCGGGCGAGCCCGGGATCGGCGTCAGGATCATGAACTGGACCGAGTCGATGTCGTGCTTGAGCGCGAACTCGGCGGTGGCGTCGATGGTCTCGAGGTCGTCCTCGTCCGACCCCACGACGAACATGCCGTGGATCCGGATCTTGTGGGCGTGGAACCGCTCGATCGAGCGCTCGATCTTGGCCAGGTCCTGCTTCTTGTTGAAGAGCTTGAGCGTCCGCGGATTGATCGATTCGAACCCGACGTAGACGTTGAAGCAGTTCGAGTCGCGCATCATCTGGAGCAGCTCGGGGTCGTCCACCGTCTCGGTCCGGACCTGGGCGCCCCACTCCGGGGTGAGCCCGCGCTGGATCATGCCCCGCAGGAGCTCCTTCACCCGCTTCTTGTTCGCGGTGAAGATGTCGTCCGCAAAGAACGTGTACATGTTCCCCTTGTGCACCTCGAGCTCTTCGAGCACGCGCCCGATCGAGTGCGTGCGGAAGGCGTGGCCGTACATCCCCGGCACCGAGCAGAAGGTGCAGGAGAACGGGCAGCCGCGCGAGGTCGCGACCGAGACGACGCCCCCCGGCTTCCAGCCCGTGATCAGGCGGTAGTCGGGGATCGGGTTCACGTCGAGGTTCGGGATCTTGCCCCGCTCGGGGTTGTGCACGGGGCGGCCGTCCGCGAGGTAGGACAGGTTCTGGATCTTCTCGAAGCCCGCCCCCGCCTGGATCGCGTCCACGAGCTCCTGGAAGGCAAACTCGCCCTCGCCGCGGACGACGAAGTCGGCGTGCTGGAGCCCCTCCTCGGGAAGGAAGCTCGTGTGGGTGCCGCCGATCACCGTGATCGCGCCCGCCTCGCGCACCGTGTCCGCGAGGTGATAGGACTGGGGGGCCGTCGAGGTGATCGCCGAGATCGCGACGAGGTCGGCCGACAGGACCTCTGCCATGTCGATCGGATGGATGTCCTCGATGTAGACGCGGACGTCGTAGCCCTTGGCCCGCATGAGCGTGGCCAGGAGGACCGAGCCGAGGCGCGGGATGCACACGCGGCTGTAGATGTGGAGGTGCGTCGACTTGGGCTCGACGAAAACGAGCTTCTTGAGCTGGCGTCTCATCGACGAGGTCTCCTCAAGCAAGCTGGGTTTGGGCGTGGCAATGGGAGGGCCGTGACGGATTCAACGCTACATCGCGGGTCGCGGGAAGTCAATGTTCCCGCCACGCGGCTCCGGCCCCATATCTTGGGCACCCCGGGCTGCCCCGACCCCCACATCCTGGCGGGTCCTGCGTGACCGACCGGCGCGCCTTTCTTCTCCTGCTCCTGGTCATCCTCTTCTGGGCCGGAAACTTCCCGCTCGGCAAGCTCGCGCTCGACGAGCTCAGCCCCGTCGCGCTGACCGCCGGCCGCGCCCTCGTCGCGGCGCCGCTCTTGCTGCTCGTCGCGCGGTTCACGGCGCCGCTCGCGCACCCACTCGCCCGGCGCGATTACCTCGCCTTCGTCGTCCTCGGGTTGACGGGCCTCGTCGGGAACACGACGCTCTGGTACTGGGGGCTCAAGCACACGACCGCCCTGAACGCGGGCATCCTGGGTGCGGCCTCGCCGATCTTCGTGGCCCTCACGGCGGCGCTGCTGCTCGGCGACCGGCTCGGTCCGCTCAACTGGCTCGGCATCGCCCTGACGGTCGCCGCAGTCCTCGTCACCGTGGCGAAGGGATCGCTCGAGACGCTCCGGACCCTCGCCGTCAACCGCGGGGACCTGGTCATCCTGTGTTCCCAGGTCCTCTGGGTCGCGTATTCGCTGTTCAGCCGCGCGTCGGCCTCCGCGCTCCCGCCCGTCTGGGTGATGGCGGGCGCCAACGTCGTGAGCGCGCTCGTGCTGATCCCGCTCGCCGCGGCCGTCGAGCCCTGGCGCTCGCCGCGCGCGGCGCCGCTCGGGTGGGCGGTCATCCTCTACGGCGCGGTGCTCGTGACGCTCGCGCACGTCTGGTACTACGCGATCGTGCGGACGCTCGGCCCCGGGCGCGCCGCCGGCTTCCTGAACCTGATGCCGTTCGTCGTGCTCGGGCTCGCGTGGCTGCTCGTGGGCGAGGCGATCCACGCCTACCACCTGATCGGCGCGGCGCTGGTGATCGCCGGCGTGTTCCTGACGATGCGACGAATAGGCTAGGCGCCTACTTGCCCTTCGCGACCACCTTCGGCTTGGAGGCCGAGGCCGCGGGCTTGCTCTTGTCGTCCTTGAGGAGCCCCTTCACCTCGTCCATGAACTGGGCGATGTCCTTGAACTGCCGGTAGACGGACGCGAAGCGGACGTAGGCGACCTGGTCGAGCTTCTGCAGGTGCTCCATGACGATCTCGCCGAGCTCCTTGCTCGTGATCTCCTTCTCGTTGCGCTCGTGGAGCTGGGCTTCGATCTCCGCGACAACGTCGTCCACGGCCTGGACGCCGACGGAGCGCTTCTCGCACGCCTTCAGGATGGAGCCCCGGAGCTTCTGCCGGTCGAAGGGCTCGCGGCGGCTGTCGCGCTTCACGACGTGGGGCAGGACGTCCTCGATGTACTCGTAGGTCGTGTACCGGCGGTGGCACTTGAGGCATTCCCGCCGGCGCCGGATGAACTCGCCTTCGCGCCCCACCCGGGAGTCGACGACGCGATCCTCGGTGTGTCCGCAGAACGGGCATTTCACCGGCCGGGCCCCCCTCTCACGCCCGCCGCTCCAGATAGAGCGGGAAGCGGTTCGTCAGCTCCTGGACCTCGTCGCGCACCTTCGCCTCGGCCGACGCGCTGCCGGGGGTCGAGAGCACGCGATCGAGCAGCGCGACGATCTCGACCATCTCCGGCTCCCGCATGCCGCGCGTCGTCACCGCAGGGGTGCCGAGGCGGATCCCGCTGGTGACCATCGGGCTCTTGGTCTCGAACGGCACCGTGTTCTTGTTCACGGTGATCCACGCGCGATCCAGCGCCTCCTGGGCGTCCTTGCCGGTGATCCCGCGGCTCGTCAGATCGACGAGGATCAGGTGGGTGTCGGTGCCGCCGGAGACGAGGCGATAGCCGCGCGCCAGGAGCGCCTCGGCGAGCGCCTTGGCGTTTCGGACGATCTGCTTCTGGTACTCGCGCCACGCCGGCTCGCGCGCTTCCTTGAACGCGACGGCCTTGGCGGCGATCACGTGCATGAGCGGGCCGCCCTGCACGCCCGGCATCACCGTCTTGTCGAGCGCCTGGGCGTGCTCCGCCCGGCACATGACCAGCCCGCCGCGGGGCCCGCGCAGCGTCTTGTGGGTCGTGGAGGTGACGAAGTCGGCGATCCCGACCGGCGAGGGGTGGAGGCCCGCCGCGACGAGCCCGGCCGGGTGGGCGATGTCGGCCATGAGCTGGGCGCCCACCGCGCGGGCGATCTCGCCAAAGGGCGCGAACTCGATGGCGCGCGGGAACGCGGAGCCGCCCGCGATGATCAGCTTCGGCCGGTGCTTCTTCGCGAGATCGCGCACCTCGTCGAGATCGATCAGCTCCGTGTCCTTCCGGACGCCGTAGGCCACGATCGAGTAGAACTTGCCAGAGTAGTTCACGGGGCTCCCCGCCGTCAGGTGCCCGCCATGGGTCAGGTTCGGGCCGAGCACCGTGTCGCCCGGCTTGAGCAGCGTGAAGTAGACCGCCATGTTCGCCTGGGCGCCGGAGTGGGGCTGAACGTTCGCGTGCGGCGCCCCGAAGAGCTCCTTAGCGCGGGCGATCGCGAGGTCCTCGACGACGTCCACGACCTGGCAGCCGCCGTAGTAGCGGCGGCCGGGATAGCCCTCGGCGTACTTGTTGGTCAGCACTGAGCCCGCCGCCTCGAGGACGGCCTCCGAGACGAAGTTCTCCGAGGCGATCAGCTCGAGGTTCCTGTGCTGGCGCTGCGCCTCCTCGCGGAGGGCCTTGGCGATCTCCGGGTCGACGTCAGCGAGCCGTGGCATCGTGCTCTCCGCGCGCGCGGTCCAGCGCGCCGAGCTTCGCGACGCGCGGCGCGTGGCGGCCGCCGGCGAACGCAGCGCCGAGCCAGGTCTCGAGGATCTCGACCGCCGCGTCCCGCGCCGTGATGCGTGCGCCGAGCGCCAGGACGTTGGTGTCGTTGTGCTCGCGGCTGAGCCGCGCCGTGTAGACATCGGCGCAGGCGGCGGCGCGGATGCCGGCGATCTTGTTGGCGGCCATCGCCATACCGAGCCCGGAGCCGCACACGAGGACGCCCCGGCTGGCCTTGCCCGTCGTCACGGCGCTCGCGACGAGCGCCGCGAAGTCGGGATAGTCCACGGGCTCGGGCGACTGGGTGCCGCAATCCACGACGTCGTACCCGCGGCCGATCAGCCACGCCTTGAGGTCCTCCTTGAGAGGGAACCCGGCATGGTCGGCGCCGAGCGCGATGGTCAGCATAGGCAGACCATATCTGTAGGGGTCAGGCCAAGTCAAGCCACCAAGATGTCGCGCTCGGCGGGCCGGGGACGCGCGTCCGGCGAAGCCCTCAGACGACGGCGTGAGCGCGCGCGGGGAACTCGAAGGTCTCGAGCGCCGCGCCAGCCACGCCCTGCGCGACCAGGCGCTTTACGTCGAGCCGGGCCTCGGCCGCCCCGACGTCGCGCTCGGACATCCGCGTGGCCGGGTGCCGCGGGACGAACAGCGTGCAGCAGTCCTGGTCGGGTTCGATCGAGATCTCGAAGGTGTCGAGGCGGCGGGCCTCGTGCGTGATCTCGAGCTTGTCCATACCGATGAGCGGTCTCAGAATAGCGAGGCCGGCGGCCTCGTCGATCCGCGCGATGTTCTCGAGCGTCTGCGAGGCAACCTGGCCGAGGCTCTCCCCCGTCGCGAGCGCCAGGGCGCCGTGTTCCCTCGCGAGCGCCTCCGCGATCCGCACCATGAGACGCCGGTACACGACCACACGCGCGGGCGGCGGCACCGTGAGGACGACCTCGCGCTGGATCTCGCCGAACGGCACGAGGAGCAGGCGCGAGTCGTACTGCCACTCGGTGAGCCGGGCGACGAGCGCGCGCGCCTTGCCCTGCGACGTCACCGGCAGGTACGGCACGCTGTGAAAATGGACGAAGAGGACGCGGCAGCCGCGCTTCATCATCCGCCACGCGGCCACGGGCGAGTCGATGCCACCGGAGAGGAGCGCCGCCACCGTGCCCGACGCCCCCACCGGGAGCCCACCGGGGCCGGCCGACGGGTCGATGTACACGAACGTCTCGGCGGGCAGCACCTCGACGTGAATCTCGAGCTCGGCGCCGTGCAGGTCCACGCGCGTGGGGGCCCGCTCGAGCACGAACGCGCCGAGCGCGCGGTTGAGCTCCACCGACGTCATCGGATACGTCTTGAAGGCGCGCCGGGCGCTGATCCTGAACGAGGCGAAGGTGCGCCCCTCGATGAGCCGGCCGACCACGGCCTTCATCGCGTCGAGCGTGGACGGAACGCGGTACGCGAGCGCGGCGCTCGCCACGCCGCAGACGCGGAGCGCCCGCTCGCGCACGCGCTCGGGCGCCGGGTGGGCGTCGAGGTCGAGGAGAATGCGACCCGAGAGCTGGCGCAGGCCCACAGGGGCGAGGTCCGAGGTGGCTCGGGCGAGGTTCCGGGCGAGGTGCCGGAGGAAGAGCGGGCGGTTGCCGCGCTTCAGCCCGATCTCGTGGTAGTGCACGATCACCGCGGGACGCAGCCGGGTCATTGTCACGAGGTCCGCGAGGCCGGCTTCATCCGTGGGTGGCCTGAGCCAGGTGCGCTGCAAGAACCTGCGCCCGTTCCAACTCCTCGGGCGTGTTGACGTTCATGAACACGAGCGCCGGGTCGCGGTAGCGCCCGACCGCGGCCTCCGCGATCTCGACCACGCGGACCCCCTCGAAAAACTCCACGATCTTGAGCCGCCCGGCCACGAGCCGCGCCTCGATGTGCGGCAGGCAGCTCTTGGCGTACGCGGCGTGCAACGTTTCCCACTGGCCGCCGACGCGCGGGATCACGACATCGCCCTCGTCCGCCCGCGCGACGACCAGCCTGACGACGTCGGGGTGGAGGAACGGCATGTCGCACGCCACGGTAAACGCGGCATCCCCGGGCGCCGCCCGGAGACCCGAGTAGATGCCGCCGAGCGACCCGTGATCGGGATAGACGTCACCGACCATCGGCAGGCCGAGAAAGGCGTAGAGCTCCGGCGTGTTGGTCACGACGAGGAGCCCGTCCACCGCCGGGGCGACCGCGGCGACGACGCGCTCGACGATCCGCCGGCCGCCGAGCTCCAGCAGCGCCTTGGGACGACCGCCCATGCGCGTGCTCTTGCCTCCCGCCTGGATCACGCCCGTCACCTTCACGGCCTCACCGCCCCCTGTCGGACGACCCGGGGCGGCTCGACCGTCGTGTCGAGCACGGTCGAGGGCTCGCCGCCCCGCGTCGGCCCTCCGTCGAGCACCAGCTCGATCCGGTCCCTGAAGTATGCCAGGACGTCCGCGGCCGTCGTGGGAGGTCTGCCGCCGCTCGCGTTGGCGCTCGGCGCCGTCACCGGCGCGCCGAGCGCCTCGACGAGGCCGCGCGCGACCGGATGCGGCGAGACGCGCACCCCGATCGTCCCCGTGCCGGCCGTGACTTCCTCGGGCACGTGGGCACCCGCCGCCACAACGAGCGTCAGCGCGCCGGGCCAGTGACGTGCCGCGAGCGCCCGCGCGGCGGGACCGAAGACCCCGACGCGCTCGGCCATGGCGAGCGAGTCGACGAGCACGAGAAGCGGCTTGGTCTCGGGTCTCCCCTTCAGCTCGAACACGCGCCGGACCGCGGCGCGGTCGAGCGCCGGGGCGCCGAGCCCGTAGAAGGTCTCCGTCGGGAACGCCACGAGCCCGCCGCCGCGCAGAACGGCCGCCGCCTCCTCGAGGACCGGGGCCTCGGGCCGCCGCGGATCCACGAGCGCGATGCGGGTGCGCGGCGGCGTCACGTCCCCCGCGGCGACGACTTCAGCCTGTCGGCGACCCGCCGCGCCCGCTCGTCCACCTCGGCGGCGAGCGCGCTCCGATATGCCGCGAGCCGCTTGGCGAGCGTCGGATCGCCGGCCGCGAGGATCTGGACGGCCAGGAGCCCGGCGTTGGCGGCGCCCCACGGGCCGATCGCGACCGTCGCGACGGGCACGCCCTTCGGCATCTGGGCGATCGAGAGGAGCGCGTCGAGACCCCCGAGCGGCGTCGCGGCGAGCGGCACGCCGATCACCGGCAGGGGCGAAAGCGAGGCGAGGAACCCGGGGAGCGCCGCCGCGCCGCCCGCGCCGGCGATCAGCACCCCGATCCCGCGCGTGTGGGCGGTCGTCGCGTACTCCCGCGTGCGGTCGGGCGTGCGGTGGGCGGAGGCGACAACGACCTCGCTCCCGACCTCGAGTGCGTCGAGCACCTTCACCGCCTCGAGCATCACCTCGAGGTCCGAGTCGCTGCCGAGCACGATCCCGACGCGCGCGGGTCCCTTCACGTGGAGCTCCTTTCAGGCCATCTCACCGCTCGCCTCGCCGCCGCGGCGGCGCCTCGGCTCGCACGGCCCTTCCGTACCATCTCACCGCTCGCCTCGCCGCCGCGGCGGCGCCTCGGCTCGCACCGCCCTCTGTCCGATATCGGTGCGGTAGTGCATCCCGTCGAAGCGGATCTCGCCGACGGCGTCGTACGCCGCCCGGATCGCCCCGGGCAGGTCGGCGGCGACCGCGGCAACGGAGAGCACGCGTCCGCCCGCGGTCACCAGCCGGCCCTCAACCTGCTTCGTCCCCGCGTGGAACACGCGCACGCCGGGCTTTGCCTCCGCGCGCGTCAGCCCCTCGATCGGCACCCCGGTCGCGTACGCGCCCGGGTACCCGCCCGAGGCGACGGTCACGCACACCGAGGCACGCCGGGGCCACGGCGGCGCGGCGGGCCAGGCCTCGCCCCGTGCCGCCGCCGCGAGCAAGGGCACGAGGTCGCCCGGCGCGCGCAGCATCAGCGCCTGGCATTCCGGATCGCCGAAGCGGCAGTTGAACTCCACGACCTTCGGCCCCTCGGCCGTCAGCATGAGCTGCACGAAGAGCACGCCCCGGTAGGCAGAAGCCTCGCGCGCGAGGGCCGCGAAGGTCGGCCGGACGATCGTCTCCATGACGTGCTTCTCGAGCGCGTCGTCGAACGCGACCACCGGCGAGTACGCCCCCATCCCACCGGTGTTCGGGCCACGGTCGCCGTCGAGGACGGCCTTGTGGTCCTGCGCGGCCCCGAACGCCAGCGCATCGTCGCCGTTCGAGAGGGCGAAGAACGAGATCTCCTCGCCCACGAGGAACTCCTCGACGACCACGGTCGTCCCCGACGCGCCGAAGGCCCGGCGCTCCATGCAGAGGGCGATGGCGTCGTCGGCCTCCGCGAGCGTGCGGCAGACGATCGCGCCCTTGCCGGCGGCGAGGCCGTCGGCCTTGACCACCAGGGGCGCGCCGAGGTCGCGGCAGTAGCGCCGCGCGCGCGCCGGATCGTCGAACGTCGCGAAGCGCGCGGTAGGGATCCCGTGGCGCGCCATCAGGGCCTTCGCGAACGCCTTCGAGCCCTCGATCGCCGCGGCTCGCGCGGTCGGGCCGAAGACGCAGAGACCGGCCGCGCTGAGGCGATCCGCGAGCCCGGCGACCAGCGGCACCTCCGGCCCCACCACCGTCAGATCGACGCGCTCGCGTCCGGCGAAGGCGACAAGCTCGTCGTGCGCGTCCGCCCCGATGCCCACGCACGTGGCGTGGCGCTTGATGCCGGGGTTGCCCGGCGCGGCGAGCAGCACGTCCACCAGTGGGCTCTCGGAGATCTTCCACGCCAGGGCGTGCTCACGACCGCCGCTGCCGACGAGCAGGACCCTCACTCGCCTGCGCCCTTCTCCGGCGGCTCGACGAGCTCGAGGTGGGCCCGGGCGATCCGCGCCCATGGGCTGCCCGCGTCGAGGTCGAGGTAGCGTTGCCAGTGCCGGACGGCCTCGTCGCCGCGCCCCGCACGCGAGAGCGCCCCCGCCAGATTGAAGTGGGCGTCGGCATAGTCCGGCGCGAGCTCGAGGGCCGCCCGGTAGTCCTGGATCGCATCCTCGATGGCGCCGCGGTCCTCGTGGAGGGAGCCCAGATTGTAGGCGGCTTCGCAGCAACGCGGGTCCTGCTCGAGCGCCGTCCGGTACGCCGCGTCGGCCTCGTCGTAGCGCCCCATCCGGTGGAGCAGGAGGCCGAGGTTGTTCCAGGCCGCGGCGTACGTCGGGTCGATCGCCACGACGCGTCGGTAGGCGTCGACTGCCTCCTCCCAGCGCGCCGGGTCGCCGTCCCATTCGCTCGCGCGCTCGAACCAGGTCTCCGCTTGTTCGACTGGCGGGGCGAGCGGTCTGACCAAGCCCGTGCGCAGGGTCGCCGTGGCGTCCGCCGCGAGGCCGCCCGAGTCAAGCCCCAGCACGAGCTGGCCGCTCCGCGGGTCGAACCTGACGCGGTCGGACTCGGCGAGGAGCCGGTCACCATCGAGGACGAGGCGTAGCTCGGCCAGCGGCTGCTCGAGCCCGGGGTCCTGGCGGCGTAGCGCGGCCAGCGTCTGCTTGATCTGGCGCACGGACGCGCCGGCGTCGAGCAGCGCGCTCGCGGCCCGCAGCGCCAGCAGATCACGGAAGGTGTAGCCCGCATCGCCGCGCAGGAGCTCGAGCCGGCGGAGTTGGGCGGCGCGCTTCGGTGTGAGAGTGAGGATGCGCGTGAGCTCCCGGAGGCCGTAGACGCGCTCGGGCTGCGGCTTGGTCATCGGAAGCACCAGGCTAGTGGCGGAAGTGACGGATGCCCGTCAGCACCATCGCCATGCCGTGCTCGTCGGCCGCCTTGATGACCTCGTCGTCGCGGAGCGAGCCGCCCGGGTGGACCACCGCCGTCGCGCCGGCCTTCGCGACCACGTCGAGACCGTCGCGGAAGGGGAAAAAGGCGTCGGACGCGCACACGCTTCCCCGCGTCTCGAGGCCGAGCTCCTGGGCGCGCATGACCGCCAGGCGCGCCGAGTCGACGCGGTTCATCTGGCCCGCGCCCACCCCGACCACCTGGCCCCGCGTGGCGAGCACGATCGCGTTCGACTTCGCGTGCTTGGCGACGCGCCAGGCAAAGGTGAGCGCGGCCAGCTCCGCGGCGGTCGGCTGCCGCTTCGAGACCGTCTTGAGCGCGCCCGCGTCCAGGACGGTCAGGTCGGCGGTCTGCGCCAGGAGCCCGCCCCAGACGCTCCGGTACTCGACCACCCGCGACGGCGCACGGGCGCGGTCGCACGGCACCTCGAAGACCCGGCACTTCTTCTTGGTGCGCCGGAGCTCCTCGAGCGCGTCGGGTGCGAAGGCGGGCGCGAACAGGATCTCGACGAAGATCCCGGCGAGCTCCTGGACGACGGCCAGGTCGAGGGTGCGGTTGACGCCGACGATGCCGCCGTAGATCGAGACCGGGTCGCACGCCTTGGCCCGCGCCATCGCCTCGCCCGCGGTCGCGCCGAGGGCCACGCCGCACGGGTTCGTGTGCTTGATGACGACGGCCGCGGGCTCCTCGAACTCGAGGAGGAGACCGAGCGCGGCCGAGAAGTCGAGCAGGTTATTGTAGCCGAGCTCGGGCCCGTGCAGCTGTCGCACCGCGGCGAGACCCGCGCGCGGGCCGTCGAGCGGCCGGTAGAAGGCCGCCGCCTGGTGCGGGTTCTCGCCGTAGCGGAGGGCCAGCGCGCGCTCGGCGTCGACCCGCAGCCGCGCCGGGAGCTCGTCGGCCGCCGCCGGCGCCGCGCCCGTCGCTCCCGGCGCGCGGAGATAGGCGGCGATCGCCGCGTCGTACTGTGCCGTCCGCCGGAAGGCCTCCTGCGCGAGCCGGTAGCGCGTGGCCTCGCTGAGCCCGCCCTCCTGAGCCCTGAGCTCGTCGAGCACGAGCGCGTACTGGGACGGGTCGGTCACGACGCCGACGCTCGCGTGGTTCTTGGCCGCGGCGCGGATCAGCGTCGGGCCGCCCACGTCGATCTGCTCGATCGCCTCGGCGAGCGTCACACCCGGCTTCGCCACCGTCGCCTCGAACGGATAGAGCGCGACGACGACCAGGTCGATCGGCGGGACACCGTGCCTGTCGAGCGCCTCCAGATGGGCGGGCACGTCCCGTCGAGCGAGGATCCCGCCGTGGATCTTCGGGTGGAGCGTCTTCACCCGGCCGTCGAGCATCTCGGGGAACCCGGTGACGTCGCTCACCTCACGGACGGGGACGCCCGACTCGCGCAGGAGCCGGGCCGTCCCCCCGGTCGAGAGGATCTCGACGCCGAGCCCCGCGAGCGCCCGGGCGAAGTCGACGACGCCGGTCTTGTCGTGGACCGACACGAGCGCGCGCCTGACCCTCATCGCACGAGCACCTTCCGTCCGGCGAGCGTCAGTCGTCCCTCGGCGAAGAGACGGACGGCCTCGGGGTAGAGGCGATGCTCCACGGCGAGGATGCGCGCGGACAGCGACTCCTCCGTGTCATCCGCGTCCACGGCCACGCTCGATTGCAAGATAATCGGCCCGGTGTCGACGCCCTCGTCGACGAAGTGGACCGTGGCGCCGGCGAGCTTGACGCCGTGGTCGAGCGCCTGCCGTTGCGGGTGGAGACCCGGGAACGCCGGAAGCAACGACGGATGGACGTTCAGGATGCGGCCGGAGAACGCGCGGATGAACCCGCCCGTGAGGATCCGCATGAAGCCGGCGAGGCAGACGAGCCCGACGCGGTGCTCGTCGAGCACCCGGGCGAGGGCCACGTCGTACGCGGCGCGGTCACCGAAGTCCTTCGGGTTGAGCCAGACGGCGGCGACGCCGCCGGCCCGCGCGCGCGCGAGCGCCGGCGCCTGCTCCTTGTCCCCAACGGCGACGACCACGCGCGCCGGGTAGCCCGGCCGCGCGGCGGCGTCGAGGAGCGCCTGGAGATTCGAGCCGCGCCCCGAGACGAGCACGCCGACCCGCAGCCGGTCGTCGTCGGCGCGCGTCACGCGACGAGCTCCACGCCGCGCGCGCCGCTGACGATCTCGCCGATGCGGACCGCTCGCTCGCCCGCGTCGGCGAGGGCGCGGAGGGCGCGCTCGGTCGCCGCGGGCGGCACGACGACGACGTAGCCGATCCCCATGTTGAAAGCGCGGAACATCTCGGCGTCGGCCACGTTGCCGGCGCGCCGGAGCGTCTCGAACACCGGTGGCACGCTCCACGCGGCGCGCGAGATCCGCGCCCGGCAGCCCTCCGGGAGGACGCGCGGGAGATTCCCGGTGAGGCCACCCCCGGTGACGTGGGCCATCGCGTGGACGTCGGTCGCGGCGAGGAGCGCCTTGACGCCGCGGGCGTAGATGCGCGTCGGCTCGAGCAGCTCGTCGGCGACGCTGCGCCCGGTGCCCGGCAGGGCGTCGCCGATCCCGAGCTTCATGACACCGAACACGATGCGCCGGGCGAGACTGTAGCCGTTCGAGTGGAGGCCCGAGGAGGCGACCCCGAGGACCGCGTCGCCCGGGCGGACGGCGCGCCCGTCCACGATCCGTCTCCGCTCGACCACGCCGACCGCGAAGCCCGCGAGATCGTACTCCCCCGCCGCGTAGAGATCGGGTAGCTCGGCCGTCTCGCCGCCCACGAGCGCGCAGCCCGCCTGCCGGCAGCCGTCGGCCACGCCCTTCACGATCGTCTCCACGCGCTCGGGCTCGAGCCGCGCGATGCCGATGTAGTCGAGGAAGTAGAGGGGCTCGGCGCCGTGGACGAGCAGGTCGTTCACGCCCATCGCGACGAGGTCGATGCCGATGGTCTGGTGACGGCCGGCGAGGAAGGCGACCTTGAGCTTGCTGCCGACCCCGTCGGTGGACGAGACGAGGACGGGCTCCTCGTAGCCGCGCGGCAGCCCGACGAAGGCGGCGAAGCCCCCGACGCCGGCGAGGACCTCGGGGCGGGTGGTCGCGCGCGCGAGGGGCGCGATCCGGCGAACTGCGTCGTCGCCGGCCTCGATGTCCACGCCGGCTTCGCGGTAGGTGAGCGGTTTCACCTCACTGCATGGGGGGCCGCGACGGGCCCCCCATGCCCCCCAGACGCTCGCACACGCCCCGGGACACCCGGGGGCGCGGCTCGATCGTGCGATCCGCTCACGGGCACTCAGCCGTCGAAGAGCCGGAGCTGCGGCGTCGTCTCGGGCTCGATCCCCACGCGGTAGTTGCCGGTGAAGCACGCGTGGCAGAAGTGGGCCGGGTCGGCGCCCGTGGCCTTGAGCATGCCGTCGAGGGAGAGGTAGCCGAGGGAGTCGGCACCGAGGTAGCGTCGGATCTCCTCGGGCGCGTGACTCGAGGCGATCAGCTCCTTCCGCGTCGGCGTGTCGATGCCGTAGTAGCAGGGCCACTGGATCGGCGGCGACGAGATGCGCATGTGGACCTCGCGCGCGCCGGAGCCCCGGATCATCTTGACGATCTTACGGCTCGTGGTGCCGCGGACGATCGAGTCGTCCACCACGACGACGCGGCGGTCCTCGAGCATCTCGCGCATCGGGTTGAGCTTGACCTTCACCCCGAAGTGACGGATCCCCTGCTTGGGCTCGATGAAAGTCCGCCCGACGTAATGGTTGCGGATCAGCCCCGTCTCGTACGGCGTGCCCGACTCCTCGGAGTAGCCGAGCGCCGCGCTGATCCCCGAGTCGGGCACGGGGATCACGATGTCCGCGGCGACCGGGTACTCGCGCGCGAGCTGGCGGCCGAGCGCCTTGCGCACGGTGTGGACGTTGCGGCCCCAGAGGATCGAGTCGGGCCGGGCGAAATAGACGTACTCGAAGACGCACTGCAGGCGCTCGGCGGGCGGGAACGGCCGCACCGACCGGAGACCCGCGTCGGAGACGATCAGGATCTCGCCCGGCTCGACGTCGCGCGTCCACGCGGCTTCCAACAGGTCGAGCGCGCACGTCTCCGAGGCGACGATGTGGGCCTCGCCGAGCCGGCCGAGCGTGAGCGGCCGGAAGCCGTACGGGTCTCGGATCGCGTACATGGCGTCGGGCGTCAGGATGAGCAGCGAGAAGGCGCCCGTCACGCGCCTGAGCGCCCACGTGATCTGCTCCTCGAGCGCGGCGCCGGGCGCGCGCGCCAGGAGGTGCAGGATCACCTCGGTGTCCGAGCTCGACTGGAAGATCGCGCCCTCGCGCTCCATCTCGCGGCGGAGCGTCTCGGCGTTGGTGAGATTGCCGTTGTGGGCGATCGCGATGGGCCCGCGCGCGGTGTTCGCCGTGATCGGCTGGGCGTTCCTGAGGTTCGAGCTCCCGGCCGTCGAGTAGCGTACGTGGCCGATCGCGCGGTGTCCCGGCAGGCGGCGCAACCGCTCCGGGCTGAAGACGTCGGCGACCCAGCCCATCGCCTTCTCGGTGTGGAAGCTGGCGCCGTCGGTGGCCGCGATGCCGGCGGACTCCTGGCCGCGGTGCTGGAGCGCATAGAGGCCGAGGTACGTGACGTTGCCGGCCTCCGGGTGATTCCAGACCCCGAAGAGGCCGCACTCGTCGTGGAATCGATCGTCGTCACGCCAGGTGGCGTTCAAATCCACTCCTCCACGCGCGTTCGACGCGGTCCACCGCGACGTCGACGAGCACCGTCGTCCCGACGCGCAGGCTGAGACGCTCGCCGCCCGTCGTCCCGATCCAGCGCCATGGGATGGCCGATTCCGCCATCAGGGCCTCGAACTCCCGCCCGCGCGCCGCCTCGACCGTGAGGAGGACCCGCGACGGCCCCTCGCCGAACAGCACGTGGTCGGCGCGGTCGCCCCGGGCCAGGGTCGCCTCGCACCCGACCAGCTCGCGCCCGGTCACGCAGCACTCGGCGAGCGCCACCGCCACGCCTCCTTCCGAGCAGTCGTGGGCGGCCGTCGCCAGCCCTGCCCGCACCGCCGCCCGCACCGCCGCCTGCACGCGGCGCTCCACCTCGAGATCGAGCGGCGCGAGCCGCCCCGCGAGCTGCCCGTGCCTCGCCCACAAGTACTCGCTCCCGCCGAGGCTCACGCTGTCCGGCCCGAGGAGCGCCACCCGATGCCCCGCGCCCTTGAACCACTGGGTCGCCCGGCGCTCGGCGTCCTCGAGGAGCCCCACCACCCCGATGATCGGCGTCGGCAGGATCGCCTGGCCGCTGGTCTCATTGTAGAAGGAAACGTTGCCGCCCACTACCGGGATCTCGAGCGCGCGGCAGGACTCCGCGATCCCCTCGATCGCTTCGGCGAACTGCCAGAGGATCTCGGGCCGCTCCGGGGAGCCGAAGTTCATGCAGTCGGTGAGCCCGATCGGCTCGCCGCCCGCGCAGGACACGTTGCGTGCCGCCTCGCAGACCGCCATCGCCGCGCCGCGACGCGGGTCGAGGAACACCTGCCGGCCGTTGCCATCGGTGGCGACGGCGAGCGCCCGGCGCGTTCCCTTCACCCGGAGCACCGCCGCATCGGAGCCCGGCAGGACGAGCGTGTTGATCCCGACCTGCTGATCGTACTGTCGGCAGGTCCACTCCTTCGAGGCGATCGTCGGCGAGCCGCAGAGCTCGACGAGCGCCGCGGCATAGTCCTGGGGCTCGGGGAGCGAGAGCGGATCGAAGCGTTCGGCCTCGGCCTGCCACGCGGGCCGCGCGATCGGCTTCGTGTACTTGGGCCCGTCGGCGAGGAGGTCCACGGGAACGTGGGCCAC
>Ga0066675_10000075_pt1 | contig 24931 bp, 25 predicted proteins | sample GraSoiAngelo_124_FD_62295 | JGI IMG/M metagenome (GOLD analysis project Ga0066675, IMG submission 62295) | Grasslands soil microbial communities from the Angelo Coastal Reserve, California, USA - 14_0927_05_20cm | ecosystem: Environmental > Terrestrial > Soil > Grasslands | place: USA... | reverse complement strand
CTCGTCGCTGTGATCGAGAGTGTGGACCGCGGCGAGGCGATTTGCTCGCCTCGAGTCGCGGCCAGGTTGCTGCGCCGGGTCGCCGCGCTTGCCGCGGGGAGCGTCGGGCCGCTGCGGACCCATCTCACGGGCCGGGAGTGCGAGGTCGTCCGCCTCATCGACGACGGGCTCTCCAACAAAGAGATCGCGCGCGGCCTGGGCATCGAGGTCGCGACGGTGAAGAATCACGTGCACAACATTCTCGAGAAACTGCAGGTGCACCGGCGGGGAGAGGCGGCGGCACGGGTGCGGGGGACGTGGCGGTTGGGATCGCCAAGACTCGCCGTATGAGCGACGTCGCTGAAGTGATCTTGCTCGCTGGAGCAATCGTCCTTCTGCCCCTCATCCCGGCCTTCCTCCTGTACAAGTTCTTGCCGGCGGAGACACATGTGCGCGGCCCGTTCAAGGGTTTTTCCGTCCAGCTCACAGGCTCCTTTGCCGGCTATTTCCTCATCGCGTTGGGGACCGGGGGCTTCGTCAGGGAGCAGCTCAAGGCGCAACACCTGGCGCAGCTCTGGACGGTCCGGGGCGTGGTCAAGGTGGTGCCGGACGGTCACGTCTTGCCGAGCGCGGACGTCAACATGGTGGTCCGGCCGCCCGTGCCGAGCGGGCTCCAGCCCGATGGGACCTTCGAAATCGGGCAGGTTCCTGTATCGAGCGATCCACAAACCCAGTTCATGTTGGAGGTGTCGGCACCGAACCGCGAAACGCGGATGGTCCACTTCTGGCGGGTTGCGGACGACTCCCTGTACGGCGTCAAGTACGACGGGGCGAAGCACGTGATCGAGATCGGCAAGCCGCTGGTGCTCGCCCCGAGCACGCAAGGCTACGCTGCCGCCGCCGCAGCAGTCATCCCGGTCCCGGTGCCAGACACGGCACACAACCCGTGAGCGCCCGACCGCTGTTCCGGCTGATGTTCGTGGCGCTGTGCGCAACCGCGGCGGCGGCCCACCAGACCACGACGGTCCGGGGGCGGATCGACCGCGTCGGCGCGGACGGCCATCCCCACCCAGCGCCGTACCTCACGGTAACGCTGCGTACGCCGGACACCGGTCACCGCACGGATCCCTCCTACACTGGTCGCGACGGCATGTACTACATCTATGGTGTTGCGCCCGGCACGTATTACCTCGAGGTCCGGGTGCTGCCGCTTGGCGCGCTGTACACCTATCGGATCGAAGCGCGGTCCCAACCCTACACGGATGTGGCGCCGCTGGTCGTGCCCTAGAAACGGGGAGTGCATATGCCCAAAGCGAAGCGTCGTGCCACCAAGCAGCAACCGCAGCGACCCGGGTTCGGCTGGGTCCCCGATCTACCCGATCAACGGGACGTCCTTTTCAGTGCGGTCCAGGCCGTGCCGGCGAGATTGCCGCCCAGTGCCGACTTACGGCCCGGATGCTCGCCGGTGGAGGATCAGGGTTCACTGGGCAGCTGCACCGCTAACGCGATCGCCGGCGCGCTCGAGTTCCTGGAGCGCAAGGATCAAGTGCGGTTCGTGAACGTGAGCCGACTCTTCATTTATTACAACGAGCGGGTGATCGAACACACGGTAGCGTCCGACTCGGGCGCAATGCTCCGCGACGGGATCAAGACGGTCGTCAAGCAGGGTGCGTGCTCGGAGCGCAAGTGGCCGTATGCGATCGCGAAGTTCGGTGTTAAACCGCCCGCGCCCTGCTACAAGGACGCCCTGCAGCACCAGGTCACGTCCTATCAGCGGATTCTCACGCTGGACGAGATGCGCGCCTGCTTGGCGCAGGGTTTTCCGTTCGTCTTCGGGTTCACCGTGTACGAAAGCTTCCAGTCGCAGCAAGTGGCGCAGACGGGCGTGGTCGCGATGCCGCAGCCCGGTGAGCGGGTGGCCGGCGGCCACGCCGTGCTCGCGGTGGGCTACAACGACGCGGAGCGGCGCTTTGTCGTGCGCAACTCTTGGGGTGCGCGTTGGGGGCTGGAGGGCTATTTCACCATACCGTACGACTACCTGTCGAACCGCAATCTCGCCGACGACATGTGGACGATTCGGCGGGGGGAGAGAGTCTAGCGCGCCGCCGAGGGGCGCTCTCAGCCGACCGCTCCCCCCTGAGCCGCATTGTTTCCGGGACTCGATGCCGATCGAGGCTCGGATTGAATCCGGCCCACCCGAGGGTTCAGAACCCAGGATCTACGCCCAGTCCTTCAACCCGCTGAGTCCTTTGGCTCAGCGGGTTCGTGCATCGGTGGCGTGGACCGAACTTGAGTCCGTCGGATCATTTCGACTTAGCTGCTCCCCTCGCACATTGGGCCGACGATCAACAGGGCGCCTCATTGCGGCGAACCCGAATTGTCTTGGCAGGCATCTCGCGGATGCTGAGTGACATCATCACCGACATTGTGAATTGTCAGCCCGACATGGAAATGGTCGGCATGGCGACCGGTCGGGTGTCGCTCACGGAAGCTGTCGCGGAGGCCGACGCGGACGTAGTGGTGGTGGGTCTCCCGGACGCGGACTTGCCGAGCGAATACGCGGTGCTGCTCGGCGCTCGGCCGCAGACCCGGCTGCTCGGCGTCTCCGGCGACGGGCGGCACGCGTTTCTGTACGAGTTGCGGCCGTATCGCCGAACACTGGGCGAGGTATCGCCGGAAGCGCTCATTGAGGCGATTCGGACAGCCGTGCGACCGGCGGTCTCGTAGCACTGCGGCGGCAGAGAAAGTGTCATGGGCAACTTGGGATGGAAGATGATCGTCGACGCGCTTGCGACGGCTGCATCACACTCTTCGCGGCGACTCCAGATCGCACGGAGTGTTCCTCGGAAAGGGAATGTGACGGCGCATGCTTGAGGCCGAGCGGCGACAACGCACCGCGACTTGCTACGGGCGGCTCAAAGACGAGCTCACGCGTGAGGTCATCCCCATGCGGCGCTTCGAGGCCAGTATCGCAGACGCCGAGCCGCCGCTCTATAAGGTGGACGGCTATTTCGTGTTCAGCGACCTCGCCCCGCCCGCAGTGCCGCGGCAAATCCGGCTATCGGGAGAGGGCTATCGTGCGCGGACGGTATCCCAGGTGCTGCCGGCGGTCGCCCCGGTGGAGCTCACCTTCGATGGGGAAGACGAGGTCTACGTCGTGGTCAAGACGATCAACGTCGCCACGAATGCGGTGACGTTCGACCCCATCCCGTTTCTCCCCACCATTCCGCTGGGCGCGCCGGTGATCGGCGAGGCCGGCTTCAGCACCACGCTGGCCGCGGTGTTGGAAGGCGACACCGTGGCGGGTGCCACGCTCGCGAGCGTGACCGGCGTGGCTGCCAACGCCGTGCTGCGCTTGGGTCGCAGCCGCCATCTCGTGCTGCGGCCGGGCGCCGGCTATGCGTTTCCCGCCGACCGAACCGTCATCGCGATCGCGGTGCTCGCTGCAGCCGACGGCGCGCCGCTGCCCGGCGCCATCACGACCATCGATCGGATCAACGGCATGGCACCCGCGAGCGTGACGGTGGGCACGCTCCCGCTCACGGTGGCTACGTTCGGCACGCAGCGCAGCGTACTTGGCCCCGTGGATGCAGTGACCGCGACTGCCGACGCGCGCGGCTGGTGCGTGTTCTACTTCCCGGCCAGCCTGCCGATCACCCAGCTGCGCGTGTCCGTGAGCAACACCGGACATGTGACGCAGACGCAAACCTTCGCGGTCGCAGCTGGCGCGCGAGCGTCGCAAATCGTGTCGCTGGTGGCCGCCTGATCCGCACATCAAGTCATTGAGGATCCCATGACCGACCGCCCTGCCAAGCACTCGCCCGCGCCCCATGGCGCTGCCGCCGCGGTCGAGCCCGTCGAGATCCAAAGCCGCGCGCACCGCCCCCTCGTCTTCGAAGTCCCGGGCCACGGTGCGGTGCGGCTGGGGGCGTTCGAGACGATCAAGCTGCCGGCGTTCGCGGTGCGCACGTCCGCCCTGCAAACGCTGTTGGCGGAAGGCACGGCGATCGTGCTCGAACAGGAAAAGAAGCGCACAGCTGCGCCTCCGGAGGCGGCGCCCGAACCGGAGAAACCCGCGGGCGCCGAGCGGCGCGGTCGCAAACGCGCCGAGCACGACGACTCGTGATTCCACGCAGCGAATAGGAGGTAGGCGATGGCGACGTACCTGGCACCAGGAGTCTTCGTCGAGGAGAAATCCTCCGGCAACAAGCCGATCGAAGCGGTGAGCACGTCGATCGCCGCGTTCATCGGCGTGGCGAGCATGGGTCCGATTGGCCGCGCGACGCTGATTACGAGCGCGGCGGAATTCGCGCGCGTGTTCGGCGGTCCGATGCAGCCCGACGCTACGATCCCGGCGCTGCTGCCGCACCTCGCGTACGCCGTGCAGCACTTCTTCGCGGAACGCGGGACGACTTGCTACGTGGTGCGGACGGCGCACTACGATGTTGCCAATCCCTCGGTGGTGACGGCCACGCGCGCTTACCAGGACTTCAACGCGAAAGACGCGGCGGGCACCGTGGTCGCTGGCGCTTTGCGGGTGCTGGGGAAGACCGAGGGCGCTTGGGGGAAGCACTTGAAGGTACAAGTGCTGAACAGCAGCAAGTACATGGTACGCCTGGCCCAAAGCACCACCGCGACCGACACATCGATCTCCCTCGTCGTCAACGAGGACGTGAAGGTAGGCGACCTGCTTTGGGGGTTCGAGGCTGTGTCGGGAATCGTCGACGCGGTGAATTCGGCGACCAACACGATCGCACTGCGAGCCGACAGCGTCACCAGTGGCGGCACAACGTACACCGGGTCGATCACTACCGGCATGACGGTGATCACGCCCGACTTCGCGCTGATCCAGAAAACCAATCTCGCAGCCCCGATCAATGTGGTCGCCGGTGCGCAGACGGCCGGCATCATCCTCGGTGCGGTGACGCGCGACGACACGGGAGCGTCGCTGCAGCCGGGCGACGTCGTAACGTTCGCGGCGGCCACGCCGATCCTGCTGGTCGTGACGAAAACTTCGCCGACGGTCGTCGCGGGAGCGCCCGCGATGCGCATCGACTACGCGCCGCAGGTGTTGCCGGTGCTGGACAAAGCGAAGACGATGATCTTCGCCCGCGACTTCAAGCTGCGCGTGCGGGCCGGCGACGTACCCGACATCCTCGAGACGCACGAACACCTGAGTCTTGTGGATGCGGATCGCGCCGATCACGTGGACGAACGCCTGCCGTTCGACGGCGGACCGTCGCGCTTCATCGCGGCGCTGGACCGGGTCACCGCCGACGCGATCCTGCTCGACAACACCACCTTCACGGCCCTCGGCAATGCCGGCGCCGACGGGCTCACAGGTCTCACGGACGCGGACTATCTCGGCACCGAAGCCGTGCACAGCGGCGTCCACGCGCTCGACCTCGCGAAGGACGCGAGCATCTTGTGCATCCCCGGCGCCGCCGCAGCGCTGGCGTCGCAAGCGATCGCGTACTGCGAGCTGCGGAAGGGCCTGTTCTTCATCGTCGACCCGCCCCCCGATCCGCTCGCCCCGGACATCGTCACGTACCGCAACACGGCGCCGATGCCGGCGTCGTCGTATGCCGCGCTGTACTACCCGAGGATCAAGGTGCCGGAGCAGGGGACCGGCAAGTTGATCAGCGTGCCGCCGAGCGGCGCGATCGCCGGCGTGTACGCCGCGACGGACGGCGCGCGCGGCGTGCACAAGGCCCCGGCGGGACTCGACGCCACCCTCGGCGTCGCGAGCGCGCTGGCGCGGGAAGTCACGCGCGCGCAGAACGACGTCTACTACCAGGACCAGATCAACGTCATCCGCAAGATGCCCTTCGGCATCGTGGTCTGGGGCGCCCGCACGCTCGACGCGGCCGCTGACCCGGAATGGAAGTACGTGAACGTGCGACGGCTCTTCATCATGTTGGAGCGGTCGATCGAGCTCGGCACGCAATGGGTGACGTTCGAGCCCAACGACAGCACGCTGTGGAAGAGCATCACGCGGAACGTGCGGGCGTTCCTCAAGATCCAGTGGCTCGAGGGCAAGCTCGTGGGCGCCACGGAGGACCAAGCGTTCTTCGTCAAGTGCGACGCGTCGACCAACCCGCCCGAGATCGTCGAGGCCGGCCAGGTCATCACCGAGATCGGCGTCGCTCCATCCAAGCCGGCTGAGTTCGTCGTGTTCCGGATCCGCCAGATGGCGGGCGGTTCGCGCACCTGATGCTCACGCGCAAGGGGGCCTGTCATGGCTGAGTATCTCTCGCCCGCCATTTTCATCGAGGAGCCGTCGTCCGGCGTTCGCCCGATCGAAGGCGTGGGAACGTCCACGGCCGCGTTCGTCGGCCACACGGTGAAAGGACCGATTGGCGTCGCGACGCCAGTCGGCAACTTCGCGCAATTCACCGACATCTTCGGCGGGTTCACCGACGACGGCATGCTGGCGTTCGCGGTGAAGTGCTTCTTCGATGAGGGCGGCACCTACTGCTACGTGGCCCGCACGTGCAACTACTCCGCCATGCCCCCGAAGGTCCCGGTCGCCGTGGCGAGCAGCGCATCGGACAAGGCGGCGGGGTGGGCGGTGGCGACTCCGGCGACGCTCGACGTGAAGGCCTCCTCCCCCGGGGAGTGGGGCAACGATCTCTCGATCCTGTTGACCACCACCGGCGCCGACGAGTTCACGATCGAGGTGCGCCTGCAAGGGGCGCGCGCCGAGACGTTCGAGAAGTTGACGATGACGCAGACCGACCCCAACTACGTCGTAACGCGGATCAACGACGCGCCACCGGGCAAGCGCTCCAAGCTCATCCAGGTCACCGACAACACGACCACTTTTGGCCTCAACCTCGCTAATCGGCAGCCGCAACCGATCGCCACACCGCTTGCGCTCGGTAGCGGGACGAGCGGTCTCGTCTCCGGCGGTGCGGCCGTCGGCGACTACATCGGCTATCCCGGCGTCGGCAACGGCCTCCTGGCGTTCGATGCCATCACGGGCATCAACCTCGTCGCGATCCCCGATGCGATCAGCCGCGACGTGCATGTCGGCGGCGTGACGTACTGCGCCGGGCGCGGGGACTGCGTCTACCTCGCTGACTCGCACGAATTGCCGTCCTCCGCTGACGACGTGATCCACTGGAAGCAGGGCGACGGCCCCTACAGCGGCAACGCGATCAGCTCGAAGTACGGCGCCTTCTACACGCCGTGGATCTACGTGTTCGATCCGCGCAGCGGCGGCCAGATCGAGGTCCCGCCATCGGGAGCGGTGGCCGGCCGCTGCGCCGCGACCGACGCCGCGCGCGGTGTGCACAAGGCGCCGGCGGGGATCGACGACGGTCGTCTGCGGACGGCGCTCGACCTGCGCACGCGGTTTTCGACGGCGGACCAGGAACGGCTCAACCCGCGCGGCATCAACCTGATCCGCGAGTTCACGGGTGTGGGCTCCGTGATATGGGGCGCCCGGACCACGAGCGCCGATCCCGAGTGGCGGTATCTCAACGTCCGGCGCCTCCTGATCTTCCTCGAGCAATCGATCGAGCAGAGCACGAGCTGGGTGGTGTTCGAGCCCAACGACCAGTCGTTGTGGAACAGCATCACCCGGAACGTCGCCGCGTTCCTGCGGCGCGAATGGCTGGCGGGCGCACTCGTGGGCGACAAGGAGGAGCAGGCGTTCTACGTGAAGTGCGACGCGGAGACGAACCCGCCGGAATCGATCGATCTCGGCCGGGTGATCACCGAGATCGGCGTGGCACCCTCGCGTCCCGCCGAGTTCGTCGTCTTCCGCATCGCCCAGTATCAGGGCGCTCCCGCGACCGCCTAGCGCCGTACACCGAGGAGGAGAGCTACCATGCCACGTCGAGAGAACGACCCGTTCGCCGGCTTCAACTTCCTGGTGGAGAGCGGCGGATTGCTGCGCGCCGGGTTCTCGGAATGCACCGGCTTGAGCTCCGAGACCGACCACATCGACTACCGTGAGGGACCGGAAGACATCACGGTGCGGAAACTTCCGGGACTCCGCAAGCAGGGAAACGTCACCTTCAAGCGCGGCGTGGCGATGGGACAGGACTTTTTCACCTGGCGCAAGTCGGTGCTCGACGGGAGCATCGACCGCCGCGACATCTCGATCATCCTGCTGGACGAGAAGCGCACCGAACGCGTGCGCTACAACCTCACCGCCGCCTGGCCGGTCAAGTGGACCGGACCGGAGTTCAAGGCAAGCGCCAACGAGATCGCCGTCGAATCACTCGAAGTGTGCCATGAGGGGGTGACTGTCGCGTGACGCTCCAGACCGAATTCACGTTCACGCTCCCGCGGGGGTTCGTCGATCGCGACGGCACGCTGCATCGCGAAGGCTCGATGCGGCTCGCCAACGCGAAGGACGAGATCCTGCCGCTGCAGGATCCGCGGGTGCGGCGCAACGAGGCGTACCTCATCGTGATCCTGCTCTCGCGCGTCGTGACGCGGCTCGGGGACCTGACCGACGTGAACCCCGGCGTCATCGAAAACCTGTTCGCCTCCGATCTCGCGTACCTGCAGACGTTTTACAACGAGATCAACGCCAACGGCGTGCCCAAACGTGGCGTGGTGTGCCCGGAGTGCGAAGCCCGGTTCGAGGTGGAGCTCGAACCGGTGGGGGAATCGTGAGCTACCCCGTGGACCAGCTCCGCCAGGAGGTAGCCTACATCGCGTACCACTTCCACTGGGGCCCCGACGAGATCCAGGAGATGGCCCATGGCGAGCGCCGCCGCTGGGTCGAGGAGATCGCCGCGATCAATGAGCAGCGCAACGCGGATGTCTGACCGCGCGAGGTCGCGGTGAGGATCGGCGGCAGCGGGGCGCCCGGCGTCTTCGTGCGCGGTCTCGAGACCGTGCCGCTCCCGCCCCTCGCGGGCGCCGTGACGGGGCTCGTCGGCCTGCCGCGACGCGGGCCGCCCCACGCGCCGCAGGCCCTGCGCAGTTGGGGCGACTACCTCACCGTCTGCGGGACCGCGGCGCCCTGGGGGTACCTCGGCGACAGCGTGTTCGCGTTCTTCGCGAACGGCGGGGAGCAGTGCTGGGTAGTGCGCGCGCTCGACCACCGCGTCCGCGCTGCGGAGAACCCGGCGGGCATGCGGCGACGGGTGGAGCTCAGCCAGCCGTCCCAGAACGACGCGCCCATCCTCGACCCGGGCGGCGTCGTGAGCTTCTCGCTCCAGGCTATCGATCCGGGCAGCTGGGGCAACGACATCACCTACACGATCGAGCCGGGGAGTCGGGAAGACCTCCCGCTCACGGTGCTCACGCAGGGCACCGCCACGACCGACACCGTGCTGCACGTCGCCAGCGTCGCCGATATCGCGGCGGGCGTCACGCTGTGGATCCGGCATCGCGACACCCCCGCCGTGCAGCAGAAGCGGACCGTGTTCAGCACCGATCCCACCACGAACACCGTCACGCTCACGGGGACGCTCGGCAGCGTGTTGCCGCCCGGCAGCATGGTCGCGGGCCGCGGCTTCCGCCTGGTGGTGCGCTACGAAGATCGTGAAGAGGTCTTCGACGACGCCACGATCGCGGCCGATCATCCGCGCAACGTGCTCCTGCTCGTGAACGGTGTGCGGCCGAGCGATCAGTATCTGGAGCGCAAACGGGCGGGCAATTCGATCCTGGTGCGCGCCTTCGCTTCCGGGGTTGCCGGCGCGCGGGCGCCGGCGATCCCGGTCGCGCCCACGCCATTCGCGATGACCGGGGGCGGGGACGGCGGGGACTACGCGCGTGCACCGATGGTCGACGGCGCCGGGCAGCCGGCGCTCACCGCGGTCGCGCGCACGCCCGGGCGCGTGGGCAACAGCATCAAGGTCACGGCGAGCGCATTCGGCACGTCGCTGGCCTTGCCCGCCGTCGGCGGTGCCGCTAGCACCGTCATTACGGTCGCCGAGCCCGACGGCTTCCGGATCGGCGACAGCGTCGTGGTGGGGGACTCGACTGTGCCGGGCGCGTTCGAGACGGTGGCCCTCGTGGTGGTGGACCCCGGCGCGCGCACTCTCATGTTCGCTCCTGCGCTGGCCAATACCTACCTGCTGGGCGCTCCCGTGGCCGTCCTCCAGCGATTCACGCTCACCATCGGCTCCGGGACGGGCATCGTCGAGGTGGTGCGGAACCTCAGCCCCACACCTGCACTCGCCGCGCCGTACTTCGTGCCGGTCGTCAACAACAGCTCGGCGCTGATCGGTGTCGATCCACCCGCGGCGGTGGCGGGCGCCCCGGTTGGGACGATCGCGCTCGCCGGCGGACTCAACCCGGGCGAAATGCCCGTGCGGTTCACACTGGGCTACGAGCCGGACGGCTCGCTCTCCGGAGGCCCGGACCCGCAGTTCGGTCTCGCGCAGCTCGAGGCCGTCCCAGCCGTCAGCCTCGTCGCCGTGCCCGACCTGCAGAAGGCATCGGATCTCGCGGCGCCGTCGGACCATGGAGTCATCCCGGCCGCCGGCACGGTCGACATCGACAACTTCGTCGCGGCGCAGCTCCTAATCCTCGGCCATTGCAGGAAGATGGGCGAGCGGTTCGCGATCCTCGATCCGCCGGCGCCGCTCACGACCCCCGATCAGATCCGCACGTGGCAGGCGCGCGTCGCCGATCCGCAGCTCGGGCGCTTCGGCGCGATCTACTATCCCTGGCTCAGCGTTACGCGCGATTCGAGCGGCGGGCCGGCGCACGTCATTCCGCCGTGCGGCGCGATCACGGGGTCGACGGCTCGCAACGACCGGCTCGCCGGTCTCTCCCGCGGGCCCGCGAACCTCGCGCTCACGGGCGTGGTCGACGTCTCCGTCCCCATGACGCTCGCCCTGCAGGATGTGCTGTACCCGCTCGGCGTGAACTGCGTGCGCAAGCTCGGCGACGGCGTGGTCGCCGCGTGGGGCGCGCGCACCCTGACCGCGGACTCGCCGCACCGCTACGTCAACGTCCGCCGTATCCTGCTCGCGGTGGTGAAGGGGCTCACGCAGCAGCTGGCGTGGAGCGTGTTCGAGCCCAACGACAGCGCGTTGTGGGCGCGCATCGAGGGATCGCTGCGCGCCTTCCTCTCCGCGTTACTGGTGGGCGGCCTCACCGCGGGGCAGACGGCCGCCGAGGCGTTCTTCGTCCGTTGCGACGCGACGACGACGCCCAAGGATGCGCGGGATGCGGGGATCGTGTACGCGGATGTCGGCGTCGCGCTGAGCGCGCCGGCCGAATTCATCCTGCTCACGGTGCGCCGCACGCCGGAGAGCCTCGTCATCCTCGAAGCCGACCTCTGAGCCGCGATGCGACGCCCCACCGATCCCCTCGGCGCATTTCGCTTCCGTCTGGAGCTTGGCTCCATCGACGTCGCCGGCTTCAGCGAGGCGTCGGGGCTGAACCTCGAGACCAAGGTCTACGAGCTGCGCGAGGGCGGCCGCAACGATTGCGCGCTCAAGTTCCCGGAGTCGGGTTCGGTTGGGAACATCACGCTGAAGCGCGGCGTCACCACCGGCGCCAACGGCGATGCGCTGTTGCGCTGGCATGAGGACGTCCGGGGCGGAACGTTCACCCACGCCAATCAGCGGCCGGCGCCGGACCAGCCCGAGTCACGGCACGTCGCGGTGGTCCTGCGCGACGAGGCGGGGACGGACGTCAAGCGCTGGGTGCTGCATCGGGCCTTCCCGGTGAAGTGGACCGGCCCGGACCTGAAGGCAGCCGCGAGCGAAGTGGCGATCGAATCGCTCGAGCTCGCGTGCGAAGACATCGAGCTGGCCCGTGGAACCGCCTGAGGACACGCCATGGCCCTCGGCGACGCCAATGCCATCGCGGATGTCACCCAAACACTGGTCAATCTGCTGACCGGCCTGGACGTGACACTCGATTCTCCCGCCGCCTTGCAGGCGGGAGCCGCGGACGCGACCTGGGCGAAGATCAATCTCTATTTGTACCAGGTGCTCGAAAACCCGCACTCGAAGAACCAGCCTTGGGTGACGCGCGATGACGGGAAGGCGGAGTACCCGCCGCTCGCGCTCAATCTCTACTACCTGCTCACGCCGTACGCATCGGACACGCCGAGCGCCCACACTGTGCTCAGCCATGCGATGCAGACCTTCTACGATCACTCGATCCTCGCCGATGCGGCTCTCGTGGAACCGCTGCGCCTGAGCGTGGACCATCTATCGCTGACGCTCGTGCCGCTCAAGCTCGAGGACCTTACGCGCATCTGGAACGCCTTGCAGACGCCGTACCGGCTGTCGGTGGCGTACGAGGCGCGCATTGCGCTCATCCGGTCGCAGCAGGCAGACGAAGCCGGCCGCGTGCTCACGCGCACCAACGAGTATGCCCAGATCGCCTAGCGTGCCCGCGGCTTTCGCCGACAACGCCGCGCACATCGCGGCGGAGCTCGCCTGGCTCGAGCTCGTTTTGCGGCGTGAGGTGGTGCGGGCGCGCGACCAGAGGTCGCCGGCGGCAGGACGCGACGAGTTTGCCGGGATGTACGTCTCCGACGCGGAAATCGACGCGTACATCGGCGAGCCGACGGCCGACGTCGAGCCGGCCAGGCGGGAGATCGTCGTAGAGCCCGATCCGGTGGCCGCGCGGCGCACCACATTGGACGAGCAGCTCGGCGCGTCACGTGCGCTCGGCGTGCCGCTGCGCTTGCCCGCGCTGGCCACTGCGTTCGGGCTCGACGGAGCGGAGACCGGAATCCTGCTCGCGGCGCTCGCGCCCGATGTCGCCGCGCGCTTCGAGCGCTACTACGCGTACCTCCAGAACGACGTCACGCGGCGGCGCCCCACCGTTCAGCTGCTGGCGCGGCTCTGCCTCGGCGAGGCGGCGTCAGTGCTGCATTCGCGGCGCTACTTTGGCCATCCCGCACGCCTGTGGCGCCATCGCTTGGTGGAATGGCCCGCGCCGCTCGAGGCGCGCGCCGGCGCGGTCTTCCCGGCGGAGCAGGTGACGGTAACGCCGAACGTGGTCGCTTACCTACTGGGCCTCGACCGGGTCGATGGCCAAGTGGACGGCGTCGCGCAACTCCAAGACGGACGCCCGCTCCACGGCGCCGCCGACTACTTCCGGCGTCACGCCCAGGTGGTAGCGGACCTGCGCGACGCGCTCGACACGCCACACCCCCTGCCCTGCTATCTGTGGGGCCCGGCGCGATCCGGCAAGAGCGCGGTGGTCTCCGCGGTGTCACATGCCAACGGGCGAAGGGTGCTGCAGGTGTCGGTGCAGGCCGCTCTGGGGCTCGGCGCGCGCCTGCCGGACGCACTGGAACGGATCGCGCGCGATGCGCGCCTGCACGCGTGCGCCATACACCTACGCGACGCCGACGCCCTGCTCGACGACCCGGAGCCCCCCGAGCGGGCGGCGGTCCCCTGGATCCAGTTCCTGCGCGCCCCGGAGGTGCCGGTCCTACTTACGGGCGCCGCGCGGCTCGGGGATCTGCAGCGCGTGCTCGACGTGCCGCTGCACGGCGCCGAGCTGCCCTTGCCGGATCCCGGCGAGCGCCAGGATCTCTGGCGCCGCGCGCTGGATGCGCGGTGCGCCGACGCGGCCGCGCTCGAAGGCGTCGCGGCGCGTTTCAGGTTCACGCCGGGCCAGATCGACGACGTCGTGCGCGGTCTCGCTGCTGGGAGCGCCAGTCCGCGCGCTCCAGTGTCTACCGAGGAACTCTTCCGTGCGTGCCGCGCGGCCTCCAACCAGCGGTTGCTCGCGTACGCGCGCAAGGTGGCGCCGCGCGCGCGTTGGGACGACATCGTGCTCACCGGCGATCACCGTGCCCAGCTCGAAGAGATCTGCGCGGCGGTGCGGCATCGCCGCACCGTGTACGAGGCGTGGGGGTTCGACCGCCATTCGACGGCGAGCCGCGGCCTGAGCGTCCTGTTCTCCGGCCCTTCGGGCACGGGCAAGACACTGAGCGCGGAGATCGTTGCCGGAGAGCTGGGCCTCGATCTCTACCAGGTGGACCTGTCCTGCGTCGTCTCGAAATACGTGGGCGAGACGGAGCGCAACTTGAGCCGGATTTTCCGCGAGGCGGAGACCAGCAACAGCATCCTGTTCTTCGACGAAGCCGATGCGCTTTTCGGCAGGCGCTCCGAGGTAAAGGACGCGCACGACCGCTACGCCAACATCGAGATCGGCTTCCTGCTGCAGCAGCTCGATGCGCACGACGGTACCGTCATCCTCGCGACGAACCTCAAGAACAATCTCGACGGCGCGTTCGCGCGGCGCCTCCAGCACATGGTGGAGTTCTCTCTGCCCGATGCGGGGTTGCGGGAGCGCATCTGGCGCAAAGTGTTCCCGGAGACCACGCCGCTCGCGGCCGATGTGGATCTCGGTTTCGTCGCGCGCCGCTTCAAGCTGAGCGGCGGCAACATCCGCAACATCGCGCTCAACGCCGCCTTTCTGGCGGCGCAGGACGGCGGCTGCGTCACCATGACGCACATCATCCGGGGCACCAAGCGGGAGTATCAAAAGGCCGGCCGCCTCTGCTCGCGCTCGGATTTCGGGCAGTACTTCGGGTTGGTGCAGGACGAGAGTGCCGCATGAGAGAGCTCGAGCGGAAGCGGACCCACGACGACCTGCCCGCCGTGCACCAGCCGGTCAAGGCGGCCGGCAAGTCCGGCCGCGACAATCCCGCGAAGACGGCGGCGATGGACCAGGCGGAGCTGCAACGACTCGCGGCCCGCCTGCGTGTCGCGCACGCCGGGCCCGAGCGTGATGCGTTGCTCGCGGCGATCGAGCATCGGTTCGGGGGCGGTGCCGTCGCTCGCATCGTCGCCGAGGTCGGCCAGCACGACGCGGGCGCAGGTGAGCCCGGTCACTCGCCGGACCACAAGGGGCCCGCATGACACCGCGCTGGAAGTCGGCGGCGCGCTGGAGCCGCAGACTGCGGGCGCGGTTGACCACGCGCCGGCGCTGCTTCGGGCACCGTCAGCCCGTCGCCACCTGGCGGCCGCTGCGTCAGTCGCGCGCGAACGCGCTCCGCCGCGTGTGGTTGCGGCGTGCTCTGCGCGGCGGCGTGCGTTCCACAATTCGGATCGTGTCGGTCACGATCGCTGGCGCGCGAATCTCGGGCCCATCGCATGCGCCCGGACCACGCGGGAGCCTCGGGCCTCCGGTGGCGCCACGACAGGGGCGCGCGCTTACACAGACTTCCCGCACAGCACCCGCGGCGGCGAGTGCACCGCCGCCGGCGACGCCGGTGCTACGCTGGGCAGTGCCGGCGCGGATTCCTGGAACGCCCCCCCGTGCCGCGCCCGCGAGGATTCGGGATGGCAGGGAACACACCGTCCGGCGGAATGGCGAGCCGCCGCCGATACCGGCGCTGCCCCGGATGCCCGCCAGCCACCCCGCGTTCGTCTCATTCACAGCGCGCGTTGCGGCATCGCCGATCCGCCCAGTGACGCGAGCGGCGGCGCGCCCTCACGGCGTCAACGGTGCTGCGTTGCAGACATGGGCCTCGCGGCCCATGCGGGAAGGGCGCGCGCCGTCGCAGCGGACCGCCGTGGCTGGGCGGCCTCCCCTTCGTTCCGCAGTCCTCGTGCCGGCGCCGCGCGCTCTCCAACCTGCGCCGCGTGCCACTGGGCGTCAGCACTTGGGCATCACTCCGACCGAGATGCGCGCGGCCCGCGCGGTGGCGGTGCGGGCTGTGGTCCCATCACGGGTGCAGCGCCCTCGCGTGGCCGCCGTCGCGCCCCGCGCGCGCGAGGGGTCGGCGCTCGCTCGCGTGGCGGCCCCCGCGCCCCAACCGCGTTCCGACGCCCGGCGGATGCCGCTCCTCGCCGTGCCCCGGGCGCTCACCGTACCGCCCGCCTGGTCCGCGCAGGCGCGCCCTACGCAGACGACACGGCCCAGCACCTTCACACCGGCGTCGACGCCCGCAGCGCATGTCGAGAGCACGGACGTCAGCGCGTCGATGGTGCAGCTGGTGCAGCGTACGGTGGAGGAGCGCGTGAGCCAGCACATCCGCTCCCGCTCCAGCGCCGCGCGTGCGCTCGCTGCGCAGCTGCAGAAGGATCTCTACGAGTCGCTGCGCTTCGAGCGCGAACGGCTGGGGGCCTGAGCGATGCCGCAGAACCTCCAGAAACTGATGATCCAGAATCAGGACGAGAGCGGCAGTACGCCGTTCCCCGTGATGTTCAATCCCACGGAGTACGCGGTGGATGATGCCGCCAAATGGACGGAGCAGCCGCGCAAGGGACAGCTCGCCGAATTGCAGTACACCGGCCTGCAACGGCGCAAGCTCAGTCTCGAGCTGTTCTTCGACACCTACGAACGGAAGGTGGACGTCCGCACCGAGACGGCGAAGATCGCGAACCTGATGGTGATGAATCGCGAGAAGCACCGGCCGCCCAAGGTGCTCCTGACCTGGGGCGACGTGGATCCCGCTGCGCACAAGCTGTTCCCGTTCACGGGCGTGATGCAATCGCTCAAGCAGCAGTTCATCCTCTTCATGAGCGATGGCAAGCCGGTGCGCGCCAAGCTCACCGCGGTGTTTACGGAGTTCTCGCTGCCGGTGGAGGACCTCCGCAAGAACCAGATGAGCTCGCCCGATCGCGTTAAGACGTATCGCGTGAAGGTGGGCGACACGCTCAGCGGCATCGCCGGTCTGTTCTATCAGGATCCGCGCGTCTGGCGGCCCATCGCGATCAGGAACGACGTCGCCGACCCGCGGCAGCTCGTCGCCGGCCAAGTCCTCACCATCCCCCGGCTGGATTGAGCGATGCCCACCAGCGACCGCACCGTACCTGAGGCGCGCATCTTCGTCAATAATACGCAGCTGCCGGTGGATCTCCGCGCCGACGTGCTGGACATCGTCGTGACCCAGCACGTGGAAGGCGGCGACAGCTTCGAGATCACCTTCAACACGCTCGACTCGAACAATCAGCGCCTCAAGTGGAACGATTCCACGCTGCTGGCTCCCGGCAGCGTACTCGAGGTGGAGGTCGGCTACCAGGGGAATTACGACTCCCTGATCGTGGGTGAGATCACTGGCCTTCGCGCCGAATATCCGAACGACGACGCAGCGACGCTCGTGGTGCAGGGGTTCGACCGCCTGCACCGGCTGCGGCGCGGGCGCCGCACACGCGCGTTCTATTCGATGAAGGACAGCCAGGTAGCGGAGAAGATCGCCCAGGACCTGCAGCTCACCGCGGACGTGGAGGATACGAGCGTCGTTCACCGCTATCTGCTGCAGGCCAACGTCAGCGACATCGACTTCTTGCTCGATCGCGCGCGGCGGATCTGGTACGAAGTGCGGGTGGTGGACAAGAAGCTGTTCTTCCGGCGCGCCGCGAACAATCTCGCCGCGGTCGCGACCCTCACCTACCAGCAGGACCTCATGACGTTCTCGGCGCGGCTCTCCAGCGCGCGGCAGGTGAGCGAGGTGCGCGTGCGCGGCTGGAACCCGTCCGCCAAGGCGGCGATCCTCGGCGTCGGTCATGCGGGCGACGAGACGACGCGCATGGGGGGCGCCACGCTCGGTCCCGTGCTCGCGGAGCAGGCCTTCGGCGTGCAGACCACAGCGGTCGTGCATACGCCGGTGCGGTCGCAGGCGGAGGCCGAGCAGATCGCGCGGGCGCGCTACAACGACATCGCCCTCGAATGGCTCACCGCGGAGGGCGAAGCGGTGGGGACCGCGGCGATCCGCGCCGGCAGCACGGTGAAGATCCAGTCCGTGGGCAAGCGCTTCAGCGGCACATACTACGTGCGCCGCGCCGAGCATCGCATGAGTCCCGAGGCCGGCTACCTGACCTTCTTCTCCTGCGTCCGGAACGCCTCATGAACCTCTCCGAGACACTCGCGCACGGCTATGAGCTGGACTCGACCTCCGGGCGCATCTACGGCGTGGTGGTCGGCGTCGTCACCAGCCTCGACGACCCCGACCACCTCGGGCGCGTCAAGGTGAAGTACCCGTGGCTGGGGGACGACAGCGAGAGCGAGTGGGCGCGCGTGATGAGCTTCATGGCCGGAGGCAGCCGTGGCGCCGTGTTCCGTCCCGAGGAGAAGGACGAGGTCCTGGTGCTGCACGAGCACGGGGATCCGCGCTTCCCGTACGTGATCGGCGCCGTCTGGAACGGCAGCGATGCCATGCCATCCGAGCGCGGCACCGACGTCGACAACAACGTGCGGATCATCAAGTCGCGCAGCGGCCACAAGGTGGTGCTCGACGACACGTCCGGCAGCGAGAAAGTGATCGTGGAAGACAAGCAGGGTAACAGCGTCACGCTGTCGTCCGGCGGCATCGTGATCAAGAGCGGCGCCATCAAGGCCGGGAGCGACAACGCGTCGGAAGGACTCGTGCTCGGCGACGCTTTCCTTCAGCTGTTCAACAACCACACGCATCCCACCGGCGTGGGCCCGAGCGGGCCGCCGGTGACGCCCATGGTCAAGGGATCGCATGTGAGCAGCAAGCACACCACGGAGTGACCGATGCCCCTGTCCAAGAGTACGCTCGCGCAGGCCCTCGAAGGCGTCTACAGCCACCGGCCTCCGTCGGTGGCGCAAGCCGGCTCGGATTGGGCGCAAGCCTATGTGAGTTACGCCAGCGGCGCGACGTCGCCGACCGGGGGTCTGCCGGTGACGGCGATGGCCGGGCTGTCGCCGCTTACGGCCGCGTTCACGGCCGCGCTGGGCGTGCAGACGGCGGCGGGTTCGGGGGGCGTGATGGCGCAAGGCGTCATGGCCTTCTGGCAGACGATCGCCTGGGTGGGCGCCGCCGCCGTCGGGACGACGACCGTGCCGGGCAACTTCAGCCTCGCCGCGGCCCTTGCGGCTGTGTTCGCGGATCTCGACAAAAAGAGCGTGCGCGACAAGGCGGGCGCGGTGGCGGATGCGTTCGACGCCGGCACCAAGACGGTGCTGGTCGTGGACGTCATGACGGCGACCGGCGTGCCGACACCTGGACCGATCTCTTAAGGGGCCCGCGACATGGCAGCCGCATTCCTCGGGCGCGGGTGGCGTTTCCCCGTCGAGCCGGATCAGAACGGCCGCATCGCCTATGCCGAAGGTGAGGACAAGGTGCAGCAGTCGATCCTTCTCATCCTCGGCACAGCGCAGGGGGAGCGCGTGATGCGGCCCGACTTCGGCAGCCGCCTGCGGGAGGTGGTGTTCTCGCCGATCGCCGCGTCGACCAAGAGCCTCATCGCGCACCACGCCACGGAGGCCCTGGTACAGTGGGAGCCGCGCATCGACGTGCTCACGGTGGACGTCGACGATTCGGCCGCGTCGAGCGGCGCCGTGCTGGTCAACATCGAGTACCGGGTGCGCGCTACGAACAGCGTGTTCAACCTCGTCTATCCGTTCTATCTCCGGGAGGCCGCGAGTGCCGGCGCCACGCCTCGATAGCCGCTCGCTGGAGCAGCTCCGCTCCCAGCTGCGCGATCTGGCCGGGCTGTATCTGCCGGCACCGCGCTGGACCGGAGTGGACAATCTCAACGATCCAGCCTGGCGGCTGCTCAGCGATGTGTTCGCGCGCCTGCTGGAGCTGCTCATCGCGCGGCTGAACGACGTGCCCGAGATGCACTTCATGCGGTTCCTGGATTTCGTCGGCGTGGAGCGCTCGCCGGGGAGCGCCGCGGCGGCGCCGGTCACCTTCCTGCCGCCCAAGCAGGCGCTGCTGGGCGGGGACATTCCGGCGGGGACCCGGGTCGCGACGGCGCAGACCGAGCGCACGCCGGCGCTCGAGTTCGAGACGCGCAGTGCGTTCTTCGCAACGCCCGCGAAGGTGACGACCGTCGTGACTGTCGTCCCGGAGGCGGACGCGTACGCGCAGCTGGTCCTCGTGGACCTGCCGCCGCAAAAGCCAGAGGGCATCACCGCGGGCCCGACCGTGACCGCGCTGAGCGACGTACCGACGTTGGTGCGAATCGACCACGCGCTGTACCTCGGCGGAGCCGCGCTGTTCGGGCGAAAAGACGTGGTCGATCTGAAGGTGATCTTGAACCTGGCCGAGGATCGCCCGGACGTCTTCAGCGGCACATACCTGGCGTGGGAGCGCTACGACGCCACGGCGCACACATGGCTGTCGCTCTCCGCGAGCTACTTGTACGCGTGGCCGCAGGTCTCGATCTCCTTGCCTGGATTCGTTGGATCGGCTCCGTCGCTGGTGAACAGCGTGACGGACACGTGGCTGCGCTGCCACTATGTGGGTCTGGTGATGCTCCCCGCGATCGAGCTCCCGACCATTGTGGCGGTGAGAGCCAAGCTCGTGACGCCGGGTGGAAGCCTGATCGTCACGCCAGCGCTCGCGTTCACCAACGCCGCGCCGGTCGATCTGTCGCGTCCGTTCTTCCCCTTCGGCGAGCGGCCGCGCCAAGGCGACGCGTTCTATCTCTCGAGTCCCGAGGCCTTCGACCCAGCGGTCGGGAGCGTCACGCTGAGCGTTGCGATTCAGCCCTATTCCACTGCGACGCTGCAAGGGTTTTTCGCCCACATCCCTACGGCGGCGGCGACCATCATCGCCACGGACGTGCTGTGGCAGTACGTGAATGATGCCGGGCAATGGGCGGACTTGGCGCGGTTCACACACACGCTTACGGCGACACGCGCCGGAGCGACCGTGACCGTCACGCGGTCTACGACGCGCGACGGCGTCGCGGCACCGGTAGCGAACCCCACGTTGTACGGGGGGGGCACGCTGTTCGGCGACGGTGTTGCAACTCCAGTGAGCTTCGACGTCACCCTTCCGTCGTCTGCGCATTTCGGGCGCAGGGTGGTGAACGGCGTGGAGGGTGCCTGGGTCCGCGCGATCCTCATGAGCCGCGATGCCTACGGCAAGGACGGGTACGTGGACACGACCATCCCTGCGACGCCGGTGTTCGTCGACCCATCGTTCATCCCGCCGGTCGTCACTGGCATCAATGTCGCCTACAGCCACGCCACGCCGGACGTGCCGGTCACGAATGCCGTGGTGGTTGGGAACTTCACCACGCAACAACTCACCATCCCGGCGCGCCCGTTCCTGCCGGTGGATGTACAGGCGGTCGACTCCTTCACGAACGCGGTCGCGCCCCGGCCGGCCCTGTACTTCTCGTTCAACCACGCTCTCGAGCTGGGGTTCATCAGTCTCTTCGTCCATTTGGATGACCGCGCCACCGGGGTGCGCGCCTTCCGCGAAGGCGGCGCTCCTAGGCTGTCATGGGAGTACGTCGCGGCCGGTGACGCTGCGACACACCGGGTGTGGCGGCCGCTCGACGTGACGGACGATACCGCCGATCTTACCGCGAGCGGGACCGTCGGCTTCCTGGCGCCGCCGGACCAAGTGTCGGTCGCGTTGTTCCCGTCGCTTGCCCCGAACGGCGCCGCGTACTGGTTCCGCGCCCGGCTCGTATCCGGCCACTACGACTACCCCCCGATCCTGCGCGGCCTCTATGTGAACACGGTGATGGCCGACAACCACACCACGGGTGCCACGCCGGTGATCGTCGGCTCGAGCAGCGGTGAGGAGAGCCAGCACTTCGCGCTGGTGCGCCCCCCGTTGTTGAACGCCGAGGTCTGGGTGCAGGAGCCGGAGGCACTCAGCAAGCCCGAGTGGGATGCGTTGTTCGCGGAATTCCAGGAGGCGTCACCGCTCGACCCGGCGACGGCGCCCACGGTGCGGGAGCGGGGTGATCTCGTCGACGCGCCGACCGGGGACAGCGAGAATGTCGCGGCACCCACGTACGTGCGCTGGCGGCGCGTGCCAACGTTCCTGCAGTCGAATGCGCGGAGCCGGCACTACACGCTCGATCCCGTGACCGGCGTCCTGACCTTCGGCGACGGCTCGCTCGGCCTCATTCCCCCGCCCATCGCGAACGGGATCACGCTCCGGAACCTGCAGACCGGCGGTGGCAACGCGGCGAACACGGCGCCGCCGCTCGCGATCACCGAGCTCAAGACTTCCCTGCCGTTCATCGACAAGGTGTTCAACGTCACGAGCCCTGCCGGCGGATCCGATGCGTGGGACGAGACCGCGACGCTGCAGTTTGGGCCGCAACAGATCAAGAATCGCGGCCGTGCGGTCACGACGGAAGACTACGCGTGGCTCATTCGCCAGCAGTTCGGCCAGGTCGCGCGAGTGCGCTGCCTGGCCACCACGGCGCCGGTCACGGGCGGCCTCGGGTTCAAGCCGGGAGCGGTTACGTGCATCGTGGTTCCGAAGACGACGGATCCCACGCCCCAGCCGACGGCGGGGCTGCTGGCACGCATTCGCGCCTACGTGATGCAGCTCGCGCTCGGTGGGATCGTGAGCGACCTGTATTTCACGGGCCCCGACTACTCGGTCGTGCGGATCGGCGCCGACGTCCATCCGCTCGATCCCGGCGCGGCGAGCAGCGTCGCGCGGCGGGTCGTCGGGGCGCTGGAGGAGTTCTTCCATCCGCTGACTGGCGGGGAGCAGCAGAGCGGTTGGGACTTCGGGCGGGACGTCTTCCTGTCGGAAGTGAACGCAGTATTGGAGCGCACGCCGGGCGTCGACTTCGTGACCAACGTGACGCTGCTCGACTATCCCGGCGCCACGTCGCTGGACGTTCTTGCCAACAACCTGGTCGCGTCGGGCGCGCACCAGATCCGGATCGTCTGATGGCCCTCCCCGCGCGCAGCGTCGACGATCGCACCTACGACCAGCTCCTGGCCGTGCTGCTCAAAGAGCTGCCGGTGGCCGACTGGCGCGATCACAACCCCTCGGACCCGGGGATCACGCTCGTCGAGCTCATGGCGTGGTTGGGGGAGATGACCCTGTACCAGATGGATCGCACGTCTGCTGAGTACCGGGAGCGCTATCTCGATCTCGTCATCGATCGCCCGGAGCCGGCGACGGCGCCCGTCACGTTCACGCTCACACCCCCACGTCCGGTGCCGGCGACGGTGAAGGCCGGCACGCTGTTGGCGACCGATTTCAAAAACGGCGCGCGCTTGATCTATGAGACCCTCGGCGACGCCGTGATGGTGCGGGCAACGGCGGGCGCGCCGCAGACGGCCACCGTCCTGGCGCGGGAGTGGGCGGAGGTGACCAATGAGCTGCTGGAGGTGAGCGACGGTACACCGGACCAGGTCTTCGATCTCAAAGGCGTGGGGCCCACGGGACATGTCCTGCTCGACTTCGTGAACGTGTACGGACCGCCGGGCCCGAACCCCCAGGTGACCGTGGCGGGAGTACCGTGGACCCTCAGGCCATTCTTGCGCACCGAGGCTTCCTACACCGGGGGCGGTCCCGCACTCGATTTCACGGTAGACCAGATCGAGAATCGCGTCCGGTTCGGTGACGGCGTTTTCGGGAGCGTGCCGCCGGCTCAGAGCGACATCCGCTGCGTTCGCTATCAGGTGGTGTCGGGGCGTGCCGCGCTCGTCAGGGCGAACGAATTGCAGCACGTGCTGCGCCTCCAGGCCGGCAGTTTGACGCTCGCCCCCGGGGATGCACTGCAGGTAGCCCATCCAGATGCCGACGGCGGAACGGCCTTCTTCGCGTCCGGCGCTGCGCGCGTCGCGCCGGCGCTCGCCGCGTTCAGACATCGGGACCGTCTCATTACCGCGGAGGATTTCCGGACGGTGCTCGAGCTCGATTTCAACGAGCTCGAGGCGGCGCTTGAGAAGCGAACGATCCTGCCGGTGCCGGTGAGGGTTGCGCGGGCGACGGCCCTCATGAACCGCATGGCGCCCGGTCTGTACGATCGGCCGGGGCACGTGGCGATCATCGTGCTCCCTGAGGCGAATTGGAACGTGATCGCCGATCCTCACGTGGACGTTCCGACAAAGCAGTTGGAGATCAACATCGATGCCGCGCTGGAGGAGAAGCTCAGTCGATTCCTCGATCGGCGCCGGCTCATCACCACACGCCTGGGGTTCATCACGCCCACACTGGTGCCCCTGACGATCGACGCGAGCGTCGTCGCATCTACTGGTCGGAGCCTCGGGGAGATGAATGCGGTCGTGGAATCCGCGCTGCGCGGCTTCTTCCACTTCAAGACGGGCCATTTCGATCACCGCGGGTGGCCGTTCGGTCGTCCGGTGTTCCCGGCCGAGATCTACCGTCTGATAGAGGGGCTCGACGGCGTCGACCACGTCAACCAGTTGCTGCTGAACGGTGGCGTTGCCCCCGTCGGTCTCGCCGCTGCCGAGTTGCCGGTGCTGCAGCAAGTCTCGACCGCGGTGATGCGGTCGTGAGGACCTCACGATGACCGCGCCCAGCACCTACCTGCGGCATCTACCGGAGTCGTTGCAAGACACGCCCGCGGGCGTGTCTGCCCCGTTCCTCGGCGACTACCTCAAGATCGTCGAGGCGTTGCTCGCCGATCGGGACGATGCCCGCCCGGCCACCACGGTCGTCGGGGTCGAGGCGGAAGCCGCGCGCTTCGTGGAGTTCGTCGATCCCGCGCGCGTCCCGGTGGAGAATCCCGCCGTCGCTCCGCTGCGGTCGCCGTTCTTGGTGTACCTGGCCTCCTGGGTGGCGCTCGTGCTGGACCAGAACTGGGACTTGGAGCGCCAGCGGCGGTGGCTACAGCGCATCGTCGCGCTGTACAAGCGGCGCGGCACCAAGGCCGGGCTCACCGAATACCTCCACATGTTCGTCAGCACGAACGCGTGGCTCGAGGAGCCGGAAGGCGAATTCATTGTCGGCGGTCCGGGCAATGAAGTGGGTGTGAGCACGTACCTCGGCGGTGCGCCGCCGTACTTCTTCCGCGTCATGCTCAACTACGGTTTCCCACCGTCGCCCTTCGACATCACGGAATGGGTGGCGCAGCTCGGCGGCACCCGAGCAATCGTCGACCTTGAGAAGCCGGCGCATACCTACTACACGCCGGACGCCCGCACGCCCGGATTTATCATCGCCCAACGATCGACCGTGGCGCGCGATTCACTGCTCTGGCAGAACTCGACCCAAGCGACCCCGGCATAGGCCACGGGAGGAGCGGCGATCATGGAAGGTCAGATCAAGCGTGGCACCTACTTCGACGGGCAGTTCCTGCAGCAGGCCGAGTTCAACGATGAAGGTGATTACCACCGGCACATG